>JACZCU010168571.1_pt1 | contig 24823 bp, 25 predicted proteins | sample 8641851 | NCBI WGS metagenome assembly JACZCU01 (sample SAMN15324605, study PRJNA640507) | soil metagenome | isolation source: monocropping sugarcane control | place: China: Luxin town, Laibin City, Guangxi Province | collected 2019-07-25 | depth 10cm m | reverse complement strand
TCCAGGTCGGGCTCGAGGTGGTCGACGATCCCCTGCACGAGCGCGTGCGAGAGCCGCTCTTCGACCGTGGCGCTGCGCCACGCGGCTTCCTGCTTCTCGCTCTGCTGCGTCGCCCGTCCCTTGATCGACTCGGCATAGGCGACGAGGCGCTCGGTGGCGTCGGCGCGGCGATTGAGGAGGACGTCTTCAACGAGCTCGAGAAGGTCTTTCGGGATCTCTTCGTAGATCGCGAGCTGGCCGGCGTTGACGATGCCCATCGTCAAACCGGCGCGGATGGCGTGGTAGAGAAACGCGGCGTGCATCGCCTCGCGCACCGCCTTGTTGCCGCGGAAGGAGAACGAGACGTTGCTGATGCCGCCCGACGCGTGCGCCAGCGGGAAGCGCTTGTGCAGCTCGCGGACGGCCTCGATGAAGGCGACGCCGTAGTTGTTGTGCTCCTCGATGCCGGTGGCGACGGTGAGGACGTTCGGGTCGAAGATGATGTCCGTCGGGTCGAAGCCGACTTCGTCGACGAGGATGCGGTAGGCGCGCGAGAGGATCTCGATCTTCCGTTCGACGGAGTCCGCCTGCCCCTGTTCGTCGAACGCCATGACGATGACCGCGGCGCCGTAGCGCTTCACGAGCGTCGCCTGCTCGCGGAACTTCGCTTCCCCTTCCTTGAGCGAGATCGAGTTGACGACCGACTTCCCCTGCGTCCGCTTGAGGCCCGACTCGATGACGCTCCACTTGGAGGAGTCGATCATCAGCGGCACGCGCGCGATCTCCGGCTCGCTGCCGACGAGGTTGAGGAACTCCGCCATCACCTTCTCGGAGTCGAGGAGACCCTCGTCCATGTTGACGTCGAGGATGTTCGCGCCGCCGTCGATCTGCTGGCGCGCGATGGCGAGCGCCGGCTCGAGCTCCCCGGCTTTCACGAGCTGCGCGAATTTCGGCGATCCGGTGACGTTGGTGCGCTCGCCCACCATGATGAAGTTCGAGTCGTCACGGACGACCAGCGGTTCGAAGCCCGACAAGCGCAGATGCGGTTCGATGACCGGTGGGACGCGCGGGGGGAACGAGCGCACGGCGTTGGCGATGTCGCGAATGTAGTCGGGCGTCGTGCCGCAGCAGCCGCCGACGAGGTTGATCCAGTTGTTGGAGGCGTACTCGTGGAGCAGCTCCGCCATCTGCGCCGGCGTCTGGTCGTACTCGCCGAGGGCGTTTGGCAGACCGGCGTTCGGATAGCAACTGATGTAGCAGGGAGCGAGCGAGGCGAGCTCCTCGATGTGCGGGCGCATCTCGGCGGCGCCGAGGGCGCAGTTGATGCCGACGGCGAGCAGGGGTGCGTGCGAGATCGAGATCCAGCACGCTTCGACCGTCTGGCCGGAGAGCGTGCGGCCCGAGGCGTCGGTGATCGTGATCGAGGCGATGACGGGGAGGCGGAGCTTGTAGTCTTCGAAGTACTTCTCGATGGCGAAGAGCGCCGCCTTCAGGTTGAGCGTGTCGAAGGTCGTCTCCGGCATGAGGATGTCGGCGCCGCCGTCGACGAGGCCGCGTACCTGCTCGTAGTAGGCGTTCGCGATGTCGTCGAACGTGACGGCGCGAAACGCCGGGTTGTTGACGTCGGGCGAGAGCGACGCGGTGCGGTTCGTCGGCCCGATCGAGCCGGCGACGAAGCGGGGGCGCTCCGGCGTCGAGACGGCATCGACCGCTTTGCGCGCCAGGCGCGCGGCGGCGAGGTTGATGTCGTAGACGAACGGCTGGAGGTCGTAGTCGGCGAGCGAGATCGCCTGCGCGTTGAAGGTGTTGGTCTCGATGATGTCGGCGCCCGCGACGAGGTAGAGGCGGTGGATCTCTTCGATGACCGCCGGCCGCGTGAGGCAGAGGACGTCGTTCGCCCCCTTGAGATCGCGATGGTGGTTCGCGAACCGCGCGCCGCGGTACGCCGCCTCGTCGAGCTTGTAGCGCTGGATCATGGTGCCCATCGCGCCGTCGAGGACGAGGATGCGTTGGTCGAGCAGTCGGCGAAGTTCGGCGGTGCGATCGGGTTGCGCCATCGTGATCTCCAAAAACAAAAAGCCCCGCGATCCATTCGCGGGGCCGAGTCGAGTCCAACGTCGGTTACTGCCGGCTCTTTAGCTTTTTTTATCCTGGTTGCAAGCGGCCCCGCAAATCACTCCAAGTGCGGCGAAGCGTACCACGGCGTCAGCCGCGGAATCCAGCGCGGCACCTGGCGGCAGTACGCCGCATAGTCTTCGCCGAAGAGCCGCCGCAGCGCCGGCTCTTCGTAAATGAGGACGAAGACAGTGACGGCGACCCACAGGATCAACATCTCGTAGACGATCTCGATCCGGCCGGTCAGCCACGCTTCGCCGACGAGCGCGACGCCGAGGCCGACGTACATCGGGTTGCGGACGAAGCGGTAGAGGCCGGTGACGACCAGCCGCTTCGGCGGGTCGAACGGCGCCGGCGTCCCGAGGCCGCGCAACGCGAACTCGACGGCGCACCAGGTGGCGATCGCGATCCCGATCGCGAAGACGGCCCATGCCTCCGGATGCACGGCGTGCAGCGGCCACCCCATCCAGCGCGGAACCCACCACAGCCAGATCGAGAGGAAGATCGGGCCGATGACGAGCGTACGGACGAGTGCGAACGCTTTCATCTGATATCGTGAATTTATGTCCTCCGTCGCTGAAACGCCCATCGCCCACACCGAGCCGGTCAACGCGAAGATCCTGGCGGTCTCCGAAGACCAGATCAAAGGATTCGTCCGCGATCCGTTCGGCGAGATCGCCGCGAAGGCGGGGCTCGACGTCGAGACGGTGATGGAGCGCATCCGCGCGATGCTGCGCGCCGGGACGATCCGCCGCGTCCGGCAGACGCTGATGGCGACGAACCTCGCCGAGGGGGCGCTGGTCGCCTGGGTCTACCCGAACGACAAGCTCGACGCCGCGTTCGACTTCATGGTCAACGACGACCCGTTCAGCGGCCACGTCGTCATCCGCAACGCCGATCCCGCGACCCAGGGAGCGTCGTATCGCCTCTGGACGACGGTGAAGGTCCCGCAGGGCTACTCGATCGAGAAGCACTGCGCGGCGCTGGCGCGCCTGACGGGCGCCGAACGTTTTCTCGTCATGCCCGCCAACCGGATCTTCGCTCTGGGAGTCGGCCACATCCGCCGCAAAGGGATGGAGCCCGGCTCGAAGTCGGACGAGCTGGCCGAGGTGAAGGACACGGCGAAGGCGGAGTTGAGCGACCTCGAATGGCGCGTCCTGACGGCGCTCAAGCGCGAGCTCGCGCCGGAGGAGATTGTCCGCGATGTCTGGCAGCAGCGCGCGAAGGAGGCCGGCGTCCCGCTCGAGACGTTCTACGAGGTCGCCGAGTCGCTGAACAAGCGCGGCGTGATCGGCCGCTTCTCGACGTTCCTCGAGCACGTGAAGACGCTCGCCACGGGCGATCGGGTGACGCGCTTCAACGCGCTGTTCCACTGGGCGGTGCCGAAGGGACGCGAGATCGAGGCGGGGCGGGAGGTCGGCCGTTTTCACATCCTGACGCACTGCTACTGGCGCGAAGGGGGCGACGAGTTCCGCAACGTGAACATCATGGCGGTCGCGCACGGGACGGAGAAGGAGACCGTGCTCGCGCACAAGAAGGCGATCGACGAGCACCTCGAGAGCGTCGGGATTCCGGTGCTCTACACGAACGTCTTCTGGGGCGGCCGCAGCGAGATCAAGCCGAGCGAGATTTCACCGTTCGCGTATCGGGAGTGGTGCGAGAAGATGGGGATCGATCCCGATCAGGAGTGAAGCTCGAACGCCACGTTCGGGTTGTCTTTTTCAGCCAGCTCCAGCTCCCACGCTGAGGTGAAGAGGACGACCGGGCGCCCGTCGGTGTCGACCGCGAGCCGCGTGCGCGAGGGGAGCGAGAGCTTGGCGGCGGTGTCGAGGTCGGCGTTGACCCAGCGCGCCATCGTGTAGGGGAGCGTCGACACGGTGGTCTCGACGTTGTACTCGCTCTCGAGGCGCGACTGCAGGACGTCGAACTGCAGCTCGCCGACGACGGCGAGGATCGGCTCCGACTTCAGCCCTTCGTGCAGCGTCAGGACCTGCATGACGCCCTCTTCCTCGAGTTGCTCGAGCCCCTTCTGAAACTGCTTCTGGCGCGTCACTTCTTTCGCGCGCAGCGTCGCGAAGTGCTCCGGCGCGAAGCGCGGGATCGGCGGGAACTCCACCGGCTCGCCGGAGGAGACGCCGTCGCCGATCTGGAAGAGGCCCGGGTTGACGAAGCCGATGACGTCGCCGGGATAGGCGCGGTCGATGGTCTCGCGGTCGCGCGCGAAGAGGCGATGCGGACGCGTCATCCGCACTTCGCGGTTGAGGCGCGAGTGGTGGACGAGCATGTCTTTCTCGAAGACGCCGGAGACGACGCGCATGAACGCGAGGCGGTCGCGGTGCCGCTTGTCCATGTTCGCCTGGATCTTGAAGACGAAGCCGCTGAACATCTCCAACGTCGGGTCGACGTCGCTGCGCGGCGCGGGTGGCGGTGCGAATTCGAGCAGCGCGCGGAGGAACGGCTCGACGCCGAAGTTGTTGATCGCGCTGCCGAAGAAGACGGGGATGACCTCGCCGTGCGCGAAGCGCTCGCGATCGAACTCCGCGCCGGCGCCGGAGAGCAGCTCGGCGGCTTCGCGGAGGTCGGTCCACGCGGTCGGTCCGATGGCGTCTTCGAGCGCCGGATCGTCGATCCCGCTGACGACGACCGGCGCGATCGACGCCCCGTGCTGCGTCCGCTCGAAGCGGAGGACGCGGCGGTGGCGGAGGTCGTACACGCCCTGGAAGTTCGGGCCGTTGCCGATCGGCCAGTTCATCGGAACGGCGCCGACGCGCAGCTCGCGCTCGATCTCGTCGACGAGGTCGAACGGATCGCGGCCCGGGTGATCGAGTTTGTTGATGAAGCAGATGATCGGGATGTGCCGCATCCGGCAGACCTCGAACAGCTTTCGAGTCTGCGGCTCGATGCCTTTCGCGCTGTCGAGCACCATCACGGCGCTATCGGTCGCGGCGAGGGTGCGGTAGGTGTCCTCGGAGAAGTCCTGGTGGCCCGGCGTGTCGAGGAGGTTGAGGCAGTAGCCCTCGTATTCGAACTGCAGGACGGTCGAGGTGATCGAGATCCCGCGCGCCTGCTCCATCGCCAGCCAGTCCGAGGTGGCGTGGCGTTGCGCCTTCCGGGTGCGGACCGCGCCGGCCACATCAATGGCGCCGCCGTAGAGGAGGAGCTTTTCCGTGAGCGTCGTCTTGCCGGCGTCGGGGTGGGAAATGATCGCAAATGTCCGCCGGCGAGCCACTTCGCGGGCGAGCTCGGTCGTCTCCTGAGGTAGCGCAGTCATCTTCGGGAGGGTTCAACAGGTTGTTACGGTCAACATTCCCCTCTTGACATCTGCACGAAATAGACTCATATCTATTCGCGTTTGTGATTCTGTGTTTCATGAAATGAGTGATTACCACTCAGATTAGGAGATGACAACATGACTTACGTGACCCTTCAGCAGCGCTTCCTGGAGCCGTTTTTCGGTCGTTTCAACTTCCTCGATGACCAGCCCTCCAGCGGAACCTGGGCTCCTCCGGTCGACGTGGCCGAGGAGAAGGACCACATCCTCGTGAAGGTCGAGGTGCCGGGCGTCGACGAGAAGGACCTCCGCGTCAACTTCGAGGACGGCCTCCTCACCATCAGCGGCGAGCGCCAGTTCGAGCGGAAGGACGACCGCAACTACCACCGGATCGAGCGCACCTACGGCAGCTTCGTCCGGAAGTTCAGCCTGCCGCGCACGGTGGACGCGAACGCGATCACGGCGAGCTACAAGAACGGCGTGCTCGAGATCGAGATCCCGAAGAAGGAAGAGGCGAAGCCGAAGCAGATCCAGATCAACGTCGGCAACAAAGAGATCAACGCGTAAACGTCGCTATCTCGCGCCGGAGGTGCGGCGCTCGAACATCTGCGTTTCGAGCCGGTACCACCGCTCCTTCGGCGCGAGTCGCACGGCGGCTCGGTAGTGCTCGCGTGCGGCGTCAACCTCTCCCATCGCTTCCGACACGGCCGCGACGTTGAAATGAAGCGGCGCCGAATCGGGTGAGCGATCCAGCTCCCTCTTCCACACGTTGCGCGCGGCCGCCAGCCGGCCGGCATCGATCAGCAGCATCGCGCGCTCCATTTCCGGCGCCCTCGTATCGAGCTCGATCGACTCCTTGACGCGGCGCGGCGTGACCATCTCCGCCGCCTGCACGGCCGCGAAGTGCGCCGCCTGTTCGACGGCGATGTTCCGCTCCTCTTCCGTGACATCGGTGGCGCGTGGCGAAGTCCCTTCACCACGAACCTCGAATGAGATGAGCCGTCGAGCAGTCGCCGGATCGATCACATCCACCCTTCCCCTGCAGACGGCGTCGGCCCAGACGTGATGTCTCCGGATCCGGTCGCCGCCCATCGTGTGCTCGCTCCCCTCGGCGCCGCGCTGGGTCGTCGTGCAACTGAAGTGATTGACGCCGAGGAAGACGTCGGCCGGATGCTCGCGGCGGATGCGCTGAATCGTGAGCGAATCGGGCAAGTCGCCGTGCAGCGCCTTGATGTGGCCGAGCTGCGCGTCGATCCGCAGTTCTTCCGAACGGTTCGTCCGGTCGAGAAACGTGTCGATGAAGGTGTCGAGCTTCGGCGTGTCGCCGAGCGCGTAGATGATCACCACGTCGTCACCGCCGAGGTTGTGGAGCGGCGCGATGGTGCGGACGAACGAGATGTGCGGCGCCGCCGCCGCTGTGGCGGTAAACGCGACTGCGAAGAAGAACTTTCGGAGCATCGTTCAGAAGCGGCTCGCGGCACGCTCTTTGGCAGGCAACGATTCTAAACAGGTCGTCCACCAGCCGGTCTCGATCGTCTCGATGAACTCCTCGGGCAACTTCTCGTCGCGCATCTCGCGCGCCAGCGCCGCGTGGTCGTACTCGATCGGGATGAACTCGACCTGCACCTCGGCGCCGATGGTCAGCATCGTGTACCAGACGTTGGTACGGCCGTCGTTTGCGGGGCGTCCGATGACGCCGGCGTTGACGATGTGCCGCCCGCGATCGAGCGCCTTGTGCCACTGCAGCCCCGAATGCGTGCAGACGATGACGTCGGCGTCGTGCTCGTCGCAGAGGCGATGCAGGAACGGGTCGGGCGACGTCGAGCGCCAGAGGAACTCGTTGATCCGCCGCGGCGAGCCGTGCGAGAACAGCACGCGCTTGCCCGCGATCTCGAAGCGCATCGACTTCGGCAGCGTTCCCATCCAGCGTTTGTACGCGTCGGACGTCCTCTCGGCGGTGTAGTCGTACGAGATTTGCGCGTAGACGTTGTCGCGCGGGTCGGTGTAGCCGCAGTTGCAGTCGGTCGCGCCGCCGGCGAGCGACTCCTCGTAGTTTCCCTGAATCCCGGCGATCCCGCGCTCGATGAGGAGCGCCGGAACGCGATCGGGATAGGGCCCGAACGCACCGAGGTCGCCGAGGAAGAACGTGGCGTCGGCGCCGCGGTGAGCGATGTCGTCGAGCGTCGCCACGAGCGCGTGGTAGTTCGAATAGATCCCGCCGATGAGCGCGAGCCGCGTCACGTCCGGCATGTCACTCCATCCACCCAGCAGGTGTGGCACGCGCCGTAGGCGAGCGGGAACGGCTTCATCGTTTCAGCGATCGTCTCTCCCATGCGGGCTGCGTCGTAGTCGATGAGGATCGGGCAGACGTAGACGCCCTTGCTCGTGATCATCCGCGAGGTCGAGCACTGCAGGACGCTCATGTCGGCACCGGCGATTCCCTCGGCCGTCAGCCTCTCCCACGATTCGTACGCGCGCGTCCGCGTCTCCTCAGCGCCGATGCGGAAGAGCGAGAGCACCTTGAGCCGCGGCTTCGTGAAGCCGAACGACCGGATGATTTCGAGGAACCGCGCGCGTCCATCGGCTGTGTCGACACCCTCGGCCGCCGCCGTCACGGTGATGACCGGGTTGATGCCGGCCTCGGCGAGGTTCGCCAGGCCGGTCATCACGCGGTCCCACACGCCGGTCCCGCGGATCGCGTCGTGCGTTTCGCGGTCGAAGCCGTCGAGCGAGACGCGGAGGTCGAGCGAATACTCGCCGCGGTCGATCAGCTCACCCAGCGCGTGGCAGGTTTCCTTTCGCAGCAGCATGCCGTTCGTGAGCACCGTCGCGGGACCCTGCTGCAGCGTCGCTTCGAGGATCCGCAGCATGTCGCGGTTCATGAAAGGCTCGCCGCCGGTGAAGTAGTAGTCGCGGACGCCGAGCCGCCTCGCCTCGTCCAGCCGCGGGAGGATGTCGTCGAACGTCATCATCTCGTGCGCGTGGTTGGTCGGGGAGCAGGAGATGAAGCAGTGCGTGCAGGCGATGTTGCAGAGCGTTCCCGCGACCTGGAACCAGACCGTGTCGAGCGACAGCATCGGAACGTGCGGTGTGTCAGTCATCGAGCGACTCGAGAATCGTTTCGACCTGCGCGAAGCCGGTCTGCAGCAGGAACGTCCGGCTGCGGCCGTACGCGCGCGCGCCGATGAAGAAGTAGTTCGGCTCGCCCGAAGAGAAGTCTTCCTTGGCGAGCTTCGGGACGCAGAGGCAGTCGGTGATCTTCGAAATGGCGCGGTAAAGGCGCGCTCCCCCCTCGCTCACCGGCGAGGTCTCGAGTGCCAGTTCCGACGTGAAGTCGTTCGCCGGCCGGTAGCCGGTCATCGCGACGATCAGGTCGGCTTCGACGCTGCGGCCGCCGGTCAACTGCACGGTCGCGCCGTCGATCGACTCGATGCTCGCCCGCCGTTCCACACGGATCGTCTGCGCGAGCGCGTTCGCCGCGGCAGCGACGCGCTGGCGCTCGGGGAGAGGATCGTTCGCGATCTCCTCGCACGGGTTGCGGTTTGCCGTGCGAACGGCCCAGGTGATCTCGGCACCGGCGTCGCGCAGCACCAGCAGTGCGTTTGCGGCGGAGTGGCCGTGGCCGACGACGAGGACGCGTTTTCCGCTGACCTCTTCCCTCCGCGCATCGAGCTCGCCGAGCGTGCGGATCGCGTTGACGGCCGTCGGTCGGGCGCAGAAAGGCAGCGGCGCCGCGGTGTTGCCGGTCGCGTCGAACACGATGTCGCTCTCGATCAGTTCTCCGCTGCTCGTTCCGATCCGAAACGGTTTCTCGCCGCGCAACGGATGGCCGGCGTAGTCGGTCCGCGTGAGTCCTTTCCGCGCGATCGAAATCACACGGGTGTTCGTTTTCACGCTCAACTTCGCCGCGAGCGGAACGAGAACGCGTTCGATGTACTCCGGCCCGGTGAGCAGGGAATCGTCATCGATTGCGCGATGAACGTTCATGCGAAGAGGCGTGAAGAACTTCGTCGTTCCCCATGTCCGGAGTGACGCTCCGATCTCGCTCGCTTCGAGCACGGTGACGTCGAAGCCGCGTTCGAGCGCACCGCTGGCGGCCGCGAGACCGATCGGGCCCGCACCGACGACGACCAGTCGCCGTCCCACGGTCAGTCCTTACGTGCGACGGTGTTGCACGCCTGCACCCAGTGCGCGATCGTACCGCCGCCGCGAATGACGGCCGCCACGTTCACCGCTTCCGCCATCTCCTCGGGCGAGATGCCGCTGTCGGTGCACGCGCTGGAGTAGGAGTCGATGCAGTACGGCTCCTGGATCGCGAAGGCGACGGCGAGCGCGATGAGTTTTTTCGTCTTCTCGTCGAGCGCTCCCGGCGCCATGGTCGTCTGGTACCAGTTCAGAAAGAGATCGAAATGTTTCGGGGTGGTCTTCGAGATCTCGCCAAAGCGAGCGAGGTCCTCGGACATGTAGTAGCTGGGCATGCTTCCTCCGGTTTAAGTGCTGAGTGGGTTAGTGCTCAGTGCTTAGGCCTCGGGAGGAGCGCGGTCGGAAGTTCGCGCGACTTCGGCAGCAGTTACAGAAACGGCGTCGGCGCTGAGAAGCATGGGCGCTTCGAAATAGGCGAGCCATGCGAGCTCGCGCGCGGCGCGAGTCAGGTCTCGTGGAGAATCGATGTCGGTCACGGCATCGAGAAGAGCAGCGCCGGAGAACGCGTCGAAGCAACGAACGCCGATCTCGATCGAGGCGAGGAGATCGTGCTTCGGCGCCGCGAGGCCAATCAGGTTCACGCCGCCGTCGGTAGCCGGCGCTACGACCGTCCCATGCTCATCGAGCAGCGCGAAGGCGCGATCGAGATCGGGCGGGGGCGCGTCGATTCCGGCGATGACGATCGGTCCGTAGCCGAGCGCGAAGGCGTCGTCCGCGGCATTCGCCAGCCGCTCGCCGAATGAATCGCCTCGCTGAGTCAGCGTGATCCGGTCGAGAGACCGCGCGATCCGCGACAGGTCGTCGCGGTCATCCTCGTCGCACGAGACGATCACCTGCGCGCCGGCGGCAACGGCGGCGTGCATCCACACTGCGGTCAGTCTCCGGAAGAGCGCCGCGGTCTCGCCGCGCAGTCCCTTCGCCGCGGCTTCACGCCAAGGGGAGCGGGCGAAGAGAACGACTGCGCGCGGGCGCATGGAATGTCGCAGTTTACTACGCGCGGTGCGGCGCGCCGGATCGATAGAATGCCGCGCGCATGAGGCTCAACGTTACGAGCGAGATCGGCAAGCTCCGCCGCGTTCTCGTTCACCTCCCCGGGCGCGAGATCGACGACATGGTCCCGCCGATGATGGGACAGCTTCTCTTCGACGACATCCTGTACGGCCAGGTCGCGCGTGAGGAGCACCGCCGCTTCCAACAGCTCATCCGCTTCGTCGCCGAGGACGTGTACGAGATGCAGGACCTCCTCGAGGAGACGCTCGAAGACGAGGAGATCCGCCGCATCGTCATCCGCGACTTCGCGAAGCGGAACCGCTGCTCGCGCAAGGTCATCGGAACGCTGAAGGAGCTCGCACCTCCGGCGCTCGCCGAAGTGCTGGTCGGCGGGATTCCGAACGAGCGGAAGCAGAGCGGCGATCTCCCGACCTTCGATCTCTTCCCGGTGCCGAACTTCTTTTTCATGCGCGACCCGCAGGTCGTGGCCGGCGACGGCGTGATCGTCTGCGGGATGGCGACGCAGGCGCGCCGGCGCGAATCGCTGCTCTCGAAGTACGTCTTCCAGTTCCACAAACTCTTCCGCGATCAGCCGCCCATCCGCGCCGACTTCATGGCCGGCAGCGAGCCCGAGCTCCCGATGCGCCGCGGCGCGCCGACGCTGGAAGGGGGCGACGTTCTCGTGGCGCGCCGCGACCTTCTCCTGGTCGGCGTCACGGAACGGACGTCGCGCGCCGGCGTCAACTTCCTCGCGCGTGCGCTCAAAGCGAACGACCCCGGCATCCGGACGATCATCGCGGTCGAGCTGCCGAAGCAGCGCTCGTTCATGCACCTCGACACGGTCTTCACCTTCGTCAGCCGCGACGAGTGCCTCATCTACCCGCCGGTCATGCTGCCGGGCGGCGACGAAGCGGCGACCGTGACCACGATCGACCTCACGCAGCGCTCGATCAAGTACACCGAGGAGAAGTCGCTCATTCACGCGTTGCGGCGGCACAAGATCAAGGTGGATCCGATCTTCTGCGGCGGCCGGAAGGCCGTCGACCAGCAGCGCGAGCAGTGGACCGACGGCGCGAATGCGTTCGCGCTCGCGCCGGGAATCATCCTCCTCTACGAGCGGAACGTCCGCACGGCCGAGGAGTTGGCGAAGCACGACTACCACATCGTCTACGAGGACGACCTCCTCCTCGGCCGCACGGAGCTCGAGACGTGGACGGACAAGAAGTACGCGATCCAGATCCAGGGGAACGAGCTCTCCCGCGCGCGCGGCGGGCCGCGCTGCATGACGATGCCGTTCGAGCGCGAGGACCTCGCGTGAGCGCGCAGCCGTCGCGTTTAGCCGTCGTCGCGTTCGGTGGGAACGCGCTTCTGAAGCCGGAGGACCGCGGAACGCAGGAAGAGCAGATCGCGCGCGCGAAGCAGGCGGCGCGCTGGCTGGCCGAGATCGTCCGCCATGGCTACAAACTCCTGGTCGTTCACGGTAACGGCCCGCAGGTCGGCAACATCCTCGTCCAGGCGGAGGAGGCGTCGACGAAGATCCCGCCGCAGTCGCTCGACGTCTGCGTCGCGCAGACCGAGGGGTCGATGGGCTTCATGCTGCAGCAGGCGATCCGAAACCGTCTGGAGTCCGTCGGGATCGGCGGCGAAGTGGCGTCGGTGCTGACCGAAGTCGAAGTCGACGGCAACGATCCGGCGTTCAAGCGTCCGACAAAGCCGATCGGCCCGTTCTTCACCCGCTATCGCGCCGAGGCGCTCGAGCGCGACCTCGGGTGGACGATGCGCGAAGACTCAGGCCGCGGCTGGCGGCACGTCGTCCCATCGCCTCGTCCGCTCCGGATCCTCAACATGAAGACGATCTCGCGCATGGTCGGCGAGGCGTCGGTCGTCATCGCCGCGGGCGGCGGCGGGATCCCGGTCGTGCGCGGCCGCGACGGCCAGTGGCGCGGCATCGAGGCGGTCATCGACAAGGACTACGCCTCGGCGCTCCTCGCCGGCGAGCTGAAGGCGGACCTTTTCATCATCCTCACCAGCGTCAACAAGGTCGCGATCGATTTCGGCAAGCCGTCGCAGCAGAACGTCGAGCGGCTCACCGTCGCCGACGCCGAGAAGCACCTCGCCGCCGGCCAATTCCCCGCCGGCTCGATGGGCCCAAAGGTCGAAGCCTCGATCCAGTTCGTTCACGCCACCGGCAAGCAGGTGATCATCACCGACGTCGACCACCTCCGCGACGCGCTGGAGGGGCGCGAAGGGACAGTCATCGCGCCGTGAGCATCCGCCGCGCCGTCAAGAACGCGAGCAGGTAGAGGGCGAGGGCGAGGGCGATCAAGGCGCGGAAGCCGGTGATCATGCTGAGGTACTCGCAGAAGCCGCCGGCGAGCGTCCCGATCAGGTTCGAGCCGAATGCGTGCTGGGGGTCGACGGCGGCGTCGAAGCAGCGCGAGAACAAGATGCCGGCGAAGAAGATCGGCAGCCCGGCGATCAACGTCAGCGCGACGAGCTTCACCGGCCACGCGGCGAAGAGCAGCCGATCCATCGGCATGTCGAAGTAGACGAAGAGCGAGATCGAGATCAGCCCGATCGCAAGCGACATGTTCTGCTCGCGCCGCCGAACGGCGATATTCGCGAACAGCACCATGAGCAGGATCGCGAAGAAGACGGCTGAGTTGACGATCCAGGTCGAGCCGAAGAGGAGCGACGCGCGCGTGACGGTGACGGTTTCCAGCAGCAGAAACGCGGCGCCGAGGATGGCGAAGGTCGGGTCGGGAATGCGACGGCCGCGCGGCATGAGAAGCAGAATGAGCGCGCTGCCGATCGCGACGACGCAGACGATCGTGATGAGGTAGTAGCGCGGGATCGTGTTCGACTGCAAGTAGAGGAACGGCCAGTCGTCGGTCGGAATGATCGTCTCTTTGGACGGCTCGGCCGCGATGAAGCGCGCTGCATTCGGGCCGAACGTATCGCCGTTCAGCGCGATGACGACGAGATTGAGGAAGTCGTTCGGCGCGCGCACCGAGATCACATGTTTGGGCGGAAACATCTGCGCGACCATGCCGGTGAGACGCTGCGCGATCCACGTCCACGGCTGGCCGCGTTCGGACGGTACCGAGTAGAGCATCGCGAGCACGCCGCGCGGCTTGAGGCAGCGGCGCGCGGCGGCGATCGACTCGCGCGTGTAGACGTAGTTGTCGAGGCGCACCGTCGAGACGCTGGAGAGCAGCGCGTGCGAGTCGAGCGTGCCGAAGACGATCGTGTCGTAGCGGTTCGCCGTGTTCTGCAGGTACGTGCGCGCGTCCTGCACGATGGCGTGCACGCGCGGATCGGCGTACGGACGGCGCGGGTGATCGCGGCCGAGCTTCAGGATCGAGCGGTCGATCTCGACGGCGTCGACGTGGCGCGCGCCGTGCGCGAGTGCCGTCGCGACGTCGTTTCCCGTCCCCGCGCCGATGACAAGCACGTCGCCGGCCGGAAAGAACGCGTACGGCGCGTTGTAGCCCCAGATGGTGCGCTTCGACGTGTCGAACGCTTCCTGGTGGTAGAAGCGGTTCACGAACACGCGAAAGCCGCTCCCCGTCGGTGCGGTGCGAATGCTGTAGTACGGTGACCAGATCTCGCCCGCGCTCGACCACGAGACGATTGCAACGACCGCGGCGAGCGACGCGAAGGTCACTAGCGCGTCGCTCGAGGAGAGGCGTATCGCGATGATGCCGCCCGCGATGGCAATCGCCGCGAACCAAACCGCCGGAGGGGCGCTGATCGCCGACGCCGCCGTGAACGCCACGATGCCGGCGAGGCTGCCGAGCAGGTCGTACTGATAGAACTCCAGGTTGCGCTGCTTCGCGAGAAGTTCCGCGAGCCGTTGGCCGAGCGGAACGAAGACGCCCGAAACGAGGAAGAAGAGCACGACCAGGACGAGCTCGAGCGGCAGGTCGTAATGGGAGATCGCGAGCTGGTCGCCGCGATACCGCGCCCAGATCCATTCACGCGAGCGTGACGGGATCAGCACGTTGAAGTCGCGCAACGCCGTCGTGGCGATCACGAACAGCAGCGTGTACGGCCCCCACCAGCGGAACAGCTGCACGCGCGTCCCGACGAGCATGCCGAGGCCGAAACCGAAGAAGGCGGCCATCAGAACGAGATTCGAGAAGAACGCGAGCGAGTAGACGTTCGCCGGAAGCCACCGGATCAGCGACAGCTCGGTAAAGAGCACCGTCGCCGACACCAGAAACGTCTGCGCGCGTGTCATTCTTGGCGGAACGCGCGCAGGCGCTCGTACGTCCAGATCCCGTAGTTGTGGCCGTCGGCCCAGTTGGGCTGGAGCGCGTAATTGCCGATCTGTTCCACACTCTGTAGAACGAACGACATCGCCGTGTAGCGTTGCGGGGCGCCGCCGTACATCCGGCCGAAGAGGTCGGGCTCGCCGCTGCAGACGGCGCAAGGACAGGCGCGGCGGAGCTCCTCGAGCGGATAGTATGATTCGTGGCCGTCGTTCCAGACGACGACCAGCGTGTCGCCGACCACCTGAATTGAATTGGGACGCATGCCGACTTACAAGCTCACCATCGAGTACGAAGGAACTCGCTACTCCGGTTGGCAGGCGCAGGGTAACACGCTGAAAACCGTGCAGGGACACCTCGTCCGCGCCGCGTCGCAGGTGCTGGGCGAGATCGACATCGGCGGCGCGGGACGCACCGACGCCGGCGTGCACGCGGCGGGACAGGTGGCGCACCTTCGCGCGCGGAAAGCGATCGACCCGCAGCAGCTCGTGCGCAAGGTGAACGACCTCCTGCCGCACGACATCCACATCCTCCGCGCCGAGCGGGCGAGCGACAAGTTCCACGCGCGCCACGACGCCGTCTCGCGCATCTACCTCTACCAGATCTCGACGCGCCGCACCGCGTTCGCGAAGCCGTTCGTCTGGTGGATCAAAGACCGGCTCGACGTCGATGCGATGGCGCGCGCGGCATCCACACTCGCGGGCCGCCACGACTTCACCGCGTTCGCCGACAAGCGGCTCGCACCGGACGAATCGCGGATCGTCGTCGTGGAGCGGGCCGAGCTCGCGCGCGCCGATGACCTGATCCTCTTCCGCATCGAGGCGTCGCACTTCCTCTGGAAGATGGTGCGGAAGCTCGTCGCGTATCTCGCCGAGGTGGGGAGGGGCACAATGAAGCCCGACGTGCTCGCGCAGAAAGAGGCGTGGCAGCCGACCGCGCCGCCTTCGGGACTCTTCCTCGAGCGGATCCTCTATCCACGCGAAACGTTTGACCGTCCGCTCGAGCCGATCGTGCCGGTGCGCTCATGAAAAGCGAGCACGAGATCATCGCGCGTCTCCGCGAGCTCTTCCCGCGGACGGGTGACGATGCGGCGGTCATTGGCGATCAGGTGATCACCGTCGACATGCTGGTCGAGGACGTCGACTTCACGCAGAGCGTGCCGATCCGCTTCATCGCGCGGAAGAGCCTCGCCGTGAACCTCTCGGACCTCGCGGCGATGGGGGCGCAGCCTCGGTACGCTGTCGTCGCGCTCGGGCTGCCGCAATGGGTGAACGTCGACATGCTCACCGACGCCCTCGCCGAGGCCGCGCGCGAGTACGACATCGAGATCGTCGGCGGCGACCTCTCGCGATCCGGCAAGCTCGTCATCTCGATCACCGCGATCGGCGAGGCGAAGGAGCCCCTCCTCCGTAGCGGCGCAAAAGCCGGCGACCGGATCTACGTCTCGCGCCCCCTCGGCGGCGCCGCGGCCGGTCTCGCGTTCCTCGGCAAGCCTTTGGACGACATGCCGTATTCGCTCCGCGAGTTCGCGCAGTCGGCGGTGCAGCGGCAGATCGATCCGGAGCCCGAGATCGAGCTGGGGATGAAGCTCGCCGGCATCGCGACCGCGTGCATCGACATCTCCGACGGCCTCTCGACCGATCTCGATCACCTTTGCGAGGCGTCGAACGTCGGCGCCGAGATCACGCGCGAGCGGATTCCGGTGTTTCCGGGGCTGATCGAGAGCGGCCTCAACGTTCGCGACGCGGTGCTGAACGGCGGCGAGGAGTACGCGCTCCTCTTCACGTCACGACTCCGCGAGTCGGAACTGAGCGCGCGCGTGGGCCGGCCGGTGTATGCGATCGGGAAAATCGTCGAAGGCCACGGCGTGACGCTCGACGGTCAGCCGCTGCCGCCCCGCGGGTGGGATCACTTCGCGTGACGGTGGCGCGAGATGTTCGACGCGACAGCGCAGAGGAACGCGCTGAGGCCGAGCGTCGTCCGGACGGCGTGCGCGCGTGACCAGTTGCGCGTGAGCGACTGTGAGCGGTCGCTCGGATAGTCGCGCGCCGGCTGCGTCTCGAGCTCGCGGCTGATCGGTACCGTCACCATGATCGTCGACGCGAGCACGCCGGCGAGGCTGACCGCGGTGGCCGTATCGAGCACGCGCCGGAACAGGCCGTTGCCGCGCGACCCGACCGCGAGCGTCACCGCGCTCGCGAGAGCGACCGGACCGATCGCGTTGAAATACTTCGTCTCGGGCGCCCGCAAGGTTTCGTCGCGCCCGAGCTCCTGCTCCCATCCCGGCACCAGCGCCGCTTCGCCGAAACCGAGCGAGCCGGCCAGGATGCCCGATGAGGCCAGATTCACGAATCGCAGCAGTGACTCAATGGACCGATTCACGCCATTCCCCTGGAACAAGAGTACACGATCCGCACGACAGGGATCACCAGGAGAATGAGAATGCCGATGTGCATCATCGCCGCCGGGCTGCCGTGGATCAGCGCCTGAGGCAGGAGTGGGATGTGTTCCGGCTTGATGACCCCGAAGGCAATCGGATCGACGGCGTCCGCGAGGATCCCGATGAGGAAGAGACACCAACTGAGCGCGACGGTGAGTCGGAGGACGGACGAATGCATCCGCTCTCGCCAAAGTCGAATTCCCGCCCCCGCGATGTCACCGAGAAGGGCCGTCGCGGTAACGATCGGCCGCACGTCGCCGCGAGTGTAGAAGAAGAACGCGCCCGCGACCGCGGCCCCGCTGAGCACAGCGACACGAACATTCATGCGCTGCATGCTGCTCGTCGCGACAACACACATCAGCGCCGTCCCAATGGCGTACTGAATCGGCACCTTCACGATCAGTACGAGCAGCGGCACGACGATGACCCCGCCGCCGAGGCCAATCACCCCTGCGGCGAAACCGCCCAAGAAGAGGGCGACGAAGTGCTCAGAGACTATGTCGCGCCCTCGAGCTGCTTGATGCGGCTGACCACGTCGCGGTAGTTGGTGTTCATGCCGTACACCTCCATGAACGCCTTCTGCGCGTTCTGCGTGTCGCCCACCTCGACGTACGCATTGCCGAGGTCGTAGAGGAGGCCGACGTGCTCCTCCTCGTTGATCTCCGGCATCTCGAGCCCTTTGCGATACCACTTGATGGCGAGCTGCGGCATCCCCTTTTCGAGGAAGCAGAGGCCGAGCATCGACGCGCACTCGACGGCGCGCTTCGGATCCTTCGACGCGAGCTGGAACTCGCCGATCGCCTCGTCCGTCAGCCCCATCTCCTTGTAGGCGATGCCGAGGTTGTAGTGCGTGTCGTAATCCTCGGAGTCGAGCTGCTGTTCGACCCCCTTCTTGAACTCCTTGAAGATCTCCTCGAGCGACTGCTCCTCTTCGGAGAGCGCGATCGGCTCCTCTTCCTCGTTCAGCTCCGACTCCAGCTCCGCGGCGAGGTCGAAGAAGTCGTCCTCGTCGGCGAAGAGGATCTCTTCCGGCATCGCGGGCGCTGCCTGCGCGACCGGTGGCGGGGGGGCGACCGGCGGCGGGGGAGGAGGCGGTGGCGGGGCGATCTCTTCGTCGTCGTCCGGGATCGCGGAGAGCAGTTCGCTCTCGATCTCGTCGCGTGAGAGCGTGCCGGGCGCCGTCTTCGTGGCGGGTGGCGGCGGGGGGGCGACGGTTGTCGCCGCTTCGATCTTCGCGCGGCGTGTTTCGACGTCGGCATCGTCCGGGAAACGGGCGGCGAGCGCGTCGAGGCGTTCGCGCGCTTCGTCGTACAGCTCCTGGCCGATGTAGAAATCGACCTCGCCGATCTCCTCGGCAGTCGGACCGAACGCGATCGACGCTTCGTTGCCGAAGAACGGCTGTTCCGTCGCCGGCTCTTCTTCGACCTCGGCCGAGAGGTCCGCGAACTCGATCGTCTCTTCCTGCGCCGGCGCGAAGTCGGCGACCGCGGAGGTGGAGACGTTGTCGATGGCGAAGTCGGAGGGCGTCGAGTCGAGGTCGAAGCTGAGCTCCTCCTCAGCGGTATCGATCTCCGGTTCCGGTTCCGGTTCGAACGAAGGAGCAGAAACCGGTGCCGCGGCTGGTTCGGCAGCGAACGTGTGGCCGCGCATGAGGAACTCGTTGTTCACGGCAGCGATCGCGTCGTCGTTGCCGTTCTCCATGAGGATGTCGACGAGCGCCAGCGCCGCGTCGCGCGCGGCATCGACGTCGCCTTCGTCGAGAAGGATCTTGTACAGCCGCTCGTGTGCCGTCAGGTTCGTCGGCGACCGCTCCAGGACGGCGCGCAGGTGCTCCGCTGCCTTCTCCGCTAGGCCGTACTTCGCGAACACCTCCGCTTCCGTGAGGTGCTCGGTGATGAAGTCGAGGTCATCGCTCTCGTTCCCGCTGAGGTCCGCCGCCGCGATCTCGACCGCCGGCGCGAGGCGCGACGGTGCGGCGGGTGGAGGCGGTGGTGCGGGAGCGGGCGCCGGTGCCGGTGCAGGTTCGGGGATGGCGGAGAAGTCGAGCTCCAACGCAGGCGAGGAGTCGAGGTCGAGATCGAACGACGGCGCCGAGGGCTCCTCGAAACTGAAGGACGGCGTCGGCTCCTCGATCTCCATCGACGGAGGCGGCGGGAGCGGCTGCTCGACGCTTTTCTGCTTCGCCGGGATCGTGTCGACCCCGCCCATCTGCGACTTCACGAACTGCAGCTTGTTGCGGTGCTGTGCGTTCTGCGGCTCGCGCTGGATGAGGCGCTCGAGCACCTGCGATGCCCGTTCGTACTGTCCCTTCGCGACGTGTGCCTCGGCGAGTGAGTTCATCGACGCGAGGATGTTCGTCTCCTCGTTCAGGCGCATGTAGACGCCGACGAGCCGTTCCAGCGTCGGCGTGTGGCCGGAGTCGACGCGCAGGACACGGTTCAACATCTCGACCGCCGCGCCGCGCTCACCGCGCGAGAGCGCCTTGTCGACGAGAGGCGCGATCATCTCCAGCGCGCCGTCGGCGTTGTTGCTCTTGAGGTAGATCTCGGCCAACGTCTCGCGGATCGCCGGTTCGTCCGGGTTCCCGCGCACGGCGCGTTCGAGCGTCGAGCGGGCCGACTGGACGTCGCCCTTCGCGAGCTGGATCCGTCCCCACATCCCGGTGAGGCGCGGGTGATCGCGATTCGCTTCGAGCGCCGTCTCGACGATCGCGAGCGCGTTGTCGTAGTCGCGCGCCTCGAGCAGCGCCGTCACGAGCGACTCCACCAGCTCGATGTTCTTCGCGTCGATCTTCAGCGCTTTCTTGAAGACCTGCACCGCCTCGTCGAGCATGCCGCGCTTGAGCAGCATCCTTCCGACGCGGTCGTACTCCTTCAGCGCCTCGGCGGTCTGGTTGTTCTGGCCGTAAAGGTCGGCCAGCTTGACGTGGACGTTGATCGAGCTCGGGTCGAGCTCGGAGATCTTGCGGTAGATGCCGAGCGCGTTCGCCGGCTCGCCGTGCTTCAGGTAATAGTCGGCGAGGACCTGGTACTGGCTCTTTGCCTCCATCGCGAGCCCCTGCTTCGCGTAGAGATCGGCGAGCTTGGCGTAGACGTCGAGCTTCGAGGGATCGAGCTTGTTGATCTTTTTGTAGATCGCGATCGCTTTGAGGAAGAAGCCGTCCTTCGAGTAGTGATCGGCGATCTTGCCGAACGTCTTGACCGCTTCGTCGTTGCGGTTGATGCGGACCCAGAGGTCGCCGATGCGGTTCAGAGTATTGACGTCGTTGGGGTTGTCCTCGAGGAGCCGCTCGTACTCCTTGATCGCGGCGTCAATCTTCCCCTTCGCGACGAGCTTCTCCGCGTTGGCGATGACCTTATCTCGTTGAACCGCCATCTTCCACACGTGAGCCGAACAGGAGCATCGGCTCGTCAACCCCTTCGAACGATCGTCTGTGTATCGGGCTCGGCCCGAATGTCTTCAACGCCGCTTGGTGCGCTTCCGTCGCATACCCCCGGTGGTGTTTGAAACCGTATACAGGGTAGAGCGCATCATACGACTCCATCAGCATGTCGCGGTAGACCTTGGCGACGATGGAAGCCGCGGCGATGGAGACACTTCGCCGGTCTCCCTGGATCAGCGGAACCTGCGGCATGTCGAGCTGTTCGAGCGTGACCGCGTCGAGGAGGAGGACGTCGGGGCGGAGCGAAAGATCGTCGATGGCGTGCAGCATCGCGAGCTTGCTGGCGCGAAGAATGTTGATGCGATCGATGGTCGTGTGCTCGACGACGCCGACGGCGACGGCGCGCGCCCTCGCGAGGATGACGCGGCAAACATCGAGCCGGTCTTCGTGGGCGACCTGTTTGGAGTCGTTGACACCGAAGAGCGTCGGGTCGGAATCGAGGACGACGCAGGCGGCGACGACCGGGCCGGCCAGACAGCCGCGGCCGACCTCATCCGTTCCTGCGATGCACCGAAAACCAAAATCGCGGAGCCGGCGCTCGACTGAGGACATCTCAGCGATGCGCGCCAGCTCCGCGAACAGAGAGCCGTAGAGTTTTTCCTCGGCGGTTCTCTTAACGGGGGCGCTTTTCTTCGATGCGCGCCGCTTTTCCGCGGAGATCCCGGAGGTAGTAGAGCTTTGCGCGACGGACCCGGCCATGGCGTTCGACCTCGATCTTATCGATCGTCGGAGAGTAGAGCGGGAACATGCGCTCGACGCCGATGCCGCCGGAAACTTTGCGCACCGTGAACATCTGGCGCGATCCGCCGCCTTTGCGCGAGATCACGAGGCCCTGGAAGATCTGGATGCGCTCTTTGTCGCCTTCCTTGACCTTCACGTGCACCTTGATGGTGTCGCCCGGCGCGAAGTTGGGGAGGTCGGTACGCGCTTCGCGCGACTCGACGATTTTCATGATGTCTGGCATGAGTAGACTCCTACAGGTTTTGGCGAGAACCGCTCAGGATGGCGATTCCTTCCCGCTCCGCAATCTTCTCAGAATCGAGGCCGCTTCGTCATCCAGTTCCGCCGTCTCGAGAAGATCGGGCCGCTTCGCCAGCGTCGCGCGAAGTGCCTGCTCTTTCCGCCACTTACGGATGTTCTCGTGATGACCGCTCAGCAGGATCTCGGGGATTGGCCGCCCCCGCAGCTCCTCGGGGCGCGTGTAGTGCGGGTAGTCGAGCACACCGCTGAAGAACGAGTCCTCCTGGACCGAGCCGGCATTGCCGACCACTCCCTCGATCATCCGGCCGACGGCGTCCGCGATCACCATCGACGGCAATTCGCCTCCCGAGACGACGAAGTCGCCGATCGACACCTCGTCCGGCTGCAGGATCTCGTGCACCCGGTGGTCGAAGCCTTCGTACCGGCCGCAGAGGAAGACCAGCCAATCCTCGGCCGCCAGCTCCTTCGCCACCGCCTGATCGAAAACGCGTCCCTGCGGCGTCGTCATGACGAGGTGACCGCCGCCCACCGCCTCCACGCACCTCAGCACCGGCTCCGCGAGCATCACCATCCCGGGCCCGCCGCCGTACGCCTCGTCGTCTGTTGAACGGTGCTTGTCGGACGTGTAGTCGCGGAGGTCGTGCACTCGCACGTCGAGCAGCCCCTGCTTGATCCCGCGCGCGATGACCCCTTCGCCGATCAGCGCGTCGAACATCCGCGGGAAGATCGTGATGAAGTCAAACCTCATCGAGACCCTCGGGCAAATCGACCACCATTCGCTTGCCGGCGATGTCGATCGTCTTGCAGATCTCCGCGGCGAACGGGACTTCGAACTTGTGCCGCCCGCGCTCGACCTCCAGCAGCACGCCGCTCCCGCCTTCGTAGGCGTCGATGACCCTCCCGCGCTCCGCGCCCGATTCGTCGACCAGCGTCAGCCCGATCAGATCGTGCAGAAAGTACTCGTCCGGCTCGAGTTTCCGCGCCTCGCTCTCCGGAATCTCGATCGTCCAGTCGCGGAACAGCGCCATCTCCTCGGGGGTCTCGATTCCGGAGAACTTGATGAGGGCGCGGTCGCCATGGGCGCGCGCTGCCTCGATCTTGACCTCGCGGGTTTGGCTCTCGTCAGGCGAGACGAGCGTGACGTCGTGCACTTCGCTGAAGCGCTCGAACTCCGTCCACGGGTCGACCGATGCCTCTCCGCGGACGCCGTGCGGCTTGCGGATGGCGCCGAGGGCGATGCGGTCCACTTCAGTCGATGATATCGAGGCTGTAGCGCCGGCGCGACTTCTGGCCGGCGGCCGAGAGGAGCGTCCGGATGGCGCGTGCCGTGCGGCCCTGGCGCCCGATGACCTTCCCCAGATCCTCCTCCGCAACCTCCAGCTCGATCACGGTCGAATCCGAGCGGTCGTACGTCGAGGTGTAGACCTCGTCAGGGTGGTCGACGAGCGACTTGGCGAGGAAGGAAACGAGATCGCGCACAGCGATTACTTGAGCTTCTTGAGCAGCGACTTGACCGTCGGCGAGAGCTGGGCGCCCTTGCCGAGCCAGTAGTCGACGCGCTCGCGGTCGATCTTCACGTCGGCGGGGTTCTTCTTCGGGTCGTAGTGCCCGATCTGCTCGACCGTCGACGCGCTCGGCGTCTTCTGCGAGTCCGAGACGACGATGCGGTAGAACGGCGCGTGCGTGGCGCCACCGCGCCGGAGGCGAATCTTCAACATTCGAGAATGGCTCCTAACTTATTGGGCCGGCAATGCTACCGGACCGGGCGCGCAAACCACAAGAACTAGCCGAAGAATTCCGGCGGCAGCCCCTTCATCATCTTCCCGAACTTCCGCGCCCCGAACCCCTTCGAGAACGTCCGCATCATCTTCTTCATCTGCAGATACTGCTTCAGCAGCCGGTTGATCTCCTGGACGGTCGTCCCGGACCCCTTCGCGATCCGCTTCTTCCGCTTTCCGTCGATGATCTGCGGGAACGCCCGCTCCTTCTTCGTCATCGAGTCGAGGATCGCCTGCATCCGGACGATCGCGTTCTCGTCGACGTCCTCCTCGTTGATCTTTCCGGCGCCGGGGAGCATTGAGACCACCTGCGACAGCGGCCCCATCTTCTTGACCTGCTGCAGCTGCGACCGAAGATCCTCGAGCGTGAATTTGTCCTTCGCGACCCGGTCGGCGAGCTTGGCTGCTTCCTTCTTGTCGATCTCCGTCTCGACCTTCTCGATGAGCGACAGCACGTCGCCCATGCCGAGGATCCGCGACGCCATCCGGTCGGGGTGGAAGACGTCGAGATCGGCGTACTTTTCGCCGATGCCGACGAGCTTGATCGGCCGGTTCACCACTCCCTTGATCGAGAGCGCCGCGCCGCCGCGGGCGTCGCCGTCGAGCTTCGTCAGCACGATGCCGGTCACTCCCAGGCGATCGTCGAACTCCTTCGCCGACTTCACGGCGTCCTGGCCGGTCATCGCGTCGGCGACGAAGAGGATCTCGCTCGGCCGGGTGTCGCGCTTGATCGAGTCGAGCTCCTTCATCAACTCGTCGTCGATGTGGAGGCGGCCCGCGGTGTCGAGGATGACGACGTCGTTGAGCAGCGTCTTCGCCTCGGCGATCGCGTTCTGCGCGATCTCGATCGGATTCCGGTTCTCCCCGATCTCGTAGAATGGCACGCCGACGTTCTTCGCCACGATCCGGAGCTGGTCGATGGCGGCGGGACGGTAGACGTCGCACGGGACGAGCATCGGCCGCTTGCCGCGCGATTTCAGGTGCAGTGCGAGCTTGCCCGACGTCGTCGTCTTACCCGAGCCCTGAAGCCCGACCATCATGACCACGGCCGGTGAGCCGATGAGCGCCAGGCCGACTTCGTTGCCGCCGAGGAGCGTCTGCAGCTCGTCGCGGACTACTTTCGTGACCTGCTGCGCCGGCGAGAACGCCGTCAGCACCTCGGAACCGACTGCCTTCTCGCGGACGCGGTTCGTGAAGTCTTTGACGACTTTGAAGTGGACGTCGGCCTCGAGCAGCGCGACGCGGATCTCCTTCAGCGCGTTGTCGATGTGCCACTCGTTGAGCGACCCCTCGCCGCGCAGCGTCTTGAAGACGCGATCCATCTTGTCCTGAAGGTTGTCGAACATGCGG
>JACZCU010199329.1_pt1 | contig 24915 bp, 18 predicted proteins | sample 8641851 | NCBI WGS metagenome assembly JACZCU01 (sample SAMN15324605, study PRJNA640507) | soil metagenome | isolation source: monocropping sugarcane control | place: China: Luxin town, Laibin City, Guangxi Province | collected 2019-07-25 | depth 10cm m | reverse complement strand
GCGCTCCGCCTTCCTCCGACGGGGAAATCCGCAACGACGTCCTTCTATGGAGACGTGGAGTAATATCGACGCATCCCCGTCCCATGGCACATCCATACTTCGATTCGTCGGCCTATCCGTGGCACCGGAAGGATGCTACGGAGCTCCATGTCGAGCTGTATCAGTCGTACCCGATCGAAGGCGATCTGCAGCGGCTGTACAAATCGGCGGGCGTCAATCCGATCCCGTTGCAGCCGCAGCGCATCGATTTGATGTGGCAGGCGGCGCTCGACAATCTCTGCGCGGCCGGCTACTTCCGCACGTTCTGCGATCGCGTGCTCGCTGATGTGCCGCCGCGGCCGAAAGTCGTCAATCTGATCAAGGTCGTTGAACTAGCCGAGGATCCGATCCGGCCGACGCTGCTGACGAACGATCGCGTCTTCCTCGATCGCGAAGACCTGCGCGACAAACTCCAGCGTCTCACCAGCGATACCGCGCTGCGCGTGTTGCTCGTCCGCGGTGAAACGAAAACCGGCAAGACCTACACGCGTCATCTCATTCACGAGATCGCGAAAGCCAGCGGCGAGCCGTGCGTCTATCTTTTCGATGGAAACGCCGGTACCACCGATGAAGTCGTCGATGTGCTCTTCGCGAGCTTCACTGCCAGCGACAAGATTCCGCCGAAGCTCGAAACCGACGACGCCTGGTATCGCAAGGTTTGCACGCGCTTGCACGAGGTCGTGAAGCTCGCCGGCAAGAAGGCGTGGGTGGTCATCGACGATCTCGGCGACTACGAAAAAGGGGCGAAGATCGATCGCAAAGTGCGCGACTTCTTCAATCGATTCGCGCTGTCGATGGAGAACCCGGAGTTTGCGACATGGTTCCGGCTCGTGCTCATCGATTATCCCGAGGTGCCGGAAGGCGGGGACGATCGTGTGCCGACGCAGTGGAGCGATTTCTACGAAATCGACACACCTGACATCAGCAAGGTCAACGCTGCCGCAATCACCTCATTTGCGCTGCAATGGGCGAAGCGCAAACAGAAGAACCTCGATGAAAGCGGCGCGAAAGCCTTTGCCGACAAAGTGCTCACCGCCGCGGCCGCGGCGCGCGCCGGAAAAAATCCGGAGCCGCCGATTCTGCCGTCGATTCACAAAGCACTGCAGCAGGGCCTGCAGAGTTTGTAGCGCCGATGATTCTCGGAGGAAAACCGCAACTCTTCGAGCTCGACCAGCTCCAGCAAGCGCTGGAAGACGTCGAGCGCGCCGTCGTGCGCGTACGCTCGACGGAGCCGAAAGAATTTCTCGCGTGCGGCTTCTTCCTCCTCCCCGATCTCATCGTCGTGCCGGCGTTCGCGTTCAAGGACGTTCCGCCGCAGGCGCTCATCGCGGAGCATTCGATCTCGGCGAAGGAGTATCGCCGCTTCACGATCCTCGAGCGCGAAGACGCCGGTCACATCGAGCTCACGTCACTCGCGCGCTCGGGCGCACCGGAAGGCCCGCTGATCACGCTGCTGCGCACGAGCGAATCGAACGAATCGGTCATTCATCTGCAATTCGCGACGACGGAGTTGAACGAGTTCGTCGCGATTCCGCAGTTCGTGTTCGGCAGAGCGTCGGCATCGATCGCGTTCGGCAATGTCCTGAGCATCACCGACCTCGTCCTCGGATACAACGCCGATACGGCGCAAGGCAGCAGCGGTGCACCGGTGCTCGACGATGAGTTCCAACTCATCGCCATGCATCTCGCATCGAGTCCCGACAAGCATCTCAACGAAGGCATCACGCGTGCGGCGCTCGTCGATGCGTTGCGCGAATCGTCGTACTGGGATCGCATTCGCGAAGCGCATCGCATCGCGGATGTCGTCGCGGCCAGCGCGGCAGTGAGTGATGCGGTCGCGAGTGAAGCGCCGCCGGAGGAACCCGCGGACGCGCCGCTGCTGCGCGCGGCGTTGCGCGCGAAGATCGATCCGAATTCCGATGACGCCGATGCACTGCGTCCGCACGTCGCCGATCCTGATGCGCCGGTGTGGGCGTTGCCGTCCTCGACCCGCACCGAGATTCTCTCGGCGGCCGGCTCACTCGAAGCGTTGCGGCCGTACGCTCCGGATCCCGCGACCGCGGCGAACGAACCATTGCAGCGCGTGATTCTGCGCGTGCTCGACGGGCCGCCGTACGATCTCGCGCAACTCACCGAAGAGGAATTGCCGTACTGGATTCAGGCGAGCAACTGGTTCGCGAACGTCGCGCCTGATTTGCCCGAGCCCGCGCAAGTGACGCACGAGCTCGAGCAGCGCCGTGTGCGCAGCTCGCTCGAGCGCATCGCGAGCAAAGACTTCACGGGCCGCGACAAAGAGCTCACCGACTTGCAGCAATGGTGGGATGCAGCGAAGCAACCGCTGTCGCTCAGCGGAATCGGCGGCATCGGCAAGTCGGCACTCGTCGCGCGATTCGCATCGACGCTGCCGCGCAACACGCTGCTGCTGTGGCTCGACTTCGATCGTCCCGATCTCGCGCCGGATGATGCGCCGTCGATCCTCGCCGCGCTCGCACAGCAAGCAAGCGTGCAACTCGATGGCTTTTCGATGAGCGATCTCGATTTCGAGAACGCGAGTGACTCCGCGGCGAAACTCGGTCAGCGCATCGAGGAGAAGATCGAATCGCCTGCGCTGCTCGTGCTCGACAGTTTCGAAGCCGCGCAGTATTCGGCGCGCTACGAAGAGTTGTGGACGGTGCTCGAAGCAATCGCGACGACGATGCCGTCGCTACGACTCATCGTCACTGGCCGCGCTCCCGTGCCGGGACTCGCGTTACGCGGCGCGTCCGCGCAAACGATCGATCTGAAGGGACTCGAGCCGGACGATGCGCGCGAGTGGCTGCGCGCGCGCGGCATCGATGACGACGCGATCCTCGATCAACTGCTGCAGATTCTCGGCGGCGTGCCGCTGAATCTGCATCTCGCACTGCGCGTGTTCCAACGCGACGGGCGCTTGCCTGAGCTGCCGAAGAACATGCCGCCCGAGATGGTCGCGGGATTTCTGTACGACCGCATCCTCGATCGCGTGCAGCCCGGGTTGAAGCCGCTCGCCAAAGCGGTGCTCGTCGTGCGACGCATCACCGCGGACATGCTGCTGCCGGTATTCGGCGATGCGGTGCAAACGCTCACGGCGGAAACGGCGGAAGGGCTGTTCGCGGATCTCGCGCGCGAGATGGCGTTGATCGAAGGGACGACAGTGCTGAAGCTTCGATCAGAAGTGCGCAGGCCATCGTTGAAGTTGCTCGAAGACATCGAGCCTGACTTTGTGCGCGCGCTCGATGCGAAAGCGGAGGCATGGTTCGCGGATCCGAGTCGTGAAGCGACGTCGAACGCCGAGATCGCGGCGGAACTGGTGTATCACCGCTTGCGTCTCGGCAATCTTTCCGGAGCGGCGCAGGCATGGCGTGATGGATCGCGGCGGTTCCTTCTCGACGCAGGGGATGAACTGCCTCCCCCGTCGCTCGAATGGCTGCAGGCGCGCCTCGGCAACACGGAAGGCGGCGACAGCGAAGAATCGCAGGCCGCGGCGGCGGCGAATGTCGCATCGCGCGTGCGCAATGCACGCGGCCGTCGCAAGAAGGGCGCGATCAACTCGATCCTCTCGAATGCGCGATCGCAGCCCTACGCGAGTGAGCTCGTGTTTCACGAGGCATACGAGCGCTGGCGCGATGGCAACGAAGACGAGGCGCTGGCGTTGCTCGATGATGGCGGCGATGCGCCGGCGATGATCGGCCGCGATCGCAACGTGCTGCGCGCGTTGCTGCTCTCGCATCGCGATCAGCGCGACGAAGCCGACTCGCTGCTTCTGCGCTACGAAAATTTGCAGTACTGGACCGATCGTTCCGCGCCGCCGACGTACGTCACCGCGGTGCGTGCCGCGCGCATTCAACTCACCGAGGATCTGAATACGGAGTTGAACGCGCTGACCAGCGGAGACTACTCGGATCTCACCTCGTTCGACGTGATCCTGCCGCAGTTGCGAACGGCGCTCGCCGAAGACCATTTCGCGCTCGAAAGCACGCGGTCGCTGTTCGGCATGCGCGTCGAAGAGCCGCGCATGATTCGCGGCTTCGTCGACAAATATCTCAACGAATCGCTCGAAGGAACGCCGGAACGATTGCGTCAGCTCGCGAGAACGCGCTGGCGTCTCGCGACCGATGGATCGTTCCTCCTCGACGCGACGAAGCTCACGGAGAAATCCGAACTGACGCCGATCGAGTTTTCGATCGTCAGCATCCTCGCGCTGTTTGCGGCAACGTTCTCCGTTCCTCACGACTATTACGACGCGGCGCTCGTGCGCGGCAACGTACCGATTCTGCAACTGCTCTCGAATGCGCTCGGCGATCGCGCGGTGCGCATCGACGCCTCGCATCAGAAACAGGTCGAGCGGATCTTCTCGGTGTTGAACGGCAATCCTGAAAATCTCAGTTGGCGAGGCATGCCGCTGCGTGCATTCCCCGAGGATGAGCGTCCGTTGCTGATTTATCTCGTCACGCCCAACCCACTCGAGCAACTCGTGCACGAGCTCGCGGGCTACACCAGCGAAGCGCGCTGAAGGAGGCGTCGATGGCTTCGTTTCTCGACATGAGTCCGTATCCATGGCACCTCGATGCCGCGCGCGAGTTGCACGTCACGCTGACGCGTCTCTTTCCTACCGTGAACGCCATCTCGTTCCTCGTGCCGCAAACCGGCTTGCCGCTGGCGATGCTGAACGTGAACAACGCGCCGTTCTATCTCTGGCGCGAAGTGCTCGATCAACTCGCACCGCTTGGTCTCGTGCGCACGCTCGTCGAGCGCGCATACGACCAACACAAAAAATCGCCGAGCGGCGCGTATCTCGAAGCGCTGCTCGACGAGGAACCGATCGTCGCCGAGCCGCGCGGCGCGAATGGCGAACCGGCGTTTCGCGATGGCTCTGATGAAGTGATGGTCGACGAAGCCTTGCTGTATCACGACGACCTGACGTTGCCGATCGGACGAGTGCCGTGGCTCATCGGCGTGTTGCAGAAACTGCAAACGCTCGCGCCGTCGGTGTGCCGCCTCACGACATCCGCGCCGGGTGTGATGCAACGCGGCACCGGCTTTCGCATCGCGAACGACTGGCTGCTGACGAACTGGCACGTCGTGAACTTCAAAGACGTCCGCGCCACGCAGGCGATCGCGGAGTTCGGGTACGAAGACGACGGCAAGGATGGCGGTTTGCCATCGCAATCGATTGCATGTGATGTCACGACGATCGAGGGCAGCAAAGACAATGACTGGGCGATTCTCAAACCCTCGCAGCCGCTGCCCGCGACGATTCCGATTCTCAAGTTGTCGGAACACGCGACGCCAGTGATGAACGAAGCGGCATTCGTGATTCAACATCCCGGCGGCGATCGCAAGCGCGTGGCGTACGTGCGCAATCAGGTCACGTTCATCGGCGATCGCGTGCTGCATTACCTCAGCGACACGAACGAAGGTTCATCAGGCTCGCCGGTGATCAACGAGAAGGGATTGTTGATCGGATTGCATCACGCGGGCGGACGTCCGCAGGAAGTGGCGGGGAAACCACCGCTGGTGAAGAACGAGGGGATTCGCATTCCCGCGGTGATCGAGGGATTGACGAAGAAGCAGGTGCAGTTCGCGTGAGCAATCAGCGCACGCTCCGAGCTTCGCGGCGATGCGCTCATCCTCTCTCGAATTGCGTTTGTGGTTTTGCGGTCGCGCGATCTAACTTGAACATCGCCGGCAATTCCTTGCCGAATGCGATCGCATTCGCGAGCAACTCGCCCACTGCCGGCGCGAGTTTGTATCCGTGTCCTGAGCCGCCGCCTGCGATCCACACGTTCTTCATCGACGGATGCTTGTCGAGGAAAAGATGTCCGTCGGGCGAGTTCTCGTACTGACACACTTCGCTGTGCACGAGCGGTGCGTTCGCGAGCTCGGGGAATCGTTCGGCGAGTAAGCGTCGCGCATTCGCGATGCCGCTCGCGGTGGGACGACGATCGGCCGTGGTCGGATCGATCACATCGCCGCGCGTGTCATCGGCGAGTTTGAATCCGCGATTGTGCGTGTCCGGAATGCCGTAGACGATGCGCTCGCCGAAGTCTATCCAGATCGGCATCCGCCCTGGTTTGTATTGATCGGATCCGCGCGGCGTTCCGAAGTAGTAAACCTCCTGACGAGTCGGACGCACGCGATCGCCGATCACGTCGGGGAACAACTTCCCGAGCCACGGGCCGCACGCGAACACCACCGCGTCGTAATCGTGCTTTGCGTCAGGCGCAAAATTTTCGGTGCGATACACACCGCCCGCGTTCACGAACTCATCGCGCACGATCGCGCACGCGCGTCGTGCGCAAAGCGCGCCCGCACGATGCTCGAGCCACACGGAACGAACGCCATCGAAACGAATCTGCGGATAGCGTTTCTTCGCATCGTCGAGCTCCAGTTGCTCGAGTGGAAATCCGAGATCGAGCAACACCGGCAGCGACGATTTCACGTACGCATCCTCGCCGCGATGCATCCACAGCGCACCGGTCTCGACGTAGATCGGCTCGTCGACGGACGAATCGAGCGCGGCCCACAACTCGTACGCGCGTTTGACCAGTTCGACGTAGATGCGATCCTTGCCGTACACCGCGCGAATCACGCGCGTCTCGCCGCCGGAACTTGCGCGCGAGTGACCCGGACCCCACGCGTCGACGAGCGTCACGTCCGCGCCCATGCGTCGGAGATGCAACGCCGTCCATCCGCCAAACGCACCCGCGCCCGCGACGAGAACGCGCGGGCGCGAGTCATTGCCAAGAAGCGGAGTCGCCAGCGAAACCGCGGCGACTCCTTCGAGAAACGCTCTGCGCGAAAGTGTCAGAAGGTAAACCTCGTGCTCACGCCAATGGTACGCGGTTCGTTCGTCAGATATCCGACGCGCGCGCGTGTGCCGCGCTCCTGATCGAGCGAGAGGTACGCCACTTCATCGGTGATGTTGTTGATGAAGAGCGCGGTGTCGAATTGCTTGACGAGGAATCCGATGCGCAGATTGATGAGATCGTAGTCCGGCAGTTTCGGGTTGAACGTGAACGTCCCTTGCGTGAACGGACCGCCGATGTTGTTCGGCGCAAACGAATTCAGATTGACGACACCGAATCCCGCGGCCTGATCGCCGATCTGCGTGTATCGCGAGCCGATGTGCTGATACACGCCGGTGACGTAACCGCCGAGGCGGCTCGTGGTCCAGCGGAATGTCGAGGCCGCGGCCATCTGGAACTCCGGCACCGTCGGCAGACGATTGCCCTTCTCGATTCCCGCGACGACGCTCGTCTGTCCCGCGGCATTCGTCGACGTCAGCGTCGAGCTCAATTCGGCGTTGAGCTTCGTCGCGCTGATCGCAAAGTCCCACGCAACGATCGGCGCGTACTCGAACTCCACTTCCACGCCCTGGCTGCGCGCCTTCGGCACGTTGAAGATGACGCGCGACGAGCATGAGCCCGCGGTCACGGTCGCTTGCAGATCCGAGATGTCCGCGCGGAACGCGGAAACGTTGAACAGACCACGACCGCCGCCGAGCGTCGACTTGGCGCCGACCTCGTAGTTCCACAGCGTCTCGTCTTCCCACGAGTCGCGACCGCCGAACGTTTCGAGATCCTGCGGCGTGCAGAGCGGAAGGTTCAGCGGATCGTTGATGCCGCCGAGACGGAAACCCTTCGACACTTGCGCGTTGAGACGCGTCGCATCGCTGAGTTTGTAGCTCGCCATCACGCGCGGCGCGAAGCCGTCCGCCTGCGTCGATCCGGTGGAGCGACCCGGATCCGCGAAGATGCCGTCGAATGCCTGCACACGATCTTCATCGAAGTCGTAGTAGCGCAGGCCGCCGGTGACATCGAAGCGATCATTCACTTTGAACGTGGCCTCGCCGAACACCGCGAGTTGCTTGAACGTGTAGCTGAGATCAGAGAAGTAGAGGATGTCTCGCGTCGCGCCGAACGCGCCGGCAGTTGGAATGCCGGTGAGCGTTTCGAACCCGGCCACGTCGAGACTCTGGCCGTAATCGCGATCGGCATCGGCGTAGAACGCGCCCGCGACCCAGCTCAGCGGACCGCGATCCGCGGAGAGCCGCACTTCCTGCGTGAACTGCTTCGCCGACGTCGCGTCATCGAGCGGTGCATCGAGCGTGTACACGTTCGCGGGCAAGCCGATCGAGCCGCCGGTGATCGACGCGGTGAGCGCCGTCGCATCGCGAATGACATCGATGTCGCGATCGATGTACGACGTGATCGACGTGAGCGTCATGTCGCCGATCTTGTACGCGATGTTGAGATCGCCGAGGAGAAAGTCATCGGTGGTCGGCTCTTCGAACTGCGTGAACTGCTGACGGCCGTTGAAACTCACCTTCGGCCGCGTCGTCGTGTACGGATTCGCGAGGATGTTGAATGCATCGATGCGATTCCAGCCATTCATGTCGATCGACTGATAGAGCAGTCGCGGCGTGATGGTGAGGCGATCGTTCGGCTCGAAGCGCAATGCGATGCGGCCGCCCGCGCGCGTGCCGTCGTTCACGTCTTCGTTGACGGAGAGATCCGGCTGGATCGCGTCCATGAATCCGCCGTACTTCGTGTAGTACCCGACGACGCGCATCGCGGCTTTGTCGCCGAGCGGCACGTTCACCGCGGCCTTCGCGGTCGCGCCGACGCCGCCGTCTTCGATCGAGCTGAGCGAAAGCTCGCCGACCGTTTCGGTCGTGTTGAGCTTCGGTGTGTTCGTGATGTAGCGAACGGTGCCCGAGAGCGAGCCGGAGCCGAACAACGTGCCCTGCGGTCCGCGCAGCACTTCGACACGCGCGACGTCGAAGAGATCGACGTCCGGCGTGAAGAGCGAGAGCGAGATCACGGATTCATCGAGATAGACGCCGACCTGTTCTTTCACGCCGGGTTGATCGCGCACGATCTGACCGGCGGACACGCCGCGCATCGCGATCTGACTCTGACCGGGCCCGAGGTTCTGCACCGTGAAGCCCGCGACATTCGCGGCGATGTCTTCGATGTCTTCCGCACCGACATCGCGTAATTCTGCTTCCGTCGGCGCAACGACGGAGATCGGCACGTCCTGCACCGATTCTTCGCGCTTGCGCGCCGTGACCACCATTTCTTCCGTGACCTTCGGCGGCGGCTCCTGCGTCGCCTGCGGGTCTTTCGGTGGTTCCTGCGTTGCTTGCGCGTGGGCTGGTGCGGCAACTGCCGCGAGGATCAGGAGCAAGACGAAAGACAATACCGTCGTCACCAGGGTCTTCATACGGATTCCCCTTTCCCGAACGTCGCTTGTTGTGGTTGAGGCCGATTGTCGGCCTAACACGAGCGAGCGTCAAGAAAGAAGTCTTTCCGCAATTAACCGAGAGAAAGGAAATAGCGCACCACTTCGTCGGGAATGTGGCGATCCCAATGTCCGGTCACGCGCGCAGCGATCACGATGCCGAGAAAGATCGTCGCGATGGTTGCGGCGATCGCCCACGCGGGCATCGTGCGGCGCTTCACGACTTTCACTTGCAATGCATTCTTCGCGGGACACACCGCAACACACGACATGCAGAGCGTGCATTCGGCGGAGCGAACGCGCGGCAGAGCGTCGACGGGCAATCGCGACGGACAGGCTTTCGCGCACTTCGCGCAGTCGATGCATTCATTTGCGTCGCGTGTGATCTGCGTCGGACTGAAGAGCGATGCAATGCCGAGCAGTGCGCCGTACGGGCATGCGTAGCGGCACCAGAAATTCGGAATGGCGACGGAGAGTGCGAGCAGGACGGCGATGACGGTGAGTCCGGTCGTGCCGATGAAACGGAAGAAGTGGAGCAGTTTGATGTCGGTGATCGCGCCGTACGGCGCGCGCATGAACTCATCGATCGCGAGCGCAGGCATGCGCACGATGGTCCAGAGAAAAAATCCGAGGAGCAGGTACTTGAGTCCGCGCAACGGGATGTCGAGCCACTTCGGCAACACGAGATTGCGTTTCGCGATCTTGTGTCCGAGCTTCCACAGCCACTCGGAGATCGTGCCGACCGGACAGAGCCAGCTGCAGAACGCTTTCTTGAGCAGAAACGCGATCAGCAGAAACGCGACGAAGAGAAACATCGCCGCGGCGTGTACGTGCGGCACGCTGCGGGTCGCGATCCAGTACTTCAGATTCATGAGTCCCGCGATCGGCAGCCATCCTTCGACACCCGCGGGCCGCGGCGCAAACGCGGAGCCCGGCGTTTCGATGTACGTGACCCAGCGCGCGAACTCGATTCCAATCCAGAGATTCAGCAACGCGAATGCGAGCTGCATCGCGAGACGGATCGATTGGGAACTGTCCTTCGGCGCGCGCTCGCGAAGTTTTTTCACGAGTCAACGTTAGGCGGAGGGTGAACGAAGAGCTATGACGGTTGTCATAGGGCTGGTTGTCGGTTGTTGGTTGTTGGTTGTTAGGGGAACCGCTCCGCCGAGGAGCGTGCTCTTCTGCGGAGAGGTCTCCCAACAACTAACAACCAACAACCAACAACCAACTCACTGCTCATCCACAAACCTCTCCGCAAACAGCGGTGCGAGCATCGCGTCTACCGGCGCGTAGTCATCCGTCAGCACCATCGCTTCGCGTCGCGCGAGGAACTTCTGCAGATCGAGATGCGGCATGACGTAGCCGTTCTCGATCGATGCGAGCACGGGCGCGAGTCGTTTCGACGCGACGACCACCGCGGTGGAGCGCGTGCTCGCGAGATCCTCGATCGCATCGACGATCATGGCCGTGTTGTCCACGCCGTGCACGTGCTGGATCGTTTTGATGTACGACGCGAGGAAGCGTCCGCGCGGGGTCATGTCATCCACCACATTGATCGCCACAACCCCATCCTCGGCGAGCAGCGACCGTACGTTCGCCGCGAACTCGCGCGTGGTGAGGTGATACGGCACAGAGAGGTCGTTGAACGCGTCGATGAAGATCGCGTCGTACGGCCCTTTCGCGCGCATCGCGAACCAGCGCGCATCTTCGTTGATCGTTCGCAATCGCGGCGTTCGCGGCACACCGAACCAGCGTCGCGCAACGCGTGAGACCGCGGGGTCGATCTCCACGACATTGATCGTCGCGGTGTCGTGCGTCTTCGCGATCAGGCGCGGCAGCGTGTAGCCACCACCGCCGATGAAGAGAAATCGCGGTGACTGATTTTTCTGCGCGGCGTGCTCGAACACATTGCGAAAGTGTTTGAGGTAGCCGTACTCGAGATGCGTCGGATCGGCGGGATCGGCGTACGAGTGCAGCAGATGATCGAGATGCAGCGCGAGCAGCGCGCCGCCCGTTTCCTCGCTGACGGTGCGATCGACGGAGATCGTGTAGTACTGGCTTTCCTCGTGATGCAGTGGTCCCGTCCCCGCGGATGGTTGCAGCAGTGGATTCTGATGCGGCGGCGGCAATGCGCCCGGCCATGTGCCCGCGTACAAGGCACCGGCGACGATCACCGCGATCGCGACCGCGCGTCCGCGTCGTCCGAACAATCCGCCGAAGACAAATGCCGATGCGAGGAGCACAACGCCCGCGCCAACGAGCGTTTTGCGCGTGCCGAAATTTGCGACGAGGTAGAAGCCGGTGACGAACGTGCCCAGGATCGAGCCGAGTGTGGAGAAGGCGTAGATGCGGCCGACGGTGCGGCCCGCGGTGGACAGATCATCCACCGCGAGTTTCACGGCAACGGGCGAGATCATGCCGAGAAAGAATGAGGGGAGGAAGAAGAGCAGCAGCGAGAGCAGAACCACGCGCCACAACAACGTCATGGCGATGCCCATCGACGTGAGCACGCCCTGATCGCCGGCGAGAAACTCCGTCGCCGGCGCGATGAGCATCGATGCGAGTCCCGCGGCGAAGAGCAACCAGCCTAACGTCGACGCGATTGGTCGTCGATCGGCAAGCCAGCCACCCGCGTATGCGCCTAACGAAATGCCCGCGAGCACGACGCCGATGATGCTCGTCCACGTATACAACGACACGCCGACATACGGCGCAAGCACACGCCCCGCAACCAGCTCCACGACGAGCGTGCAGAACGACGCAAGAAACGCGACGAGCGCGGAGCGAAGAAAGTTGGACGGCATGAAGGCAGGGTAGCATTGGGGTGGTTGTCGGTTGATGGTTGATGGGTGTCGGGAGGACGGCTTCGCTACTCGCACGTGGGCGGGAGGCGGCCTCCCAACAACCGGCAACCAACAACCGTCAACCGATAACGCAATGCACCTCTCCCCTCACCGGGCACGCGCCCTTCTCATCTCCCACCTCTCCCTCGACCGTCCCATCGGTCGTGGTGCGAGTGGTACGCGCAAGTTGCTCGAGCGGCTTCGTTGCATTCAGCTCGATCCGCTCGATGTGATCGGGACGAATGCGGATCTCGTCGTGATGGCGCGGGTCGATGACGTTTGTCGCGGCGATGTGTGGCGGCATCTGTTTCCGCGATATGCGTTCGAGCATTTTGCGAAGGAGCGTTGCATTCTTCCGGCGCGCGCGTTCGCGAATTACCGCGAGCAGGGACATGCGGCGCAGACGCCGTGGTGGCGTCATGGCGAGCGTGAGTCGCGTGTGGCGAAGGCGCAGGTCGATGCGGTGCTCGATGAGATTCGCGAGCGTGGTCCGCTCACCGCGCGCGAGCTCACGGATCACGGCTCGGTGACGCCGATCGACTGGTCCGGCTGGACCGGCACGTCGAAGGCCACGACGATGGCGCTCGAGATTCTGTGGACGCGCTGCGATGTCGTGGTCGCGGGTCGCACGGAATCGCGCGAGAAGATCTACGACATCCCCGATCGCGCCCTCGGCAATCTCGGCACCATCACAGACGATTTCTGGAAATGGGCGTTGCTCGAACGCGTCGAAGCCGCGGGCCTGCTCACGCGCGCGGGCGGCGCGATGTGGTCGATGCTGAGCAGCGTGCGCACCTCGCCGATGATCGATGCGCTCATCGCGAGCGGAGAGCTCGTCGACGTGACGATCGAAGGAACATCACGGCGCTATCTCGCGAAGCCGTCGTTCCTGAAACACAAGCCTCGCTACGATGATCGCGTTCGCATCCTCGGCCCACTCGATCCGCTGTTGTGGGACCGCGAGCTTGTGCGCCACATCTTCGACTTCGAATACGTGTGGGAGGTCTACAAGCCCGCGCATCAACGCAAGTGGGGCTGGTATGTCTGTCCGCTCCTCCATCGCGACCGGCTCATCGGTCGCATCGACGCACGCATCGAGAAGAACACGATGATCGTGCGCAAAGTGTGGATGGAAGAAGGATGCGAAGACATCGCGATCGACGATGCGCTCGCGCGCCACGCGGAGTTGTGTGGCGCGAAGAAAGTGCGGATGCCGAGAAAGAGAAAACGTGGAGCGGCGGGCTCTTAGCCCGCCGGACGTTTGATTGCTCAGCGGGCTGAGAGCCCGCCGATCCACTGATCTACGGCTATGGTGCCGGTTCCGGCACCGTGCAGCACTTCACGATCACCGTATCGGGATCGAGAATGCCTTTGGCCGTCATGATGTCGTACTTGCAGCGCCGCTCTCCTGTCTCATCCTTGCGATGCGGAATCGTCATCGCGGTGCACCCACCGTGGATGCATCGCATGTTCGTCGTGCAGCCCGCGCGCATGTTGATGACCAGATCCCGGCCGCTCACGGAGTACCACTGCAGGATCACTGGCTTGTGATCTTTCGCGGAGCGGTCGTGTACGACGATCGGATCGGGATTCACGGTGATCGTCGACGTCCGATCATCGACGCAGACGACCGGTCTGTTGGGGCTCCCATATCCTCGATTCCCCGCGCATGGATTCGCGTTGAGCGATGGCGAGCTGCGACTCGGATCGATTGCCGCACCACCGCTCGCATTCGACGACGAGCAGGTGACGAGCAGCGCGGAAGACACGACGAGAGCGACGAGCCGGGGCAACCGGCGGATCTCGATCATGAACGACTCCTTCTGTTGTGTGCTGATTATGTCCGCGATTTTACGGCGGTCCGGAAAGACGGCAAGTCGCGAATCGTGGCAAGTTCGGGATCGCTCGCTAACTCCGACGCGGGATATCCCGCCGCGATCGCACGCTCGATCCACGACATCGCACTGTCGTTCGCGCCGCGAATCACCGCGATGACCGCGGCTTTGTAGAGCACGAGACGACTGGTCGGATCGAGCTCCAGCGCCTTGCGAATCTCGTCCTGCGCTTCACTCGTCTTCCCACTCTTCGCGAGCGACAACGCGATCACCGATCGCGTGTACGCATCGTTCGGATTGAGCTGCAGCGAATCACGCGCGGTCGCGATCGCGCGTTCGAACGCGTGCACCGATTGCTCGCGCATGCCCGGCGCCCAGCGGCACGCATCGCCGAGGTTCGCCCACATCACGAAATCGGCAGGCGCGAGATTCGTCGCCTTCTCATACGACTTCACCGATTCCGCATACCGTCCGCGCGAAAACTGCAGCGTGCCGAGATTCGAGAATCCCTGCGCGGTCGGTTGAATGGCGAGCGATTTCTGGAACGCCGTTTCGGCTTCGTCGTAACGACCCGCGGCCTGCAACGCACCACCGAGGTTCGAGTACGCGTGCGCGAATTGCGGCACGAGCTCCGTCGCACGTTTGAAGTTCTGCACCGCATCGGCGTAACGGCCCTGTTCGAAACAAAACGCGCCGTACTCCATGTACGCGCCGTGATTGTCGGGATGTTTCGCGATGGCCGCGCGAAAGGTGCGATCGGCATCGGCGGCACGACCGCTGCCGCTGTACGCCTCGCCGAGTCCCACCATCGCATCGACGTGATCGGGTCGCAGCGCGAGGGCGCGCTCGAACGATTTCACCGCATCGGCGTAACGCCCCGAAGCGTTGTGCAGACGTCCGAGAGTGACGTGGCTTTCAGGATCGTTTGCGTTCAGCGCAACACCGCGCGCCGCATAAACCGTAGCTTGCTCGATGAGCGCAGGTCGTCGCGTCAATGACGCTTTGTGCAGCAGCGCACGCGCGAGCAGCGCGTTGACGCGACCCGATTCGCGCGCGTTGCGAAGAATGCCTTCGAGCGATGCGATGGCACGATCGACGGAGGCTTCATCGCGCGCGCCGCGCAACAATCCAACGCATTCGATGAATCGTTTCTGATCTTCCGGCGCGAGCGTCGCGACGGTGGTCGATGTTCGTTCCACCGCCGTTCTGCCCAGCGCGCGCAACAAATCCTCGGAGATCACATCTTCGAGCGCGAACAACTCGTTCGCGGCGCGCATCGCATTCGTCGCTTCGATCGTCTCGCCGGTCGCGCCGTCGATGAGCGAATACGAGACGCGCACGGAGTTGCCGTCGCGCTGCACGCTGCCGCGAATGAGCGCATCGACGCCGCGTCGCCGCGCGATGTCGCGCGTGCTCAGCGAATCGTTGAGCGGCGCGCCTTCGAACGGCGCGGCAACGCGAAGCTCGCGCGTTTCGGCGAGTCGCGATGCAACCATCTCGCTGATGCCATCCGCCAGCACTCGTCCTTCGGGTGTTTCACTGAGATCGCGAAACGGCAGCACGGCGACCGATGCGATGTGTTCGTGCGCGATGCCGCGCCGTTGCCACATCACCGCACCAATCGCGAGCAACGCGACGATCACCGCTCCGGCGATGGCCATCGACCACTGTCTGCGAATGCGACGCTGCGGTCGCATCGAGATGGAGTGAATGCGCGCGGAGCCGTGCGTGAATCCATCGCGCAACTCGCGAAGATCGCGGGCAAGATCGCGCGTCGATGCGTACCGATCGCGAGGATTCTTCGCCAGACAACGCGCGATGATGCGATCGAGCTCGTACGAGATCTCTTCGTTGATCGTCGACGGCAACGGCGGCTCGTCGCGAATGATGGCCGTCATCGTCTCGGGTTTCGAGTCGCGATCGAACGGACGAATGCGCGTGAGCATTTCGTACAGCACGACGCCGAAGGAAAATTGATCGGCGCGATAGTCCATCTCGCGGCCGGTCGCTTGCTCCGGCGACATGTAGCCGACGGTGCCGAAGACCGCGCCGGGCGATGTGTGCGGAATGGTGGCGTCGTCCGCGCTGATGCTGCGAATTTGTTTCGCGAGTCCGAAGTCGAGAATCTTGACGAAGCCCTCGGGCGTGATCATCACGTTGTCGGGCTTCAGATCGCGATGCACGATTCCCTTCTCGTGCGCGGCCGCGAGTCCGTCGGCGATCTTCGTCGCGATGCGCAACGCGAGCTTCAGCGACAACGGTTCTTTCGTCGCGAGCGTGCGCAGGTCTTGTCCTTCGACGAGCTCCATCGCGATGAATGCGATGTCGTCGATGCGATTGATCTCGTAGATCGTGACGATGTTCGGATGATTGAGCGCCGAGGCCGCACGCGCTTCCTGTTCGAAGCGACGCATGCCTTCCGCGCTCGCCGCGAGATCCGGCGGCAGGATCTTCAGCGCGATCTCGCGTCCGAGCTTTTCATCGCGCGCGCGATAAACCTCACCCATCCCTCCTGCGCCGAGGGAGCCGAGGATCTCGTAAGGACCGATGCGGGTGCCGGGGGTGAATCGCACGTGTGTGTGCGACAAGGATAGCGCGCGCAACGCGAGGCGTCGCGCGCGCTTTGATGCATCAGCGCACGGAGCGTCGTTTCGGCGGATTCAGCCGGATCGTCGCGGTGGCTGCAGACGGTGCGGACATGCCGAATGCGTTGAACGCACGCACGCGGAACGCCGTGTTGTCGGGCATCGTCAATGTTGCCGAGCGCGTTTGTCCGTCGTACCACGCGGCGATCTCGTTCCACGAGCCATCCGCCACGCGATACTCGATGCGATAGCCCTCCGCACTGCTGCCGTTCCACTCGACGAGCATGCGCCCGCCATCGAGCCGCGCGGTCGCGGTCGGTGCCGAAGGAGCGCCGATCGGCGGACCCGCAATCGCGAACGCCGCGTTGCGCACCAGCACACGCGTTGCGCCGTGATGCGGCGCATCGAACCACGGAACGTACGAGAGAAAGCTCAGGCCGTATCCGTTGCCGATGAGAAGCGCATCGGAGTAGTCGTCATTGGGAAACGTCGCTTCGTCGCTGACGTGGCCATTCGGAGAAAGACTCACGATGCGATGCTCACTTCGCTGCTCGATGGTTCTCTCCGTGCTCTGCCAGAGAATCGCGACATTGCCGTCCGTCATGTTTGCGATGTGTGGCCGATGCGCAACCGTGTCCGACTCGTCGACGAGTTGCCGCGTGACCGAACCATTCACGTCCACGAACGCCGCATTCATCGAGTAAAAGTTGTCGTATGCGACGACATAACGATTGCCGTTCCACGTAATCGCCGGCGGTGAGTAGACCTGATCCTGCGGAGCGATCTCGAGATTCGCAACATCGATTCGTGAGAGATCGGGATGGAGCCGTGCGCCTTCGATGCCCGGTGACGGGGACTCGGCCGGACAGTCGTAACAGAAATTCGACTTGATCCAGATCGCGAGAAAGTCCTGTCCGTTCGATGCGATTGCGGGCGACCTCGTTGCGACCAGAGAATCCATCGCCCGAAGCGTGATCGGCGCAGAAAGATCACCGCTCGTGTCGAGCCGCGCGGCAACGCTGGTGTATTGCAGATACCCGCCGCTGCCGAGCTCACCGACGATGCCGTAGTGCTGTCCGTTCCACGCGATGCCGGTCGGATTGAACGGGATCGCGGTGGCCTTGCTCGACACCACGCCGCGCCGGTCGATGCGATAAGCCGTACCAGTGCGATCCTCATTCGCAAGAGCGACCACGAAGTTCGTTCCGTCGCTCGCGGCAACCGCGCCAGTGGCCACGCGATTCGCGAGCAGGCGCTCGCTCCAGTTGCCTTCCGCGTCCTGCCAGCCGGCGTACACCGACGTCGCGCCGTTCATCCACTCGCTCCAAACGACGAGCGTGAGCGCGTTGCTGCGTGCCGTGGCGAGCAGCCGCTGATTCGCGGCGCCGTACGTCGCATCACTCTTCGAATCGAGCGGCAACGCCGCGACGACCGCATCCTCTTCGTGATTCCACGCCATGAGCACACGGCCCTGGTGCGCGAGCAATGCCGTCGCATAGCGTCTCGGATTCGCGAGTTGTTCGGGCTCGGTGAGTGTCGGCACGCCCTGCGTATCGAAATGGATCGCCTGCACGGAATGCGTGAGCAGTTGTGTGATCGGGTCGCGTCGCACATCGCGATACGCGAGCACGAAATCGGAGCCGGACCACGCCGCGGATGGCGGACCGCTCGCCCAATAAGGTGAGGTTGCGAAGGGAACGCGCAGGCCGGCGTGTCCGGAGTCGATCACGGTCGAGATCCCATGTCCGCCACGTTCGAACCACGCCGCGAAGTAACGAGTCCCGTCGCTCGCGATCGCAGCATCCATCGTGTCTTCCGCCGACAACGATTCCGTCGCGGTGATCGCACCATTCGCATCGAAGGTCGTGAGTTGCACCTCTCCCCATGACGCGGTGATCGCCGCGAAACCACGGCCATCGCTCGCGACCGCCCACGAGTCAGCGCCCGGTCGAACGGTTGCGCCGGCCCCTGCCGGCCCGCCGCTTTTCGTGAGCGGCAACGAGCCAATGCGCGATCCGACGACTTGTTGATACAGAAGAAGGATGGTGTTGCCGTTGAACGCCATTCGCGGATAACGCGCTTCGTTGACGACAACGAACTCACCCGCGAGCGGGTCGCCATTACGATCGAGCAGGCGTCCAGTGATGCTCCGCTGATTCGTGCTCATGACGACGAAGTTCGTGCCGTTCCACAAAACATCGAACGAAGAAAACGATGGTTCGGTGATCGTGACCACCGGGCGTCCGACACGCTTCACTCCATCCGCGAGTTTCGTGACGCGCACCGAATTGCCGGCAGCCCAGAAGAGGAAGACGTCCGTGCCATTCGACGCGAGACGCGCCTCGCCCGGCACCGTGCCATAGCGAGTGTTCGTCAGCGGGATCGGGTTGCCGAACCCGAGGGCGAAGGTGGTGACCGGAATCAGCAACGAGGCGATCAGGAGCGAGACGTGGAGTTTTCGCATGGACGAGTTTCCTTCGGCGGAGTATACGGGACTCGTGCAAATAACGTTGATACGCCACGTCGACGAATATTTGCATATGCTTATGTAGTTATAATGAACCGCATGAACGTTTTCGAGGTCTCGTTCCCGGGCGGCGTCGGAGTCGACGCCACGTTTCGCGGTCATCGCGTTCACACCGATCAGCCCCAACCCACCGGCGAGAACACGGCCATGTCGCCGTTCGATCTGTTCCTCGCCTCGCTCGCGACGTGCGCAGGCTACTACGCGTTGCGTTTCTGCCAGGAGCGCAACCTCTCCATCGACGGCCTCGGGGTATCACTCGCTCCGATGCGCAATCCTGAAACGAAACGGCTCGAGACGCTCGCCATCGACGTTCGCCTGCCCGCGGAGTTTCCGGAGAAGTATCGCGATGCGATTTTGCGCGCCATCGATCAGTGCGCGGTGAAGAAAGCGATTCTCGATCCGCCGGACATGCCGGTGCGGATCGCGTAATCGCTAACGCACCGACGCGAGAATCGCGGCAATCAATTCTTCGGGCGCGTCGCGGACATCGAGCCGCGCCGCGTTCGCCGCGTTGCGGGCCATCAGGATCGTCTCGCGATATGTCGCGAGATACGCGGTGCAGGAGCGGCATCCCGCGAGATGCAGTTCGAATCGCGCGATCGTCTCGCGAGGCAGCAGCTCGTCGAGATAGTCCGCGAGGAACGCGATGAATTCTTCACACTTCATTGCACGCCTCGCATGTACGGATCGAGCCGCGTGCGCAGCGCCTGCCGCGCGCGATGCAATCGAATCTTCACCGCATTCGCCGTGATCCCCAGCATCGCCGCCGTCTCCTCGGTACTCAATTCTTCGATGTCGCGCAGCAGCAGGACTTCGCGGTACGTGTCCGGGAGTTGATCGATTTCCGCGCGCACGATGCCGACGAGCTCCGTGCGTTCGAGAATCGTCTCCGCCGTTTCGTTCCACTGCTGGCTCGGCGTGACCTGATGACCGTCATCGCGGAAGTGCGGCAGATAGTCTTCGAGGTCTTCTTCGCGCCGGCGGCGCTGCGTGCGCAGACGCATGAGGCACGCGTTGATGACGATGCGATGCAGCCACGTCGAGAGTTGCGCGTTCGCGCCGAAATTGCGGATCGATTTGAATGCGGCGACGAACGCGTCCTGCACCGCGTCACGCGCATCGTCTTCCGATTTCATGAAGCGGCGCGCGACCCGCAGCAGCACCGGAGTCTGTTGCCGCACGAGTTGCTCGAACGCGCTCGCGTCGCCGGCCTGCAGACGCGCGACGAGCGCGCGCTCCGACGATCCCGCATCCACCGCTTCCATGAACGGCATTATGAACCCGGCGTGCGGAGGAATCTCGATCGCAAGCACGAAGGGTGTGATGCCGGTGGACCGTGCGACGTTTCAGCGTTTCGCCAAACTCACGGTGAAAATCCCGTGCTTGTCGATCTCCATGTCGATCTTTGTGAAGCCCGCGGTGCGCACGAGCTCGTCCAATTCCTCCTGCGTGCGGCGGCGCATGATCCACGGCTTGCCGTCGCGATTCGTGAGCACGCGCGCGATCATCTCGATCTGCGGATGCCACGGTTGTCCGGTGTAGACGAGATAGCCGCCTTCGCTCATGCATTGCGCGATGCCTCGCAGTGAGCCGAGGACGAGATCGTTGTCGGGGAACAACTCGTACAGACCGCTGACGATCGCCACCGTCGGCGCAGGCGTGATCGCCGCGAGATTCGCTTCATCGAACGCATCGCCTTGCTCGAAGCGAACGCGATTCGACAAGTTCATGCCGCGCGCGATCTCGATTCCCTGATCGACATTCGCCTGTGTGTAATCGCGCAGATACGCCGTTGCGGAAGGATCGCCATCCGCGGCGAGGGCATCGAGCACGTAGCGTCCGCAACCAGTCGCGACGTCGAGAATGCGCACCGGCTTTCCTTCGGCGCGCACGCGTTGCATCGCATCACGAAGCAGCGTCTCGAGGTTGATCTTGCGCTGACGAATGCCGCGCCAGCCGATGCTGTCGAGATACACGCGATCGATGATTTTTCCGAAGAGATTGTCGCCGCGCGCCTCGTTCTCGTACACGTAGTCGAGCGAACGGCCGGAATCGAATCCCGTTTCCCAGCCGGTGCGAATGCCATGGCTCAGTTTTCCGAGCGTCCGCAACGACCAGCGCTGCGCCTTGAACGACAACTCTTTCAACGCCGGCGCGGGTTGCGTGAGCCGCTCCGCTTCTTCCTTCGTGTAGCCGAATTCATCGGCGTGCAGCAGCGGCTCGCGTTTGTCTTCGCGCGCGAACGATTCGTCGATGAACGTGCGAATCTCATTCAGCACCGACGTGCGATCCGCTTCGTGCAGCAGGTCGTGGTACATGCCGTTGAAGAGGCGCATCTTCTTCTGCTTCGAGCCGAGGTTCTCGAAGAAACGTTGCTGCTCGGAGACGTCGACGACCCAGTCGTCGGCGCCACAAAGAACCAGTGCCGGAACGCGAATCGCGCCCGCATCGTCGACGAGTCGCGAGGACGTTTCGTACAGATCGAGCAGCACGTTCACCGCGATCGCCTTCGTGATCAGCGGATCGTTCGCGTAGCGCTGCGCCTGCGCCGCATCGTGCGTGAGCATCGTCGACTTCACGTAGCTCTGCACGTACGTTTTGCGATCGCCGCGAATGGCCTGCAGCAGTTTCAATCCCGTCTTCGCGAACGGAACGTACAACTTCACTTTCAACGCGGGAGTGACCAGCACCATCGCGCGAATCGGCGGTGCGTAATCGTGAACCCACGACGCGACCGTCACCGCGCCGACGCTGTGGCCTAACACGATGATGTTCTCGAGCGCGATGTTGTGCGTCGAGGAAATGTGTCGCACGAAGACGTCGAGATCTTTCACCAGTCGCGCGAAGCTCGGCGCGTAGCCGCGATCGCCGGGCGAACGTCCGTGACCGCGCGCGTCCCACGCGAACACCGCGGTGTCCTGCAGATTCAATTCGTCGACGACGTCGATGAGACGGCCAGAATGCTCGTGGCCGCGATGCACGAGAATCACCGCGCGCTTCGCGGTCGTGTTCCATGCGCGATAGAAAAGATCGAGGCCCGGCTCGATCGGGGCGTGGAGCTCCTGAACAGTCATGATGCGAGTTCCTTTACAGCGTCTTCGAGGCGCGCGGCGATGGCCTTCGCGCCGTCTTTGTCATTGCTCATCGATTCGAAGGACATCGGCTCGCCGATGCGCAGCGTCAGTTTGCGCGGTCGCGGAATGAACGCGCCTTTCGGCCACGCGCGATACGCGCCGTCGAGATGACACGGCACCACCGCGATGTTCGTGCCGGCGGTGAGAAAGCCGATGCCTGGCTTGAACGACGCGAGCTCGCCCGTCGTCGTGCGCGTGCCTTCGGGAAACAGAATGAGGATGTGCTGCGGCGTCTCGAGCAGTTGTCGGCAGATCGCGAGACTGTCGCGCGGATTTTCCTTGCGATCGAACGGCATCGCGTTCACCACTACCGCGCTGAAGGCGATCTTCGGCATCGACGTGAAGAAGTAATCCTTCGCCGCGGCGGGATACGATTTCTGAATGCGCTTGAGCGGCAATGCGCTGAGCAGCGAGAGCGCATCGAGATGGCTGGCGTGATTCGCAACCATCACGAACGGACGATCGAGCGGCAAACGCGCGCGGCCGACGACTTCGTAGCGATGCCACACACGCAGATACGCGCGCAGCAACACGTGTACGACGAAGCGCAGCGCGTACACGAGCATGTCCGGCTGGCGCGGGAACATGCGCAGCTTCTCGATCGGCGACTTGTCGAAGTCGGCGGTCGGCTGGTAATCCCACGAATCCATTTACTCGAGTCCCACAAAAAAGCGCGTCATGTGGAAGAAGAGCGGCGCGACGTAAATTAGCGAATCGATGCGATCGAGCACGCCGCCGTGTCCTTCGATCAGCGTTCCCATGTCTTTGATGCCGATGTCGCGCTTGATGACGCTGATCGAGAGATCGCCGAGCTGCGAGCCGACGCCGACGATCACGCCGGCGAGCAGCAACTCGCGCGTGTGGAACTCGGGCAAGGAGAAACGAAAGACCCACGGCAGGGCCATGCCGACGGCGAATGCGCCAAGCGAGCCTTCCCATGTTTTGTTCGGAGAAATGTTCGGACGCATTTTGTGGCGGCCGAGCATCTTGCCGAACGTGAATGCGGCGACGTCGCACAGCGGAACGGAGAACAATAGAAAGAGGATGTAGCCGGCGGCGTTGTGACCGTTCTCGAAGAACGCGAGATGGCCGAACATCCAGCCGACGTAAATGAAGCCGACCATCGCGAGCGCAACGACTTGCAGTTGTCCTTTCGTGCGATCGCGAAGAATCGGTGCGAGCAGCACGGCCGCGACGACGTACACCGGCAGCGCCATGAACATGCCGTACCAGCCGGTCTTCGTTGCGTCATCCGGCGGCGAGATGATCGTGACGATCGCCAGTCCGATGATGCCGGCGTAGACGATGCCGGTGACGAGCCAGTCGCGATACAAACCGGTGGCGCGCGCGAACTCGGTGAAACCGACGAGTGCGACGACGGCGAAGAAAACGATCGTCGCGGTGCGGCCGAGAAGAACGGCGCCGACGACGAGCGGAATCATGATCAGCCAGCCGCGGAACGCATGCCACGCGTGATCGGCGTTCTTCTTCAGCACCCACTTGAGAATCGCGATCGCGGTGCCGGCGAACAGCAGCACGCCGCCGGCGATGAAAAGATACGTGCGAATCGGCTCGGACACGGACATCGCTGCGTATTACGAAGGCAAAGCCCGAAAGATGCGTGCGAGCCGGATCACAATCGTTTGGGCGCAGCCGAGAAGAATCGCGAAGTGCGTCCAGTCGAGGACGGAGAAGCCGCGAAACCAGAATGGTTCGTTGCGCAGCACGAGGATCATCGTGAGCAGCGCGCCGATGCTCAACGCGACGATGCGCCACGGCTTGGCCATGACGCCGCTGAATTCGCGCTGTACGCCGACGGCCTGACCGAACAGGCCGACATACGCGACGATCACGGCCGCAATCGCGACCCAATACGCGTAAACCGTGTTGCACCAGCCGCTGTGCGCGACGCCTGCGAAGATGATGACGTCGCTGATGCGATCCGGCAGGTCGTTGACGATCTCGCCGCGCTTCGAGGCTTTGCCCGCCGCAAGGGCGACCATGCCGTCGAACATGTTCAGCCACAGTCGCGCGAACGCGAAGACGACGGCGATGGCGAGGTAGCGCGGATGCGTGCGCGATTGCCAGAAGAACCACGCGCTGATCGCGGCACAGACGATCGACAAGTACGAGAAGACGTCCGGATGGAGGCCCATCTTTACGGCGATGCCGACTGCCGCACGTGCGGTTCCGCGGAAGAGATTCGCGATCGGGCGTCGTGAGGTCGGTTCGTATGCGGTCATTGCTCGAGCTCCATCGTCGCCGGGACGGTCACGCGCAGCACGGCTTCCTGATGGAAGCGCGTGCGGTACTCGGTCGCAATCTCCGCGATTTTCTTCGACGCGCCAGGTTCGTTGGGATGGACGAATTCGAGGATCATCACCTCTTCGTCACCGCCCTTCCATTGTCCTTTCGCGCGCCACACCGTGAAGCCGATCGGGAATCGCGGTTCGACGATTTCCTCAATGAATCGCTCGATTTCCTGCTGCGAGACGTTGCCGCCGGCGGGAATGGAGAGGCCGCAGTAGAGACGATCGGAGACGGTGTGCGGAGCGGTGGCGCACGCCACCAGAAGGAACGCGAGGAGGACCGAAGCTCGACGCATGGTGGGGATTGTAAGCGCGCGCGTTCTAGAAGCGCCGGTTCTTCGGAGCGCCGGTTCTTCGGAGCGCCGGTTCTTCGGAGCGC
>JACZCU010022831.1_pt1 | contig 24922 bp, 17 predicted proteins | sample 8641851 | NCBI WGS metagenome assembly JACZCU01 (sample SAMN15324605, study PRJNA640507) | soil metagenome | isolation source: monocropping sugarcane control | place: China: Luxin town, Laibin City, Guangxi Province | collected 2019-07-25 | depth 10cm m | reverse complement strand
GTCGACGTCGTCACCGGCTTCGTGTTCAGCCGCGCGATCGGCTACTGGGCCGCGGTCGGCGGTCTCGTCGCCGGCGCGGTCGTGATGATGATCGCGTCGAGCCGCGCCGTCCGCCGCACGCTCGACCGCCTCGACTACTTCTACTACGCCGCCTACTGACATGTACGAGCTTCTCGGCATCGACACCGTCGTCCGCATCACCGCCGCGATGCTCTTTCTCTTCGTCGCCGTCCCGGCGCTGGCGTGGCCGCGTCCGCGGCGCTTCTCGCGGCTGGAATGGTTCTGGTGGAACTTCGGCGTCGGAATCACGGTGCTCACGCTCGCCGGCCAGTTCTTCACCTTCTTCCGGATCGCGGGGCCGTTCACCTATCTCGTGCTCTTCGCCGCCATCGCGATCGGCTGCCGCGCCTGGCGCGCGCACATGCCGCCGCAGAAGTGGCTCGCCGACCGCTACCGGCGCACGGTCCTCTTCGCATTGCACGTCCTCGACGGACGCGCGAGCCTTCTGCGCCGCATTCGCCGGACGATACGGCGGGCGCGGAACTCGGTCGCCAGGACGACGCGGGAGAAGCGCACCGGCATCGCGGTCTGGTCGATCGTCACGATCGCTGCCGCCGCGACGCGCTTCTACCGCCCCTTCGCCACGGCGAACCTCGGCTTCTCCGACACGTCCGTCCACCTTTACCTGATGCGCCTCCTCGACCAGGGGCGGCAGGTCGATCCGGCGTGGGGACCGTACCCGCGCGGCATGCACTTCCTCCTGCTGGCGATCCAGCGGTTGACGAACGCCGACACGATCCTGCTGATGAACTTCTTCGGCGCCTTCGCCGGCGTGCTGATGACGCTTTCCGTCGCCTACGCCGCGCGCAAGATCACCCGCCGCAATGCCGCGGCACTCCTCGCCGGCCTCGTCTTCGCCACGATGATCGGCGGAGCGCACCAGTACTTCGTCCTCGGCTCGAGCATCTCCGCGGCGAGCCCCGCGGAAGCGCATGAGTACATGCGCCAGCCGTACGCCGAGCTCGAGGCGATCGCCGGCGAGTTCGACGTCCTCCTCACCGCATTCCAGCGTCAGACGTCGACGCTCCCGCAGGAACTGGCGATCACGCTTCTTTTCCCCGCCGCCCTCTTCCTCCTCGGCTGGCTCCGCAGCCGCGACCGCATGCGCCTGATCGGCTTCGCCGGCTGCACCGCGGCCATCGCCGCCATCCACTCGGGCGTCGTCATCCCGCTCGTTCTTCTCTGCGCAGCCGCCGCCATCGCCAATCTGGCAACCGGCAACCGGCAACCGGCAACCGTCCTCAAAGCCACACTCACGGGCGCCGCCGCCGTCGCCATCGGCTCCACCTGGCTCCTCGGTTTCCTCTTCTATCGCCGCGTCGTGAACCCGGACAGCCACGTCGGGTCGACGGCGCTCTACTACTTCCCGTTCCTCCGCACTTTCGCAGGCGGCGGAAACGAGCAGGACGTCGCGTACATGACCGTGACGCCGTTCTTGATCGCGGTTCTCGTCATCGCGGTGATCGTGGCGGTCTATGCGGCGCGGTCGCGCAACGCGCCGGCGCTCTGGATCGCGATCGCCTGCGGCATCTTCGCGCTGACGCACGCCGCCTCGACGCTCGGCATCCCGGAGATCGTCGAGGTGCGCCGCAACGTCACCTGGCTCGCGATGTCGATGGCTGTGCTCCTCGGCGTGGCGTTGACGCTCGTCCACTGGCGCGCCGTTCCTGCAATCGCGATCGCCGCCTGGCTCGCGACTCTGCCCAACCTCTACGGTGCCTCGATGCGCGGCAGGCTCCTCGACTATTCCGGCTACGGCACCACGACCTACGCCGTACTGATGATGTCGCACGACTTCCAGCCGTTCACCTGGACGCTCGTCAGCTACGGCCAGGAGTACCCGATGGTCCTCGGCCACGGCTTCCACCTCAACGGCGCCGACTTCCTCGACCAGTTCGACCCGTCCGAGGCACCGCTGCGCATCCCGACGCCATACGTCTTCATCGCCGTCGAGAAGAAACCGCACAAGTTCCAGATCAACACCTGGGCGGCGCGGTTCGACCGCTCGTCGATCGAGGAACGGCTGCAGACGTGGTGCATGCTGTATCGACTCACCCACAGCGACATGCACATCTGGATGGATGACGACAACGTGCGCGTCTACGAGATCGCGCGGAGAGAGGGCCAGACATGAGCCGCGTCACGCTGAAGAAGCGCGCCGACGTTCATGTCGCGGCCGTCATCCCGGCGTACAACGTCGCGAACGAATTGGGGGGCGTGCTGCGCGCGCTCCCGCCGCTCTTCACGAACATCGTCGTCATCGACGACGGCTCGACCGACCAGACGGCTGCGATCGCCGAGCGATATGCGCAACTCGACCATCGCATCACCGTCGTGCGGCACGAGGCGAACCGCGGCGTCGGCGGCGCCGTGATGACCGGCTTCCGCACCGCGGTCGACGCGGGAGCCGACATCCTCGTGAAGATCGACGGAGACGGACAAATGCCGGTCTGGCTCGTGCCGGAGCTCATCGAGCCGCTCATCGCCGGCGAAGCCGACTACGTGAAGGGGAACCGCTTCCGCGACTTCCGTGCTATCCGCGCCATGCCGTTCGTCCGGCGCCTCGGCAACGTCGCGCTCAGCTTCCTCGCGAAGGCCGCCACCGGCTACTGGCACACGTTCGACCCGACCAATGGCTTCCTCGCAATCCGCTCCGACGTCCTCGGCCAGCTTCCGCTGCAGAAGATCGATCCGAGCTACTTCTTCGAGACGTCGATGCTCAGCCACCTCTATCTGATCGGCGCAGTCGTGAAGGAAGTGCCGATGCCGGCGCGGTACGCCGGCGAGACGTCGAGTCTCTCGATCGGGCGCGTGCTGCGCCAGTTCCCCGGCCGCTTGTTCTGGTCGCTCATCCGCCGCATCGTCCTGAAGAACTTCGTGTACGACTTCAATCTCGAGTCGCTCCAGCTCGCGACCGGGATTCCGCTGCTGGTGGCGGGCGTGGTGTTCGGCGCATGGAAGTGGATCTGGTATGCCTCGCACGGACTCGCCGCGCCGACCGGCACGGTGGTCCTCGCGGCGCTGATGATCATGCTCGGCGTGCAACTGCTCCTCTCCGCGGCGCACCTCGACCTCGAGGCGGTGCCGGGCGAGCCGGTCAATCGCGGACCGATTGATGTCGAAGGAAACGTTCCGCATGCTCTGCGAAGCGCGAGTACGGATAACGGAAGCGACGCTCGTAATAGAGCCGCCCCGGGTGTGGCGGCCGGCTCGCGCGGCGGAGATCGGCCGCCCGAGTGAACTCACGCGCCGGCGCGACGAGCATCAGCGGCCCCAGCGCCAGCCACGTCGATCGCTGCGAGCGATAAAAGCGTGTCAGGAAGACGTTCGCGAGCTTCTCGCGCTGCGGGATCGTTCGTGACGTCCAGCCGTCGCCCAGCGGATGGTTGACCCGGTACAGTTGGTTATAGAGCGGCAGCTCGAAGCACGGGATGCGATGCCGCTCCGCGAACGCCGCGGCGACGAGAAATGCCGCGTCGTGGTCCTGGTGCCCTCCCTCCCACGCCAGCGTGTAGATCTCGTCCGCCGGCGTGAGCGCCGCGAGCGCGTCATCGAGATGCTCCGGCAACGCGCCGTCCGCCGCGACCGACGCGAATTCGACGTTCGTGACGCCGAGCGTGGCCAGCGCCCGCCGCGACTCCTGATTCCGAACCGACGCCGCCGCCCGCGACGCACCGTCCGTCAAGTACACGCACCGCACCCGATCCCCGCGCGCAACGCACAACCGGATCCGCGACGCAAACGCGATCTCGTCATCCTGGTGCGCGAAAACGAAAAGGGTACTGGTCATTGGTGACTGGTCACTGGGCTGTCAAAGGACCCGTATCGCTCTTGACGCAACGCGTCCTTCGCTGTCTTCGCGGCTCAGGATGACAGAATTCCAGTGACCAGTAACCGGTCACCAGTGACCTACAAATGGTCCGTGTCGGCCCACATCACTCGCCAGTTGCGCTTGGCCTGATCGCGGGGATGAACGAGGAGCCGGAACCAGTGTGGGCCGGGGATGAAGCCGCGAAGGAGCAGGAACCGGAACGCAGGATGAGAGCGCGAGACGAATGCCGCGATGAGCCGGCACCCCTCGACGCGCGCGGTCGCGATCGCATCGCGCAGGAGCGTGCGTGCGGCGCTGGCGTCGCGCCACGCGAAATCGGCGATCGCGTAGGTGTCGTAGCCCTTCAGCACCGTCCTTCGCGCGACGAGGTACGCGCGATCCTTCACGCCGGTGACGCGGTATTGCCAGAGCGGGTTGGCGAAGAACCGCCAGGCGAGAAACTCCGGCGTGCGCGCGATGCGTCCCATCCATTCGCAGTCTTTCCGTTCCAGCGAAGGAGCGGAAAGCGCACGAGATCGAAACAGAATCGGACGGATCAGAATCGGCACCCGCTCCGCGACGGCGAAGCCTCCGCGCAGCATCGCGCCGAGGACCGAGGAGCGGATCTGATACGCCGTCGTGACCGGATAGCTCGTCGACGCCATCGCGTGCGACACCACGCCGGTGAACGCGCCTTTGCCGCGTGCGTCGGGCGCCGTCATCGCATCGACAGCCAATGCGTTCGAATCGGGCAGCTCGACCAGCGCCAGATGCGACGAGAGCCTGCCGTCGTCCTCCTCCCCCACGAACACCCGCGCATGTCCGAACTCCCACTCCCAGAACCGCGGATCGCGCTTCTCCGGGTCGACGTCGCCGAAGCAGCGCGCGCGCAGATCGAGGATGGCGTCGCGATCGGCGGCGTTCGCCTCACGGAACTTCATGAAAGTAGAGATCCGACTCGAACGCCGTCACGTCCGGCCGCGCCACGAATGCCTCCCCGCCGAAGCGGTGCGCGATGTCGAGCACGCGGCCGATCTCGTCCGGATCGTCCGTGTAGTTCAGATGGACGAAGCGGACGTGCGGATACGCCTTCATCGCCGGTTCGATCAGCCGCCGCATCAGCGGCTCGATGCTGTTCCATTCGTCCTTCGGATCGTCCCACGGCCGCTCCGGAAACGCGCCATCGCGCGGCCGGGTGATCAGGCTCTCCGTGACGTCGTAGTCGACGAATGGCAGGTAGTCCGGCGCGTCGCGGTACCCCTGATTCGTGATGATGATCCCGTGCTTCAGATCCTTCCGCAGCTCGCGCATGAAACTCGCGAACGCCTGGTCGTAGTCGACGCCCGGATGCCGTCGGTGAAACTCCGCCAGCGCCTCGGGATGGACGCTCTCGTGCGTCGTCGTATCGAGGAAGACCCCGTCGTATCCGATCGCCTTCAATCGCTTCGCAATCCGCCGCGGACGCTCGACCGCGTGCGTCCGTGTCGCGGGATCGTAGTAGAACGCGTCGATGTCGGCCGCCCCTACCCCACCCCGCAACGGCTGCCGGTTCAGCAGCGCGTCAGCCGGAAAGCTGTCGCGCGACCGGTAGAACGCCACCGCCCACTCGTAAAGCACCAGCCGCGTGCCGCGCCGGTGCAGCTCGTCCACCTGCGCGCGTGGCAGCGGATCGTGCGTGACGAGCACGTCGAAGTGCCCGAGCCACGCGATCTGCGCGTCGGTGAGCGGCGCGTAATGAAACGCGACGGCTCCTCTCATCAGGAGAACCGTGAGTGCTGCGCTAAGCCTGAACACCATCCCGCACGATACGCGCGACGTCGTCCACCAGGTCCGCGGGGTCGACCGGCTTCGTCAGATAGCCGTTGAACATCCCGTCGCCCGCCTGCGCCGCGGCGGGGAACGCGCTGAGGACGATCAGCTTCACGCCGTCGAGCTCCGGCCGCGAGCGGATCTCCCGCGAGAACGCGTAGCCGTCCATCTGCGGCATCGCGATGTCAGTGATGATCGCGTCGGGACGCATGCGCGTCAGCTCCATCAGCGCCAGCGGTCCCGACTCCACCGCCGTGACCTCGGCTCCCGCCTGCAGCAGGATGGCGCGAATGAGCCCGCGCGCTTCGGTGTCGTCATCGACGAGCATCAGCCGGACGCCGCGAAGACGATCGGGGGCGATCTGGCGGACCGGCTTGTCGACGCTCGGCGCATGCGGCGTGTCGACCTGCACCGTCGCCACCGCGGCAACCGGGAGCGTCACCGTGAACGTCGCCCCCTTCCCGCGGCCGGCGCTCTCCGCCGTGATCGTGCCGCCGTGCGCCTCGACGATGTAGCGGACGATCGACAGGCCGAGGCCGAGGCCGCCGTGCACGCGCGTCTGCGGGTTCTCGGCCTGACGGAACGGTTCGAAGACGTGCGGCAGGAACTGCTGGTCGATCCCTTCGCCCGTATCCGTCACCGTGATCTCCACGTGTGACGAGGTACGCCGTGCGCTGACCTGAACGACGCCCTTTTTCGGCGTGAATTTGATCGCGTTCGTGAGGAGGTTCCACACCACCTGCTGGAGGCGCGTCGGGTCGGCCACCATGAACCCGAGCGGCGGCGAGAAATGCGTCTCGATACGGACTTCGCGCGCGGCTGCCGTGGGACGGACGGCGTCGATCGAGGCGTTGAGCACGCTCTCGATGTTCATCCGTTCGCGCGTGAGCCGCATCTTGCCGGAAACGATGCGGGAGACGTCGAGCACGTCGTCGATCAGCCGCGCCTGAAGCTGCGCGCCGCGTGCGATGGACGACACCGCCTCGCGGAACATCGGATCGTTCGGCGACATCGTCGGGAGCAGGCGCGCCCAGCCGAGGATTGCGGTCATCGGCGTGCGGAGCTCGTGCGACAGCGTCATCAGGAACTCGTCTTTCGCGCGGTTCGCCTCCTGCGCCACGCGGAACGACGCCTCGGCGCGGCGCCGCTCTTCCTCCGCCGTGAGCCGTGCCTCGCGCTGTTGCATGAGCGCGCGCTGCGTCTCCTCCGCCTGTTTGCGTTCCGTGATGTCACGCGTCACCTTCGCGAACCCGCGGAGACGTCCCGTCTCGTCGTGAACCGCCGTGATCACGACGTTCGCCCAGAAGCGGCTGCCGTCTTTGCGAAGGCGCCACCCTTCTTCTTCGTAGACGCCGTACTCGCGCGCGATCTCGAGCTCCCGCGGTGGTTTCCCGCTGCGGAGGTCTTCCTCGGGATAGAAGATCGAGAAGTGCTTCCCGATGATTTCCTCGGCCGTGTAGCCCTTGATGCGATGCGCGCCGGCGTTCCACGACACGATGTAGCCGTTCGGGTCGAGCATGAAGATCGCGTAGTCCTGGACGTTCGCGACCAGGAGACGGAACATCTCCTCGCTCTGCCGCAGCCGCTCGTCCGCCTCCCGTTGCTTCGTGAGATCGCGGGTCACCTTCGCGAAGCCGAGGAGCGATCCGTCGCGGTTGTGGAGCGCCGTGATGACGGTGTTCACCCAGAAGCGCTCGCCGCCTTTCCGGGTGCGCAAGCCTTCGTCTTCGATCCGCCCTTCGCGCGCCGCGACTTCGAGCTCATGCTGCGGCTTCCGGTTGGCGAGGTCCTCCTCGCCGTAGAACATCTTGAAGTTCCCGCCGATCGCCTCTTCGCTGCTGTAGCCGAAGATACGGGCCGCGCCGCGGTTCCACGTACGGATCTCGCCGTCCGTCCCCATCAGGAAGATCGCGTAGTCCTGCACCTCGTCAATGAGCAATGCAAGCTCATCACTTGTGGGTACGGGCAACCCCTGCTCGCGATCGTTCGATCTCTCAGCCATCCAACCCCGACCCATTCTTCTGCGGTAAGCGGGCCAAGGGAAGAAGGTGATGCAAGATCCGTGCGGCAGAGCTCACTGTGCACAGTGCACCGTGCACACTGCACTGGTTTTACGGCAGTCCTCGCGTCCTCCTCCGCACGCTCGGCGGCGTCCGCAGACCCGGCGTTGCGACCGCGGCCGGAGCCGCCATGAAGCGCCGTTTCGGTTGCGTAATCGCGTCGAGGATGTAGTGCGCCGAGAGCACCGCCCCCTCCTGCCAGCCGGAGAGATACGACACCTGATCGCCCGAGACCCAGAAGCGGCCGTCGGGTTTGAGCAGGACGTCGGGGATCGCGTTGTCACCGCAGCTCCAGTCCTCCGCCCACCCGCCCAGTTGATGCGGCACCTGCTTCCAGGCGATCGACACGCCGAGCTCGAGCTTCACGTGCTTGTCGAAATCGGGATGGAGCTTCTTCGCCTCGGCCATCGAGTTCACGAGCCGCTTGTGCGGCTCCCAGCTCGCCATCGCCTCGGCGTCGGTGTCGTAGTTGTACGCGCCGGTCAGGATCCCCTTCTTGCTGAAGTACGCGTACGACGGGTACCACATCTGCGTGATGTTCTGGTTCGTATACGAGATCCCGCCGTACATCTGATCCCGCGTCTCCCAAAATCGCGACTCCGTCTGCCAGCCAACCTTGCACGTCGACGCGAACGAGACGCCGTCTACCGCTTTTTCGAACTCAGGCGAAAGGTTCTTGTCCTTGATCGCCGCGAGGATCGGCATCGGAATCGTCGAGATGCACCAGTCCCCCGTGATCGTCTCGCCGTGCTCGCCGCTGCCGGTCCGCCGATGCCGCACCGTCACCTTCTTCTTCTCGCGGTCGATGTGAATGCCGGCGACCTCGCGGTTGCGGTGGATCATGTCCGCCGGCACGTTTCTCTCGAATGCCTTCCAGATGTGATCCATCCCGTGGACCGGCTGGAAGAGCGTCGGCTGCCACTCGTACTCCTCCGACTGCATCACGCGGTAGTCCCAGAAGTCGGACTTCACCAGGTCCGAGAGCGTGAGCGGAGGCAACAAAACGCCGCAGCTCCGGATCCCCGGCTCGACCGCGTAGCCGGAGCGCGATGAGCCCTTGTAGTCGTAGTTGTCCTTCTCCTCGACGTCTCCGAATGCGGAGAGGAGGCTGAGCAGCCCCGCCTTGTCGGTGCCGTGGAGCTGGTCGTCGAGGCACCCTTTGTTGACGGCCTTCGCGAGCAGATCGGAGATCCAGCCGCGCGTGTCGTTGATGATCCGGCGGTTCGTCAGCGCCGCCCCTTCCCACGCGTCCTTCGTCTGGAAGAAGTTCGCGCGCGTCATCATGTTGTAGACCTCGAGCTCGACGCCCAGGACGTTGCAGTAGTGGAGGATCGCGGTGTGGTGGTACGGAAGGCGGCCGGGGCCGGCGTTCATGTACATCTGCGGCCCTTCGTCGAACTTGCAGACCTGCTTCGTGCCGGTGGTCTCCTCGATCGTGTCGCCGCGCCGCACCGTGTAACTGCGCCCGCCGGCGCGGTGGTTCGCCTCGAAGACGTCGACCTTGTAGCCGGCCTTGTGCAGCTCGTACGCGGCGGTGAGCCCCGCGATTCCGGCGCCGAGGATGATCACGTGCTGCCCTTTGCCGTGGTCCGGCGCGAGATCGGGCGGGCCGGCGAAGGCTTCCGGAACGCGGATCAGCCCCATCGCAACCATCGTCTCGTACAGCGCCGCCGCCCCTCCGGCAGCACCGACGGTTTCGAGGAAACGGCGGCGTGTCCACTTCGAGTCGCTCATCGCCAACCCTCCGATCTCTGTTGGTGGGGAACGAAAGAAGGATAGCGCGAAAGGAGGCCTCGTGACCGCCGTCACTCCGCGCGGTGCGCCCCACCACTCCGCACTGTTCGCGCGCGTGATGTATTCGCCTCCGACATGCAAGATGAAGAAGCGCCGTTCTTTCCGCGTGGGGCCGTCGCGTTTTTCGCGGCGATGATCGTCTTCTACGCCGCGCTCTGGTTCGTGATCTTCTCGGTCATGGTGAGCCGAGGGTAGCGATGCTGGAGAAGAAGATCCTCGTCGCCGCCTCGATCTTCGCGGTCGCACTCTTCGGTGTGATCGCCCTCTCCGTCCGCCTCTTCGGGATCGACCTCCCGACCTGCCTGACCGACGTCCGGCCGTTCAAGGACGCCAAAGTCATCGAACAGGGACCGAAGCGGTACGAGATCCATTACGTCGCACGGATGTGGAAATTCGAGCCGGCGAACGTGACCATGCCTCCCGGCTCGACCGCAGACGTCTACGTCGCCAGTGCCGACGTCACGCATGGCCTCCAGATCATCGGGACGAACGTCAACCTCGAAGTCGTCCCCGGCGCCGTCAACTTCGCGCGCGTCAAGTTCGACAAAGCGGGCGACTACCTCGTCGTCTGCAACGAGTACTGCGGCATGCAGCACCACAACATGGCCGCGCGGATCCATGTCTCCGAGAAGAGCGTAGCGCCGCCAGTCGCGGCCGCGTCTGTTCCGACCTCCGGCTCCGACCTCGTCGCCAAATACGCCTGCACCGCGTGCCACTCACTCGACGGCAGCCCGATGACCGGCCCGACGTTCAAGGGCCTCTACGGCAGCAAACGGATCCTCGCCGACGGAACGACCGTCACCGCGGACGAGGCGTACCTCACCGAGTCGATCAACAACCCGAACGCGAAAGTCGTGAAGGGCTTCGATCCCGTGATGCCGCCGATGCCGATCCCGCCGAACGAAGTGCACCAGATCGTCGAGTACCTGGAGACGCTGAAGTGAACATCGAGAAGAGCCTGCGCGACATCATCGTCTTCGAGATCGCGCTGCCGACGGTCCTCCTGATCCTCGGCATCTTCACCGGTTTCCTGCAGGTGCTCTACCGCGCGGGCGTCATTCACGCGCAGAAGGTGCACGGCATCAATTACTACCAGGGGCTGACGCTGCACGGCGCGATCAACGCCGTCGTCTTCACGACCTTCTTCGCCGTCGCCTTCGGGCAGGCGATCATCCGCTACCACCTCGGCAAGCCGCTGATCGCGGCCGGCGCGTGGACGGCGTGCATCCTGATGACGATCGGCACGCTCGCCGCCGCCGTCCCGATGCTCATGAACAAGGCGAGCGTCCTCTACACCTTCTATCCGCCGCTCAAGGCGCATCCCGCGTTCTACATCGGCCTTGTGCTGCTGGTCGTCGGATCGTGGGTCGCGTTCTTCAGCTGGATTCCGACGTACCGCGCCTGGAAGCGCGAGAACGCCGGGAAGAAGACGCCGCTCGCCGTCACCGGCATCTTCGCGACGTTCATCGTCTGGTTCATCGCCACGATCCCGGTCGCGATCGAGATCCTTTTCCTGCTCATCCCGTGGTCGCTCGGCTGGACGAAGACCGTCAACGTGCCGCTCGCGCGCATGCTCTTCTGGTTCTTCGGCCACCCGCTCGTCTACTTCTGGCTTCTGCCTGCGTACGTCATGTACTACACGATGCTGCCGAAGCTCGCGGGCGGGAAGCTCTACTCGGACTTTGCCGGCCGCTTCACCTTCATGTGGCTCATCGCCTTCTCGGCGCCGATCGGGATTCACCACCAGTACACCGAGCCCGCCATCAACACGACGTGGAAAGGGCTGCACGCCTTCTTCACGCTCCTCGTCGCCATCCCGAGTCTCGTCACCGCATTCACGCTCGCCGCGTCGATGGAGTACGGCGCGCGCAAGAACGGCGGGCAGGGACTGTTCGGCTGGTGGAAGAAGCTCCCTTACGTCGACCAGAACCGGTGGCTGTTCAGCTACCTCTTCGCGGGGCTGTTCATCTTCATCTTCGGCGGGATCACCGGGATCATCAACGCGTCGTACAACCTCGACACCGTCGTCCACAACACGGCGTGGCTTCCGGCGCACTTTCACCAAACGGTCGCCGGCCCCGTATTTCTCGCGTACCTCGGAGGCAGTCTCCTCCTGGTGACGACGCTCACCGGAAAAGAGATTGCCTGGAAGGCGGTGAACGTATGGATCCCGTACATCTGGACGCTCGGCATCATGGTGTTCTCGACCGGCCTGTTCATCGGCGGCGTCGCGGGCGAGCCGCGGCGCACGAACATGGGGCTGTCTTACACCAATCCCATCTCACCGCTGTATCAGCCCACCTGGAAGGTCGCGAAACTGCTCGGCACGATCGGCGGCACGATCATGTTCATCGCGATGCTGCTCTTCTTCGTCGTCTTCTTCGCAACTCTGCTGCGCAAGCGCACGGCGGAGCCGCTGCTGGAGCTGCCCACGTCCGAGCTCGTGCACGATGAGGACGTGCCGGCCGTGCAGAGTTTCGGCCCGTGGCTCGTCGCCGCCGCCGTCCTGCTGGTGATCGCCTACACGATGCCGTTCTACGACCTCGCGAAGGCGAAGTACGAAGGCGCCCCGCCGTACATCCCGAGCAGCCCCGTCACCCAGCCATGATCGCGCTCCTGCTCGCGCTCGTCCTGACTCCGAACATCCGGGTGATGGACGAATATGGCCGCCAACGCTCGATGTCGGAGTTCCGCGGAGTGCCCGTCCTGCTCGCGCCGATGTACGCCCGTTGTCCCCTCGCCTGCCCGATGATCGCGCGGGGCCTGAAGAAAGGTCTCGGCGACGCGAGCGCCTCGCCGGCGTCGTATCGCGTGATCCTCTTTTCATTCGACCCGCGCGACACGCCGGCCGACCTGCAGCTCTTCCGCGAACGCCAACAGCTTCCCCTCTCGTGGACGATCGTCCGCGCGAACAACAGCGGCGACGCCCACCGCTTTCTCGACTCCCTCGGCTACCGCTACGCCGACACGAACGGCCTCTTCAACCACCTCAACGCGGTCGTCGCACTGACTCCCGACCTCCAGCCCGCGAAGTTCCTCCTCGGCACGAGCTACCGCGGCCGGGACCTCGACGACGCTCTCCGCGTCGCATCCGGACAACGCGACTGGGTCGGCAAGTACGGCGCGCTCCTCCTCGGACTCCTCCTCTTCACCGCCCTCCTCTCGATGATCTACATCCTCAGTACAATCCGCGCAAATGACCGCACGCACGCGCGATCAACTCCGGTTCGTCCTGAAGTTCGCGATTCTCCTCGCCGTCTTCTACGCCATCGTCACCCCTGAGCCGGTCGACCGGCACGTCATCGTTCCGTTCTCGCACGCGCTCAGCGTCGTCTCCGGCGGGATCCTGAACCTCCTCGGCCAGCACGTGCACGTGACCGGGACCGTGATCGCCGGCAACATCTTCGCCGTCGACATCAAGAACGGCTGCAACGGCATCGAGGCGGTCGTCTTCCTCTGCGCCGCCATCGCGGCGTTCCCTGCCTCGTGGCGCGCGCGGCTCCTCGGCATCCTCGCGGCGTGCACCATCGTCGAGGGGCTGAACATCATCCGGATCGTGTCGCTCTACCTGATCGGCCGCTACCGGCCGTCCGCCTTCGGCGCGTTCCACCTCGCCGTCTGGCAGAGCGTCATCTTCGCAGCGGCAGTGTTCCTCTTCGTCGCCTGGACCTCACGAGTGCGCAAAGCTGATGCTGTCGCGAGCCGCTAGATTCATCGCCGGCTTCGTCGTCGCGACGATCGTGTGGCTCTGGATTTCGCCGTTGCTCGCGCGCGGGATGGCGCTCGCGGCCGAGCCGCTGCTGCATCTCGACGCGCGCTTCCGCGAAGCCCAGCTCTCCGCCTCGGAGTCGATGGTCTCCGTCGACGCGCCGCACGGCACGTTCCCGCAGACGAAGTACCCCGCCGATCAGTTGACGTTCAACCTCATCCTGCTCGTCGCGCTCTTCGCGTCGAACCGGAAGCCGTGGCGCGACCGCAACATCATCGCGTTCCTCATCTCGCTCGCGGTCATCCTCGCGCTCCAGCCGCTCGCCCTCCTCGTCACCGTCGAGACCTACTATGCCGACTTCACGAAATGGGGCGAGGCGCAGTACGGCAACGTCGCCGCCAACGTCTGGCTCGTCCTTCAGATGTTCTGGCGCCTCGTCGGAATGTTCGGCGCCGTCTTCGCCTGCTGGTGGATCGCGCCGTCGCGTGAAGGGTGATCAGCGTAGGTACTTCACGAACCAGTCGCGTGCCAGCCGCGCGACCTGCTCCAACGTTCCCGGCTCTTCGAACAGATGCGTGGCACCGGGAACGATCTCCATCTTCCGCTCGCACGTCATCCGGCCGTAAGCCTCTTCGTTCAGCTCGATCACCGCCTCGTCGCGGCCGCCGACGATCAGCAGCGTCGGAGCCTTCACGCGCGGCAGCGCATTGCCCGCGAGATCGGGACGTCCGCCGCGCGAGACCACCGCCTTGATACGGTCGGGCAACTGCGCCGCGGCAACGAGCGCCGCACCGCCGCCTGTGCTCGCGCCAAACAACCCAACCGAAGGCGTATCCAGCCACGACGCCGCGTCGACGAGCCGCCGTGCGAGCAGATCGATGTCGAATCGCAGGTGCCGCGTCCGCTCGTCGATCGCCTCTTCGCCCGCCGTGAGCAGGTCGATGAGCAGCGTGCCGAGGCCGCCGTCGCGCAGCACTTGGGCGACGTAGCGATTGCGCGAGCTGAAGCGGCTGCTCCCGCTGCCGTGCGCAAAGAGCACGATGCCGGGTGCGCCATCGGGAACGAGCAGATCGCCTTCGAGCGTCACGCCCGCCGCGTCAATTCTCACGTCGCCCACCGAGCAGCTCGTGAACTTCCTCGTCCGTGGTCTGGCTGAAATCGTCGTACCAGAGGCCGACCGCCTGAAACGGCTCCGGCGTGCGGAGGCAGATCATCTCATCCACGCTCCCGCGAAACTCCGCGCACGTCGTCGGCGCCGCGACCGGCACGGCGACGACGATCTCACGCGGCTTCATCTTCTGCAGCGCCCGCACCGCCGCCCGCATCGTCGAGCCGGTGGCGAGGCCGTCGTCGACGATGACAACCGTCTTCGCGGTCACGTCAAGCGGCGGCCGATTGCCGCGATACTCCTTCTCGCGCCGTTCGAGCTCGCGGGTTTCTCTCTCCGCGACGGTGTCGATCATCCTCGGCGATACCGGAACGAAGCGCAGCACCTCGTCATTGAGCACGCGGACGCCGCCGCTCGCGATGGCTCCCATCGCGAGTTCCTCCTGTCCCGGAACGCCGAGCTTCCGGACGATGAAGACGTCGAGCGGCGCTCCGAGCGCGCGGGCGACCTCGTAACCCACCGGCACGCCGCCGCGCGGCAGCGCCAGCACGATCGCATCCGCGCGCTTGCCGATGCGCCGGACGACTTCCTCGCCGAGGAGCTTGCCCGCTTCGAGACGGTCGGCGAACGGCTCGACCATCAGGTCAGCTCGCGTGACGCGCACGCGTCCTCGCCGCCTTTCGCGCCACCTTGCGCGAGTGCTTCGAGATCGCCGACTTCGATGCCGCCGAGTGGCCTTCGCGCTTCAGCGCTTTACTGACCGCGCGCGAACGCCTGGCTGATGGCTTCGATCGTTTGTGGCTCGCGCTGAGGTCCCGCTTCGCGCGGCGCCGTGTCGACGCTGACGCCGTCCCTTTCTTCGGCGGCGGCAGTTTCACCCCCGCGCGCCGCGCCTCGGAGAGCCCAATCGCAATCGCCTGCTCGGTCGACCGCGCCCCGTGCTTTCCCTCTCGAATGTGGTCCATCTCCTCGCGAACGAACTCGCCCGCCTGCGTCGACGGCGACTTCCCTTCGCGCTTGTCTCGTCGTGCCCGCCGGATCGTCTCTTTCGATGGCATAAGTTGAATTCCTCCAACAATTCCGCACGAAAAGGTTGCAAACCGAATGCGCGTTGACGGCAGTGAAGGTCTAAACGGGCTCGGGCGCAAGTCGTACACTGGTGAAATGTCACGCCCGCTTGTGTTCGCGTTCTGCTTTTTCGTCTCTGCGATGCGCGTGAATGCGGCCACTCAGCTTCAAAGCCGGCTGCCGATCTCCTTCGAGCCGAGCCAGGGACAGGCGCGATTCGTCGCTCGCGGCCTCGGGTACTCACTATTCATCACGGACGCAGAAGTCGTGGCTGTCGTCAAGAAGGCTGTCGTAACAATCGGCTTCACGGGGGCTCACCGGCCGGCGTCGATCACGGGTGAAGATCCGCTGCCCGGCCATGCCAACTACTTCGTGGGCGGTGATCCCTCGAAGTGGCGGACCGACGTCCCGATGTTCCGGCGCGTCGTCGCGCGCGGCGTTTATGAAGGGATCGACCTCGTCTACTACGGCAAGGGGAACGATTTCGAATACGACTTCATCGTCCATCCCGGTGCCGACCCACGTCAAATTCGCCTCTCGTTCGGCGGAGCAGAAGGAGTCGAGCAAGATCCCGGCGGAGACATCGTCCTTCACGTGCCATACGGGATGATTCGGCAGCACCCGCCCGCCGTCTACCAGGAAAGCCGCGGCCAACGAACACTCCTGCACGCGCGTTACCACAGGACGAACAGCCATACCTTTGCGCTCGACATCGCCGGCTTCGACCGAACGAAGACGCTCGTGGTCGACCCCACCCTCGCGTGGTCAACCTATCTCGGCGGCTCCAACGGAGATGACGTACCGCTGGGAATCGCAGTCGACCCGGCGGGCAACACCTACGTCGCCGGCGCTACGACATCCGCTACGTTCCCGACCGTCGCGGCCTATCAGCCGTCTCTGCACGGAGGCTACGACGCATTTGTCGCGAAATTCGACCCGGCCGGTAGCTCTCTTCTCTACGCTACATATCTCGGCGGCCTTGCGGACGACATCGCGTTGGGGATCGCCGTCAATGGAACGGGTGAGGTCTTCGTCGCCGGGGTGACTGGATCGGCCGACTTCCCCACAAGTGCGGGCGCATATCAGACATCCCTCCAAGGAACCGACGGTTTCGTCACACGCATCAGCAGCACCGGAAATAGCCTGGTCTACTCCACCTTCATCGGCAAATCGGGAAGGACACAATTCAACGGCCTCGCCGTCGACACCGCAGGGAACGCACACGTCACCGGCGTGACCAACTCGTCTGATTATCCGACGACGCCAGGAGCCTTCCAAACGGGAAACGGCGGATCGGATGATGCCATCGTTACGGTCCTGAATTCGACGGGCACTTCTCTCCTTTTCTCGACATATCTCGGCGGGATCAGCGGCGATGACGCGTTGGGCCTCGCTCTCGACGCCTCCGGCAACACCTATGTCACGGGCAACACCACATCGTCGAACTTCCCAACGTCTACCGGCGCATTTCAGGCGACGCTCGCGGGGACCTACGATGCATGGGTCGCGAAATTCGACGCATCCAATGCCCTCGTCTACTCGACCTATCTCGGCGGCACGGCAGTCGATTCCGGTCAAAAGGTAGTGGCCGACTCTGTCGGGAACGCCTACATCGCCGGCTACACTTATTCGTCGAACTTTCCTGTCACTGCGGGTGTCCTCAGGACGACTCTTGGCGGCCCCCGTGACGCGTTCGTATCGAAGTTGAACACAACAGGATCAGCGCTCGTTTACTCGACATATCTCGGTGGATCAAACGATGACGTGGCGGTCGGTATCTCGATCGACGCCTCGTTCAACGCGTACATCTGCGGCGGCACGGCTTCGTCCGACTTTCCCGTCGTGAATGCCACCCAGCCTACCTTGAACGGTGTCGGCGACGCTTACGTCGCGAAGCTTGATGCCACCGGCACTTCTCTTCTGTTCTCGACATACCTCGGAGGGAGCAGCGACGAGATGGCGGAAACGATCCACGTCAATGCAGCCGGCGATGACATCAGAGTCGCCGGCTTCACAGATAGTTCCGATTTCCCAACCGTCCGCTCGCTGCAGACGGCAGTCGTATCCTCGACGACTTCCGATGGCTTCATTACGAATCTTGTATTCGGCCAACCCGATCTCACGATCTCGAAGACACATGCCGGCATTTTCATTCAGGGGACGGGGCCGCTCACCTACACGATCCGAGTCACGAACGTCGGAAATGCTCCAACCAGCGGGACGGTCAGCGTCATCGACACGCTGCCAGCAGGGATGACCGGAACTGCAATGAGCGGGAGCGGCTGGACCTGCAACGTCAGCGCCCTGACTTGCACGATTACCACTCCGATCGCGGCCATCTCCAGCTACCCCGACATCACGCTAACCGTGAACGTCTCATCCTCGCTCTCGGGCACCGTCAGCAACGTCGCAACCGTCTCCGGCGGCGGCGAAACGAACATGTCGAACGACATGGCGACCGACCCGACGACCGTCCTTCCCAACACGGCGATCCCGGCGCTCGATTCGCGCGCGCTCGCGGCACTGGGCGCGCTCCTGATCGCGATCGCAGCGATGCACGTGAAACGCTAAACGGGGAACGTTGCTGTGCCGTACACTGGGGAAATGTCACGACGGGTCGCGTTCGCTTTCTGCGTTCTCCTCTGTGCAATGCGGGCGGGTGCGGCAACGCAGATCCAGAGCCGTCTCCCGATCTCCTTTGAACCGCACGAGGGAGAGGCGCGATTCATCGCCCGCGGGCTCGGTTACTCGCTGTTCATTACGGACGCAGAGGCCGTCGCCGTCGTCAACAAGGCCACCTTGAGAATTGGCTTCTCGGGCGCTCGCGCCGCATCGATCACCGCGGAAGACGCGCTGCCGGGCCACGCCAACTACTTCATCGGCCACGACGCGTCGAAGTGGCGTACCGACGTTCCGATGTTCCGCCGCGTGGTTGCGCGCGATGTCTATCCAGGAATCGATCTCGTCTACTACGGCACTGGCCAGAACCTCGAATACGACTTCATCGTTCATCCGGGCGCAGACCCAAACAAGATCCGGCTCTCTTTCACGGGCGCGGATCGAATCGAGCAGGAGGCGGGCGGAGATCTCGTCCTTCACGTCGCGGGTGGCACCATTCGCCAACACCTGCCGGTTGTTTATCAGGAGAGCAACGGCGGCCGGCGCACGCCTCTGCACGCCGGCTATCGAAGAACGGGCAGCCACGCGTTTGCCTTCGACGTCGCCCACTTCGATCGAACGAAGACCCTCGTGATCGATCCCACGATCGCGTGGTCCACGTATCTCGGCGGGGGTGACGACGACGAGGGCCAGGCGATCACGGTCGATGCAGCCGGAAACACTTATGTCGCGGGGAAGACGAGCTCCACGAACTTTCCGACTGTGGCGCCCTATCAGCCGTCCATGCATGGAATCGTCGACGCGTTCGTCGTCAAGTACGATCCGGCGGGCAGCTCTCTCGTTTACGCGACTTATCTCGGCGGCGGCAACACCGATGTCGCCGATGGAATCGCCGTCAACGGAGCGGGCGAGGCTTTCGTCGCCGGTTATACGCTTTCGGCCGACTTTCCCACGACCGCCGGTGCGTATCAGCAATTACTGCTTGGAGGGGAAGACGGTTTCGTCACACGGCTCAACAGCAGTGGAAATGCCCTCATCTACTCGACGTTCCTCGGCCCTTCGGCGGCCACGCTGCTCTACGGGATCGCGCTGGACGCAGCAGGCAACGCGCACGTGGCAGGCTACACAGGAGCGCCGGACTTTCCCACGACCCCCGGTGCGTTCCAAACGACGCTCGGCGGTGGGTCGGACGCCGTGCTATCGGTCCTCAATTCAGCCGGGAGCTCGCTTCTTTTCTCCACCTACATCGGCGGCAACGGGAGCGAGGAGGCGTACGGCGTCGCCGTCGACCCGGCAGGGAACACCTATCTGACCGGCGCGACGAACTCCACCAATTTCCCGACATCGCCGGGAAGCTTTCAGCCGGCCGGCTCCAACGGTCCATGGGTCGCGAAGTTCAGCCCCACGTATGCCCGGGTGTACTCGACGTATCTCGGCGCCGGCGCCGGCTTTGCCGTGGCCGGCGATTTGGCAGGAAATGCGTATGTCGCCGGGTTGGGCGAGGCTGGCTTTCCTGTCACGCCAGGCGCTCCACAATCATCGCTCGAGAGTCTTGCCGACGCGTTCGTCACGAAGCTGAACCCCACCGGAACCGCATTGGTTTATTCGACCTTTCTCGGCGGCACCGGCGACGAGTATGCGACCGGCATCTCACTCGACGCCGCGTCGAACGCCTACGTCTGCGGATTCACGAGCTCGACCGACTTCCCCGTGGTCAATGCTACACAATCGGCATTCGGTGGAGGCGCCCACGACGCGTTCGTGACGAAGATCAATGCGGCCGGCAGTGCGTTCCTATTCTCCACATACCTCGGAGGAAGCCTGCAGGACCAGGCGAACGCGATCCACGTCAACGCTGACGGCCATGACATCAGGGTCACCGGCTACACGACGAGCCCCGATTTCCCGACAGTGCACTCCTTGCAGGCGACGGCCGCACCGCAACAGATCCCCGATGCGTTCGTGACGAAGATCGTTTTCGGCGATCCCGATCTGACGATCACAAAGAGCCATCCAGCCCATTTCATTCAGGGAACAGGGCCGCTCACCTACACGATCCACGTCACCAACATCGGCAATGAACCGACGAATGGGACGGTCACCGTCACCGACACGCTTCCGGCAGGTATGACAGCAACAGCGATGAGTGGGACCGGCTGGAGTTGCAACACGAGCACCGTGACGTGCACGACGACAACTTCGATTGCTCCTGCCCAAAGCTATCCGGACATCACGCTGACGGCGGACGTCTCGCCTTCAGCCGTCGGCAACGTCGTCAACACCGCAACCGTCTCCGGCGGCGGCGAAGTGAATACGACGAACGACACCGCGACCGATCCGACCACCGTTCTCCCGATCACGGCGATCCCGGTGGCGGACGGATCTGTTCTGGCCGCTCTCGCGGTACTGATCGTGGCCATCGCGGCGATGCAGTTGAAGCGCTGAAGGTCTCGTTGACCGGCATAACGCGCCTCCTGGAAAAGCTCAAAGGCGACCGAGCGGGTCAGTGGAGTATCGCAATCAACATGCAGTGGCGCATCTGTTTCGAATGGGAGTCCGGCCATGCCTACAAAGTTGAAATCGTCGATTACCACTAAGACCTCGAAGCTCCCGCCCGTCCACCCGGGCGAGGTTCTTTCCGAAGAGTTCCTCAAACCGATGGGCATCTCCCAGTACCGGCTCGCGAAAGACGTCAGCGTTCCTCCACGGCGAATCAACGAGATCGTTCTGCAGAAACGCGGAATCACCGCCGATACGGCGTTGCGCCTCGGCCGCTACTTCGGGACGTCGGAGCAGTTCTGGCTGAACTTGCAGAGCGAGTACGACCTCGACGTCGAGCGCGACCGCCTCGGTAGCCGGCTTCAGGCTGAGGTCGTCCCACTTCGCCGAATCTCCGCCATGCGGCGATCGAAGTAGCGGCAACCCTGCTAGACTCTTCGCACGGTCCCCATGCCCCGAAAACTCCTGATCGCGGTTGCGATGCTTTTCGCGTTGCGCCTCGTTGCCGCCGAAGAGTGGACGCCGACGCGCGCGTTCCGGATCTTCAGCAAGACCACCGATCGCGGGCTGCCGCAGTCGTCGATCGTGGCACTGGCGCAGGACAACGACGGGCTGATGTGGATCGGCACTCTCGACGGCGCCGCGACCTTTGACGGCCGCACGATCTCGCCGCTGCCGCAGGTTGCGGGCGCGCCGGTGCGCGGGATGATCCCGGCCATCGTCGCGAAGAAGAACGGCGGAGTCGCGATCGCGTCGCCCGCAGGCGTGCACCTCTTCGACGGCAAGACGTGGCGTCTCGCCGCGTCGCACAAGCCACCGAACGCGCTCGCCGAAACGACGGACGGCACGCTCTGGATGTCCGACAACGAAGGGGCGCTCTGGGCCTTGCGCGCGCACGACGCGTGGGAGCGCCACCGCGAAGCGGGACACGCGCTCGCAATCGCCGCCGCGAGCGACGGCTCGCTCTGGATCGCGACCGACGACAGCGCCGAGCGGCTGCACGACGGCAAGACCGAGCCGGTCGCCGGCGCGCCGGTGAACGGAAGACCCGGCGCAATGCTCGTCGCACACGACGGCCGCGTCTGGGTCGCGACGATGAGCGGCACCGTCTACTGGACGCGCGGTGCCGACGGCTGGCACCAGGCGCAGTTCACGCCGTGGCCGCGCAGCGCGTTCCACGCGATCGCCGAAGACCGCCGCGGCCGCATCTGGGTCGGCGCGTACGGCGGCGGCGTCGCGTTCGGCAACGCCGACACGCAATGGACCGTCTGGACCTGGCCCGCAACCGGTCCGTTCATGGCCGGTGTGATGTCGATCCTCGGCGACCGCGAAGGGAGCGTCTGGTTCGGCGAGAACGCCATCGGCCTCATTCAATGGCTCGGTGAAGAGTGGTCGCATCGCGCCGTCGTCGATCCGACGCAGCTCGGATCGCTCACCTACGGCGGCTTCCAGATCAGCAAAGGCGCAACGCCGCACACCCTGCTCGTCGCCGCCTTCGAGAAAGGCTTTCTTCGCTGCGACGACCACGGCTGCCGTCAATTCGCCGCCGCGGATGGATTGACCGAGGATACGAGGGCCGTCGTCGAACCGACGCCCGGCTTCTACATTGCCGGCACGCGCTTCGGCCTCTTCGAATCGCACGACGGCAAGCCGTTCCAGCAGGTCGTGAAGATGCCGTCCGGCTTCGTGATGGGGATCTTCGAGAGCCCCGACCACCGCTGGTACGCGGCGACGAACACCGAGGGCATCCTCGTTCGCACCGACAAAGGCTGGGGTCCGGCCGCCGACCTCAACGCGCACCTCGTCGACATGCACGTGCGCGGCATGACGTGGCGGAAGAACGGTGAGCTGTGGATCGCGACGCTACGCGGCATCACGGTCTACCGCGGCAACGACGCGGAACAGCTCACATCGAAGCGCATCGCGGCGCTCCCCGACACCGTCAACGCCGTCCTCGACGTCTCCGACGACGAGGTGTGGGTCGGCGGCACCGGCGGCGTCGCCGTGCGGCGCGGCGAGACGTGGAAGCGGATGGACGAGAACGACGGCGTTCCCGGCTCCACCGTCTACTCGCTCGGCCGTGGCAAAGACGGCGCGGTATGGGCCGGAGGCTCCGCCGGCATCGGCCGCTTCCTGAACAATCAATGGAAGACGTGGGACACGCGCTCCGGCCTCATGAACGACGAGTGCAATCTCGGCGGAATGCTGGTCGACGACGACGGCGCGGTCTACGTCGGCTCGCTCGGCGGTCTCGCGCGTTTCGATCCGAATGTGACCACCGTCGAGCCGCCGCCGATGAAACTCATCTGGCTCTCGGTTCCGCACCTTCTGAAAGGCGAACGCGCGCTGCACCTCCGCTGGACCGCGCCGTGGCTCGGCCCTCATGCCGTCCAGTACCGGACGCGCATCCCGGGCGTGCGCGACGCATGGTCGGCGCCGACGTCCGAGGATCACATCGACATCGAGAACGTCGGGGCGGGACGCACGCGAGTCGAAGTCGAAGCGCGGGTCGAAGGCTCGGCGAACTGGACGCCGCCGCTCGCGCTCGATGTCGACGTCGAACCGTTCTGGTACGAAACGCCGCTCGCGCGGATCGCCGCGATCGTGCTCCTCATCGCGATCATCTATCTCATCGTTCGGCTCCGCATGCGGACGCTCCACCAGCGCGCGGAAGCACTCGAAGCGACGGTCCGGCAGCGCACCGCGGAGCTCGCGGTGAAGGTCGAGCAGCTCCACGACTCCGAACAGCGCGCGCTCGCCGCGAGCCGCGCCAAGAGCGCGTTCCTCGCGAACATGAGCCACGAGCTCCGCACGCCGCTCAACGGCGTCCTCGGATTCGCGCAGCTCCTGAGCCGCCGGAAGGAGCGCGACGCCGACGACCGCGAAGGGCTCGCGATCATCATGAAGAGCGGCGAGCACCTGCTCAATCTGATCAACGACGTCCTCTCGCTCTCGAAGATCGAGGCGGGACGTGTGACGCTCGACCGCGAGCCGTTCGACCTCGAGACGCTCGTGCACGACGTCGAGAGCGTTCTCCGCTTCCGCGCCGAGGAGAAGAAACTGCAGCTCACCTGCACGATCGGCGTTCGTCCGCCGCGCGCGGTCCTCGGCGACGAAGGGAAACTGCGGCAGATCCTCATCAACCTGCTCGGCAACGCGGTGAAGTTCACCGATCGCGGATCCGTCTCACTGCGCGCGTCGTGGACGAACGGCCGCGCGACGTTTGAAGTCGAAGACACAGGATCGGGCATCGCCCCCGAGGAACTGCCGCGGCTCTTTGAGCCGTTCGTGCAGACGGAGAGCGGGCATCGTACGAAGGAAGGCACCGGCCTCGGCCTCGCGCTCTCGCGCGACCTCGCGCGGCTCATGGACGGCGACATCACCGTCGAGAGCAGGCCGGGCGCCGGCTCGAAGTTCCGCGTCGAGATCAGCCTCCCCGAGGCGGCGGCGGGCGCGCTCGTGATCGCGAAGGACCGGCGGCGCGTCGCGCGGCTCGCTCCGGGCCAGGACGCCGTGCGCATCCTCGTCGTCGACGACACGCCTCTCAATCGCATGGTCCTCGCGAAGCTGCTCGTCTCGGTCGGCTTCGAAGTGCGCGACGCCGGGTCGGGCGACGAGGCGCTGCGGATCTGGGAGAGCTGGCAGCCGCACCTGATCTGGATGGACAAGCGCATGCACGGCCTCGACGGCCTCGAGGTGACGCGCCGCATCCGCGCGCGCGAGAAGAGCGAGCGCCGCAAGCGCGTCCCGATCCTCGCGCCCTCCGCCCGCGCGCTCGAGCACGAGGGCGGCGAGATCACCGAAGCGGGCTGCGACGACTTCGTCCCGAAGCCGTACCGCGAGTCGACGATCTCCGCGAAGACCCGCGAGCACCTCGGCGTCCGCTACGTCTACGACGACGAAGCGCCGCCGCTCGCGGCCGAAGGGCGCTCCGTCCTCCTCGTCGACGACGACTCCATCTGCCGCCAGATCGCGCAGGAGCTCCTCCGCGGCCACGGCATCTCCGTCACGAGCGCCACGAACGGCAGCGAAGCGCTCGACCTCGCCGGCAAGCAGCAGTTCGACCTCGTCCTCATGGACCTCCGCATGCCCGACATGGACGGCATCGAGACCACCCGCCGCATGAAAGCGATGCAAGGCATGGATCGCATCCCGATCATCGCCATGAGCGCCGAGCCCGGAAACCACGACGGAATGGACGACGCGATCTCCAAGCCCGTCGAGCCCGAGGCGCTCGACGCCGCGTTGCGGCGCTGGTTGGCGCCATGACAACGCATCGGCGGAGCGGACATGTCAGCCGAGGAGGGGCGGAATCCCGTTAGGACGGGGCGGGGGGCCCGGGGTGGGGGTGGGACAAAAAGGGGGAGCACGAGGGGGGGGACGCC
>JACZCU010118911.1_pt1 | contig 25063 bp, 29 predicted proteins | sample 8641851 | NCBI WGS metagenome assembly JACZCU01 (sample SAMN15324605, study PRJNA640507) | soil metagenome | isolation source: monocropping sugarcane control | place: China: Luxin town, Laibin City, Guangxi Province | collected 2019-07-25 | depth 10cm m | reverse complement strand
TGGGCGCGCTGCTCGCGGTCCTCGTCTTCTTCCGGCGCGTGACGCATCACGACGGGGCGGTTCGCGGGCCGCTCGCGCAGCAGTTGTTCGAGAAAGTGACGCGTTTCAGCGACGCGTTCTCCCGCATCGCCGTGGCGCAAACGAAGATCTCTCTCGTGAACACGACGCTCACCGGCATTTACCTTCTCGCGATTCTGCCGGCATTCGGCGTCACGCTGCCGTTCCGCACGACGCTGATCTTCATCACGTTCGTCTGCGGTCTCATCCCGGTCATCGGCAATCTGATCTCGAACAGCGTGATCACCGTCCTCTCCCTCGGCGTGTCGGTGCCGATCGCCGTCGCGTCGCTCGTCTTCCTCATCCTGATCCACAAGCTCGAGTACCTCATCAACTCGCGCATCGTCGGCGGCGAGACCGACTCCCAGGCATGGGAGATCCTGATGGCGATCATCATCGGCGAGGCGGCGTTCGGCGCCGGCGGCATCGTGATGGCGCCGATCGCCTACGCCTTCATCAAGGGCGAGCTCCGCGAGCGCGGCCTCATTTGATGATCCCCATCACAGCCGGACCCCCTTCGGCGCCATAAGTTCCAGGCTTCGATTGGAGGAAAGAAGATGTACGTCCGACGCTCTCTCGCGGCGCTGATACTCCTCGTATCATCCGCTGCTTTCGCTGATGCCGGGAAGGTCAACGGCACGCTGACCATGAACGGCAACGTTTCGAAGCTCAAGTACGCCTACGCGGTGACCCGTCCCGATCCGTTCGACAAGGCGAAGACCGTTACGTGCGTCATCGCGAGCGACATCGAGTTGCCGCAGACGGCGCTCCTCGACGACATGGAGCTGATGTCCGCCACGATGAAGACGCCGATGAACGGGATCCAGTGGCTGATCAACGACGAAAAAGACGTGATCTCGCTGCAGATCTACACGACGCACCGCAAGGAAGGCGGCACGCAGTTCTCGAGCGTCGGCGCGCAGAAGCTCGACCTGAAGGACATGAGTGCAGCGCATGTCGCCGGCCGACTCTATCTTCCGAAGCCCGACGACTTCTTCGGCGACACGTACCAGTACGACATCAATTTCGACCTTCCGGTGACGACGGTGAAACCGCCCGATCCGAAGGCTGACCTCAAGGGGAAGATGCTTCCCGCGGGCGGCGGCGAGCCGGGGAAGGCGTACGAGGCGTACCGGAAGGTCCTCATCGCCGGCAACGTCGCGGGCTTGAAGAAGGCGGTAAGCAAGGACCGCGCGGTGGAGATGAACGACCCCGATTTTCCGAAGATGCTGCCGCTCGTCCAGGCGATGACGCCGAAGACGGTGAAGATCACGGCGGGCTCCGTCGACGGCGACACTGCGATTCTCCTCACCGAGGCGAACGAGAAGGGCGAGAAGTCGACCGGCAAGATCACGCTCGTGAAGGAAGCCGGCGCCTGGAAGATCTCTAAGGAAGAGTGGAAGTCGAAGATGGAATAGCGCGAACGACGTCGGCGAGCTGGCGCGGGTCCACCCGGTGCCGGAACGCTTCGCTGCCCGCGACGTAGATCACCGGAACGTCGTTGGTGAAGCGCGCGTACAGCTCGTCGTCGTCGTCGATGTCCACTTCGCGAAGGTCGATGTTCAAGCGATAAAGCGACTCGGCGGCGCGAATCACCGCCTTCGCTTTGTCGCAGAGGTGACATCCCTCGCGCGTGTAGAGCGTGACTTCGACGCGATCGCTCATCGCTTAGACTCTACGCCCAATGTCGATCGACCTCGGCGGAAAAGTCATCCTCGTCACCGGCGCGTCGCGCGGAATCGGCGCGACCGCTGCGCGGACGCTCGCGGCGGCAAATGCGATCGTCGCGATCAACTACCACCGGAGCGAAGCGGAGGCGACGGCGCTCGCGCGAGAGATCGGCGATCGGGCGCTCACGGTGCACGCCGACATCAGCAATCCGTCCGAGGTCGAGAGCATGATCGCGGCGGTCGAGGAGCGCTGCGGGCGCCTCGACGTGCTCGTGAACAACGCCGCCACCTTCGAGATGAACCCGTTCGACGGGGAGAGTTACGAGCATTGGCAGGCGGCGTGGCACCGCACCTTCGCGCTGAACGTTTTCGGCGCCGCGAACGCGGCGTTCCTCGCGATGCGCGTCATGCGGAAGCACGGCGGCGGGAAAGTCATCAACATCGCTTCGCGCGCCGCGTATCGCGGCGAGACCGAGTTCGCCGACTACGGTGCGTCGAAGGCGGCGCTCGTGAACCTGACGATCTCGATCGCGCGCGGCTGCGCGAAGGACAACATCACCTCGACCTGCGTGGCGCCCGGCTTCATCGAGACGGAGATGGCGAAGTCGGAGCTGGAGAAGCACTATGACGAGATCGTGAACCAGGTGCCGCTGCGGCGCGTCGGAACGGTCGATGACGTCGCCGGTGTGATCCTCTTCCTCGCCTCCCCGCTCGCCGACTACCTCAACGGCACGACGATCGACGTCAACGGCGGTTCGTGGTTCCACTGACGCGACGAAACAGCCGTGCCACGCCACGCAAACCACGCCACGCATAGAAAAGCGGCAAAAGCACGCGCGATCGGACGCCGAACGCCTGCTCCATGTATTCGGCGGGCGGGAACGCCAGCGTACGAACGACCTGCAACCGTTGTCGCCAGGAGGAGAGTGCGGCGAGATCGCCGGCGAGAAGCGCGGCGCGCGTGCGATCGTGGTCTAGGAAGACGGCGGATGGCTCGTCATCGACTGCCACAGCCATGTTTCCGGTATCGCCGCCGAACCAGTCGCGGGCGAGCGCGATCGAGTGGCGGCAGATCGTGACGACGCGCCGCTCTCCGGCACGTGCCCAGAAGACATCGCGATCGACGGCGTCGTAGAGCAGGTGGATGTCGTAGAGCCAGATCAGCCGGTCCGTATCGTGGTGATGGACGACGCGGTGGACGCAGGCGTACAGCAGGGCGTCTTCAAGCGACGGTGCGACGGCGCCGAGGGCCGGAAGCGGCATCGCGCGTTCGCGCAGCTCCGCGTACTGCAGCACCCCCGCCGTCGTCGCGTTGTTCGTGATGTCGAGGTGGACGTCGTACGACTGCATGATCCGATTCGCGTCGACGCGGTAGAACGTGTGCTGCCGGATCACCGAGACCGTCTCGCGAAAGCCGATCGAATGGAACCCGGCCCGCACCGCTTCGAGGTCACGCTCGTCGATCAGCAGGTCGACGTCGGTCCGCGGCCGCAGGTCCGGCGAGGGGTACACCGAGTACGCGAGCGCAGTCCCCTTCGTCACCAGCGGCGTCACCGGAAGCGCCGCGAGGACCTCGCGCAATACGGCAACCTGTACCGTCTCGAGGCCCGCCGTCCGAAGTGCCGCCTCGCGGAGCGCGGGAATACCGCTCCAGCGATAGACGAGCGGCAGCATGCCGTGCTCTTCGATCGCGTGCATCTCGTCCGGCGTCGCGTCGTCCGGCCACGGCGCGCGGCCCCGAATTGCCTCGCCGATGCGCGCCGGAAATCGTGGCAGGTCAGCGGTATCCACGTCCCTTGCATTGTCGGCGCAACGGCCTGCCGTTTGCTACTTCAGATGGTGGAACATGTCGATCGTCATCACCTTCGCAGTCGTCGCTCTCGTCCTGATCCTGGCACTCGCGCTCGCTTACGTCCCGATGCGGCTCCTGGTGACGCAGATGGCCCGCAACGTCCGGAGCTTCATCCAGCGGCAACGCGACCGCCGTGCCGCCGCGCGGGACACGCCCGACCGGCGGAAAGCGGCCTAGCTCTTCGCGTCGAGCGCTTTCGTCAGCGCGTCGTTGAGCGTCGGATCGTCCATCGAGACCTGGCCGAACTTCTTCCAGACGATCTGGCCGGAGCGGTCGACGATCACGGACGTCGGTAGGACGGACGACTGGAAGATCGTCGCGATCTTGCCGTCCGGATCGTACGCAATCGGGTACGTCATCGAGTGCTGCGAGACGAACTGCTTCACGCCGCCGGCGCCCGTATCGTCGAGGCTGATCCCGACGACCTTGAAGCCGCGCGACGCATACTTCTGATGCAGCTTCTGCAGCTCCGGGATCTCGAAACGGCAGGGCCCGCACCACGTCGCCCACAGGTTGAGGAAAACGACGTTGCCGCGCTCGGCGGCGATGTCGAACTTCTTTCCATCGAGGAGCTCGGTCGTGTAAGGCGGCATCGCCTGCCCGACGTCAGCAGTCTCGGTCGCCGCCGCGGACGAAGTGGTCGCCGCCGGCGCAGCCGCGGTCTCCGTCTTCGCCGCCGGTTTCGAGTATCCGTGTTGCGGCGTCGCGGCCGGCGTCGTCGTCTCGTGCTTCGCGCACGCGAATGCGAATGGGATGAACGTCAGTAAAACGAGCTTGCGCATGCTGACGCCATTCTCTCCCATCAGAGCCCTTCCCCAGGCTTGGTCGGCTCCATCTGCAACGCATCGTTCACGCGATTGAAATAGTTGAAAAGTCCCGCCATCGCCGAGATTTCGACGATCTCTCCCTCATCGTAGTGCGACTGGAGCCGCGCGAAGAGCGCATCGCCCACGCCGTGCGCGTCGAGCGTCAACTGCTCGGCGTACGCGAGCGCCGCCTTTTCAGCCTCGGTGAAGGGGCCGTTCTCGAAGTCGGCCAATGAGTCCATCTGCTGGTCCGTCGCGCCGTGCCGCGCAGCCTGCGCGGTGTGCGAGCGGTTTCAATACTCGCAGTGGTTGATGCGCGACACGAGCGTCGCCACCAGCTCCTTCGTCCGCACCGGCACCGTCCCGCTGTTCGTCACCGCGTTCATGTGCGCGACCATCGTCTTCAGGATCTCCGGCCGGTGCGCGTAGACGCGGAACATGTTCGGCACGTTCCCGCGCAGCTTCGCCACGTTCTCGAGAAGCTCCCGCGTCTCGCCCGTGGTCTGGTTCTTTTCGATCTTGGTCAGTCTCGCCATGAGCGCATTAAAACAAAAAGCCCCGCTTTCGCGGGGCTCTTTCTGAGCAGCGTGCACCGTGCACTATTTCTCTTCGGCTTCCGGCTTGCCCTTCTTGATGACCTCGGGCTCGGCCGGCGTGGCAGCAGCGGCGCCTTCAGCGGCCGGAGTCTCGACCACTTCCGCCTTCATGTGCGTGACGCCGACGACGATGCGCTCCGGATCGTCGAGCACCTTCACCCCTTCCGGAACCTGCAGGTCGCGGACGTGGTAGTAGTCGTGATTGCCGAGCGGCGTGACGTCGACTTCGATCGTGTCGGGAATCGCGTTCGGGAGGCACTCGATGTGAAGCTCGCGCACCTGCCAGTCGAGGATGCCGCCTTCCTTCACGCCGAGCGCGGTGCCGTTGATGTGCACCGGAACGGACGTGCGGATCACCTCGTCCATCAGCACGCGGACGAAGTCGATGTGCTGCAGCTTGCGCGAGATCGGATCGATCTGGATGTCCTTGATCATCGCGTGGCGCTGCTGGTCGGAGCCGGTCATCTTCAGGAGGAAGATCGAACGGACGCCGTGCTCGCTCTTCTGAATGAGCTCGCTGATGTTCTTGCGGTCGACTTCGATCGCAACCGGGTCGCGATGGCCGCCATAGACGACTGCTGGGACCTTGCCGGCCGCGCGCAGCCGGCGCGCCACATTTTTGCCGCCCTGCTCGCGGCGCGAAACTTCGAGACTCACCTCAGCCATTGAGACACTCCTTCATGGAATCCGAAATCGGCATAAGTGCCGGGAAATCAGCAAAATTCCCCCGGTTACATCTCGAAAAGGGAGCTGACCGAGTCCTCGTGATGAATCCGCTTCACGGCCTCGGCCAGGAGCTCCGCGACCGAGAGCGTTTTCAGCTTCGGACACTCCTGCTCCTTGTCGGCGGTCGGCATGCTGTTCGTGGCGATGACCTGCTGGAGGGCCGAGTTGTTGATCCGCTCGACCGCGGGCCCGGAGAGAACGGCGTGGGTGCAGGAGGCGGAGATCGACTTGGCCCCCTTGCTCATCAGCGCCTCGACTGAATGAATCAGCGTCCCGCCGGTGTCGATGATGTCGTCGACGACGAAGACGTTTCTGCCATCCACGTCGCCGATGATGTTCATCACCTCGGTCTGATTCTTCGCGATGCGCCGTTTGTCGATGATCGCGAGCGTCGCGCCGAGCCGCTTCGCGTAGGCGCGGGCCCGCTCGACGCCGCCGGCGTCGGGCGAGACGATGGTCAGGTCCGGTAAATCGAGCGCTTTCAGATGTTTGACGATCACGGGCGCCGCGAAAAGATGGTCGACCGGGATATTGAAGAAGCCCTGGATCTGAGACGCGTGCAGGTCGAGCGTCAGCACCCGGTCGGCACCCGCCGCCGTGATGAGGTCCGCGACCAGCTTCGACGTGATCGGAACGCGCGGCTTGTCCTTCCGGTCCTGCCGCGCGTAGCCGTAGTACGGGAGCACCGCCGTGACGCGCCGCGCGCTCGAGCGCTTGAACGCGTCGAGCATGATCAGCAGCTCCATCAGGTTGTCGTTCGCCGGCGGCGACGTCGGCTGGATGACGAAGACGTCGGCTCCGCGCACGTTCTCGTCGATCTGGACGTACGTCTCCGCGTCCGCGAACGAATAGAGCGACGCGTGGCCCTTCTCGATGCCGAGGAGGCCACAGATTTCGTCAGTCAGCGCGGGATGAGCACGACCGGAGAAGACCTTCAGCGGACCGTACAAGCGGGGCGGATTATACCGTTCTAAACTGTTCCGCCATGAAGGTTGTCGTCTTCGCCTGCTCGCTTCTTCTCGCCACCGCCGCCACCGCTGCCGATCGGCCATCGCGCCCTGCGGACAAGGGATGCACCTGGCGAAAGCTGTCCGATCCCGCCCTCGGCCTCGAGGTGTGGGTAGAGCGCTGCACCTACAGCGCGAAGCAGACGATCGACTTCGCCGCCGGCGATCACGCGCTGATCATGCGTGACTCGGACGGTCGCGAACCGGAGACGGTGATCCGGCTGTTCGACCTTCAACCCGGCGAAACGCCCGAGCAGGGGCTGCGGCGGATCTACGCGACGAAAACGGACAAGAAGATCGCGAAGCGCTGCGTTCTTGCGCCGTACACGCCCGCGGCGAAGCGCGGCGACGTCAAGCGATATGACTTCGTCCCCGACAAGGCGTATCAGAAGGAGCTCGACGCGAAGAAGGAGGACGGCGTTCCCGATCCCCCCTGCGGCGACCTCGGCACGCAACCCGACTCCGTACAGTATTTCGAGGTGCAACCGTCGAGCGGCTCGCGAAAGGTGATGCTCGTCGACGCCGGGCAGGACACGCCATTGTTCGACGAGGAGACGCTGCGGCTGCTTCCTGCGAAGAAGTAGTTGGTGCGCCCAGTAGGATTCGAACCTACGACCTTCAGCTCCGGAGGCTGACGCTCTATCCAACTGAGCTATGGGCGCCCGAGGTTGGTGGCGGCGATTCTAACCCGCGGCGCGGCCGATTCATTCACCGCAAGCCGGAAATCGGCTTCAGCTCAATCGTTGCGTCGACCTTCAAGTCGCCGGCGGGTCGGTGGATGCCGAACGTATGGTGGCTCCCCTCCTCCGCCAGCACCTTTTTCAACGCGGCGAGATTGAGCTGCTCGGCGGATGTCCCGTCCACCGCCGTGATCACGTCGCCTTTCTGGAATCCGGCCGATCCCGCCGCCGACGAAGGATCGACGGCCGTGACCGTGAAGTGATGCAGTTCGGGACTCCCCGCAATCACGCTGATCCCGAAACTCTTCCGCTCCTCGAACGGCTTCGTCGTCGACCGTTGCGGTTGAAGGATCATCACGCTGCGAGGGTAATCGAGGATCACGTGCGCGAAGCGGGAGAGAATCGTCTCGGAGACGTTCCCGTCAAACGCGGGACTCGTGTACGCACCCGTCTTCGCGGCGGAGAAATTCACCAGGACGTGCGGCAGCGTAACGTCGCCGAGTGTGACGGCGTCGATGAGGCCGCGGATGTTCGTCGGATTGAACGCCTCGACGTCAGGCGCGGCGAACTTGCGGACGGTCCGCGCCTGATCGCCGGCGCGCTCGATCAGCTGATGCTTCGCGATGAAGGGCGTCGTGAAGGTGATCGTATCGGCCGCGCCGACGTCGAGGATGAACCATGCGGGGATCGTCTCCTCGCCGACGCGGATCTTGCCGCCGAAGTACGGCTGCTCGCCCTGCATCACGAGCGGCACGTGCGAGCCCTTCAAGTGCTCGGTGTCGAACGTCGGCGGATGCAGCGTCAGCGTCTTCTTCACGTAATCGATGTCGGTGACGAAGCGGCTGAGGAAGTCGAAGCCGAGGATGCCGCCGAGGGGCATGCCGTAGAGCTTTTCGAGACCTTTCAACTCGAGAACTGCCGCGTGCTGGTCGCGCAGCTCGATATCGCCGAAACGATACGTCGCATGCTGCACGTACGAGCCGGAAGCGGCGGAGCTCCCGCCGCCGATCGTCTTCAACCCGCCGTACGGCGTCAATCCGAACTCGGCGACGCGCGACTGATTGATGACCGTGAAGTTCGCCCCGGTGTCGACGAGGAACCAGATCGGTCCGACGCCGTTGACCGTCGTCAGGATCATGATGTGGTTGTTGTCGAAGTTGAACGGCAACGTCTGCGACTGCGTGTGCGGGTGAAGCCAGAAGACGTCGTCAGGTCCCGGCTGCGGTGGTGTGAGATCGACCTTGTCTTCAGGGATGAATTCAATCGACTGCAGCTTTGCGGTCGACGTGTTCGGCCCCGTCGTCGTCACTTCCGTGAATGGCACGTCAAAGCCGTCGACCTTCCGCCAGTCGGAGAACGTGATGGTCATCGTGCCGTCGAATGAAGGCAGCTCGACGTGGTCGCTTTTCGCGCCAAGCATGTGAATCCGTGCGAGGTCGCGCTGCTGCCGCAGGTCGGACCCGGCGAGTTTCTCGACGAAGCCGTTCCAGTCGCGGCGCCAGCCGTTCTTCCCGTCATAGACGACGACGGTCTGGTCGAACTTGTGATCGATGACCTCGCGCCGCTGCAGGTCCGCCGTAACCCACTCCTCGCGCGTACCGGTCATCCCGTCGTCGTCGATGGCATAGACGCGGTGAATGGCGCGGACGTCGGCGTGCGCGCTAGCGGCGATAAAGAGGAGGATGGCTGCGACACGACGCATCACGGCATCGTACCAAGCCTCCCCCGCGGCGATACCATCGCTGCCGTGGCCCTGATCACCGCCGGCATCGTCGTGGTCGTCTTCGTGACGTTGCTGATTCTGGAGCGCCGCCGGCCGCTCCGTCGCAGCGTCGAGTCGAAGCCCCGCCGCATCGTCCGGAACCTGACGACCGGCGCGACGGCGCTCGCAGTCTCGATGTTGCTGCAGATGCCCCTGCTCGTGCCGCTCTCCCATTGGACGATGACGCGCCGCACAGGAATCCTGAATCTCGTGGGGATGCCGGCAGCGCTGCAGACGGTGCTCGCCGTCGTCCTGCTCGATTACACGCTCTGGTTCTGGCACTACGCGAACCATCGCGTGCCGTTTCTCTGGCGTTTTCACCTCGTCCACCACATCGACCGCGACATGGACGCCTCGACGGCGCTTCGCTTTCACTTCGGCGAGCAGGCGTTGTCGATCGTCTACCGCTGCGGACAGATCGTCGCCATCGGCGCGACGCCGTTCGCGGTCTGGACGTGGCAAGCGATCCTCTTCGCGTCGATCCTGTTCCATCACTCCAACGTGGAGTTGCCGATCACGTTCGAGCGTTGGCTGGTGCGTCTCATCGTCACGCCGCGGATGCACGGCATCCATCACTCCGACCGGCTGAACGAGACGAACAGCAACTGGTCGAGCCTTCTCTCGTGCTGGGACTACCTCCATCGCACCATCATTCTTGGTGTCCCACAGAACGAGGTGACGATCGGCGTGCCGGCGTATCGGAATCCGTCCGACGTGACCATCGGCCGGATCCTGCTGCTTCCGTTCGTCCGGCAGCGGCGCGACTTTCACCTGTCTGATGGAAGCATCAGCACGCGATCACACGAAAGTGTTCGCGAATCGCTAGCGAATTAATTGCGAAAAACGCCACACGCGTCTCACATAAGTGTCAGATGCTAGATGGGAAGCAAAGAAACGCGAACGAACGACCGTGAACCGTGGTAACTTCATTCGTCCATCCAACAACCAATCAGGATTTCCATCGCCGATGAGCGTTGCGACGACTGATGCAGATCGCGCAGCGGCCGCCGAAGAACGTTTCCGGGCGGTCTACGAAGAGAACTTTGCGTTCCTGTCGAGCATCGCGGTGAACAAGTTCCGTGTGCCGGACACGGAGGCGGAGACGCTGGCGCACGAGGTGTTCCTCACGTACCTGCGCAAGTCGGAGACCATCACCGACCTCCGGTCATGGCTGATCGGCGCGATCTGCCACGCCAGCCGGCACTACTGGCGGGCGAACCGGCGCATCGTCGACGCCGATCCGGAGATCGACACGGAGTATCCGGATCCTGCGTCGCGCCAGATCCTCGACGTCCTGACCGATCAGATCGCGGCGCGCAGCGTGCTCGAATGTCTCGCTCCCCGTCACCAGGAGATCCTGCGCCTGCGATACTTTGCCGGGATGACGGTGCCGGAGATTGCCGCGCACCTCGGCGTGAAGCCGAAGTACGCGCAGAAGCTGGTGTCAAAGTGTCTGAAGCGAGCCGAAAAGGTGTTCAACGAAAAAGGGATCGCGCGATGAAAGCTCCGAGCCCGGAACGCGTCGCTGAATTCGCCGCCGCTGCGCGTCGCATCGTCGTCGAACGGACGAACGCAGCCGACGTCGTCGCCCAACTTCTCCACGATACCCCGCGCGAGGAATGGCTCTCGCTCGCCAACCACCCCGAGCTCCGTAACAACGGCGCGCTCGAACAGCTCGCGCGCGAGATCGACGATGCTGTCGCCCGGCGGCCGCAGGATGCCCTGCCACTATCTCTCCTCGCCACGCAGATCGCCGACTCACTGCCCGATGACCAGTATCCCCCCGTAGTCACAGCACAGATCCGCGGGCGTGCCTGGACAGATCGTGCGCAAGCGCTAACGTTCAACGAAAAGCATGAAGAAGCGCTCGAGGCAGTGAGCCTCGCTGAAAAATTCCTCAAACCCTTCGGTACCCTCGCCCACGATCGGGCGGTTGTCGATCTGACGAAGGGCCGCGTCCTGCAACACTTCGAGCGTTTTGACGAAGCTCTCGCGGCGCTTGCGTCAGCCCGTAAGACATTCAATCAACATGGCGATGCGAAACTCGTCCTCTTCTGTGGGATTACCGAAGGCGTGCTGTACTACCGACGCGGCAACTATGTACGCGCGAGAGACCTCTTTCGACGACTTCTGACTATTGGAAAGGTCGTCGGTGACGAGTTCTCCACCGCAAGTGTCCACAATAACCTCGCCTGCTGCCTCTTGGAGCTGGGCGACATTCGTGAAGCAAATGTTCACTTCTCCAACGCTATATCTGGCTGCAACAACGCTGGGCGGCACGTCGATGGCCTTCGAACACAGAGGGCATCGGGCCGTCTTTTCGTGGCAAGAGGTCGAACCGCAGAGGGACTTGTCCACCTTCGACAGGCACGAAACGAATTTCTGCGCCACGGCCTGGTGCATGAAGCGGGCATCTGCGCGCTCGATATCGCTGTTGCGCTCTACACGACTTCCGAGGGACCCGATGCCGAGAAAATGGCGCGAATGGCGCTTGACGAACTGCGGGATGCCGTCATCAACACCAGCTTGCGTACCGCACTGGAATACCTCGAACAGCAGCTCGTAGCGCACGACGCGAATGCTGACGTCGTGCGCCACGTTCGCGATTACATCGTGGCATTGCAGTCCGAGCCATCACGAGAATTCGTCAGACTGCCAGGCTGACGATCACTACGGTTTCGGAATGATCATGTCATCCGCGATCCCACTCGCGAACCACCACGTATTGACCCTATGTATGACGCGATGGATGGGCCCCCAAATTGGCCCCGAATCCCCATCTCGATCGAGCAGGAAAGTCGCACCATGCGACGTGGGGGCGGCGAGGAGAACGACGACGGCGACGACAGAGACAGCACGGCCTAACTGACTGAGAACCTTACGCATATACCCTCCGATGCCGGGCGTACCGGCGTGTTTTTTCGGAGGGCGCCCTCTCAGTTAGGCGTGACCTAAAACGACAAAATGCTACCGGGGGAAACCGGCAATATTTTGCGCATTACTAATGATGAAAATCGTCTATGGAAATGCGGAACGGAAGCGAGTCAGCTGGCGCGCGTAGCGCGCCTACAGCCGTTGCGCGCTCGCGCGCTCGGCCTCGTCGAGGCGGCGCTGCAGCTCGAGCGTGATCGGACCGCGCGTCCGTAACGCCCCGTCGTCGACCTGGCGAACGGGCATCACGGCGAGCGACGTGCTCGTGGCGAACACTTCATCCGCCGTCGCGACCTCGTCGAGCCCGAAATAGCGCTCGTCGATACGATCGCCGGCGAGCGCGATCAGGCGATCGCGCGTGACTCCCGGGAGGATGTGACAGTCGAGCGGATGCGTCATCACGCGCCCGTCCTTCACGATGAAGAAACTCGAATGCGAGCACTCCCGCACGACGCCGTCGTCGATCAGCAGCGCCTCATCCCCGCCCGCCCGTTGCGCCTTCTGCTTCGCGAGAATGTTCGCGAGGAGGTTCACCGACTTCACGTCACAGTGTCTCCAGCGGAGGTCGTCTTCCGTGACGAGCCGGATCCCGCGCTCCTTCTTCGCCGCATCGGGAAACGTGTGGCGGCGCGAGAAGACGATCGCGTTCGGCTTCATCGCGTCCGGCCAGGTATGCGAGCGCTCCCCTTCTCCCCGCGAAACCTCGATGTAGACGATCCCGTCGTCGAACGCCGTGCGGGAGATCAACTCACCCATCGTCTCGCGAAACGACGCCTCGTCCCACGGATTCGGAATCTCGATCGCTTCGAGCGCGCGCGCGAGCCGCAGCCAGTGCTCGTGAAGGAACACCGGCCCGCGGTCGAAGAACTTGAACACCTCATAGATCGCGTCACCGAAGAGGAAACCGCGGTCCTCGACGCGCAGAACCCGCTCCTCGGTCGTCGTGAAGCGGCCGTTGAACCAGAGGACGTCGTTCACCCCGTGACCGCCTTCACGATCACGATCGTCCGGTCGTCTTCCGGAGCGCGGCTCCACTTCGTGACGCGAGAGAGGACCTCCTGTCCGATCTCCTGGGCCGTCCGGCCCCGGTTCTGTTTGACGACGCGCTGCAGGCGCTCGAGCCCGAACTCGCGATCCTGCCGGTCGTGCGCCTCCACGATGCCGTCGGTGTACATGCAGAGGAGATCGCCGGGGTCGAGCTTCGCGAAACCGCGCGTGTACGTCGCGTCCGGCGTCGGGCCGAACACCGGTCCGCCGTTGCGGAGATACTCGGCGTGGTTTCCCTTCAGGATGAACGGAGCGTTGTGGCCGGCGTTCGAGTAAATGAGGATGCCGCCCGTTTCGAGCTCGCCGTAGAAGCAGGAGACGAACTTCGTCGTCATCCGACTGCGATGGATGATGTGATTCAGCTTCTCCATCGTCCGGACTATCTTGAAGTCGCGGTCGGTCGCCATCCGCAGACCCATGTAAATGTCGCGGACGACCAGCGCCGCGGGGAGGCCGTGCCCCGAACCGTCTGCGATCGCAAGGCCGAGGATGTTGTCGGTGATCGGGATGAAATCGTAGAAGTCGCCGCTGACGATCTCCGCCGGCACGGTGCGCCCCCAGATGTCGAACCCGGGATACTGCGGGACACGCTGCGGCAGGATCGACGCCTGGATCCGCTGCGCTTCTTCGATCAGCGACTCGTAGCGTTGCGCGCGGATGCGCTGCGTGATGACGGAGCGGATCAGGTTGAGCGAGAAGAGAATGTCGTCGCGGCTCAGCTCCGGCGCGACGTCGAAGCTGACGATGTACTCGCCGTCGCCCGCGCCGACCGCGACGAACCGCCGCGCGCCGATCCTCGCTTCGAGTACCGGATCGAAGGCGGGACCGCCAGGCCCCATGACGATGATCCCATTCTCGAGCACCAGCTCGACCGCCTTGTACTCGCGAGGGACGACGATGCCGAGCGGCGCCTCGTGATCGTCGCCGAAGCGCGCCACGAGCTCGAACGTGTCGTCGCCGCGCGCTTCGTAGATCCGGCCGCCCGTGATCCCGAGCTCTTCGCGGAAGTTGTTCGTGACGATCGTCGCGATCGACGCGATCGTCGACCCGACGCCCTCGTCACCTTCGATCGCTTCGACCGTTTTCTCGACTTTGCTGAGGAGACGTTTGTAGTCCACTGGTTACTTCAGCTCGACCCCGTCCAGCTCGTACGGCGCCTTCACGCCGAGGAGGCCGAGCACGGTTGGGTAGATGTCGGCGATATACGGCGGGCGGTCGGTGGTGAGCTTGCGGTTGTAGAAGAAGATCCCCTTCACGATCTCAGGGTCAACGGAGCAGTGGTCGCCGCTCCAGACCTGCTTGTTCGGCTCGAGGAGATCCTTCGGAATGCCGCCGAGGGCGGTCTGCCATGAGACGCGGTAGCCGTCGTTGTTCGTCACGAAGAGGTCGGGGATCATGTTTGGGTCGAAGCTCTTGTAGATCTCCTCGCGCGCGACGACGCGGTGGACGACCTTCTCCCCGGTCTCGGGATCGGTGAACTGCGTCAGACGCTGCTTGAGCTCCGCTTTGAGCGCGTCGTACTCGGGGCCGGGATTCACGACCCCCTGCGCCTCGCGTCCCTTGAGATTGATGTACACCTCGCCGAGACCCATGGCGTACGCGCGCGTCTTCGACCAGTCGACGTTCTCCCAGAACTGCCCCTGACTGAAGAGCATCTCGAGGTCACGCTGCTTCACCCGCACGCCGGTCTTCAGCGTCATGTAGCCGTTCAGCACGAGCCACGTGTCGTAGTTGACCGCTTTGCGGAAGCTCGCGAACCCGTGATCGGAGACGACGATGAGTGCCGCGTGGTGCTCGTCGGCCGCCTTCATCGTGTCGCCGACGATGGAGTCCATCAGCTGATACGCGCGAAGGAGCGCGTTTCCCCACTGCTCCGCGAGCTGCGGCGTGTACGCCGGATGCTTCGGGTCGATCGCACGCCAGAAGACGTGCCCCACACGGTCCGGAAACTCGAAGTACTGCACCATCAGGTCGTTGTCGCTCTGGAGAAACGCGTCGTACATCTTCCGGTTCTGCGTGACGGTGAACTCCATGTCATCCCAGAACATCTGCTCGGTCGCGAATCCCTCGGAAATCGCCCACGTGTCGACCTGCCAGCCGAGCGTTTTGAAAAGTCCGTACTGCTTCGCGAGGTCGGGAGCCCACTTCGTCGGCGACGAGATCTTGAATCCTGGCGGCAGGTCGCGCGGATCGAAGTTGATTGGCGACAGGTACAGCTTCACCTCGGGCTGCGACGAGATCAGGTGAAAGCGGCTGATGCCGTGCACCTTCACCAGCTTGTTGAACGGAAACTCGAAACTGACCCAGCCGCTCCAGTCGCCCGGCTTCAGCGTGAACTTCTGACCGCTGACGGTGATCTCGACGGAGTTGCGGTCGTTCGCAACCGTGATCGTCATCGGACAGGAGATGACGGGAGGATCGCCGAAGAGCTTGTTTGGCGGGCCGTCGATCTTCGTGTGAATGACACCCTTGTTGTCCTCGAGCTGCACCACCTCGATCGAAAACTCGTTTCCGCCGCCACTTTCGTTGCCGCGATGGAACTCCAGCTCCGAGGTGAAGTAGAACGGCTTGCCGACGCGGCCCGACATGTCGGGGACGCCGAGCCCGGAGAGGAGATGATCGCCTTCGCCGAAATCGTTCGCCGGGAAGGTGACGGGAACGTGGACGACCATCGCCTTCTTGCCGGCGTGTGCCGCCGCCTCCCAGAACGGGATGCCCTGGCGGCGGTTGATGACGCCCGGCCGGCTGACCGGAATCAGCTTCTGGACGGCGACAAACGCACCGACCGCGGCGCCAATCGCGATGACGAACGCGACGATGCCGCCGATGCGCGACGCTCGAAAGATGAAGAGCGCGATCAGGCCGAGGACGAGCAGCACCGCGACGCCCGTGTAAGGGGCGTTCTTCGTCCCGAAAAGGAACGGCTCTTTCGTCTCGTCGAATGCGGCGAAGACCGGAAGGTACGTCTTCGGATCGCGGCGGAGAAAATCGAAGATGCCCGTGCGGCCGGGGTCGATCCCGGTCGAGAACGTCGACCACGACACCGGCGTCTGCGCGGGAAGTGTCGGACGCAGCGCCCGGTAGGTGCCGGCGGCGCGGAGTTTCGCCAGGTTCGGCAGCTTCCCCTCGTTCATCCACTGTTCGGTGTAGCGGGCGTCGACCCCGTCGAAGCCGAGGATGATCACCTTTTGCTGCGCGGCGTGGGCCGCGAGCGGAAACACGAAGAGCAGGAAAAGAGGGAGTGCAAGTCGCCGCATTGACGCGAGATGATATCGAAGCCGGGCACCCGTCTTGTAATCGGACTGAACGGCAAAGGAGTCGTGAAATGAAACTTCGTACCTTGCTCGCGGTCGCCATCGCGCTTTCCCTCGTCACCTGCGGCGGAGAAAAGAACGCAGGAGGGGGCGCGGGGGCGAAAGACACGCTGGTGATCGCGTGGCAGTCGAGCCCGACGAACCTCGACGTCCGCGTCGGCAACGACAACGCCTCGGGACGCATGTTCGACCTGATCTACAGCGGGCTCATTCGCATCACGCCCGACATGAACTACGCGCCCGACGTCGCGCAGAAGTGGGAGATGCCGGACGACAAGACGATCATCTTCCACCTCAACCCGAACGCGAAGTTCCACAACGGACAGCCGGTGAAGGCGTCCGACGTGAAGTGGACGTACGACTCCCTCATGGACCCGAAGTTCGTCACGGCCAAGAAGTCCGGCTACGCGGTGGTCGACCACATCGAGGCGCCGGACGACCACACCGTCATCTTCAAATTGAAAGAGCCGAACGGCGGCCTGTTCGATAACCTCACCCTCGGCATCGTCCCCACCGGTGCAGACACGAACGTCTACAAAACAAAGCCGATCGCGTGCGGGCCGTACAAGGTCGTGAAGTTCATCCCCGATGACCGGCTCGAGCTCGAGGCGTTCGACCAGTGGCACCTCGGCGCGCCGAAGATCAAGCACGTGATCGTGCGCGTCATCCCGGACGCCACCACACGCGTCCTCGAGCTGCGCCGCGGCACCGTCAACTTCGAGGTCAACAACATCCCGTTCGAGACCGTGGGCGAATTCGAGAAGAACCCCGACTTCAAGGTGACGAAGACTCCGGGATCCGTCTGGCAGTACCTTCAGTTCAACCTGCACGACCCGATCCTCTCGAAGCTCGAGGTGCGGCAGGCGATCGCGCACGCGATCGACCGGCAGAAGCTGGCGCGCGACGCCATGCGCGGCTTCGCGATTCCGACCGACACCATCTTCGGGCAGGGGCACTGGGCACGGGCGGAGGGATTGCCGTCGTATCCGTTCGATCCGGCCAAGGCGAACCAGCTTCTCGATCAGGCGGGATACAAGAACGGGCCGCAGGGACGGTTCTCGCTCACGTTCAAGACCTCGAACGACGCCGAGGCGCTGCTGCGCGTCCAGATGATGCAGCAGATGCTCAAAGAGGTCGGCATCAACGTGAAGATCGAGCAGAGCGAGTTCGGCACGTTCATGGAGGCCATCGGCAAGGGCAACTTCCAGCTCTATTCGCTGTCACGCAACGGCGTCCAGGATCCGGACTTCCTGTACAACATCCTCTACTCGAAGAACACGCCGCCCGAGGGGCAGAACCGCGGCTACTACTCCAACCCGCGCGTCGACCAGCTCCTCGTGGAGGGCCACGCAACATTCGACCGCGCGAAGCGGAAACCGATCTACGACGAGGTCCAGAAGCTCGTCCAGCAGGACCTCCCGTATCTATCGCTTTATCACCAGATCAACGCGGCGGTCATGCGCAAGAACATCGACGGCTACGTCCCCTACCCCGCGGGGTTCTTGCTGTCGGTGCCGCAAATGAGTATTCATTAGGCTTGGCCGACTGGCAGATCGTCGTTCTCCGCATCGCGCTGGCGTTCCTCTTCGGCGCGATCGCGGGGATCGAGCGGGAGTGGCGGCACAAGGTCGCCGGCATCAAGACGAACGCGCTCGTCGCGATCGGCGCAGCGGCGTTTGCCCTGATGTCGGACACGTTCGGGCCGAACAACCACAACCCGGCCCAGCTCGCGGCGGCAGTGGTCACCGGCATCGGCTTCATCGGCGCCGGGGTGATCATTCACCGCGGCGCGACGGTTCAGGGAGTGACGACCGCCGCCACGCTATGGGCCAACGCGAGCATGGGTGTCGCGTTCGGCCTCGGGCACTATGCCGTTGGCGCGACGGTCTTTGGAGGCGTGATCGTCGTCCAGTTCGTACTGCCGGCCGTCGCCGAATTCGTCTCCGACCACGGCCCGCGTGATCGCGATCGGTGAGAGTGATTTACGCAGCCGTCGAATGGCAGCGCCCCCGCAGCCCGGGTGTCAGCGCAGGGGATCGCTGACACGCGGGAACGCCGCCGTTCCACGGCTGCGGTCGCGCGCCAGCGTCTCAGCATCCGCAATCCCGCCGGGTCAGCAATCCGAGGAGGAAAGTACGGAGTTTGGCGACATCTGACATTCGCAGAGCTGAACCGGCAGGAGTGCCGATGCTGCGACTCGCGCGCGTGCGCCGTGTGTCAGACGCGAGGTGGCCCGCGCGTGCCGGCTTCGGGCGCCAGAATGACCGCGGGGATCCGCTTGGTCTCTACCGAGAGCCGCGCCAGGAAGATGAGGAGGAACGCGATCGCGAATGCGGCGAGGATGGCGAACACTTCCTCGAGGCCGCGATCGACATTCATCATGTCGTCGGAGGCGGAGATGATCGGGAACAGCAGCACCATCGCGAAGGCGAGCGCCAGCAGCGCCTTGCCGTCACGACGTTGTCTGAGCAGCGTCGCGAACGATCCGATCGCGAGCGCCAGCCACGCCACATTCAGCAGTTGCTCGATCACCACCATTGATTATGCGCTTGCATGAGCGGGACCAGCAATAGCTAATCCCGCTCACTCACTTCATCAGACGATCAATTGCCACAAACGGTTTCAATCAGAATCGCGCAGACCTCGTACGGATCCATGTTCGCGGCCGGACGGCGATCCTCGAAATAGCCCTTCCCCTCTTTCACCGTGCCCATCGGTATGCGCGTCGACGCGCCGCGGTCGAGCTGGCCATAGCGGAACGCGTGGATCGGCGACGTCTCATGCAGCCCCGTGAGACGCTCTTCGTTGTGCGCGCCGTAGACCTTGATGTGGTCGTCGTGGCGTGCTTCCAGCTTCTTCATCGCCTCTTCGATCACTTTCAAGCCACCCTCGGCGCGCGTCGCCTTGGTCGAGAAGTTCGTGTGCGCTCCCGCGCCATTCCAGTCGCCCTTCACCGGCTTCGGATACAGCGTCGCGGTGACGCCGAACTCTTCGGCGATACGGTACAGGAGCCAGCGCGCCAGCCACAGCTCGTCGGCGACGTCGGGCGCCGGAATCGCGCCGATCTGGAACTCCCACTGCGCCGGCATGACCTCGGCGTTCGTGCCGTAGATATGAATTCCGGCGCGGATGCACGCGTCGGTGTGCGCTTCGACGATGTCGCGGCCGAAGACTTCGTCGGCCCCGATGCCGCAGTAGTAGCCGCCCTGCGGCGCGGGGAACCCGTTGTCGGGCCAGCCGAGCGGACGCGCGCCCTCGAAGAACGTGTACTCCTGCTCGATGCCGAACCACGCCTCGTGCTCGGCGTACTTCTCCGCCACCTGCCGGAGGCGCGCGCGGGTGTTCGACCAGTGCACCGTTCCGTCGGGATTGAGCACTTCGCAGAGCACGAGCACGTCGTCCGCGCCGCGCAGCGGATCGGGAACGTACTTCACCGGGCGGAGGAGCAGGTCGCTGAAGTGACCGCTCGACTGGAACGTGCTCGACCCGTCGAAGCCCCACTCGGGGATGTCGCCAAGATGGCTGATGCGGTCGTCGAGAACCTTGGTCTTCGATCGCAGCTTCGCCGTCGGTTTCTGTCCGTCAATCCAAATGTACTCCGCCCTGATTCTGGCCAATGTGAACCTCCGCGCGTTTTTGTGATTGTTGAACTGCAGGAAAAAGGATGGCGGAGGATAGCAGGGCGTCTCCGCGCGCGGCAGTCCTTACTTCTCAGGGGACGCTGCGCTAAAATGAAAGACCCGCCCCTGATGAATCAAGAAATTGCGTGCTCGGACAGCTCTCCGCCCGGAGAACTGTCGATCGCGTCGCCGGCGCGCGAGACCACGACCTGATTCTTCCCCGCCGATTTCGCGCGGTACATCGCCGCGTCGGCGCGGCGCAGCAACTCGCTCTTGTCGTGCTCCTCGGTCGCGCCGTCGCCGCCGGTGCCGTACTGCGCGATGCCGATCGACGCGGAGAGGATGCCGCGCAGATTGAGCGCCGGGTTGTTGAACCCCCACTCCCGCTCCAGGAACGTCGTCCCCGCGATCGTGGCGCGAATCTCTTCGCACAGCGCGGCGCCGTCGTCGAGCGCGGTGTCGGGAAGGACGATCACGAACTCGTCGCCGCCGTAGCGCGCGACCGTCGCCGTCTCCAACTGCACCAGCCGCTTCAGAATGAACCCGACTTCGCGCAGCACCTGGCTCCCGGCGAGGTGGCCGTACGCGTCATTGACGTACTTGAAGCGATCGAGGTCGAGAAAGATCAGCACGAGCTCGCGCTTCGTCTTCCGCGCCTCCGTGATCGCTTCGCTGAGCCGCACGTTGAACCAGCGGTCGTTGAAAAGGCCGGTGAGGTCGTCGCGCTTCGCCAGCTCGTGCGCGCGTTTGGCGTCGAGCGCGTTCTGCAGCATGAACGACGTGTAACCGGCGAAGATCTCGAGCAGCGTCATGTCGCGCTGCGTGAAGGTCTTCCCGTCGAGACGGTTGATCAGCTCCAACACTCCGCAGACGTGCTTCCCGATGTAGATCGGCACCGCGACGATGGAGTGCGTCTTGTGGCCGATCTCCTCGTCGATGTGCGGGTAGAAGAACTCGTCCGTCTCGACGTCGGCGGAGAGGTACGGCGTGCCGGTCTGGTAGACGCGGCCGACGATCCCGTGCTGCGCGGAGAGCCGCTGTCCGATCAGGTTGCTCGACGCCTCGCCGAACGTGGCGATGAAGACGAGCTCGTTGTCGCGCCGTGAGGCGACCTTCCGGTAAGGATCGTCGAGTAGCATCGATCCCGACTCAGACGGCACGAACTCGTACGCCTTCTGGAGGATCTGACGGAGAACGAGGTCGAGGTCAAACGCCTCGCCTCGCAGCGAGAGCCCGGCGCGCTGCCGCTCCAGAAACCGCTCGAGCTGCGGGATTTCGAGCGAATGGAATTGGATCATCCGTCTTTACCGGTCCGGCGATTATACGTCTCCGCCGCAAATGCTTCTCGCTCAAAGGAGATATTGCGATAAGCGGCGTCGGAGCTCATCCCGGAGAGGCGGTTGCGAACGTACTCGCCGAGGTACCGGCAGAGGAAGCGGATCATCCCGAGCTCCCCCATCTGGCGGACGTGCTCCAACTCGTGCCGCAGCAGAGCATCGGAGCACGCGCCGGCGCGAACCCAGATTCTCCGGCCGATCGAGATCGCGGCCACCCCGCGGGGCAGGAACGGCCGCATCCACCACGGGAGCCCCATCTTCACGATGGCGCGCTCTTCGTTAAGATGTTCGCTCATGCGAAAACTGATCGTCGTCCTTTTCGCGCTCGCCGCCGCCACCGCATTCGCCCAGCAGCCGGACTACAGCAAAGTCGAGGTCAAGGCGACGAAGGTCGCCGGAACCGTCTACATGCTCACCGGCGCCGGCGGGAACATCGGCGTCTCGGCGGGCGAAGACGGCATCGTCATCGTCGACGACCAGTTCGCGCCCCTCGCGCCGAAGATCAAGGCGGCGCTCGCCGGCATCTCCGACAAGCCGATCAAGTTCATCCTCAACACGCACTACCACGGCGATCACACCGGCGGGAACGAAATCTTCGGCCGCGAGGCGCCGATCATCGCACAGGAGAACGTCCGCAAACGGCTCCAGAGCGGGACGAAGTTCGGCACCCGCGAGACACCTCCCGCGCCGAAGGCCGCGCTGCCCGTCGTCACGTTCGATCACAAGGTGACGGTGCACGTGAACGGCGAGGACATCCGCGCGATCCACTTCCCCAACGGACACACCGACGGCGACGCCGTCATCTACTTCACGCAGTCGAACGTGGTCCACATGGGGGACGACTTCTTCAACGGCGGCTACCCGGTCGTCGACCTCGACAACGGCGGCAGCGTGCGAGGGATGATCGCCGATATCGAGCAGATCCTCCCCACCCTACCCGACGACGTGAAGATCATCCCCGGCCATGGTCCCCTCGGCGACAAGGCCTCGCTCCGCGCCTTCGCGGAGATGCTGAAGGCGACGTCCGCTGCCGTCGCCGCCGGCATGAAGGCGGGGAAGACGCTCGATCAGCTCAAAGCGGACAACGTGCTCGCCCCCTGGAACGACCAGTGGGGAAAGACCTTCATCAAACCCGATCGGTTCACGGAGACGCTCTACAACGATCTGACGATGAAGCGCTGATTACCGGCGCTTCAACGAGAGCGTGAGCTGAAACTTGGCGACGGGCTCGTCGCCGAGTTTGTCCGGGACGGTGGCGATCACGTTGACGGTCGCCTCTTCGCGCTCGCCTGACTCGAGCGTGCGTCGGAGAAGCTCCTGGATCAGCGGACCGTCGTTGTTCGTGAAGACGACCGCCCCCTCCGCGCGTTTCAGGAACTCGCCTCGGATGTCTTTGAAGATGAACGAGACGCGCTCCTTGCGGGACTGCACGAGCCGGAACGCGATCAACCCGGCGGCGACGTCGGCGCCCATGCAGAGCGTGCCGAGGTACATCGCGTGGATGTCGCGGCGGCGGGTGCGCCAGTTGAGCGGAATGCGGACGACGCAGCGGTCGTCGCTCAGCTCGATGATCTGCGGACGGGTGAGCCAGAGGAAGAAGACGTTCAGCAGCGACCAGCTTCGAACGCGGAATGTCTCGCGCCACAGCTTCTTCATCGCCGCACCTTCGCCGGATCGATCTTCCGCTTCGCGTACGGACGGAGGACGCGGTCATAGATCGCCGCAGGCATCATGCGGATCATCCGCATCAGCAGCGACATCGGAAGGGGAAACTCGACTGTCCGCTTTCCTGCTTCGATGCCGTCCGCGATGATCTTCGCGGCCTTCGGCGCCGAGACGAGGAACGGCACCGGCCCCTTGTACTTCTCGATGATCGGCGTATCGACCCATCCGGGATTCACGATCGTGACGCCGACGCCGGCGTGTGCCAGCTCGACCCGGCTCGCCTCGAGGAAGTTCTGCATCGCCGCCTTGCTCGCGGAGTAGACAGAGGCGGATGGCAAACCGCGCAGTCCCGCGATCGATGCGATCCCGACGAAGCGGCCTCCCTTACGATCGATCATCGAGGGCACCACCGCGTCGAAGAGATAGAACATACCGAAGACATTGACGCGCATGATCCGTTCCGCGTCTTCGACGTTGAACTTCGTCGCCCACGTCGGAACGCTGATGCCGGCATTGGCGACGGCGAGATCGAACGGCCCGCCGAGAAGCTCCTCGCTCTTGCGAACGGCGTCGCGGACCGACGCGAGGTCGCTCACGTCGCAGACGACGGAGCACGAGTCGCGCAACTCGCGTTTCAACTCGTCGAGCAGGTCACCGCGCCGCGCGAGGAGGGCCACAGACCAGCGGCGCTTGGACAGCTCCCGCGCGAGCGCGGCCCCGATCCCGCTCGACGCGCCAGTAATGATGGCGCGCCTTGTCACCAGCGCATTCTACGGTGGGAAAAGGGTGTCACAGCGTGGGAACAGGCTGCCGCCGCGCGGGAACAGACTGCCGCCGCATGGTTCCAACGATGCCACCACGTGGCCTCAGGTTGAGGCCACGTCGCGGCACGTTGAGGCCACGTCGCGGCACATTGAGGCCACGTCGCGGCGGCCTGAGGCCAAGCAGCGGCAAGTTGAGGCCAGGCAGCGGCGGCCTGAGGCCAGGAAGCGGCAGGTTGAGGCCACCTCGAGGCAACTCGAGGCCACGCTGAAGCAGCGCTGGGCCACGTGGCGGCAACCTCGGACCATGCGGCGGCTAATTCACCCCATCCAGCGCCGCCCAGGTTCCCGGACCGACGATGCCGTCGGGGGTCAGTTGGTGGTCGCTCTGGAACCGCCGCACCGCCGCCTCGGTCTGCGGCCCGAACGTATGTGCCGTGTCGGTCGGGACCTTCAGCTTGTTCTGGATCGTCAGCACGAGCGGACCGACGGCACCGCGGCTCAGCGTCGGCCGCTGCGGTCCGCCGGAAGCAGGTACGACGGCAGCCGCCGGAACGACGTTCTGGGCGATGAGGACCGCGACGCGGCTCCGGAACACCGCCATGTCGAAGCTCGGATCGTCCTTGCGGCCGTGCGGCAACGCATACTCCTTATGACCCGCGCAGAAGTCGGCTGGTTTGCCGATGTGCTTGAGAATCGCCGCGACTCCGCGCCGGTAGGCGTCCATCTGCACGGCGGGCCAAGGATCATCCGGCTGACCGCTGTTCTCCGCCTCGATTCCGATGAAACTGGAGTTTCCCGTAACGACCCCCTGCCACGATCCGACGCCGGCGTGATTCGCGCGCCCCGCCGCGATGACGTAGTACGTCCCATCGCGGCCGAGGCCGAGCTGCGAGAGCGGTCCGGCGAGATCGGAACGGCCGTCGATCAGCGTCTGGAGCGTCGGCATGTTCTGGTCGCGGTGCACCGTCGTCCCGGTGTGATGGCAAATCACGCCGACGATGTTGCCGGCGTCCGCCCGGCCGCGGAACTCCCATCCGTCTACCCGCGATACCTGGAGGCCGGCGGCCTCCAGCACCTCAGGCAACCAAGTCAGTTTGAAAGTCATACAGTCACCTCGTCATCCAGTCACAAGTGTGGCGATCGCGGCGACGTCGCATCCATCGAGAGTCTCCTCGTCGATCGGTGGCGGACCGGCCGCCGCGGGCGCGGGCGCGGCGGCTTGCTGGGCC
>JACZCU010030583.1_pt1 | contig 25110 bp, 26 predicted proteins | sample 8641851 | NCBI WGS metagenome assembly JACZCU01 (sample SAMN15324605, study PRJNA640507) | soil metagenome | isolation source: monocropping sugarcane control | place: China: Luxin town, Laibin City, Guangxi Province | collected 2019-07-25 | depth 10cm m | reverse complement strand
GGTGGGGAGGGGTTGGGGATGTGGGGGCGGGGGGCGGGCGTGGGGGGGGGTGGGAGGAGGGGGACCCCCCCCCACAAAAGGCGCCTCCCTCCCCCCCGGAGGGGGGCGAGGTACCTGGGTGGGTGGTGGCGCGAGGCATGAGCATCGTGCCGCCACCCGAGCCCAGGCTCCTCGCTCCCGCTCGGAGTGACAACGAAGGAGATGTTTTGATGAAGATTCCCGAACTTTCTCTCGTCGTCCTGATCGGTCCTTCGGGATCGGGCAAGTCGTCGTTTGCGCGGAAGCATTTCAAGCCGACGGAGATCGTCTCGTCGGACTTTTGTCGCGGGCTGGTCTCTGATGATGAGAACGATCAAACGGCGTCGAGTGACGCGTTTGATTTGCTGCACTACATCGTGCGCAAGCGGTTATCGCGCGGCTTGCTCACGGTCGTCGATGCGACGAACGTCGAGCCGATCAGTCGCAAGCTGCTCGTGGCGATTGCGCGGGAGTATCACGTGCTGCCGGTCGCGATCGTGCTCAATCTGCCGGCACGTGTTTGTCACGATCGCAATGCATTGCGTCCCGATCGTCAGTTCGGGCCGCACGTGGTGCGCAATCACCTCGCCAGTTTGCGCAAGGGGCTGAAGTTCCTCGGCCGCGATGGATTTCGCTACGTCTACGAAATGCGCTCGATCGAAGAGATCGATGCGGCGACGATCGTGCGCGAGCCGCTGTACAACAATCGCAAACAGGAGCACGGACCGTTCGATCTCATCGGCGACGTGCACGGCTGCTTCGATGAGTTGTCGGCGCTGCTGTCGACGCTCGGCTACGTCGTCGATGAAAACGGCGCACGTCATCCGGAAGGACGCAAGGCCGTGTTCCTCGGCGATCTCGTCGATCGCGGACCGAAGACGCCCGAGGTGCTGGAGCTCGTGATGAAAATGGTCGCGAGTGGCGATGCGCTCGCGGTGCCGGGAAATCACGACGTGAAGTTGATGCGCGCGCTCAACGGCAAGAACGTGAAGCTCACGCACGGACTCGCGGAATCGCTCGAGCAGCTTTCGCTGTGCACGCCCGAGTTCCGCGAAAACGTCGCGAAGTTCGTCGATGGACTCGTGAGTCATTACGTGCTCGATGACGGAAAGCTCGTCGTCGCGCACGCGGGCATGAAGCAGGAGATGCAGGGCCGCGGCTCGGGTCGCGTGCGCGAGTTTGCGTTGTACGGCGAAACGACGGGCGAGACCGACGAGTTCGGATTGCCGGTGCGCTACAACTGGGCCGCGGATTACCGCGGTCGCGCGATGGTCGTGTATGGACATACGCCCGTCGTCGAGCCCGAGTGGATCAACAGCACGATCTGCATCGACACCGGTTGCGTGTTCGGCGGCAAGCTCACGGCGCTGCGGTACCCGGAACGCGAGCTCGTTTCCGTCCCGGCCGCGAAGATGTACTACGAGCCCGCGCGTCCGCTGCAAGCGAACATCACCGCCGCGCATGCGTCGTTGTCTTCGCAGCAGCAGCTCGATGACGTGCTCGATCTCGACGACATCGCCGGAAAGCACATCGTCGAGACGCGCTTTCATCGCAGCGTGACGATTCGCGAAGAGAACGCGATGGCGGCGCTCGAAGTGATGAGTCGTTTTGCGGCCAATCCGAAGTGGCTCGTGTATCTGCCGCCGACGATGTCGCCAAGCGAGACGACCGAGCGCGAGGGATTGCTCGAGCATCCGGATGAAGCGTTCGCGTACTACCGCGCCATGGGCGTGACGAAGGTCGTGTGCGAAGAGAAGCACATGGGCTCGCGCGCGGTGGTGATCGTGTGTCGCGATGAAGAGGCGGCGCGCAAGCGTTTCGGCGTGACGGGCGAAGGCATCGGCATCGTGTACACGCGTACGGGACGTCGATTCTTTGGCGATGCGATGCCGCAACTCGAAACGGAGTTGCTCGAGCATCTGCGCGATCTGCTCACGAGCAATGGCGCGTGGGAAGGATTCTCGACGGACTGGTTCGTCTTCGACTGCGAGTTGATGCCGTGGTCGGTGAAGGCCGAGGATCTCGTGCGGGGGCAGTACGCGTCGGTGGGTGCGGTGGCGAGTGCGTCGACGCGCAACGTGCTCGACGTGTTGCGTGCGACGGCATCGCGTGTCGATGACGCATCGTCGCTCGTGAGCATGTTCGACGAACGTGCGTCGATGGTATCGAAGTACGTCGATGCATACCGGCGATACTGCTGGCCGGTGACGTCGCTGCGTGATGTGAAGCTCGCGCCGTTTCACGTGCTGGCGACGGAAGGCGCTGTGCACACGGATAAAAATCACGTGTGGCACATGGAGTCGATCGCGGCGATGACGCGCGGTTCGGAGGTGGTGGTGATGACGCCGTACCGCGTCGTCGATCTCGATGATGAAGCGAGTGTGTTCGATGCAACGGAGTGGTGGACGTCGATGACGTCGAGCGGCGGCGAGGGGATGGTGGTGAAGCCGTACGAGTTTCTCGTGCAGAGCGAGCATGGACTCGTACAGCCGGCGGTGAAGTGCCGCGGCTCGGAGTACCTGCGGATCATCTATGGTCCGGAGTACTCGTCGACTGCGAATCTGCCGCGACTCCGCGCGCGCCGGTTAGGCGGAAAACGTGCGCTCGCGTTGCGCGAATTCGTATTAGGCGTGGAAGGTTTGGAGCGCTTCGTCGCTCGCGAGCCGCTGCGTCGTGTACACGAATGTGTGTTCGGTGTGCTGGCGCTGGAGAGCGAGCCGGTCGATCCACGATTGTGAGATCTATGGAGTGCGGCGGCGCAAGCCGCCGCTTTCGAAAGACTCAATCCACGATCCGATACTCCACCAAACGAAACTGCCGAATCGCCTGCTCTTCCTTTGCCGCGCACGTCGCCAGCACGTTCTCCGCGGCGATGTAGTGCTCCATCGTCACTTCGTGTTGCGTTCCTTCGTCATCGCGCAGCGTGATCCGCAGGCGTCCGTCGACGAGCGTCTCGCGCGTCGTCAACTTCAGCGCATCGCGACGAAGATCGTTCGTCGTGCGACGGATGAACGTCTCCGCGGCTTGCACTGGTCGCGATAACGAAGAACGTCCGCGATAACCCGGCAGGAAAATCTCGTTGCGCGCGATCGTGTCCGCGAGCACATTCGCATCGCGCGATTCGACGGGGCCGTAGTACAGACCCCAGGGCAGCACCAGCGCGTTCGCGGCGAATCGATCGCCGCCGATGTGCGAGCACTGCCACACATCGAGATCCTCGCGTCGTTGCAACGCATCGAAGAGCGGATAGCCGCGACGACCGCAACACGAGTCGTGTTGGCCGTGGGTACACACGAGCACGATCGGCTGCTTCGGCGGCTGCAACTCATCGAGCATCGATGCGAACGAAAGCGTTGCGACGTCGTCGATCGATGCGAGATCGCGGATCGCGACGCCGGTCTTCGGCGCGCTGCGAATCACGAAGACGCGAACGGCTCCGAGGCATTCGACGCGGCGGCGGATGAACACGATGCGGCTGCGTTGAATCGTGCGCAACGCATTGCGCAGCGTGTCGCGCACAGGCGCTGGCAACGCCGCATCGAACAACGGATCGCGGCCCCACGTGATCGGCAGCTCGACGAGAATCCACACATCGACGCGGGCGGCGCTGGCGATGTTGTCATCGCCGCGAAGTCGCGCGGCATCGGAACAATAGATTCGTCTCACGCTTCCGGTTCACCCGTCACGTTGACGAGCCCCTGGCGTGCGAGCTCGGTGACGAACTGCTGCACTTTGTCGTGATCGAGTGCGCTCGCGCTGCAGAGATCCGCGATCGTCGCCGGACCGTTTGCGAGCGCGTGCAGCAGCGGCTCGGTATCACTCGCGAACTGCCACGCGCGGCCGTTCGCATCGAAGCGAATCGACGCATCGTCGCGAACGATATCGAGCTTGCGCGGCGTTGCGAGCGAGACCTTCGCGTGCATCGGCGGCGCGGATGGCGGAACCGCGGTCCACGGCAGCGATGCCCATCCACGCGATCGTGCGCGTGCGTTGTGATGCGCGAAGTAACGATCGAGCAGATTGTCGTCGAGTTGCGCGATGAGTTGTTCGCGCAGCTTCGCGAATTGCTCGCGCCGTTCTTCATGAGATGCGAATCGTTTCAATGGTGCGCGGAACTCTTCCGATGCGCGCAACTGATCGGCGACCCAGTGCGCGAGATTCACGCCCGTGCGTTGATGAATGCCGAACGTGAGATGCAACGTCACTTCGCCGACGCCCGATGCTTCGTGCCACCAGCCGCGCGGGATGTACAGCGCGTCGCCGTCTTCGAGCATCCCTTCCCACACGATCGTGTCGGGCGCCTGCTTGTTCGGCGCGACGTCGTCTTTCAACGGATGCGCGCGACCACCTTCGTACACGCGCCAATACTTTTTGCCGTAGACCTGCAGCACGATGACGTCGTGCGCGTCGCAGTGGCGATTGAAGCCTTGCTGCTCGCGCCAGCCCGCATACAGGTTGACCTGCACGGCCTCATGCAACGCGCGCTCGAAATCCTCGGCGAGCCGCATCACGCCGTCGACCATGTCATCGACCGCATCGACGATCAGCGTGTAGCCGTCGCGCAGCAGTTGCGAGAGTTTCTCCGGCACGACGAACGGAACTTTCGGTCCGTCGTAGCGCAGGAATTCATCCTTCGATGCGAACGCACCTTTGCGCACGAGCCGCAATCGCGGCGGTTCGAGCCGGTGCTTCTGCAACATCCCGTTCACGTCCTGCCACGACAGCAGCTCATGAAATCGCGCGCGCGTGCCTTTCAGCACGAGCGGACGCCGGCCCCAGTTGGTGGTGAGGAATGTGTCGGGGACGAGGTTCGAGAAGTTGAGCATGCTGGTTGGCGGTTCGCGCGGCTTCGCCGCGCTGGCGGTTGGCGGTTGACGGTTGAAAACGAATGGAGGCGGCAGTCGGTGGTGGTGCGGGGGACTCCCGCCAACCGCCAACTGCCAACCGCCAACTCCGTTTCTACGCGTTATCCGTTCCGTCCGAGTCTCCGTCGGTGCCGTCGGAATCTTCGCCGTCCGTGCCGTCCGAATCGCCGCCATCGGTGCCGTCGGAGTCTTCGCCGTCCATGCCGTCACCATCGCTGCCGTCCGTGCCGTCTCCGTCGCCGCCGCGCTTCGTGGCGTCTGAGCCATCGGCGTCCGCGGGGGATGCGGAATACGAAATTGCGTCGAGCTCACGAATGTCCTGGATCAAACCCGATTCGATCTCTGTGCTCATGTACTTCCTCCACCTTTCGTTACTACGCTCTGCCGGGAGCGTGCAGCGGTCGCGCCAAGTTGCTGGGACAGCTTAGACTCACTGGGATGGCGGGTCGACTCTCTTTTCGTCTCCTCCAACTCGGCGCACTGGCGATCGTGATCACCGCGACCGTGCACGAACACTTCGATCTCGATCGCTTCCTCGTGCCGAAAGAGCTCGTGCTGCACGCGACCGCGGCTCTCGCGGCGCTGTTCGGCCTCGCGTTGTTGAAGCGCATCACCTTCACCCGCATCGATTTCGCGCTGCTCGCGTTTCTCGGCATCAGCATCCTCTCCGCGCTCTTCGCGACGAACCACTGGGCCGCGCTGCGTGCATTGACGATCACCGCTTCTTCACTCCTTCTTTACTGGCTCGCGCGCGCGCATGCGGAGCGGCGATCGCAACTTCTGAACTGGCTCGCGGTGATCGTCGTGCTCGCCGCGATCACGTCGCTGCTGCAGACGTACGGCGTGCGCCTCGACATTTTTGCCACGCAGCGTGCGCCCGGCGGCACGTTAGGCAATCGCAACTTCATCGCGCACGCGGCGGCGTTCGGCTTTCCGCTCGTATTGCTCGCGGCGATGCGCGCGCGCGTCGCGTTGGTTCCTGCGATCGGCGCGGGACTCGTTTCGGCGACGCTCGTGCTCACGCGTTCGCGCGCCGCGTGGCTCGCGTTCGCGGCGATGGCATTCGCGTTTCTTCTCACCGTGCTGTTGTCGAAGGCACTCCGCACCGATGGACGGACGTGGCGACGGATCTTCGTCGTTGCGCTTTTCTGCATCGGCGGAGTTGCGGCCGCGGTGCTTTTGCCGAACGCGTTGAAATGGCGCAGCGACAATCCGTATCTCGACTCCGCAAAGGATGTCGTGAATTACAAGGAAGGCAGCGGGCGAGGACGTCTCGTGCAATACGAGCGCTCGCTGTTGATGACCGCACGCAACCCGATCCTCGGCGTCGGTCCCGGCAACTGGCCGGTGCGTTATCCCGCAAACGTGCCGAACGATGATCCGTCGCTCGACACGTCGATGGACGGCATGACCTTCAATCCGTGGCCGAGCAGTGACTGGATTGCGTTTCTCTCCGAGCGTGGCTTCATCGCGGGCTTGCTCATCATCGTTGTCTTCGCGACGTTCGCGTTGTCGTCGCTGCGACGCGCGATGAAGGCGATCGAGATCGATGACGCGCTCTTCGCGGCCACGCTCGTCGCACTCGCGGTCGCGGCGAGTGTCGTCGGCACTTTCGATGCGGTGCTCCTGCTCGCGTTTCCCGCATTCGTGATCTGGACCGCGATCGGCGTGTTGTGGTCACCGGTGCAGACGTCGCAGCATTCGCCGCGCGTGTTGCTGCTCATCATCGCGATCGTGCTTTCGCTCGTTGGCGTGCAGCGCAGCGGTGCGCAACTCGTCGCGATGGAATTCTTCGAACGCGGCGAATCGCTGCAACTCGCGTCGCGCATCGATCCGGGTAACTATCGATTACAGATGCGGCTCGCGCGCGGCGGCAAACGTGCGCAGCGATGCGAGCACGCGAAAGCCGCGCTGGCGCTTTATCCGACGTCAGGTGCCGCGCGTGCTGCGAGCCGCGGGTGCGGCGAGTGAGATAATCCCGCGCCCGAATGACCGGATTGCAGGAACGACTCGCACTCGCACAACCCGCCGTACTGGCGGACCGGCCGAATGTCGGCCGCACGCTCACGTTTCGCATCGCACCGCGATCGAACGTGAAGAAAGCGCTCGCGAATCTGCGCGAAGCGCTGTCGCTCGAATGCGGCGTGATCGGCGTCGGTGAGCCGCTCGTGCTCGCGTTAGGGAGGAAGATCGACGGCTTGCGCACCTTCCCGGCGATGTCGGGTCCCGCGTGCAGCGTGCCGTCGACGCAGGAAGCGCTCTGCTTTTTATTGCGCGGTCCCGATCGCGGCATCGTGTTCGATTTCACGCAGCAACTGCGCGCGGTGCTCGACGATGCGTTCCTGCTCGTCGATTCGAACGACACGTTCATGTATCACGGCGGCCGCGATCTCACGCGCTTCGAGGACGGCACCGAGAATCCGAAAGGCGACGCGGCGATCGAAGCCGCGATTCGCGAAGACGGCTCGAGCTTTCTCGTCGTGCAGCGCTGGGTTCACGATCTCTCGCGCTTTCGCGGATTCGATGAAGAAGAGCGCGAGCTGCTGATCGGACGCCGCGCGGAATCGAATGAAGAGATCGAGGACGCGCCCGCCTCCGCGCACGTGAAGCGCACCGCGCAGGAGAGTTTCGATCCGCCCGCGTTCATGGTGCGCCGCTCGCTGCCGTGGGCCAACGCGACGATGGAAGGTCTCGAGTTCATCGCGCAAGTCGAATCGCTCGACCGATTCGAAGTGCAGATGCGACGCATGGTCGGCCACGAAGACGGGATCGTCGACGGATTGTTCTCGTTCTCGCGTCCGGTGACGGGTGCGTATTACTGGTGCCCGCCGGTGAAAGATGGGCGCGTGGATTTGAGTGCCCTGATTTAGGGCGTTTACAATCTCGCCGTCGTGCGCTCCCGCAACTTCATCCTGATTCTCTGCCTCATCGCGGTCTTCGCGGTGATGCCAGTGATCCTGCCGACGCTCACTCTCCTCGGTGAGCCGGTTGCGGCAGCGCGTGCGTACATCGACGCCGACGCGCCTGCGATTCAGCCGCTCGCGCTCGCCGGCGATCTCTCTCTTCGCGGTCCTCCGATCGTGTAGCGCGCTCTTCTTTCTCACGCGCTTCACGCAATCGGAGGATGTGTGTCTTCACTCAGAAAGAAGCTGGGGAAGCTGTTCCTGTTCGCGTTTCTCGAAGTCGGTGCGCTTGCGGGCGTGCCGATCACGCCGGAACAAATCGAAGAGCTGTTGAACCTCATGAACCGCACGAAAGTCGTGCACGTTTTGAAGACGGAGGATGGAAATGATCCGTAGAATCGTTAGGAGATCCCAATGATCAAGCACACGATTCTCGCGGCCTCGGCGTTTCTTCTGTTCGGAAGCGTCGTCGCCGCGCAGCAGCAGTGGTATCCGGCTCCCGTCTCTCCCGCGACGGAGGCGAAGCCGCCGATGAATCCGCCAGCGACGCCAGGCTATCCCGCGCCGGGAGATCCTCAGCCGTCGTACAACGGCACGCCTGCGCATCAACCGAACGCGACGAAAGACCCTGCGAAACCGAAAGACGAGAAGCCGTCGACGAAGGATTCGAAGCCCGCATCGCAGGTGCCGCTGATCGATCGTGTCGAAGACGCGAAGAATCCTGTCGTCGAAACGCTGCGCGGCACATCGCGCACCACGCCGCTCACGCAGGGACGCTCGTGGCGCATCTACACGCGCGGCGTGGAAGGCGGTGCGGGTGGCCGGCAGTACTGGCTCAAGCGCGAGAAACTCGCGCCGATCAAGCTGCGCACGGAACGCTGGGACGAAGGCGAGATGATCGTCGCGTTGCCGGCGAACAGCATCGAGACCGGTGGAACGTACCGGCTCGAGCTGCATCAGGATGGATCGATGCTCGCCGCGCGCACGGTACAGGTCGTCGCGGCTCTGCCCGATGATTTCGATCAGGATGGCGCCGGACGCGACCGCGATTGCGATGACTTCGATGCGCGTCGTCATCCCGGTGCGAAAGAAGTGTGCGATGCCGCGGGTCTCGATGAAGACTGCGACATCAAAACGGTTCTCGGCGAGAAGGCGTACGTCGATACAGACAACGATGGCTTCGGCGCAGGCGAGGCCGTGATTCTTTGCGACAAAGCGAAGATCGGACACGGATTCGCGCTCGTCGCGGGTGATTGCAACGATCACGACGCGAAGCTGAAGCCGGGCGCGGGTTGTCGCTAGAGAAATAAATCGCGGCGACTTCCGCATTTGCAATCACTTGCCGGCCCGAAGACCGTCTTCGGCCGGACATTCATTCACAATCTGCCAGCTCCTTGAACCCCGCCGAAGGCGAGGTTCCGCTAGGCCAGAAGGAGGTTTCATGAGGACTTACGAAGTCCTGTTTATCCTTTCTCCGCAAGTGCCGGAGGAAGAGGCGACGACCCTGATCAACGACTTCAAGGGCATCGCCGAAAAGAACGGCGCCACGCTCAAGAACGAAGAAGCGTGGGGACGTCGCCGTCTCGCTTACCCCATCCATAAATTCAACGAAGGCATCTATCACCTCTTCGTGCTCGAGAGCGAGTCGTCGCTTTCGGAGCTCGATCGCCGCATGAAGAACGTCGATCGCGTTCTGCGTCACGTCATCGTGCGTACCGATCTCGAGCACAAGCGCGCGGAGAAGCTCGCCAAGCGCAACCCGAAGAAGGAGCGCGTCCGTCCCGCTGCCGCCCCCGTGGCAGTGAATGACGTCGAGAGCGCGATGGCCGCGGGCGCCGACGAAGCGCCGCAGGCGTAAGAAGGAGAGACACACACATGGCTACCACTTCTGCACCGACGAGAAGAGGTCCTGGCGGTCCGGGTGGCCCGGGCGGCGATCGCGGTCCGGGCGGACCGCAGGGCGGCAAGAAGAAGTTCTTCTACCGCCGCAAGCGCGTCTGCAAGTTCTGCGTCGAGAAGATCGAGTACATCGATTTCAAAGACGTGAAGACGCTGCAGCAGTTCATCCCGGAGCGCGGCAAGATTCTTCCCCGCCGCATCTCGGGCACGTGCGCGCTGCACCAGCGCAAACTGCAGAACGCGATCAAGCGCGCGCGCATCGCGGCGCTCCTTCCGTTCACCGCGGATTGATCTCACTAGTCACTGAATGATCGACACGTCCCTTCCGCCGCACGCGAGCGTCGACGCTGCACCGGCTGCGCACAATCTGCGCAGAACGGCGGCGTACGCTCTACTCACCGCGAGCATGATCCTGCTCCACGTGACGATGTTCGTGCCGGCGGCGCTGCTCGACTGCGCGCTCCGCAACGGGCGCAGAGCAGCATGGATCGCCGCGGTAGTTGCTCTTCCGATCGTGGTGATCGCTGCACCGGTGATGCTCCGCTTCATGGACCCGCAACGCGCGACCGCGTACATCGTGCAGGTCGCGCTGATGCTCATGCTGCCGGCGCTCGTCGTGATTCCTCACGTGCAGCGCACGGAGTCATTCGGCCGCGTGCTCACGCTGCTGATGATTCTCGCGGCGATCGGGTTCGGCATCACGGAGATCAGCACGCGCGCAATCGCCGGTTACTCGCCGTTTGCGCTCGAAGTCGCAGACATGCGCGTCGCCGCGGATCTCGCGGTGAAGCAGTATCAGTCCGCGAATATGCCGCCCGAGTTCATCGACATCGCGCGCCGTGCTTACGGTTACGCGGCGTCGAACCTCGTGCCGTCGCTGCTGGTGGTGAACGCCGGCACCGCGTTTCTTCTGAGCCTCCTGATGGTCGGCAGATTGTCAGCGTGGCGCAAACGTTACGAGGGCGCGACGGAGGCGATCTATCGATTCCGCGAGCTCGTGGTCCCCGAGTGGATGTTGTTCGCGTTCGTCGTTGGCGGTCTCGCACCGCTCACGACCGGGCTCGCACATCAAATCGTGGCCAATGTGCTCGCCGTTGCGGTGTTCCTGTTTCTGGCGCAGGGGTTCGCGCTCTTCCGCTTCATGCTCGCTGCCATGGGCATCGGGTTTTTAGGAGCGATGATCGCGTCGGTGCTCGTGATCTTTTCCGGCATCGGTATGTTCCTTCTCGCCATCGCGGGACTGTTCGATCCATTTTTCGATTTCCGACATTTCAAGAAGCGAAAGGACGACTCTCATGAAAGTCATTCTGACTGAGGAGATCCGCGGCCTCGGCACGCGCGGCGACGTCGTGACCGTCAAAGACGGCTACGCGCGCAACTACCTCATCCCGAAAAACATGGCCCAGGAAGCCAGCGCTGGCAACCTGAAAGCCATCGAGCATCAGCGCCGCAAGTGGGCGCTGCTCGCACAGCAGGAAAAAGACGCCGCGCAGAAAGCGGCCGATCGCGTCAAGGGCGTGAAGCTGCAGATCGAGAAGCGTGTGGGCGAGCATGGACATCTGTTCGGCTCGGTCACGACGAACGAGATCGCGGACGCGCTCGCGGCGAAGGGCATCGACGTGGACAAGCGCCGCATCGAGCTCGCCTCGCCGATCAAGAACGTCGGCGTGCATGACGTCGAAGTGCGTCTGCATCGCGACGTCACGGCCACGATTCAGGTCGAGGTCGTCGCGCAGGGCGTCGAGCGTCTCGAAGAGGCGCCTGCCGCCGAGGCACCCGCCGCGGACGCGGAGTAAGACACTACAATGCAAGGGCCGGCACCGCCGGCCCTTTTGCTTTATGGCTGATTTCGTCGACGCTCCGCCTGCCGGCGCCGAAGGCTGGCGCGATGTCTGGACTACCGACCGCCGCTACGCGCCGCGGCCGTCGAAGCATGAATGGCTGCTGCGTATCCTGCGCCGCATTTTCCGCCGCGCGGTCGAGCCCGATCAGGAACGACAGAACAATTACAACGTCGTCCTGCTGGATTTGCTGAACGACGTGCGTGCGGAAGTCACGAATGCTCGACGCGATCTGCTCGCGCATTCCGAGGCGTTGCAGAAGGATCTCGCGGGTGCGATTTCGCGCGAGTCGCTCAAGCTGCACGAGCTCGTGCTGATCGCCGCGAAACGCAATGACGCGTTGATCGCGGCGCTCGATCAGAAGATCGAGACCGTGTCCGTGCGCGTTCGCGACGCGTTCAATGCGCCGGTGGCTTCGCCGGATGTTTTGTATCGGCGTCTCGAAGATTCACTGCGCGGATCGGAATCGCATGTACGTGAGGATGTCGCGCACTACGTGACGCTCGCGAAGTCGTCCGCGCCGGTGCTGGACGTTGGTTGCGGACGCGGAGAGTTCCTCACCGCATGCGCGGCTGCGGGTGTTGCAGCGAGTGGTGTCGATACGAACGAACGCTCCGTTGCGGATCTCGTCGCGCGCGGCTTCTCGGTTTCGCTTGCTGGTGTTCCCGAATGCTTCGCGTCGCTCGCCGATGGCTCGCTCGGCTCCGTGCTCGCGATGCACGTCGTCGAGCATTTGCCGGTCGATGCGCTGTTCGCGCTGTTCCGCGAATCCGCGCGCGTGTTGCGCCGCGGCGGATTGCTGATGATCGAAACGCCGAACGCGGAATCGCTGCTCATCGCCGCCACCGATTTCTGGCGCGATCCGACGCACATTGCCCCACGCCATCCTGCCGCACTGACAGTGCTCGCGCGCGAGCACGGATTCGAAGTGGCGGAAGTGCGTGCAGTGCACGAGCTGCCCGAAGGTACGCGCCTGGCCATCCTGCCAACCGACGCGCCGGAACTGCAACGCGTGATTCACGCGATCAACGATCGCTTGTTCGCGCCGCAGGACCTGCGGCTGGTGTTGCGAAAGGCGTAGTTACCAGTAGGCGCGAAGCGGCTTTGCGTCTTGCGCTGCTTGCTTGATGCGCGCGAGCTGGCTTTCGGTGCAGGGATAGCCAAAGGACTTGTCGAACGCGCAGTCGGGAGATTCGTCGGTCAGGGAGACGTTCGTCGACGTTGCGGCCTCTTCATTGACGTCGTAGAGCAACTCGAAGGCGAGCGCGATATAGATCTCGTTCCCTGCCTCAGTCCCGAATAACGTGCCGCGCATGCGCTCGATCACTTCGAGCAGCGATGGCGTCATGCTGTTACGAACGTTGTGTACGCGTTCGCGACGCAGCACGGAGTTCTCGCGATCTTCCTCGCTAGACTCCCATTCGCCACCATTGCTCTCGATCTTCAACACGACCTTCGCTTGCCGTGCACTCTCCTGTTCGTGCATCAGCTTTCGTAGTTCGCTCCACGTTTTCGCTCCGAGCCCGCTGCGATACGAACGCTGTACGTACGTTTCGTTTCTCACGTCACTGAGCCGATGAAAGACGAACTGCTTTTCGAACGAGATCACGCCACGAAAGATGAGATCGATGAATGCGTCATCGCGCACGAGGATGATCGTCTCGGCTTCCTTTTCCGCGAATCGATGGATGCTCGTGACGGTGTAGAGCACCGTGCCGTCTTTCGTGCGGACCTGCTGGTGCCGGCGCATCTCGGGCGGCAATCGCAACGGTTCCAGCGCGAGTGCCGATGACGCGAGCAACGCGATCGCAAGCCCGAAGGCGATACGGATGGAATGCATATTCATCCATACGGACGGAAGGCGGGAGGGTTCTGTGCGCCGCGGTCACTCCTGCGTGAAGGAGGACGATATGCATCCTGGCAGTTCACGTGTCGTGCAGTGGGGAGAGCGTGAAGCGCAGATGATCGAGATTTCGAGTCTCGGAGTCCGCGATGGGCACCCGCCGTTCCAATGCGAGCTTTCGTCCGCGCTGGTGTACTCGGGTCACGGCCTGACGAATCGTGAGGGTTTGTGGACCTTGTACCTGCCCGCCATTTCGTGCCTCAAACCTGCGCCCGGCGGAGATCGTGCTGCATCGATCGTCGCGATGCCGACCACGTTTGGTTCTGCAGAGCGCACTCCGCGCCCGTATGTTCTTGTCGCGCGTGTCGAGGGCGCGCAGATCGCGATCTGGAGTTTCGATCTCGATGGTCAGCACGCGCCAGCAGTCGAGTTTTCGTGGCACTGCGTCATCGAAGGTTCGTTCATTCACTAACCCTCGTACGGATGCACGTCGATCACGCGTTGCGGTGGGGGAGGCGGGACGCGGTGCGGGAGGAGCGCGCCTAACACGAGGCCGGCGACGAGGCCGCCGATGTGCGCGTAGTTGTCGATGCGCGCGAACTGCATGCCGATGGCGATGTTCGCGAGGATCCAGAACACGCATTGCGCGACGAGGCCGCGCGCCGCGCGTTCGTGGCGCCAGCGCGGCGAGCGCAGGATCGAGAACACGAATGCGCCCATGATTCCGAAGATCGCACCGCTCGCGCCGACGGAAACGACGCCCATGCGCATCGCCGTCGTCAGCGAGGCAACGATGCCGCACGCGAAGTAGATGAAGAGCAGGCGCCGCGTACCGAACATGATCTCGTACAGCGTTCCGAGCTGGAACAGCGAGAAGAGATTCACGAGCAGATGCAGAACCGTGCCGCCGATCGTGCCGTCGCCGTGCAGAAACATCGCGCTGACGAGTCGCCAGTAGTCGTGCTGGACGAAGATGTAGTAGTGCCCGACGGCGCCGAGGTCCGCGAGGATCGCGGGATCCTGCCAGGCACCGCGCAGGACTTCGATCGCGAATCCAATCAGGATTGCGATCGTCAACGTCATCGTGCCGGGAGTGCGCTTCGTTGGTCGCGCGATCATCGGCCTCGTTCCAGAATCGCGGAAACGCGTCGCATCGTCAGGTGAGCAAATCGAGGGAACACTTCTTTCAATCGCATGAACATCGCAGCAAACAGCGGAAGGATGCGGCGGTATCGACCGTCTTCCGCGGCGTTGCACACCGCGCGTGCAACCGTCTCGGACGATAACGCGCGCATCAGCTTCTCCGCGCCGGGCATTTTGTTTCGCTCCGCGCGAACGAAGAACTCGCTTTTCGTCGTCGCCGGGCAGACCAGTGCAACGCGCACGCCGCGCGGGAGCACTTCATCACGCAACGCTTCCGTAAATCCGACCAGCGCGAATTTCGTCGCGCAATAGCCGCCCATTCGCGCGTAGCCCATGATTCCGCAGATCGACGAGACGTTGACGATCGTTCCCGCGCCGCGCGCGAGCATCTGCGGCAACACGGCCTGCGTCATGTGCACCGCGCCGAAGAAGTTCGTGTCCATCATCTCGCGCAAATCATCGAGCGCCGCGTCCGCGATTGAGTCGAGCACCGCGAATCCGGCGTTGTTCACGAGCACATCGACGACGCCCGCGTGTGCGATCAAGTTCGCGCAGTCGTCGGGCTTCGTGACGTCGCATTCGAACGCCGTGGCGTGGACGCCGAGGGTGCGACATTCGTCGGCGACGCGCTCGAGCTGAGCCATACGGCGTGCGCCAAGAACGACATGCGCGCCTCGCCTCGCCATCTCGATGGCCGTTGCGCGTCCGATTCCACTCGACGCGCCGGTGATAACCACTGTCTTTCCGCGAATTTCCATGGTGTCGGCGCGGAGTTTATCGGCAGCGATCTCGCATTTGACAGTCCAAAAGAGCGGCACCTATACTCCGGCCGAAGTCCGTCCTTCGACTCGTTCGAGTCATCACGTGAGTTACACGCCGCCGATCAGGGGAGGTTTCCATGTCATTCGAGGAAGTAAAAAAAGTCTGGATGAACGGGCGGCTCGTCGACTTTGCCGACGCAAAGATCCACGTGTTCACGCACGCCATTCACTACGGATCCGGCCTCTTCGAGGGAGTTCGCTGCTACAACACGAAGCAGGGCCCGGCAATCTTCCGCTTGAATGAGCACACGCGTCGTCTGTTCGACAGCGCAAAGATCTATCGCATGGAGCTCCCATATTCGTTCGAGGAAGTGAATCGCGCGTGCATCGACGTGATTCGCGCGAACGACTTCGATGACTGCTACCTGCGCCCGCTCGTCTATCGCGGGTATCACTCTCTCGGTGTCTTCCCCGGCGCCTGCCCGGTCGACTTCGTCGTCGGCGCATGGCGATGGGGCAAGTACCTCGGACCGGAAGCGCTTGAGAACGGCGTCGACGTCCGCGTCTCGTCGTGGAATCGCATGGCGCCGAACACGTTCCCCGCGCTCGCGAAAGCCACCGGCAACTACATGAACTCCATCCTGATCCGTCAGGAAGCGGCGATGGACGGATACTCCGAGGGCATCGCGCTCGATGTGAATGGCTACGTGAGCGAAGGTTCCGGCGAGAACATCTTCATCGTTCGCGATGGCAAGATCTTCACGCCGCCCCTCGGCTCCTCGATCCTCGGCGGCATTACCCGCGCGAGCATCATCACGATTGCCCGCCAGTTCGGCTACGAGGTCGTCGAATCGCTCATTCCTCGCGAAATGCTCTACATCGCCGACGAAGTCTTCTTCACCGGCACCGCGGCGGAAGTCACGCCGATCCGCTCCATCGATCGCATCTCGGTCGGCAGCGGCAAGCGCGGCCCGATCACGGAGCGCATTCAGAAAGAGTTCTTCGCCTACATCGCCGGCGAAGTTCCGGATCGCTACAACTGGCTCACGCCGGTATACACGGAAGCGGAGCTCGAGGCGCGGAAGCCGGCGCTCGCTGCTACTTAGTCGCGCGATCATCATCGAATCCAATGCGAAGGCGGGCCACAAGCCCGCCTTCATTCTTTTTGGAGCATGCCTCGCGTAGCCATCGATGTGTAGCGATACTCGCCGACGATCAAGTGGTCAACGAGCTCGATGTCACATGTGCCGAGCGAGAACTTCAGTTTCTTCGTGAAGCGAATGTCTTCCTCGGATGGCGACGGATCGCCGGATGGATGGTTGTGATAGATCACGACGGCGGACGCGAAGTGATCGACGAGTGCGTGACGAATGATGTCGCGCGTCGAGACCAGAGCGTTGTTGATCGTGCCGATGTAGATCTCGCGCTGCGTGATGATCGCGTGTCGTGAATCGAGGAACGCGGCGCCAAGACGCTCCTGCGCGTGATGGCCGATATCGCGAATGAGTTGCGGACCGAGAATCGAGTGATCGTAGACTTCGCGCGGCGGAACCTCGACGATCTCTTTCGCGCGACGACCAAGCTCGAACGCGGCGAGCACGCGCGCGGCTTTCGCGGGACCGATGCCGGAGACTTCCTGCAGGTATTGATGGTCGCGTTTCTGAATGCCGCTGATGCCTTCATCGAGCAGCGTGCGTGCGAGTTGGATCGCATTCATCCCGGGAACTCCGGAGCCGAGAAGAATGGCGATGAGCTCCGAGTTCGAAAGCGTTTGCGCGCCGTGGCGCAGCAGACGCTCGCGCGGGCGATCATCGATGGGCAGATCACAAATCACATCGGTCATGCACGGGCCTCCTCGATCGCAGAGATGATGCGCGGCGTTGCTTGCGCGGCTCGCATTTGAATGGAGTAGCGAACGTGCTCCGCAGCCTCGCTCGCGTCGGGATTGATCTCGATCGTGATGCCTTGCGCGAGCGGCGCGAGTCCCGCGGCGGGATAGACGACGCCCGACGTGCCGATGATCAACACGATGTCGGCATCGCGAACGACAGCCGCGGCTTTCGCGAGATCTTCATTCGACAGCGATTCGCCGAACCAAACGACATCGGGCCGCAGAAGCGCGCCACACGCGCAATGCGGCGGAATCTCGTCGAAGGCCTGCTCGTGCATCGTCCGCGTGCCTTCGCGCGTGCAGCGCACGCGAAAGATGTTTCCGTGCAGTTCGATGATGTTGCGTGAGCCGGCGCGTGCATGCAGACCGTCGACGTTCTGCGTGATCACCGCGGCATCGCTGAGACGCGCAATCGCTTCGTGCGCGGCGTTTGGATGTGCATCGCGAATGAGACCGCGACGCCATTCGTACCACTCCCACACGAGAGCGGGATCGCGGCGAAACGCTTCCGGCGTCGCGAGTTGTTGCGGATGAAAGTTGCGCCACAAACCGCCGGCGCCGCGAAAGGTGGGGATGCCGCTATCGGCGGAAACGCCGGCACCGGTGAGGACGGCAACGGTGCGCGGCGCTCGGTCGTGAATCGCTGCAATCGCGTCTTCGATACTGCTCATGGCGAGCAGCGTACAAGGCGCGTGTCAAGCGAACCGAGGAAAACTACCTGGTGAAGAAAAAGTCGCTTCCGAGGGTCGCCAGTTTTGTGCAGTCGCGATACAGGAAGGAGAGACGCCGAAGCGTCTCAACCTTTCGGAACCATTGCATCGTTGATCTGAATGAACGCGTCCTTGCGCAGCGTATCGATGTACGCCTTGTAATCGCGCTGGAACGTCTCTTCACTCATATCGCGGCGCAAACGATCTTTGACGGTATCGAACGACGGCACCTCGGACGGCAGGCGCTGCTCGACCTTCATGATGTGCCACGCCGATTTCGTTTCGATCGGACCGACGACCGCGCCATTCGCGGCGCTGAACACGGCTGAATCGATTGCGCCGACGAGATCGCCCTTCGCAATCTCACCGAGATCGCCGCCCTGCTCGCGCGTGCCGGACTCGGACATCGTCTGCGCGAGGTTCGCGAAATTCACGGTCGGCTTCTTCGCCGCTTCGGCAACCTCAGTCGCCTTCTGACGCGCCGCTTCGACCTTCGTCGCATCCTCGGGTTTGAGGATGACGATCTCGCGAAGATGCGCGCGCTCGGGAAGGCGATAGCGTTCCTTCTCGCGGTTGTACCGCTCGCGCAGCTCCGTATCGTTCAGCTCTTCGCGGCTGCGGAGCTCGCGGCCGAAGACCTTCTGGCTGATGATCGTGTCGCGCAGGCGCGCTTCCATGTCCGCGCGGCTGAGCCCGGACTGTTTGAGCGACGCCTCGAACTGCTCGTCGGTCGTGAGGCCGTACTGCTGTTTGAGGCGGCCGACCGCGTCCTTGATCTCCCCGTCGGTGACGGTGACGCCGAGGCGGTCCGCGCGATCTTTGATGAGCAACTCGCTGATGAGGTCCTGCACGAGATTCGTTTTCGCTTCAGCTTTGAGCTGGGCGACGTGATCCGCGGGCTGCGTTTGCTCGATCTCGCGATAGATGTCGGCGAGTCGTTTGTCGTACTGGGTGCGCGTGACGATGCGGTCGCCGACGCGAACGACGATGCCTTCGAGAAGCTGCGCGGCCGAGGCGGTGTACGCGGTCAGCGCGAACGCGAGGGCGAAGATTGTTTTTTTCATGCGTGCTCCGGTTGTAGACGTGCCGTCAGTGCAACAAGTTCCGGCACGGATTATTCGTCTTCGGCCTTTCGCAGCGAGCCGGAATAGGCGAATGGGATTCGCCGCGTCAGAACCGCGACGTTCATCTCGCGCTTGCTTCGGGTTGTGAGCTGCTGGAGCCGGTTGCGCACGCCTTCTTCCCGCAAGCGTCCGCGGATCAGCGGCGCGGCGGCGTCGACGCTCAGCGTTCCGGCGGGACGGCGTTCGTCGACGCGAAAGATGTGGAAGCTCGAGTCGGTGCGGATGACTTCGCTGACTTGTCCCGGCTGCAGATTGAAGATTACGTTCTCGAAGAGGTTCGGCAACTCGCCACGACTGACGAATCCGATCTCGCCGCCACGTTTTGCATTCGGTGCGCGCGAGAACTCCGCCGAGAGATTCTCGAACGGGGCGCCGCTCTGCAGTTTCTTGCGAATGTCGTTCGCGACGGCCTCATCGTTCACGAGGATCTGTCGCACGCGCACTTCTTCGCTGCTGCGGAACTCGCTCTGGTGTTGCTGGTAATACGTGCGAATCTCGGCGTCGCTCGGCTCCGGGATTTCGGCCGTGAGGTTCGCGATCAATTTTTCGCGCCGCATCTCATCGCGTTTCTCGACGACCGTTACGCCCGCTTCGGTGCGCACGGCGGAAACGATTTGCTCCGCGGGGATCTCGACGCCGTGTGATGCGGCGTATTCGGAGACGATGATCTCTTCGACGAACTGATCGAGCAGCGCGCTCGCGACCTCAGGCGTGAGTTGCGCGAGGTCGGTGCCGGCATTGCGATCGAGGTAGCGCTTGAAGTCGGCCAGCGTCAGCATGCGCTCGTTCACGCGCGCGATCACATCCGGCGGAATGGACGGCTTCTTCGTGCAGGCCGAGGGCAGCAGAAAGAGTGTGAGCAGCGAGATCAGGACACGGCGGGCGCGCACGGGCGCGCGAGTTTAACATTTCGTTTGTATGGAGGATCGGAAATCCCTCGTTTCCGATCCTCCACAATGCCTTACTGCATCTGAATCATGTGCAGACGCGGCGCGGTGGACGTCGAGGCTCGCGTCATGGTCACTTCGAAGTAGTAGGCGTTCGAATTGAAATTCAGCGATTCCGCGAAGTCACTGCACGGCGTACAAAAATGCCCCTCGGCCGTGCTGTCGCCGGTTTCGCAGACCGTGACCGCGCCGGTGGGAATGCACTGTGACGCGCGCACGAGCTTCACGTTGATGCCCGGTCCCCAGCCGCCGACTTCGAAGCCCGTCCAGCCGGGATCGCTGCCGCCCTCGTATGTGAGCGGATAGCGCGCGGTGATGGTGCCGGTCTGTCCGGTCTTGAATTCGAGCTCGTAGGTATTGAAGGCGTAGAGGCTGGTGGAGTCATCGTCAATGATGCCGGTCGAGCCGACGCGTTTCCAGGTCTGTGCGAACAGCGGAAGCGCTGCAAACAGTGCGAACAGAAAAGCGATGCGCATTGTGTTTTTCATGCGAGGCAATGTAGGCAGCGATGCTTCGTGCGGCTAGGGACATTCTGTGATGCTTATTCGAGCCACAAGTGATGCACTTGTGGATTCGTCGACGTCGTAGCGCGCGTGAGCGTCACCTCGGCGTAATACGAGTAATTCCAGAAATCCCATGTGTGCGAGATATTCAGTGGATCGCAACTGTCGTTATCCGTTCCCGTGAACGTCTCCGACGCGATCGTGTTTTCATAACGCAGACAACGCGGAATCTGCACGACGCGAACACTGACGCCAGGGCCCGCATACGCGACTGCGACGCGCGTCCACATCGGATCCTGTGAAATCGGACTGTAAATCGGATAACGCGCGACGATCGTGCCGGTCTGGCCGCTCTTGAATTTCAGCGATGAGCCGCTCATCTCATAAAGACTGGCGGCGGATTCGTCAACAATGCCGACGGATCCCGGAACTCCCCACAATTGCGCCGATGCCGGTATCGCGGAGACAAAGAACAATGCAAATGCAATGAGCAGTAGTGATTTCTTCATTGTGAGCTCCTTAGTATTGCAACTGTGCCTGCAGGAACTGCGGGTTGGTGGAGGTCGTAGCGCGCGTGAGCGTCACTTCGAGGAAATACGACTGTCCGTATGTGTCCCAGTAGACATTGGAGACGTCGATGTTTTCGCAGGCGCTCGAAGCGTTTGTGGTCGATGGTCCCCAGGACACGAGTTCTTCGGTCCCGCCGCCACACGACACAGCCTTGACGAGCTTCACGCTGACGCCAGGGCCGCCGTAAGAGAAAACGAGCGTCTGCCAAACCTCGACGTCGAGTGACGAGCCGGGAATCGGATAACGCGCCACGATGGTGCCGGTCTGTCCGCTCTTGAATCGCAGCGTCGCATTGTCGACTTCGTAGAGACCGGCCGAGGCTTCGTCAATGAAGCCGGTGGAGCCCGCTGTGCCCCAGTTGTCGGCCAATGCGGGAAATGCAGTGAGTGCGAACAGAGCTAGCGCCACGAGCGCAAGATGTCTCTTCAATGGAATCTCTCCTTGTGCGATTTCGATCGGCCGATCGTGTGTGCGTACGTTAGGCGGGATCGATGGAGAGCGCTAGGGACATTCGGTGATCAGGCAGCGATGGCTTGTAAGACGTGCTCGATGGTCTCAATCACGTCCGCGCCATGCTCGCGCATCGGGAACGACAGCACGCCGTTAGGCGAGAATTTCGCCTGCGGATTTTCGCCGAGGAATTGCAGGAGTTTGTTGGGATCGACTTTCGCGTGCTGCGTCAGTTTCATGACGCCCTTGCCGCCTTCGCGCACAACCGACAGCACGCCGAGCTGTTTCGCCAGCCATTTGACCTGCACGAAGCGCAACAGCGCCTCGACGTTTTGCGGCAGCGCGCCGAAACGATCGCGCATTTCGTTGCGAATGTCGTTGAGGCGCTCGATCGACGAAGCCGACGCGATCTTCTTGTAGAAGGTCATGCGCAGGTTCTCTTCGCTGATGTAATTCTTGGGGATGTAGATGTCGACGCCGAGGTTCATCGACGTCTCGACCTCTTCCTCGATCTTCTCGCCCTTCATCTCGCGGATGCTTTCCTCGAGGAGTTTCGTGTACATCTCGAAGCCGACCGCGGCGATCTGTCCTGACTGCTCGCCGCCGAGGATGTTGCCGGCGCCGCGAATCTCGAGATCGCGCGCGGCGATGCGGAATCCGGCGCCGAGATCCGAGAACTCCTGAATCGCCGCGAGGCGTTTGCGCGCGTCGCCGCTGAGCACGCGATCCGAGGGAACGAGGAGATAGCAGAACGCGAGGCGATCGCTGCGTCCGACGCGGCCGCGCAACTGATAGAGCTGCGAGAGTCCGAATCGTTCGGCATGATTAATGAGAATGGTATTGCATGCTGGAATATCGATACCGTTTTCGATGATCGTCGTGGCCAGCAGCACGTCGTACTCACGATTGATGAACGCAAGCATCGCCCGCTCGAGCTCGCGCTCGTCCATCTGTCCGTGACCGACAATCACCTTGATGCCGGGCACGAGGTTCTCGAGAAACTCCTTCATCGCGTAGATCGATTCGACGCGGTTGTGGACGAAGAAAACCTGGCCGCCGCGGCCAATCTCGAACTCGATCGCCTCGCGCATGAAGTCGTCGTTGAACGGCACGACGGCGGTCTGAATCGCCAGTCGATCTTTCGGCGGCGTCTCGATCACCGAGATGTCGCGAATGCCGACGAGCGACATGTGCAGCGTGCGCGGAATCGGCGTCGCGGACATCGCGAGCACGTCGACGGATTTCTTGATCGACTTGAGACGCTCTTTCTGCGCGACGCCGAAGCGCTGCTCTTCGTCGATGATCACGAGCCCGAGGTCTTTCCATGCGACGTCTTTCGACAGCAGTCGATGCGTGCCGATGACGACGTCGATCTCGCCGGTCTCGACCTTCTTCAAGATCTCTTTCAGCTCTTTTGCGGTGTAGTAGCGCGTGAGCAATTCGATCGTCACGGGGAACGATGCGAAGCGCCGCATGAACGTTCGATAGTGCTGATACGTGAGCACGGTCGTCGGGGCGAGCACCGCGACCTGCTTGCCATCCATCACCGCTTTGAACGCCGCGCGCATCGCAACCTCGGTCTTGCCGTAGCCGACGTCGCCGCACAGCAGCCGATCCATCGGCTTGCGCGATTCCATGTCGCTCTTCACATCTTCAATCGCGCCGAGCTGATCCTCGGTTTCGTCGAACTCGAAGGCATCTTCGAAATCGAACTGCCACGGCGAGTCCTTGCCGAACGCGTGGCCATGCACCATGCGCCGCGTGGCGTAGAGCTTGAGCAGCTCGTCCGCCATATCGCGCATCGCCTTCTTGACCGACGCTTTCTTGCGACCCCACGTCGTGCCGCCGAGCTTGTCGAGGTGCGGCTGCGCCTCCTCACCAGCGGTGTAGCGCTGAATGAGATTGAGGTTCTCCATCGGCATCAGCAGCTTGCCGCCGCCGGAGTACTCGATCTCCATCACTTCGCGTTCGGTGTCGCCGAACGGAATGCGCTGCAATCCGACAAAACGACCGACGCCGTGATCGACATGCACGATGTAATCGCCGGCTTTGAGATCGCGCAGATCGGAGACGAAGGCTTCTGATTTGCGTTTGCGTCCGCCGATGCGCGTCGACGTCGGCGGCTCGAACAGATCCCATTCCGAGTACGCCGCGATGCCGAGCTCTTCGAACACGAAGCCGCGCGCGAGATTGCCGGGCGTGATCGCCAGCTCGCTGCCGATTTGATTCTCGGCGAACGGAACGTCGAACTCCTTGAACAGGCGCTCGATCTTTTCGCGACCACCTTTCGTCGCGGTGAAAAAAATCTGCTGCAGCTCGCTGCGCTGCACGTCCGCGGGAAAGTCGGAGAGGCGATTGTTGTAGCGCTCCGTCGTATGCGTGTGCACGCGAAACTCGGACGTCGGCGAACCGGCGATGTGCACTTCGCTGAACGTCATTCGCGCCGTGGCGAGGAACGCAAGCACATCCGGCCCCGCGGCGACAAGTTTCTCCGGCGCGTAGACGGCGCGGCCTTTCTCCGCCGCGAGCTCGTATTCGTTGCGCAGAAGTGATTCGTACTTCGCGATCGTGGTCGTGATCTGGTCGGGCTCGATGAGGATGAGATCGAAGTCGCGAATGTAATCCGCGAACGTTGCGCTCTCCACGACGACCGGCACGTAGTGCTCGATGCCCGCGAACGCTCCGCTTTCCTGCAGCTTCTCGATCTTGTCCGAGACGTCGCGCCGGAAATGCGGATCCATGAAATCGAGCGACATGCGGCGCGCGAGTTTCTGTCGCGTTTCTTTCGCGAGCGGAAACTGCGTCATCGGATAAACCGTGATCGGTCCCGACGGATCCTCGGAGCGCTGCGTTTCGACATCGAACCAGCGCAGCGAATCGATCTGATCGCCGAACAACTCGATGCGCACCGGCTGCGGCGTGTTCGGCGGAAAGAGATCGAGGATGCCGCCGCGAAATGCGAACTCACCGGCTTCTCCGACGAGATCCGTGCGCACGAATCCGTTCTCGACGAGTTGCTCGAGCAGCGAGCGCATGTCGAGCTCGTCGCCTTCCGCGAGTCGCACGATGCGCGCGCGAAAGTCCTCGGCGCGCGGCAAGCGTTGAAACAACGCGCGCGCGGGAACGACGAGCACGTCCGCGGCTTCATCGATGAGCATGCCGAGGGCGCGGATTTCTTCGCGAACGACACCGAGGGATGGAGCGACGTCCTGATACGGAGAGAGCGATGGTGCGGGATAGATCGACACGCACTGCTGCTCGCGATTGAACAGTCGCAGGGCGTTTTCGAAATCCGCGACCGCGGCATCGCCGGGAGTGACGATCGCGACACGACGCCGTGAATGATCCTGCAGCGCCGCGAGCAACAGCGCGCGAGCTTCGACCGTCGCGCCGGTGACGTCGAAGCGCTGCTCGTCATCGGTGAGCTTGCGAAAGAAGGAAGCGCGAGTGACGCGCGCGCGAAGATCTGCGATCAGGGAATCGTGGCGATCCATCAAGGCGGGGGAAGTTTAGTGGAGCGGAGGGCTCTTAGCCCGCCCACATCGTCGAACCCCCGGGGTGGGAGCCCGCCCCCCCACCAAGAATGCACTCCCCCAACGCGGGGAAATCCCCTTGATCGTTCTTGGCTCCAGCTTTCGCGGG
>JACZCU010081013.1_pt1 | contig 25304 bp, 20 predicted proteins | sample 8641851 | NCBI WGS metagenome assembly JACZCU01 (sample SAMN15324605, study PRJNA640507) | soil metagenome | isolation source: monocropping sugarcane control | place: China: Luxin town, Laibin City, Guangxi Province | collected 2019-07-25 | depth 10cm m | reverse complement strand
TCGGCGGCTGCATTCTCGGCGCGCAATCCGGCGCTGACGAGCCGCACGACGGAGCCTTCGCGCTCTTTTGCGACGTCGACCGCGCGCTGAAGCAGCCCGATGCGCTTTTCGTCGGCGGTTGCGGCAGCCGCGAGCGCCGTGCGTTCGCGCTGCTTCTGGTCGTCAGCGATTCGTTGATCGATCTCCGCTTCCTCCGATTGGAGCCGCGCCTCGGCCACGCGGCGCGTGGCAGCGGCGTCGAACATCGGCAGTGAGAGCGAGAAGCGGAGTCCGTAGAGGCCGTAGCGCGTGGTGTCGCTGAGAACGGCAACGCCGCCGAACGCGGACATCGTGAGTTGCGGGCGGCGGGCGGCCTCGGCCTCCTCGAACGCGAGGCGGGTGCGTTCGACCCTCGTATCCGGGGGCGCAGGCTGGAAAGCCTGCGCTACACGACGAAGGTCAATACTCACCTGTACCGTCTCTGGCGACGTGTCCCCCATCAACTGCTTCACCCTTGTCTCCGCGTCGAGGCGGGCGACGTCGAGGTCGAGCAGTTGCCCCTCGGCGGCGAGCGCTTCGTCGTTCCACTGCGCGGCAGTGAGGTTGGAGATCTCCTGGCTCGCCACCTTCTCCTTCGCGCGCTCGCCGAGGTTGATCGAGCGTTGCAGCGCACCTTGCGCCACATGCAGGCGCTCCTGCGCGACATAGAGCGCCGCGACCGCGTCGACCGTCTCGCGGAACAGCGCGTCGTCGCGGTCGCGCAACCGCTGCCGGAACGCCTCGGCGTCGGCCTTCGCGATCTGCCACTCCTTGTCGCGCAGCCCGCCGTCGAAGAGCGGGACGTCAGCCGAAACGAGCGCCGTGATCGCGTTGTAGTGGAAGACGTTCGTGGTGAAGACGTCGATGTTCTCCGCGCTGCTCACCGCGGTCTCCGCGCGAAGAGTTGGAATGTTGATCCGCGGCGGCGCCGCCTCCAACTCCTCGGCAGCCGAGAGCGCGTTCGTCGGGATCGCATGCGCCTGCTCGACGCGCCCGAGGACCTGCTGGAAGGTGAGAAGCGCGGCGGCGAGCGTCAGGCTCATTGCACTGTCACCACCGCCGGCGTGCCAGCCTGCAACATCCGATCGGGATTCGGGACGTTGATGACGATGGAGGGGCCGGTGTCGGGGCCGGGCGGGTTGACGCGCGCGATCGGCTCGCGGAAGCGGCGCGGCGGGATCGTCATCAGCTTCACTTCGACCGTCTGACCGGCGTGCACGTAGCGCATCAGCTCCGGCGCGATCGGCGCCTGCACGTGGACCGTGGAGACATCGACGATCTCGGCGAGCGGGTCGCGGAGATAGACCTCGTCGCCCGGATGGACGCGTACCTGCGCCAGCGTTCCGGCCGCCGGTGCGTTGATCGTCAGGAGCGCTTTTCGGTGTTCGGCAAACGCGAGATCGGCGCGGGCGCGATCGGCTTCCGCCTGCAGCACCGCGGGATCGGTCGTCGCAGCGGGCGTCGCGAGGCGCTCGCGTTCGGCCAGCCAGTCGCGGCGTGCCGCCGCCAGCTCGACCTCGGCATCTTGCAATTCCTGCTTGGCGACGTCGCCCGAGGCGAGCAGCCCGCGCAGCCGTGCGACCTTCTGCTCCCGCGCCTTGACGATCTCGGCGTCGGCGCGCTCGGCGTCGGTGGAGTGGGGAGCGGCAGGCGTCCGGAGGCTTCGCAACCGGAAGTCGGCCGAGGTGACTGCCGCCTTCGCGTACGCCAGATCGCGGTCGACTCCAGGATTGTTCAGCGTGAAGAGAAGGTCGCCCGCGCGGACGTTATACCCTTCAGGAATCGCCACTTGCGCCACGCTGCCGTCGATCGGGGCGTTGACGGCGACGCCTTGCAGCGGAGCCACCGACGCCTTCAGCTCGATGCGCGGCTGATCGGCGGCGGACGCCGAGCCGGCCTCACGGCAGGAAAATGCCGAGGCGGCGACCAGCGCAACCAGCGCGGTGCCAGCGACTGCTCTCGATTTCGTATGCTCTCCCTACGGCCAGATTCTTGCAGTGCTCGCCTGCAAAGTACGGGCCTTTCATGGGAACTGGGCGTCAAGGAGCGTCGCTGGAACGGCAGGTGACGATCACCATCGTGGCGGCGGCGCTCTTCGCGGCTCTCGCCGCGAGCGGCACGCTGGGGTGGCTGCATGCGCTGCGTGCTCGGAGCGACAACCAGGCGAACGCCGTCGCACAGGCGATGAGCGACGCGATCGCGAACGGCGCCAAGCCGGCCACCATCGTCGAGGCATTCGTGACGGCCGGGTCGATCCGTTCGGCGACCGTCTACGCCGCTGACGGCTCGGTTCGCGCGCGCAACGGAGTGCCGGCGCCGAACGCGGAGCTCACGTGTCACGAGATCGCCGGAGGCGGATCACTCTGCATCGAGGCGCGCGCGCTCGCCGGGACGACCGCGGTTCGCGACTCGATACCGGGAGTCGCTATCGCGCTCGTTGCCGCCATCGTCCTTGCGAGCTTTGCCGTCCGCGTCATTCGAAAACGCCTCCGCGCGATTCGCGGGACGATCGACCAGACGATCCGGGATCAGACGTACACCACGCGGATCGCGCCTCAGCGCGGAGAGCTCGGACCGTTCGCCGAGGCGCTCAATCAGCTCCTCGAGCAGATGCAGACGCGCGACACGAATCTGCGCAGGCGGACGAACGAGCTCGAAGCGGCGAACAAGGACCTCGAGTCGTTCGCGAGCGCCGTTTCGCACGACCTGCGCGCGCCGCTCGGCAGCATCGCCGGATTCGCGCAAGCGCTCGATGAGGACTACCGCGACAGGCTCGACGAAGTGGGGCAGGAGTGCGTCGGCTGGATCCGGCAGAGCGCCGACCAGATGTCGCAGCTCATCGAAGGGCTGCTGCAGATGGCGCGGCTATCGCGGATCGAGGTGCAGCGGAGCGAGGTCGATCTCTCGTCGATGGCCGAGCGCATCGCGGCGACGCTGCTGCGGACGCATCCCGATCGAACCGTCGACTTTCGCATCGCCGAGGGGATCGTTGCCAGCGGCGACGAGAAGCTCCTCACCGCCGTGCTCGAGAATCTGATCAACAACGCCTGGAAGTTCACGAGCAAGCGGGCGAACGCGCGGATCGAGATCGGCGTGAAGCAGGACGGCGGACCGCCCGCGTACTTCGTCCGCGACAACGGCGCCGGCTTCGACCCGCAGTACGCGGCGAAGATGTTTCGTCCCTTCCAACGCCTCCATTCGGACAAGGAGTTCGGCGGCACCGGCATCGGCCTCGCCACCGTGCAGAAAATCGTGCAGCGCCACGGCGGACGCGCGTGGGCCGAGGGCGAGCCGGAGCGCGGCGCGACGGTTTACTTCACGACCGGCAGCCAGGAGTCGGCCGCATGACGAAGCCGCTCCGCCTCCTTCTGGTCGAGGACTCCGAACGCGATGCGGCGCACGTGATGCTCTCGCTCCGGCGCGAAGGGTGGGTGCCGGAGGTGCGGCGGGTCGAGACGGGCGAGGAGATGGTGTCGGCGCTGCGCGAGGGCACGTGGGACGCGATCGTCAGCGACTATCACCTCCCGCGTTTCAGCGCTCCCGACGCGCTCCAGCTCTTGCGCGACACCGGGCTCGACATCCCGTTCATCGTCGTCTCCGGCGCGATCGGCGAGGACACGGCCGTCCGCCTCATGCGCCTCGGAGCGACCGACTATCTGCTGAAGGACCGGATGAAGCGCCTGACCGCCGCGATCGAGCGGGAGATGAATCAGGCGGAACAGCGCCGCGCGAAGCGCCGCGCGGAATCGTTGTTCCAAGCCGTGCTCCGCGCGTCGCCGCATCCGTCGGCGATCGTCGACTGCGCCACGATGCAGGTGATCGACGGCAGCAACTCCTTCGCGCGCGCATTCCTCGGCGACACGCGTTTCCCGACGACGAAGACGATCACGGATCTGATCGACTTCTCGCTGCCGGACCGGATCGAGCAGCTCCTCGCCCGCGGCTCCGGCGCGGCGCTGCACACGGTCTATTACGCCGGCGGAACCGGGCACGTCGCGAACGTCCGTTGTTACTCCGTCGAGCACGAGGGCGCGCGCTATCAGTTCGTCGTCCTCGAGGACATCACCGAGCAGCACTACCTGAAGGCGGCGTTCGACGCCATCGGCGACGCGGTGCTCGTCATCGGCAGCGACGGGAAGTTGCTGTACGCGAACCGCGGCGCCGAGGCGCTGTTCGGATCGTCGCTCTACTTCGGAATGGACGTCGAGCCGCTTCTGTCGCGGACGTCGATGCCGGAACGCTGGTGGTTGCGGCGCACGTCGTCGCGATTCGAGCAGCATCGGTTCGTCGTGAACGACCAGCCGCACAGCGCCACGAGCGTCGTTTTCCGCTTCGCGGGCGAGCCGAGCGAATCGACCATCCTGACGCTGCATAACATCGCCGAGGAAGAGGAGCTGGAGCGGCTGGCGACGCACGACGCGCTCACCGGCGCGTACAACCTCCGCTACTTCGAGAGCATCGTGCCGGAGCACGTCGCCACCGGCGGCGCGCTGGCGCTGATCGACCACGACTACTTCAAGCCGATCAACGACGAGCTGGGACACGCGGCAGGGGACGCAGCGCTGATCACGTTCGCGAACGTGATCCGCGACGAGCTCCGCGGCATCGACGTCTTCGCGCGCCTCGGCGGCGACGAGTTCGCGGTCGTCTTCCCGCGTTCGACGCTCGACGACGTGCAGACGACGATGAACCGCGTCTACGCGCGGCTGGAGCGAACGCCGCTTCGCTTCGACGGCAAGGGGCGCCTCCTCAGCGCGTCGTGCGGGATCACGAGCATCGCGCCGGAGGACACGGCGGCCTCACTCAAAGAACGCGCCGATCGGGCGCTCTACGACGCGAAGCATCAGGGCCGCGGCAGGTTCGTCGTCGCGAACTGACCGGCGTCCGCCGCGTTCATCGGCTTCCCGAAGAGATAGCCCTGCATGTAATGGACGCCGAAGCGGGAGAGCGCATCGCGCACTTCCTCGCGCTCGACGCCTTCCGCGACGATCTCGGCGCCGAAGTGCGTGCCGAGGGTCGTGACCGACTCGATCACCGCCTGCCGGTTGCGATCGGAGTCGCACTTCTCGACGAAGTACTGGTCGATCTTCAGGTAGTCGGGGCGGACGTCGAGGATCATCTTGAAGTTCGACTGGCCGAGGCCGACGTCGTCGAGGGCGACGCGCATGCCGCACTGCCGGAGCCGGTCGAGTGCCGACGCGAAGCCGTAGCTGTCCCACGGCGGCGCGTGCTCGACGATCTCGACGGTGATCGACTGGCGCGGGATGCCGTGCGTCTCTGCGGTGGCGCAGACGAAGTCGGGAAAGTCGTGGTCGCGTCCCAGGGTCGAGGCGTGGGCGTTCACGGTCAGGCGGATCGACGGATGTTTCGGCGCGTTCGCCAGCGCCGCGGCGACGCAGGCGCGGTCGACGAGCGTCTCCTCGCGTTTGAGCCTTACGTAGTCGAACAGCACTTTCGCCGACTCGAAGTTCGTGCCGCGCGGGCCGCGGGAGAGGCACTCGAACGCGATGAGCTTCGGCGCTCCGCCGTTGACGGCGACGATCGGCTGGTACATCGGTGTGATGCCGCCGGGTTCGAGAATGGTGTTCAGGGCGCGATGCTCGCGGATCATGACTCGAGCAGTGTCCTTGCGATGGATGCAAGCTCCATCATCGCTTTCGGTTTGTGGAGGAACGCGTCGGCCCCGCGGTTGTACGACTCCCGCTCGATTTCCGGCGTCCCAAACGCGCTGAGGAGGATGACTCGGGTGCGCGCGCAGCGCTGGTGGACGTCCGAGACGATCTGCAGCCCCTCGACGCCGCCGATGCCGGTGAGCCGGAGGTCGGCGATGACGAGGTCGTACTCGTAGTTGGCGAGCATGGCCTGCGCCTCCTCCAGCTCGAACGCGGAGTCGACGTGGTACCCGAGGCCCTCGAAGTACTTGCGCATCGCAAGCACGATCAAGTCCTCGTCATCGACAATGAGGATTCTCTGCGCCACGTTTACTCGGAAATCTGATGATACAGCGGCAAATGGACCCTCAGCTCAGCTCCGCCGCTTTCGTGATTTCTTGCATGCACGGTACCACCGTGCTCGTCGAGGATTCTTTGCACGATCGACAACCCGAGGCCGGTCCCGCCGCGACGGCGGGTGAAGAAGGGCTGGAAGACTTTCGGTAGGTCGTCGGGCCGGAAGCCCGGGCCGTGGTCGCGGACGCTGATGATGGCGTCATCTCCTTCCGTGCGAGCGGATAGGTGGATCTGTTCCCCTTGCCGCGAGTGCTGCACCGCGTTGATCAGAAGGTTTTCGAAGACCAGTACCAGGCGCGAACCATCCATCAATACTGTCGCCTCGTTCGCCTCGATCTCGGAGTGTATCGCGATGTTGTTGTCTTTTGCACGTGGCGCAACGCTCGCGAGCGCCTGCTGCAGTAGCTCGGAGATGCTTCCAGGCTTCAGGTCGACGCTCCAGGTCTTTCCGAACGCGAGCAGGTTTTCGGTGAGGCTTTGCAGCCGCGCGATCCAGGTCCGGAGGGCTCGGGTGAGCTCGAGCGAGTCGGCGTTGCCGCGCAGTTGCTCGTCGAGGACGTCGAGCGTGACGGTCATGCCGAAGATCGGGTTCTTCACCTCGTGCGCGACGCCGGCCACGAGCTCGCCGAGGGCGGCGAGCTGTTCGCCGCGGCGGACGGATTCCTGGAGGCGGATCAGCTCCGTCATGTCGCGCATCGCGATGATCACGCGCTCGTCTTCCTTGGCGCTGGCGGGCAGGGGACTGGCGGCGACGTCCCACGTTGCGCTCTCCGTGACAATTTGCGCGGTGCAGGCGAACCCGCTGTCGCGGACCGCAATGACGGTGTCGTGGAGCGTCGTCCACGGTTCGGCGTCGCCGAGCGACTGGATCGAGCGGCCGACCAGGCTCCCGTATTCGAGGCCCGACATTTCGCGCGCCGCGCGGTTGAGGCGCGCGAGGACGCCGTCGGGCGTGGTGAGAAGGATCGGCAGCGCGATGGAGTCGAAGGTCAGCATCCACTCCGCGCCGCGCCGCTCGATTTGTTCGACGAGCCGCCGGCGCTCGATGAGGCGCGCCAGCGCTCCGGCCGTCCTCGAGAGCATGCTTTTCCCGCGCTCGTTGATCGGCCGGACGCTCTCGGTGAAGAACTCCACGACGCCGGTGACCCGCTCGTTCTCGACGAGCGGCGCGGCGACGACGGAGTGGAGGCCCGCGGTGGCGCTCAGCTCCGCGCGGTCCATGGTGCTCTCGTCGAGGATGTCGGCGATCCAGACGATTTCGTGCGACGACCACGCGTGCCCCGGCACCCCTCGGCCGCGCGTGAAGCGGAGCTGCGAGACGCGCGCGGCGAGCCGCTCGCGCGCCGCGTCGTTGCCGAACCACATCGCGAAGGCGCGCAGCGCGTCGCCGGAGATCAGCCAGAGAATCGCCGCGTCCCAGCCATCGGTGGCGCAGAGGAACTCGAGCGCCCGCTCGGCGAGCTCCGAGAGCGGCTCGGTGCTCGCGAAGAGGTGCATGAGCGCCAGCTCGATCGCCGTCTCGCTCCCTGCGGGCACTTCGCGCGAAGTGTCGCGCGCCGTGAACGCGACGGCTTCGACCGGCCCGTCGCTCTCCGCCGGCCGCGCGTGAATCGCGTACGTCCGCTCGACGCCGGCGACGATGAGGCGAACGTCCGCGAGGATCGACCGCCCCTCGAACGCCCGCCGCTGCAGCTCTGCAATGCGCAGCGACCCGCCGCCAATGTCGTCCCACCACCGCGTGTATGCGGTGTTGCAGTGAATGACGCTTCCCGCCGCGTCGACGATCCAGACGGGATCGGGGGAGAGGTCGACGAGCGCGTCAAAGATCGCGCGGCGGATGATCTGGGGCACGGTGGGGGACACTTTACCGGACTGCAGAAAAGGTTACGACTTTGTGAGCCTGCTCACGTTTTTTGCAACGCGGTGGAATAAGATTTCCGTCTCACGCAACGGATGGATGTGCTTCGCATTGGCCGCTACCGCATATTGCAGCGCCTCGGCGGTGGCGGGTCGTCCGACGTCTATGTGGCGGAGGACCGGCTCCTCGGACGCAAGGTCGCTCTGAAGATCCTGCGCCGCCGCGAGTCGGATACGAACCAGATGCGCCGCTTCCTCCGCGAGGCTCGCAGCGCGTCGATGCTCAACCATCCGAACGTCGTCACGATCTTCGACATCGGACGCGAGGGAGAGGTCGACTACATCGCCACGGAGCTCGTGCAGGGGGAGACGCTGCGCGAGCGGCTGCAGCGGGGGCCGATGACGATCGTCGAGGCGATCAATGTCGCACATGCCGTCGCGAACGCGCTCGTTGCGGCGCACGAGGCGTGGCTGGTCCATCGCGACATCAAGCCGGAGAACATCGCGATCCGCCCGGACGGCCTGGTGAAGGTGCTCGACTTCGGCGTCTCGGCCCTCGCGGGCGATGGCGAGGCAACCGATCCGCTTCGCCGCGGCTCGCTCGTCGGAACGCTGCCGTATCTCTCGCCGGAGCAGGTCCGCGGCGAGCCGATCATCGACACCCGCTCCGATATCTACAGCCTCGGCGTCGTCATGTACGAGATGCTGGCGCAGCGCGTGCCGTTCAGCGGCAACAATGTCATGGACGTGCTCGCAGCGATCGTGGAAGCGGCGCCGGACCCGCTGCCCGGCCTCGTGCCGGAGCCGCTGCGCTGGCTCGTGTTCCGCGCGCTGTCGAAGGACATGTACCAGCGCCCGCAGACGGCGGCTGAGCTGGGCGCATCGCTCGCGGAGATCCGGCTGGATCTGACGCTGCGCGGACGCGCTGCCACGGCTTAGCACGGTTCCGGGTTACAATCACGGCGCCCGCCAATACGTCCGTCCAAGGTCCGTGATGAAAAAAACGCTCCTCGTCGCCATCAGTGTCTTTCTGTCCATTTCTCCGCGTCTCTCGGCAAGTTGCAGCAGCATGCTTCTCACTCCGTTTCAGCAGCGAACGGAGACGGCCACAGGCAGCAATGTTCATGGGTTGCAGTTGGTCGATTACGACAACGACGGCATCCTCGATCTCGTCGGCCTCATCGACGCGTCGGCCTCCGGCGGCTCCGCGGCTCTCTACTCGTGGCATGGCCTCGCCGACGGGACTTTCGATACGCCGGTCAGTCTCGGCATCACGCAAGTTGCCGACCTGGTCGTCGCCGACGTCAACAATGACGGGAAGAAAGATCTCGTCATGAGCACCTGGGACAGCAAACTCGTGGTGATGCTCGGGAACGGAAGCGGCTTCGGCACTGCGAAGACGAAGACGCTCGACAACTACGAGGTGCACATCAGCGCCGTCTCGTTCGACGGCGACGCGTACATCGACGTCGTCGGCGCCGCCGGGCCGTACAACTTCTTCGTGGTCTACCACGGCAACGGCGACGGGACGTTCACGGAGATCAAGCGCGTCTCGACCAGTTCCATCGAGCCTTACGCAATCACGGCCGCCGATTTCGACGGAGACGGCCGCATGGATGTCGCATACAGCGACTTTACCTACACCGGCACCGTCTTGATCGCATTTCAGAACGCCGATGGCACGTTTGCGTCGCCGGTCACTCTCCAGTCAGGGAAGACCACCGGTCCCAACACCTTGCGCGATTTCCCATCGGCGCTCACGGTCGGCGACGTCGACGAGAACGGCAAGCCGGACCTCATCGCGACGAACTGGCAGGAGGCCGGGGCGACGGACAGCGTCGTGATCTTTCGAAACAATGGTTCGCGCACGTTCACCCGGTCGGTGCTCGTGCCGAGGTATGGGACGTTCAACGGCGACTTCACGGCGCTGCGCCTCCTCGACCTCAACGGAGACGGGCATCTCGACATCGTCGCCGACGCCCTCAACTCCGGGTCGATCCTGACGTTCATCGGCAACGGCGACGGCACCTTTCTCTCGCCGACGTCGCTCGACGGAAACTTCGTCTCGGTCGCCGTCGGGCCGCTCGGCAATCCCAGCTCGATGGGAGCCGCCGTAGGCCTGTACCAGACGTTCATGGCGGCGAAGTATTCGTGCGCCACGCAGGTCGACGCGTTCACGGTGTCTCCGGTCGTCAGCGTTGGCCAGGCCGCGCCGCTTCGGGCGCTCGTCTCCGGCATCGGCCCGAACACGGTCGTCCCGCGCGGAACGGTCACGTTCTACGACGGCGCGAATTCGATCGGAACGGCGGACGTCGACACCACGGGTGAGGCCTCGCTCGACTACACCGGCCTCTCCGCCGGCACGCACACCATCTCCGCGCAGTTCGGCGGGAACGCCACTCTTTCGGCGGCAACGTCGAACTCGTTCTCCGAAAAGGTCACGACGGCGACCAGTACGACAACGCTGGTCCTTTCGTCGACGTCGATCACTTACGGGACGGACCTCACCGTGCAGGTTGGGATCAGCAGCACCACGGCGGGGTCGTTCAACGCGTACTACAACCTCACCGTCGACGGCGTGACGACCAAGTATTGGAACGGGAGTGCCGTGACGCTGAAGCTCGGCACTGGCACCCACAGCCTGACGGCAGCCTACCTCGGCGACGATGTGCAGCCACCGAGCACATCACCAACGCAGCAGGTCACGGTCGCGAAGGCGACTCCCCTGATCACTGCTCCTTCTGCGTCCGCGCTCACGGTCCGTTCGGGAACCGCTTTCGTGCTGCCGTTCACCGTACAGGGATCGGCCGGCTATGCCGGCCCAACCGGATCGCTCACGATGACCGAGCGGGGAGGAGTGATCACTTCCGGGGCGCTCAGCAGCGGTAGCGCGACGGTGTCGGTCACGCTGCAACGCGGATCGCACGATGTGATCATCAGCTACTCGGGCGACGGAAACTTCAATACAACCTCGGTGGCGTTGACGCTGGTAGTGCTTCAGAACGTGACGCTTGCGATCGAGGCGCGCGGACTGCAGAACGCGATCTCCATTCGCGCGGTGCTGCCTGCGAACACCACCTTCGTGGCGCTCTCCCGAAGCCCCTCCGGCGCGAATACGTGGTCGGGCGTGGGCGGATGGACGCCGGACGTCGAGCTCGACACGACCGTGCCCAGTCGCGGCGTCCTCTACGACTACCGGGTCACGGTCATCGCGTCGGGCGTCCAGCAGACGTCGAATATCGACTCCGCGATGCTGTTCACGGACGACCCGGTGGGCAGCAGTGTCGCCGTGAAGCGGACCCACTTCGACGAGTTGCGGCTCGCGATCAACGCGCAGCGCGCCGTCGCGGGGCTCGCTCCGTTCAACTTCGACGCGACGTATTCGGGAACGTTCATTCGTGCCAGTCACCTCGCGTCGATGCGGACGGCGCTCACCGAAGCGCGGCAGGCGCTCGGGATGGCATTGCCTGTGTACACCGACTCGGCGACGGTCTCGACTCCGATCCGTGCGATTCACATTCAGGAGCTCCGCGACCAGGCGCGATGATCGCGATTCTCGTTCTCTTCCTGCAGACGGCGCATGTGCTCGACCGTGTGACGGAGCTCGCGCAGAGGAATGACCTCGCCGGCGCCGAGCGCGTCGCGCTCGAGGCGGTGCGGCGTGCGCCGAATTCGCGCGATGCGCAACTGGCGCTCGCTCGCGTCTATCTGTGGGAGGGGCGCTATCGCGAGGCGGAGAGGCTCTTCGCGGCGCTCGTGGCTCGGAACCCGAAGGACAACGACGCGCGGCGCGGTCTCGATGAGATTCGCGCGCAGTCGCGGCCGGGGTACGTGGTCGACGCCGGTTTCATCGACGATGACCAGCCGGCGCAGTCGTTGATGCCGTCGGCGACGGTCTACGGCTTTTTCGATCCGCTGACGAAGTGGTCGCTCTCCGGCTCCGCGCTTCGACTGAACACGGACCTCGGCGACGCCGACTCGGAGTCGTTCCGCGGCGGAGTCTCGACCGTCCTGCCACGGCAGGAGACGACGCTCACGGCAGGCCTCGGCTGGACGCGCTTCCCCGACGGCGCGTCACGCCTCATGCCCGACGCGACGATCACGCACGACACGTTCTCGCTCTCCTTCGCGCGCCTGGCGCTGCTCCGCAGCGCGCCCGCCGTGCACTCGCACCCGTTCGCGGACGTGACGACGCTGCGCTGGACGCCGAACGTCGATGCGTCGTTCTCCGCATCGCACTTTCGCTACTTCGACCGGAACAGCGGCAACAGCGCGGACGGATATTGGCTCGCCCCCCTCCGCTCGTTTCTGTTCGGCGCGCCGGCGGCGTATCGCGATACGAAGGAGTCGCGCTTCGTGAACGGCGTCTACGATCCGTACTGGACGCCGGCCGGCGAGCGGGAGGGGAGGGCGATCGCGGCGGCGACGTGGAAGCGCATCAGCGTCCACATTGACGCCGGTGTCGCGTACGATCGCATCACCGGTACGTTCCATCCCTGGCGCGCGGCGGCGTCGACGTCGTTCCCGCTCGCGAAAGGTGCGACGCTGAACGTTTCGGCGGAGCGGTCGCGGACCGCGTTCTACACGGCGAATGAGATCCACGCGAGCGTGGCAGGACGATTCTGAGATCTTCCGCTGGCGCCGCGCGAAACCGATCGCGCGGTGGGAGCGGTGGGTCCTCGGCGTGCTGCTCTTCCTCGGACTGCAGAGCGTCGTTCTCTTCGCGCTCTGGTGGTTTCGCGCCGAGCACGTGGGAAACCTGCCCCTCTTCGTGCTGCTGTCGTTCGCGACGTGGTACGGGATCTCGCGGATGCTGGTCGGGTGGTACAACCTTTTTCATATCGAGCAGGCGGCGCCGAGGGCGGCGGCGCAGCAGAGAAGCGTCGCGATCTTCACGACTTCGGCGCCGGGGGAGCCGTTGGCGATGTTCGAGCGGACGCTCGCGGCGGCGCGGGAGGTTCGCTATCCGCACACGACGTATCTGCTCGACGACACGTGCGATCCGCGCTTCGCGGAGCTGGCGCGTGAGATGGGAGCGGTGCATCTCGAGTTGACCGGCATTCCCGGCGCGAAGGCGGGGAAGATCAACGCGGCGCTGGGGCAGACGTCCGAGGAGATCATCCTCGTGCTCGACCCCGACCACATCCCGTTTCCGGAGTTCCTCGACCGCGTGCTCGGCCACTTCGACGACGAGCGCGTCGGATTCGTGCAGGTGGCGCAGACGTACTACAACGCGCCGCGGTCGTTCGTGGCGCGCGCGGCTGCGGAGCAGACGTTCGCGTTTTACGGCCCGATCCTGCAGGGGATGCACGGAAGTGCGACGGCGGTCGCGATCGGCGCGAACTGCACGTTCCGCCGCGCCGCGCTCGAGTCGATCGGGGGCCACGGCATCGGTCTCGCCGAGGATCTCGTGACGGCCATCCGGCTGCACGCGGCCGGCTGGAAGTCGGTTTATGTGCCCGAGGTCGTCGCGCGCGGGCTCGTTCCGGAAGACCTCGACTCGTTCTTGCGACAACAACTCAAGTGGGCGCGGGGAGTGTACGAAGTTCTCTTCCGCGAATACCCGCGCGCGTTCCGGCGGCTGACGAACCACCAGCGGATCTCGTACGCGATGATCGGGACGTATTACCTCATCGGGCTGACGTCGCTCATCTATCTCGCGATCCCGCTCTTGTACCTGCTCACGGGACTGCAGCCGGCGGCGATGTTTCTCGCCGAGTACGTCGTGCACGCGCTGCCGGTCGGCCTCTTCGGCGTCGCGATCTACCGGTTCATGCAGCGCTGGATGTGCGATCCCGAACGCGAGCGTGGCTGGCACTGGCGCGGAACGCTGCTGAAGATCGGCTGCTGGAGCGTGTACTTGAAGGCGCTCATGCTCGCGCTCGCCAACGTCGCGGTGCCGTACATTCCGACGGCGAAGGAGCGGCGAACGGGCAATTTCTGGCGATTGGCGGCCGTTCCGCTCAGCGTCGTCACGCTCTCGGCAGCGACGGTCGTTTACGCGGTGATGCAGCGCCTGTTCGTCCTCTCCGAGGCGGAGGTGCGCATCACGACGGAAGCGACGGCGGGCATGATCGGATTCGTGGCCGTCAACGTCGTCTTCATGAGCGGGCGCTTGTACGCGGCATGGAAAAGCTCCGATCACACGCAGCCCGCAAGCGATACGAAGTCGCGTTCTTCGCCCTCGGCTGGCTGATCGCAATCGGCGTCGCGTTCCACATGGGAGTGCGCCGCTATCTCCGCCTCGGCTACGACTCGATCGAGGAGCGCCTCGCGCAGGTCGGCCAGACGATGTCCGACACCGAGGGGACGGCGCTCGAGAAGACGCGGCACGGGTCACGGCGCGACGAGATGCAGACGCTTTTCCCGGCGCTCCACTCCCGCGCGTGGCTCGCCAAGCCCAATCGCACGCTGTTCGGCGCGTATGACGGCAGCTTCCCCGGCTCATTCAACGGATTCACGCAGCTCGAGTCGCAACTGCAGTATCGCTTTCCGATCGTCTCGTTTTATCAGGCATGGGGCGACCGGCCGGACGAGGCGCACTTCCCGCTGCGGACGGTCGAGACGATCGATCGCCTCGGCTCGGTGCCGATGGTGACGTGGGAGCCGTGGGTGCGCGACTTCGATGCGACGCTACGTCCGAACCTCCCGCCGCCGTCGGAGCGCGAGTATGCGTCGCTCGCCGCGATCGCGCGCGGCGACTACGACTTTTATGTGACCGCATGGGCGCGTGAGGCGGCGGAGTACGGCAAGCCGCTCTTCATCCGCTTCGCGCACGAGATGAACGATCCGTACCGCTATCCGTGGGGACCGCAGGACGGGAATCGTCCCGACGACTTCATCGCGGCGTGGAAGCACGTCCACCTGATCTTTCAGAAGATGAACGCCACGAATGTGCTGTGGGTCTGGTCGCCGCACATTTCGATGCCGTGGTTCGAGTATTACTACCCGGGGCCGGAGTGGGTCGACTGGATCGGAACCGGCGTGCTCAATTACGGCGACGTGGCGCAGTGGTCGCGCTGGTGGACGTTCCACCAGATCATCGAGAAGGCGTACCCGACGCTGCAGAAGCTCGGGAAGCCGATCATGATCACGGAGTTCGGCTCGCTGACCTCGGGTGGCGACGCCGTGGAGTGGTACGACCACGCGTTCCGCGACATGCACGACAAATACGCCGGCATCCGGGCGGTGGTGTTCTTCAACCAGCCGCGCGACGTGACGCTTTCGGCACAGCCGCTCGACTGGAGCGTCGTGCAGAGCGACAAAATGCGGAACACGGTTCGCATGGCTCTCAGCCACATACGATGAGAGCGCGCCACTTTGCCCCCCTTTTCATACTCCTGATCTCCGCTACGGCGTCGGCTGCAACGGTCAGCGGCACGGTGACGCCGGTGCCTGGGATCGTCGCGGCGTACGACGCCAGCGGGAACTTCGTGGCGCAGACGGCGACGAACGCCAGCGGCCAGTACACGCTGACGCTGGCTCCCGGCTCGTACCACCTGCTCGCCTACGACCCGACCGGCGCGTATGCGACGAGCTTCTACGCCGACGCTGAGTCGTTCGAGACATCGACGCTGCTGAACGTCTCCGGCGACCTCACGAACATCAACTTCCCGCTCGCGAAGGCGGGGTATCTGGCAGGAACGGTGACGTCGCCGGACGGAACGCCTCTGGTCGGAATCACGGTCGCGGCGTACAACACCGACGGCACGCGGCGCGGGTTCACGCAGACCGACAGCGCGGGGCACTACATCCTGTCGGTGCCGCCGGGAACGTACGCGGTCGCCGCGTACGACACGACGCTGAAGTACGTCACGACGTTCTACAGCAACCGCGAGAACTTCGGGACCGCCGACCTGCTCACTGTGACGGTCTCTCAGACGACCGTCGCCAACCTTGCGCTGCCGCAGGCGGTGGAGATCAGCGGCACGGTCACGAACACCAACGGCGCGCCGCTGGAGAACATCATCGTCAACGCCTACAGCAGCGCGGGAACGGTGATCGGGACGACGACCGATGCGTCGGGGCACTACCAGCTTTCGCTGCGGAGTGAAACGTACCGTCTCGTCTTCGAGGACCCGAACGGTGTCTACGCGCCGGTCTACTATCCGAACGCCACCTCGTTCGCGGCGTCGGCGCTGGTCGGCGCGCCGGCTTCGAACGTCAACGCGACGCTGACGCTGGCGGGCCACCTCACCGGCGCCGTCAAGTCATCCACAGGTGCGCCGCTCTCGAACGTGATCGTCGCGGCGTACAACCTCGACGGGACCGTGCGGACGTCGACGTTCGCGGCGAACGGCCAATACACGCTGGTCGTTCCGGCCGGTACGTACAAGGTCGTGGCGTTCGACTTGTCGGGGCAGTACGCGAATGCTTACCTGAACGCAGCGGCCAACTTCGACAGCGAGTCGAGCGTGACGGTTGCCGCATCGCAGACGATCTCGGGACTCGATCTCACCATGCCGGTTGCCGGATTCGTGAGCGGCAGCGTGGTGGATGCCGGCAGCGGGGCAGCGCTTCCGAGCATCCTCATCGACGTGTACGACGCGAACGGCTTCCACGTCGCCCGCGTGGTGTCGTCGGCGACGGGCGCGTTCACGTTCGCGCTGCCGCCGGGTACGTACCGGTTCGTGGCGTCCGATCCGCTGGGGCGTTACGCGGCGTCGTACTACGACAGCGCGACGAGCTACGACGCGGCAACGCCGGTTCCGCTGGCGAGCGGCCAGACGGTCTCGGTGGTCTTCCGGATGTCGATTCAGGTTTCCATCGATTACCGGCACCGCGCCGTCCGTCACTGATCTCCCGTCACGAACGTTTCGCGAAGAGGATGACGATCAGGACGACGATCACGAACGCGCCGAAGAGGGAGTGCATGGCGGTGGCGGCGAGGCGGAGCGCGGCGCGGAGGATGAAGCCGGCGAAGAGAAGGACGACCACGGCTGCGATGGCGAGCTTGATGGAAGTCTCGGTCTTCACGCGCGGGCGTTGTAGCACGAATCGAAATCCGCGATAATTGTTGCGGGTCCTGCAAATGGCTGCTGAAGAATTTTCGGCGCGGCGCCGTTTTCCGCGCATTGCCTCGCATCACTCGGTGCTGCTCAAGCGTCTCGGCGACGAGATGGAGGGCTTCGCGCAAACACAGACGATTGCCCTCGGCGGCTGTTCGGTGGTCAGCAACGAACCGGTGGGCACCGGCTCGACGCTCGAGCTCCTGATCGCGGCGGAAGGCGGCGTGATCACCGCGCGCGGCCGCGTGGTTTACGAGAACGACCTGCCCGATGGCCGCTTCGAGCTCGGCGTCGAGTTTCTCGACCTCTCGCAAGACGACGCCTGGCGCATTCAGCAGGTGCTCGAGCGTCCCCGCGAAGAGGGCGATTAGAATCGCGGCGTGATGCGCCGCGCCGTTCTCGTCTTCGCTCTTGTCGCAGTCGTCGGGTGTCAGCGGGAGAAGCCGGAGAAGCCGTTACCCGTCATCCGGCATCCGGCATCCGTGAGCAAGCCGGCGCCGGCGCCGAAGCCCGCTGTGACGTCGACACCGCAGCACTGCGCCGGTGACGGGTCATACACGGCGGCGGTCGACTGCATCCGGATCGCGGCGGCGCTGCACTTCAAGTCGAGCGACGGAGCGGGCGACATGATCCGCAAAACCCCCGGCGCCGAGCGGCTGGTGCTGAACGGAAACGACGGTGAGTGGATCGGCGAGGCGAAGCGCACCGGCGTGGTCTGGACGCACAACGGCAAGACGGTCAAGGACGTGCCGCAGAAGGTCGAGAAGTTGTGGGAGCGGCTGACGCTCTTCCCCGATCCGCAGAAGAAGGAGGGGAAGCCGGTTCTCTCGATGGAAGGAAACGTACGGCGCTACGACTTCACCGACGTGAACACCGGCGACCGGTACACCGTCTGGGTCGCTCCCGACGATGGGCACATCACGAAGCTGCGAGTGAACGACTGGACGATCGAGTTCGCATGAGGTAGAGCCCGATCGCGACCACGATCACGACGAGCATCGGCACGCTCGCCTCGAGGCCGCAATTCGCGCCGGTGAGCCAGCCGGCGCCGCTGTAGCGGATGTCGAACAGGTGATCGTCGAGCGGCTTCCCACCGTTGCCCGTGTTTGGCGCGGCAAGCACGATGAGCGCGAAGTAGTCGAATGCGGCGTGGAAGCCGATCGCGAACCAGAGCGCCCCCGTGCGCCAGATCGTGATGCACATGAAGAGGGTAATGATCGAGACGCCGATGAAGTCGGCGACACTCTCATGCGGCTTCAGGAAGTAGTGGAGCGCGCCGAATCCGACCGCGTTCACGATCGCGGCGGGCCAGAATCCGATTCCCCGTGACAGTCCATTGAGCGGATAACCACGAAATGCCCACTCCTCGTAAAAGCCGAGAACGAACATCGTCACGAGCCAGAGGCCGGCGGTGCGGAGGAGCGCGTTGCCGTGGATCGCGAGGCCGTGGTACGTCCCGCCGCCGAACGCGATGACGATGACCGCTGCGAGGACGGGGATCACCGTGCCCCATACGAAGCCTTCGATCACGTGCGGAACGGCGCTTCGGCGCGGCGGGATGCCGTAATCGGTCACGTGCCGCTTCTCGACCATCGCGAAGATCCAGGCGATCACGGTCGCCGCGACGATGCCGAGACCGTCGCCGACGATGAAGTCGGGCGCGTTGAATCCCTCGTGCGTCGTCCAGAGGTGACTCTTGAGCACGACCGACTCCAACACGCCATGCAGGAACTCGGACGCGACGATAAAGAGGACGAAGGCCCCGATCGACTTCAATGCGCGCATGTCACGAGTGTACGGGATCAGCGGCGCGGGGTTTCGGGATCGCCGGTGATCAGGCGCGCGCCGCGCTGGTAGGTCACGTACGCCCACGCCCACTGCGTGATCACGAGGAAACGATTCCGGAAGCCGATCAGGAAGAAGATGTGGATCGTCAGCCAGGCGGACCAGGCGATGAAGCCGGAGAGCTTGATGCCGCGGATGTCGGCGACGGCGGCCGCGCGGCCGATGGTCGCGAGCGAGCCTTTGTCGAAGTAGTGGAACGGGCGTAGCGGCTTGCCGGCGACGGCGCGCTCGATGTTGTCCGCGGTGTGGTTCCCCTCCTGGATCGCCGCCGGCGCGACGCCGGGGACGTCGTCGACGGCTGCGAGGTCGCCCGCGACGAAGACGTTGGGGTGGCCGGGAATCGTCAGGTCGGCATTCACGAGAACGCGTCCGGCGCGGTCGAGCGGGACGCCGAGAGAGCGGGCGAGGGGAGATGCCTTCACGCCCGCGGCCCAGAGGACGGTGCGGGTTGGGATCTTCTTCTCGCCGATGCAGACCTCGCGATCGTTGAGCGAGGTGACGACGGCGTTCGTGATGACTTCGACGCCGAGGTGCTCGAGTTGGCGCTGGGCTTTGGCGGAGAGGCTCGGCGGATACGTCGGCAGGACGCGCTCCTTCCCCTCGACGAGGAGAATGCGGGCGCTCGACGGATTGATATGGCGGAAGTCGCGGAGCATCGTCTGCCGCGCGATCTCCGAGAGCGCGCCGGCGAGCTCGGCGCCGGTCGGGCCGGCACCGACGATGACGAACGTCAGGAGCGCATTCCGCTCCGCCTCGTCTTCTTCGCGCTCCGCGGTCTCGAACGCGACCAGGACGCGGCGCCGGATCTCGAGAGCGTCGTCGATCGACTTGAGGCCGGGCGCGTTCGGCTCCCATTCGGGATGGGAGAAGTACGAATGCGTCGCTCCCGTGGCGACGAGCAGGTAGTCGTAGGTCAGCTCCGCGCCGTCTTTGAGGGCGACCGCTTTCCGGTTCACGTCGATCGACGTCGCTTCGCCGAGGAGCACGGAGACGTTGCGTTGACGCCGCAGGATGCTGCGGATCGGCGCCGCGATGTCGCTGGGGTTCAGCGCCGCGGTGGCGACCTGGTAGAGCAGCGGCTGGAAGAGGTGGTAGTTGTGGCGGTCGACGACGGTGATCCGTACCGGAGCGCGGCGAAGGGCCCGTGCCGCATAGAGGCCGGCGAAACCGCCACCGACGATGACGACGTGCGGGAGTTGTTGCATCGATGATGTGTAGGGTGCGGCTCTCAGCCGCACCGGGCCGGCTAAGAGCCGGCCCCTACACGCGCGCCGAGTCTATGTCATCAAATCGGCGAACTGCTGCACCGTACGGCGGAGTTCGTCAATGAGATGCGGCTCCTGCACGAGGCGGCGCTTCAGGTAGGCGAGGAAAGGGGCGTCGTTCGCGACCTCTTCCGGCGTCCCGCTGCTGGCGATCATTGCCAGCCACGTGTCGGCGTCACCGTCGAAGACAGAGAGGAGGATGTGCACCCGCGCAAAACTCGCAACGAGGCTGGAGAGGGGTCGGGTATCGACCCAGTCGTGCACTTCGATGGCGGCTTCGGCCCCGCTTCTCTGCTGCATGTGCTGATCGCGTCACTAAAGGAGTGATGGAGAATGGTAATTCCCTACCCCGAATTTAGCGGCATAGGTACATAGCGGCATGGCCCCGCCCCCCCTATGCCGCTTTGCACCTATGCCGCTATGACGCTTTTTTCTTCGGGTTGCCGATCTTCGCGGCTTCGGGGTGGCCCATCCATCGGCCCCAGGAGAGGCAGCGGGTGCACGTGAAGGTGTAGTCGGTGACGCCGGTGGCGGGGTTCTCGACCGCCTCGACCTCGAGCTTCGCCTGGCAGCGGAAGCAGAGGTTGCTGTCGCCGCGCTGGATGTTCTCGACCATCCCGATGACCTGCTGCGGATGGAACTCGACCTGCCGCGGGCGCTGCGGGATGGTGATCGTCTCTTTCCCCTTCGGACAGGTGAGAAAGATGTGATCGGCGAACGTCGTCTGGACGAAGCTCCCGGCCATCTTCACGCCGGGATGCTTCTCACAGAAGATGTCTTCAGCGCGCCAGAACTTCCGGGCGATCTCTCGGAGCTTTTCGACTTCGGTCGGCATCGTTGGGATTGTAACCAATCACCACACGACGCAGCGCTTGTCTTCAGGCCGCACCATCGGGGAGTCGCTGCCGCAGCCGAACGCCTTCGCGAACTCCGGCAGGTTCGAGAGCGGGCCGATGACGCGGTATTTCGCGATCGGATGCGGGTCCCCCTGGATCATCAGCCGCTGGCTCTCCGGCCGGATCTCGTCTCCTCGAAACTGCCCCCAAGCGATGAAGAACTGCTGGTCGGGAGTGAAGCCGTCGAGCGTCGGCGCGGGATTCGTCTGCTGCGCCTTCTGGAACGCGCGGTAGGCGATCTTCGCCCCCGCGAGGTCGCCGATCGACTCGCCGAGGACGAGCTTTCCGTTGTGATGGATGCCGGGCTCGATGAAGTAGTTGTCGAACTGGCGGACGACGCAGTCGGTGCGCTCGTGGAAGCGCTTCAGGTCGTCGGCCGTCCACCAGTTGTCGAGACGACCCTGCGCGTCGAACTGCGCCCCCTGGTCGTCGAAGCCGTGGCTGATCTCGTGTCCGATGACGACGCCGATCGCGCCGTAGTTGACCGCGTCGACCGCGTTCACGTCGAACGCCGGCGGCTGCAGGATGCCTGCGGGGAAGACGATCTCGTTCAGGAGAGGGTTGTAGTACGCGTTCGACGTCGGCGGTGTCATCCCCCAGCGGCCGCGGTCGACCGGCTTCCCAATCTGCGCGCGGTCGTCGGCGGAGACGAAGTGTGAGCCGGCGACGACGTTCTTGAAGTAGGAGTCGGGCGTGATGACGACGCTGCTGTAGTCCTTCCACTTATCGGGATAGCCGACCTTCGGATTGAATGTCGCGAGCTTCTCGAACGCGTGCTTCTTCGTCTCGGGACCCATCCAGTCGAGGTCGCGAATCGTGTCGCCCATCGCGCTCAGGAGGTTCTTCACGAGCTCCTGGATGCGCGCTTTCGCGGCCGGCGGGAAGTAGCGCTCGACGTACCTCTGGCCGAGCGCCTCGCCGAGGAGAGCGTCTTCCGTCTCGACGCAGCGCTTCCAGCGCGGCTTGATCTCCTTCTGGCCGCGGAGGTAAGCGCCATAGAACGCGAAGTCTTCGTCGACGAACGGCTTCGAGAGCGCCGGCGCGGAGTTGTTGAGCACACCCCACTTCAGGTACGTCTTCCAGTCGGAGAGAGGCGCCGTCTCCAGCTCGTGCTCGACCTCCTCCATGTACTTCGGCTGGTCGACGTTGAGATCGGCCTGCGGGACGTGTGCGCGGTCGAGGTAGCGGCTCCAGTTGAACTTCGGCGTCATCTTCTGGAGCGCGGCGACGGAGACCTTGTGGTCGGTGGCGGCCGGGTCGCGGAGCGCCACGTTGTCGAGCTGCGCCTTCGCGAGACGCGTCTCCATGGCGAACACGGTGTCGCTGGCGCGCTTCGCGGCCGCCGGAGCGTAGCCGGCGAGCTGGAACATCTTCGTCATGTGCTCGCGGTACTTCGCGCGGGCGTCGACGAAGCGCTGGTCCGGCTTCAGGTAGTAGTCGCGGTCGGGGAGTCCGAGGCCGGCGGCAAAGACCTTGCCGATCACCTGACTCGGATTGTGGTTGTCGGGCGTCGAAGTGAGACCGAACGGCGAGAACACCTGGAGCTCGTGCAGCTTCGCGATCGTCTGCTGCAGCGCGGTGCCGGTTTTGATCGAGTCGATCTCGTCGAGGTACGGTTTGACCGGCGTGATGCCGAGGGCGTTGATGCGTGCCTCGTCCATACAGGAGCCGTAGAAGTCGCTGATCTGCTGGTCGATGCTCCCTTTCGGCCAGTCGTGGCGTTTCGCCTCGTCGTCGAGGATCGACTTCAGCTGGTCCTTGTTCTGCTCACCCGCGGCCCAGCGGCGGCTCCAGCGGTCCATCGACGCCGGTATCGGGTTCGCCGCCCGCCATGCGCCGTTCGCGTACTGGAAAAAATCGGTGCAGGCGTTCGCGTTCTTGTCGATGTCTCCGACGTAGACGCCGTGCAGCGACGTCGCCGTCTGCGCGGACGCGGTGAACGCGAGGAGCGTGAGCATGAGCGCTTTTCGCATGCCCGGAGTCTAATGAATCTGCTTCTTCAGCTCGCCGAAGCGGCCCAAAACTTCCTCTAACGCTTTCTGCCGGTCGGCCGCCGCTTTCACGAGCTGCTCGCTCGGCGTGACGTCCGCCTGCTGTGCGAGGTGCATGATCGACAGCATCGAGTGCGAGACGCTGTTGAGTGACTCCTTCGCGGCGCCGATGGGACGCGGGAAGCTGTATTCGAAACCGCCGCGCGTGTCGCCTGCGATCTCTTCCGCCTTCGCACCGAGCTCCTTCGAGAGGTTCTTGCGGAGCGCGTGCAGCTCTTCGAGCGCGGCGTTCGCCTTCACGACGCCGTCGTACATCCGCTTCGACAGCTTGAACTGCTCTTCGAGGCCGGTGAGCGGCGTCTTCACGCGAGGATCCATCCGAACGGTCAGCGGCTGCGTGAACGACTTGCCGTCAACCGTCAGCTTGACGTTGTACGTTCCCGGCATCACCCACGGTGACGTCGGTGACGGCGCGGTGTTGTACGCGATTGCCGCGATCGGATACGACGCTTCGACGCCGGGCGCCGGCGTGTAGTGGAGGTCCCACACGAACCGGTGCAGCCCCTCGGTCGTTCCGAGCGTCTGCGGCGGCCGGATCCAGTACCAGGGGACGGAATCGGTGTCGGTCGGCGGCTGCGACGGGTCGCTGTTCGTGTACTTCCGAACCAGCTTCCCGTTCGTGTCGAGGATCTCGAGCGTCACCGCGCTCGCGGGAGAGGCGAGGTAGTAGTCGATGATCGCGCCGTCGGGTGGATTCGGCGCGCCCGGCTCGTCGGGCGGCAGCGGCGTGTCGGTGTTCTTGTCCCAACGGAAGCGCCACGCGCGCTCCGGTTTGAGCAGACGGGTAGTCGTCCCGTGCTGCCGCAGCGGCTCGATGTCGTCCAGGATCCACGCGCCGCGGCCGTGCGTTCCGGCGATGAGGTCGTCTTCGTGGATCACCAGGTCGCGCACCGAGCTCGCCGGCATGTTGAGGCGGAGCGATTCCCAGTGATCGCCGTCGTCGAAGGAGACGTAGACCTGGGTCTCACTGCCCGCAAAGAGAAGCCCCTGCGTCTTCGGATCCTCGCGCACGACGTTGATCGGCGCGCCGTCGGGGATGCCGTCGGTGATGTGCGTCCACGTCTTCCCGCCGTCCTTCGTGCGGTAGATGTGCGGCCGGAGGTCGTCGAGCCGCAGCGTGTTGATCGCCGCGTACGCCTCGCCGGCGTGGAAATGCGACGCCTCGAGGATCGATACCTTCGCGAACGGCACCAGCTCCTTCGGCGTGACGTTCTTCCAGGTCTTGCCGCCGTCGGTGGTGACCTGAATGAGGCCGTCGTCGGTGCCCGCCCAGATGCGATTGCCGTCGAGCGGCGACGGCGCGAGCGCATAGATCACGCCGCGCTGCGTCGGCTTCGCGGCCGGAGTGTTGGCGTAGATGCCGACGTTTGCCGGAACGCTCCACGTCGCGCGCGTCAGGTCGGGACTGATCTCCGTCCACGACTGGCCGCCGTTCGACGTCTTCCAGACGGTGTTCGACGCGAAGTAGAGGACGTGCGGATCGGTGGGGGAGAAGACGATCGGCATCGTCCGCAACGTGCGGTAGCTCTTGCCGCGCAGCGGCATCGGCCCGACTTCGTTGACCTGGTCGGTGCGGCGGTCGTAGCGGGAGACTTTGCCGCCGTAGACGATGTCGGGATTCAGCGGATCGGCGACGACGTAGCCGTACTCCTCCGCGCCGACCGGATGCCACTCGCGGAACGTGATCTGCCCATCGTCTCCGCGGCTCTGCACGCACGCCGAGCCGCTCTCCTGCTGTCCGCCGCAGACGCGGTACGGGAACGCGTTGTCCGCGCTCACGTGGTAGAACTGCGCGGTCGGCTGGTTGTACCAGGAGCTCCAGCTCTCGCCGCCGTTCACGGTGATCACCGCCCCCTGGTCGCTGGCGAGCAGGATGATGTTCGGGTTGTCGGGATTGACCCAGAAGCGGTGATAGTCGTCGCCGCCCGGCGCGCCGCGGAACATGTGCCATGTCTTGCCGCCGTCGGCCGACTTCCACGACGCCACCGCTGCGATGTAGACGAGGTCCGCGTTCTTCGGGTCGGTCTTGATCTCGTTCATGTCGCCGCCGTAGCCGACGAAGCGCGCGTCGCCGTTCATTAGCGTCCAGCTCTCGCCTTCGTCGTCGGAGCGGTAGATGCCCGCCTTCTTTGCCGAGTTGACGACCGCGTACAGCCGCTTCGGTTCGGCCGGCGAGTTGCCGAGGCCGATGCGCGAGAGGCCGTCGTCGCCGGTCGGCAGACCGTTGGTGATCTGCTTCCACGTGGTCCCGCCGTCGGTCGACTTGAAGAAACCGCTGCCGTTGTCGCGGAACACGCCGTTCTCCCAAGGTCCCTGCCGCTGCTCCCACAGGACGGCGTAAACCGTCTGTGCGTTC
>JACZCU010199758.1_pt1 | contig 25360 bp, 23 predicted proteins | sample 8641851 | NCBI WGS metagenome assembly JACZCU01 (sample SAMN15324605, study PRJNA640507) | soil metagenome | isolation source: monocropping sugarcane control | place: China: Luxin town, Laibin City, Guangxi Province | collected 2019-07-25 | depth 10cm m | reverse complement strand
TCGAAGCCGGAGAGGATGACCGCTTCCGGCGTGTCGTCGACGATGAGATCGACGCCGGTCGCAAGCTCGAGGGCGCGGATGTTGCGGCCTTCGCGTCCGATGATGCGACCCTTCATGTCTTCGCTCGGGAGATCGACGACGGAGACGGTGTTCTCGGCGACGTAATCCGAGGCCATGCGCTGGATCGCCATGCCGAGGATTTTCTTTGCCTTCTGATTGCCGAGCTCTGTTGCTTCGCTCTCGATGCGCTTGATGATGTTCGCCGCTTCGAGCTTCGCTTCGTTCTCGATGCCGCGGATCAACTCGCGCTTCGCTTCTTCGATCGTGAGACCGGCGACCTGCTCGAGACGATGACGCTGTTCTTCGATGAGCGCGTCGTATTCGGCCTCGCGCGTTTCGAGTTTCTTCTCGCGATCCGCGAGCTTGCGGTCGCGCTTCTCGATCTCGTCGCTGCGAGACTCGACCTGCGACGTGCGCTTGTCGAGGTTTTCTTCTTTCTGCTGGAGACGGCGTTCGACGGATTTGATCTCGTCGCGGCGCTGCTGCGCCTGTTTGTCGAACTCGGAGCGCATCTGGAGAAGCTTTTCTTTCGCTTCCAGATTCGCTTCCTTGACGCGCGCCTCGGCCTGCTTGGTGGCGTCGTTGACAATGCGCTCCGCCGTGCGGCGGGCCTCTTCGACCTGCGCCTCAGCGCGCTTACGATAAATGGCGCCCCAGATCAGGGCGAGGACGACGGCAAGGACGATCCCAATGCCGATCGCAATCAATACTTGGATGATGTCCAAAACGACCTCCGCTCGTGGGAGGCCTGCGCAGTCGAGGAAAAATTCGGAGTACCCCGCCTGAGTCGTGTGTAAAGATTCTTACCTGAACCTGTACGAGACAGGTGGGCGCCCTACCCGTGCCGTTTTGGCTACCTTCTGAGGACCGTCACACGAACGATCGAAGGTGTGCACGCGACCCGAGACGCGAGCTACCCGAGATAAGAAGTACGGTTCAGGGGTTTGATCATGCATCACGAACTCTGCAGGGACTCCGAAAAAACCTTTGCAACCCGGGCAAGTTGCTCAGCCTATTACCTTACTGAGCCGATCCGATATTTCCTCGGTTCTCTCGATCCAAATTCCCGCGGCATCCTCCCGCTGTTTCCGGAATCGTGAGAACTCGTCGGCTATGTTCAATGCAGCAAGGATCGCGATTTTCAACGGGTCGACGGTAGCGACCTGCCCCGCAACCTCGCGCATCCTGCTGTCGACAAACCGCGCAAGCTCCATCAAATAATCAGGATCCCCATCCCCGCGTACGTTGTACGTCTGGCCGAAGATCTCGACCGAAGTCGAGCTCGCGGACGAGTCGTATTTTGCGTCCATGGGAAGGTTTACCTGAAACCGGCGCGGATTATAGCAGACGGTTTACTCGGCTCCAGTCAAACGACTTCCGGGCCGCCAGTCGATCATGACGACCCCATCTTCACAGACCCACGCGACCGCCGTCATGTCCGGCAAAAGCGTCCCTTTTTTCGCTTCGATGCGCTTCCAGTCCGCCGCGCGAAATGGCTCACCGAAGATCAAAAATGCGCTCGACGGATCGTTGCGACGAATCGTCACATGCTCCGTCGTGGCCGCGGTCGTGTCGATCGTCAATGTCGTCTCTTTGTCGCCGCGAACATACTCGCGAACCGTACCGGCGTACATCGTGAGCTGGTTGCGATCGCATTTCACCGCTTCGGGCGGCGCAAAACGGCCACCGCTGACAGACGGTGCTGATTCAGGTGCAGGAGTGGCTGTCGGCTCAGTCGTGCTGAGCGACACAACCGGCAATCCGGCAGTCTTCCACGCCGGATATCCACCGTGCAGGACTGCCACCTTTTCGAATCCCATGCTCGAGAGGAGCATCGCCGCTTCGAGACTGGTCTCTTCTGCCTTGCACGTGCAGTAGGTCACGAGGAGTTTGTCCTGCGGAAGCTGTTTGAGCGCGCGATCTTTCATGAGGCCGAGCGGCAGCCAGACGGCATCCTGGATGTGCTCCATCTGCCACGGAACGGTGCCGCGCACATCGATCGCGACCGCTTCGTTTTTTTGCATCGCCGCCTGCAACTCGGCGGGAGTGACGCGAGGAACGTCCGCTTTGGTGGTGATAGCGAGGAGAAGTGCGATGAAGAACATGATGGTCAAAAGAAAAGCGGCGGACGCGAGAACGTCCGCCGCTTCGATTTTAAAGGATTGCGTGATTACAGTCCGCGATACGTGCCGGAGAGCGACGCGGCGCGGTCGGCCTGACCCTGCGTGAATTTGTACATGCAGTAGTCATCCGTGTAGTCCATGAAGTTCTCGATCGGATCGACGCCAGCGGCGTTCTTGCCGGTCTTGCAGGTGTCGCGGCCAGCCGGGCAGCCGGAGGCCGCCGACTTCTCGGCCGGCGTGTCGGCGACGTAGTCGCCGCTGCCGTTACAACCGCCCTGGAACGTGTGGTACAGGCCAACCCAGTGACCGACTTCGTGCGTCGCCGTGTCGCCTTCGTTGTACGGCGAGAACGAGCCGCCCGGAATCGTGCGCCAGTCGCAAACGACGCCGTCCTTCAGAGGCGCGCTGGAGTAGCTCGACGGGAAGGTCGCCCAGCCCAGCTCACCGGTGCTCGGCTGATTGAAGTAGATGTTGAGCGCCGCGGCGTTGCCCTTGCGGAGCGCGTTCTTCATCTGCGTCTCGGCAGTCGTGCCGTAGCCGGCTGCAAACCAGGTGTTGTTCGCGGTGCGATCGGTGCCAGCCAGCGCAAAGCGGAACTTGGTGTTCACGCCGCCGGTGAGACCGCTGTACGCATCATTGAGAACCTGCGTCTGATTCGCGAGCTGCGCATCGGTGATGTTGCCGGTGCCCGAGGTGTTCGTGATGACGTGGTAGTAAACGGGGATCGTCACCGTCGTCGCATTCGCGCTGACGTCAAAACGACCACTGCGCTGCATGAGGCTCTGCAACATTTCGGTGTGCGCTTCGATCGCGGCGGCTTCCGCTTCATCCGGAACGTGCGTAACGCAACCACGCGGTCCGCGCATACCACGCTCGACGGCCGGCAGATCAAAGACAGGGGCTTCCTGCGCAATCGCAGTGCCGACGGACAAAACCAGGACCAGGGCAACGATGAGGCTACGGTACATTCTGTTTTTCTCTCCTGATTGTTGGTGAAGCGGTCGATTTGAACGCTGAGCCGCCTTAGAGCAGTCGCGGTGCCATAGCCTCGCCGCGCGTAAGTCATTGATTCTATTGAAGACACGATTTCACATGCCGGGTCAGTTGTTGAGCCGAATTTCAGTTTCGGACCCAGCCTTGTGCTCGGCGTGACCCAGCGTGACCCATTTCTGCACCTCGTTTGAACCCGCGCGACCCATACTCGCCGTTCCACTTGTGCATGATCTTCCCAGCTTGAATTACGCCCCGTTACCGCCTAGATTTGACGACGGCTCATGGCTGCTCCGGCGCCCCGTCTCGATTGGCAGTTCGCACTCCTCGACCTCCACCAGCGACCGAGCCGCCCGACTCCCACACTCGTCCCTCCTCCACCTCCGGTGGAACCCGGCGAAAGCGACGCACTGCGCGAGCTGCGCGCCGCACTCGAGCCCGCGGTCGCCGCACGCATCCGCAGCGGCGCGGAACTGCTGCGCCACACGTCGAACACCGAGCGCACCACGGTTCTCCCGACCACGCTCGAGCCACTCGATCAACTTCTCGGCGGCGGTCTTCCACGCGGACGACTGATCGAGCTCGCGGCACGCCGCGCGTCCGGACGCTTTTCGATCGCCATGTCGGCGCTCGCCTCAGCCACGAGCATGGGCGAAGCCGCGGCGCTCATCGATCTCGGCGATCACTTCGATCCGCAACTCGCACACGCATGCGGCGTCGATTTGCGTCGCCTGCTCTGGATTCGCCCGCACACCGTGAAGGAAGCGGTGATGAGCGCGGAGATGATCACCGCCACCGGATTTCAACTCGTCATCGTCGACGTCGGTCTGCATCCGCTGCGCGGCAAACGCGCGCCCGATGCAGCATGGGTGCGACTCGCGCGCACCGCCGAATCGCACGGCACGGCGATGCTCGTCTCCACGCCGTATCCGCTCACCGGCACCGCGAGTGAAGCCGTGCTCAAAGGAACGGTCGCGCGCACGAAATGGATCGGCCGTGGATCCTCGCCTCGCCTGCTCGCCGGCGTCGACTTTCGCCTCACGCTCGAAAAACATCGCCATCGCAAACCGGGATCGCAGGCGACGCTGCATCTGGAGATGCTGCCGTGACGCGCATCGCCTGCTTCGTCGTTCCGATGTTTCCTCTCGCCGCGCGTTTGCGCAGCGAGCCCGATCTCTTCAACGAAGCGCTCGCGATCGTCGACGGCAATGGCAACGCGGCGCACATCGTCGCGGCCACGCGGCGCGCGCGCACGAAAGGCATTCGTCCCGGCATGTCGCTCGCGCAGGCACGCGCGATTCTGCCGAAGCTCATCGCCCGCACGCGCGACATCGAATGCGAGCGCACCGCGCAGGAAGCGTTGTACGACGTCGCGGAATCATTCTCGCCGCGTGTCGAAGATGCCGGTGAAGGCGTCGTCTACGCGGACATCACCGGCATGGAGCGGCACTATCAGGTCGAGCAGCCGGAGCTCGCACTCGCGCGTTCCGCGATGCACGCGGCAGACTCGATCGGATTGCCCGCGCGCATCGGCATCGCCGCGAGCAAACTCGCCGCGCGCGTCGCCGCGGAGTTGCCGAAATCACCGACGATCGTCCAGGCAGGAAAAGAATCGGAGTTCCTTGCGCCGCTGCCGCTCACGCGACTCTCGCCGCATCTCGAAGCTGCATCGACGTTGAAGCGCTGGGGCATCGGATCGATCGGCGAGCTCGCCACGCTTCCGGAAAGCGAGATCGCCAGCCGCCTCGGCGAGCTCGGACGCGAGTTGCATTCCGCCGCGCGCGGCCTCGATCCGCGTCCGTTGATTCCGCGTCCACTCCCTCCCGATTTTCGCGAAGGGATGGATCTCGAATGGCCGCTCGTCGCGCTCGAGCCGTTTCTCTTCATCGCCAATGCAGCGCTCGATCGCCTCGCGAAACGCATGGAGTTCCAGGGCTTCTCGTGCAAGCGACTCGAGCTCACGTTGTCGCTCGAGCCGGATGGGTTTTACTCGCGCGCGATCGATCTTCCGGCGCCGACGCGCGATGTAAAAACCATGCTCACGCTGCTGCGTCTCGATCTCGAGAAAACGCCGCCGGGCGCGCCGGTGACCGGCTTCACGATCGTGGCGCATCCCGATCGTCCGCGTCGTGCGCAGTTGTCGCTCTTCGGTCCGCCCGCGTTGTCGCCCGAAAAACTCGCCACCACCATCGCGCGCCTCGTCTCGATTCTCGGCGACGATCGCGTCGGCATGGCCATGGCCGTCGACGGACATCTTCCCGAGCGTTATGCGATCGGCGAGTACGCGCCGCCACCACCGCCCGATGCGCGCCGCAAACCGGCGAAAGGCCGCGCGTTACTTGCCGCACGCGTATTTCGTCCGCCGATTCCGGTCGAAGTGATCACGCGCAAACAGGATGGTGAAACACAGATCGCATCGATCAATGGCGAAGGCGACGTGAACGGAGCCGTGCGCATTTCCTCCGGACCGTGGCGCATCGAATCGTCATGGTGGAGCGATGCACCGGCCGCGCGCGAGTACTGGGACATCGGGCTCGATCGCGGTGGCGTGTACCGGCTCTATCAGGCCGCGCCGTCGACCGAGTGGTTCATCGATGCGCGGTATGACTGACGAGCACCGGCTCCCGCACATCGGCGATCGCCGCGATCAACACATCGAGCTCGTACGGCTTCATCAGACATTTCGGATGCGGCGCGGGCAGCGTCTGAATCATTTCGACGTCGAGATGTCCGCTCGAAAAAATCACCGGCAGTGACGGCCATTTCTTCGCGATGCGCTGATACACCTCGATGCCGCTCATATCCGGCAAGCCGACGTCGAGCACGACGACATCGGGCGTGCGCTTGGCGATTTGATGCAGTGCATCGCCGCCACTCGTCGCGAGCTCGGTATCGAATCCTTCTTCTTCGAGCATCAGCAGAATGCCGTCCGCGATGATCGAATCATCTTCGACGAGCAGCACGCGGCATCCTTGCGGCTTCGTGTATGAAAGCACCTCGACAGTGTTTTCTTCGCGATCCGTTTCGCATGCAGCGCGTTTGAGGAAAAGATGAAATGCCGTGCCGTTGCCGCTGCGGCTCTCGACGAAAATCTCGCCGCCGTGTCGCGCCACGACCTGCTGCGCGACCGCGAGTCCGAGTCCCGTGCCTTTCGTCGTCTTCGTCGTGAAGAGCGGCTCGAAGACATGCGGCAGCACGTTCTCCGGAATGCCCGAGCCATCATCGCGAATCGTGAAGTGCACGAATGCGTCGGGATTCGGCACGATGCCGAACTCATACACGCCATCCCCCTCGGCCAGATACGCTTCGAACGCGAGTCGCGTTGCGCCGGCGTCGCGCGCGTTGATCGCGAGATTCGCTAAAACCTGCGTGAGTTGTGCGACATCTGCTTCGACCGCGAGCATCGGCGGCGCCACGACCGCAACACGAATGTTCGGACCGACGAGCGCACGAATCTCAATCTCGAGCTCACTGAGCCACTCGCGCACGTTGACGGCTTTCAGCATCGGATCCGCGGGTCGCGTGTAGCGAAGAATCTGTTCGGAGATGCGCTTGCCGCGTTCGACGGAGCGTCGCATCTGCAGTACCGATTGCTGAATGTGCGCATCGTTCGAACGACGCTTCACGATGTCGATGAACGGCTGAATGCCCATCAGCACGTTGTTGAATTCGTGCGACACCGTTGCCGCCAATCGTCCCAGCGACGACAACCGATTCGCCTGCGCGAGCTGTGATTCGAGCCGCCGGCGATCGGTGATGTCGCGGCAATTCATCACGATCTCGCCGTCGTGCAGCGCACCGATCGATTCGATCTCGCGCTCGGCATCGGAGCCATCGCGAAACTGCAGCGACACCGCATGACGTCCCTTGCTCTGCACGTTCGCGAAGAATTCTTCGGCCGCCGCAGAATCGACGAGCAGGTCTTCGAGCCGTTTTCCCTGCATCGTTTCCGGCGCGCGATCGAGAACGCGCGATACGGAAGGACTGGCGTACGTGATGGTTCGATCCGGCGCGACGATGAGAATCATGTCCGGCGCGTTTTCGATCAGCGAACGGAAATGCTCTTCGCTGCGCCGCAACTCGTCTTCATGCCGGCGAAGGTTCATGACGCGCTTTCGATGCGCGATCAACGCGAGCAGGATGATGAACAAAGCGACCGCGAGCTTGAAGAGCGGACGTTCGTGAAACCGCGGCGCGATCGTCAGCGGCAGTGACGTCTCGGCCGTCACACCCTCGCGCGTGCGCGCTTCGACGACGAAGCGATATTTGCCCGGCGGAATGTTGGTGTAGTACGCGGTGCGCCGCGTGCCCGCGTTCTGCCATTCGGTATCGAGACCTTCGAGCTGGAAACGAAACGTGATCGACTCCGGTGCATGAAACGACGGCACGGTGTACGCGATCTCGACGCGCCGCTGCGATGCCGGAAGATCGATCGCGCCGCTCGTGTGCGGCTCGCCGTCGGCAAGCACGCTTTCGATACGCACGCGCGGCGGTGTGAGATCGATATGCAGATCGCGTGGATCGACTTCCGCGAACCCGCGCGTCGTCGGAAACCACAGCGTGCCATCCGCTTCGCGCCAGCCGGCGCGATCGAAGCCGCCGCTGAAGTCGTTCGATTTCAATCCATCGGCTTTGTGAAACACGCGCGTCGCGAGCGTGTTCGTTTTCCCCGCGTCGAATGCTTCGAGATCCGTGCGATGAATCGTGAGCAGACCATTGCCCGCGGAGATCCAGAGATCGCCCGCGCGATCCTGCACGACGACGTAGATCGAATCGCTGAGCAATCCGTCCGCGATGCGATACGTGCGCACGCGGCCGTCCTGAATGTGGATGAGCCCATCGCCCATCGTCGGCACCCACACCGATCCATCGCGTTCATCGATCGTGAGCGAAGTGATCGTGTCCGAACGCAGCCCTTCCCTGACGCCGTACATCGTGAGCTCGCCGTTCGCGTAATGCTCGACGCATCGCGGCTTCGCGAGCCACAGCGAGCCATCGGCGGCTTCACGAATCGCGACGACCAGGCCTTCCGGTGTCCACTTCACTTTTTCCGCACGGCCACGCACGACGTGATACAGCCCCGTCTCGGTGCTCACCCACAGCGATCCGTCGCGCGATGGAGTGATCGCCTGTACGAACATGCCACCGAGTCCCGGATAGCCCGGCGTGGTGACGCGATCGTTTTGCATGCGCTGCAACCCGGCGTCAGTGCCGAGCCACAACACTCCGTCGCGATCTTCGACGATCGTGGTGATCACCGTGCCGCGCAATCCGTTCGCGATCGAGTATCGCGTCACGTGGTGATCGCGCATTGCGTACAAACCGCCGTTGCTCGTCGTGAACCACAGCCGGCCGTCGCTCGCGCGCATCGACGCGAGCATCCACTCCGCGCTCACGGACGGCGGCATCACCGGAGTGATGCTCGCGGCGGTGATGCGTGCGAGTCCGCCGCCGGTCAGCGCGAGCCAGAGATTGCCTTCCTGATCTTCGAGCAGTTGATTGACGGAATCGCTCGGCAAGTCATCTCGCGTGGTGAGCGAATCGAGTTTGCCGTTCGCAAAGCGCAACAATCCGCCGCCGATCGTCGACATCCAGAGACTGTCGGACGCGCCTTCGAAGATGGAGGTGATTGAGGTTTCCGCTTTCGCATTGAGCACGGGCACGAAGCGATTGCCATCGAGGCGATCGATCTGACCGTGAATCGTGCCGGCGAGCAGGCCGCGTGTTTTCGACCAGTGCAGCGCGTGCACAGGACCACGCAAGCCATCACGCGCGGTCCACAAGCGCGAGCCCTTGTCGTCCATACGTAGAATGCCTTCGGGCATCGCGACGTAGACGCCGTTCGTATCGGCGGCGATCGTTTCGAGGCGGCCGCCGCTGTATCCCTGTTCTTTCCGGAAGTGCGTGAACTTCCCGTCGCGCAGTCGCGCGATGCCGGCCGGCGCACCGATCCAGATCGCGCCGTCTTCCGATTGCGCGAAGCCCGCGATGTAGCGATACGGGACGGAGACGCGCAGGAAGCGCGAGCCGTCGTACGTGAGCGCTCCGCCGCCGCGCGTGCCGATCCACAACACGCCGTCACGCGAGACGAAGAGCGTGAAGATCTCGTTTGTTTTCAACGCCGGAGTGTTCGCGGTGTTGAAGAAGGTGAAGCGCGCGCCGTCGAAACGCACGAGGCCGTGCTCGGTGCCGATCCAGAGGTAGCCATCCGGCGTTTGCGCAAGCGCGCCGACGCTGTCGACCGGCAATCCCGTCGCATCACTCCACGTCGCGAGCACGTACTGCGTCATCGGCTTCGCCGGATCGAGCCGAAACGGCTTCGCCGCGTGCGCCGCCGAGGCCGCCACGAAGAGCAGGAGAAGCGCGATTCGCCGAATGCCCACTGTGAGAGAAGTCACCCACAGCGGGTAGAAAAATACGGGCCAGCGGCGAAGGGCAAAGAAAATTTATGGAGTGCTGCGATCCGAAGGTTCGTCGTCGAGCTCTGCCGGATCCACCCGCACCACCATGCCGTCACGAACGATCACGAGGCGTGTTCCCGATTGTCGCGCGACTTCACGCGCGCGATGTGCTGCCCGACGAAGCGCCGGCAGCACTCCCTGCATCACAGGATCAGGCAATTGCGATTCACGCATGAGTTCTAAGAAAGTTTCGCATACCTGCATCGAAGCGTCGGCGGATGACTGCGATCGGAATGTTGTGACCACCTTGTTGTACGCGCTCCGCAACCCGTGCAATCGCTTCCTCAACACTCGGCAACGAGAGGAACACGAGCTTCACTACAAACCCGTGTTCACGCCACGCATCGATTCTTCGCAAATACGTGTGCCCCGCGAGCGTCGTCTCGAACGCGAAGCTCGTTCGCATCGTCGCGTAGCGATCGATCTCTTCGAGCATTACGCGGCCCGCGCGGATCGCGGCAGCTTCCGGTTGAAACGGCGAGAGTCCCGCCGCAATGAGATCCGCGTTGATGAACACCGGACAATCCGCCTCGGCAGGCAGGAACTCGCGCGCGAATGTCGTTTTGCCTGCGCCGTTCGGTCCGGCAATGATCACGACCTGCATCGCCCTCACCCTACCACCACTCCCTGATCCCCATGTCCTCTCGAAAACCCACGCGCAATCTCGACGCGCTTTCGATCACGCACAATCCTCCCGGCGCGCAGAAGGAGAAGGTTAAGGAACGCGCAGCGAGCGTTCCGCTCTCCGTCGAATACGACCACATTCCTCACGTACACGAGCAATGGGGTGGGACGTACAAAGAAGAGGCGCCGCAAAAGATAGTTCGAAAAGTTTCGAACAAAGCGACGAGCCGACCTTACGCCGAGTTGCGAGCTGCCTCCTCCTTCTCCTTTCTCGATGGCGCGTCGTTGCCTGAGGATCTGATTCATTTCGCCGCGGAACGCGAGGTGCCGGCGATGGCACTCATCGATCGCAATGGCGTGTACGGCGCGCCGCGATTCTTTTCGGCGGCGAAGAAGACCGGCGTTCGCGCGCTCGTCGGCGTGGAGCTGGTGATGATGGACAACGATCGCCTCTCCGTGCTTGTCGAAAATCGCGCGGGCTACAAGAACCTTTGTCGTCTGCTCACCGCCGGCGCGTTGAAGCATCCAAAAGGTCAGGCGCGCTACACGTGGGAACAGGTCGCTGAATACGCCGAAGGACTGCGCTGTCTCACGCGCGGGGATGACGAGACGATTCAAAAAATCAGCGGCATTTTCAAAGGTCGCACGCACATCGAACTGCAGCGTCATTTCCGTCGTGATGAAGAGCATCACAACGTGCGGCTCATCGATCTCGCGCGTCGATTGCGATTACCACTCGTCGCGACGAACGGCGTTCGTTACGCGCGACCGCAGGACAAGGAACTGCACGACGTCCTCACGTGCATTCGCGAAGGAAAGAATGTCGACAGCGCGGGCCGGCTCCTCGGCATGAATCGCGAGCGCCACGTCAAAGGTGCGGCCGAGATGTCGAGGCTGTTCGCCGATCTTCCTGAAGCGATCGACGGCGCGTGGGAGCTCGCGAGCACGCTCGACTTCACACTCGCCGATCTCGGCTATCAATTCCCCGACTATCCCCTGCCGCCCGGCGAAACGAACGACTCGTTTCTGCGCAAGATGACGTGGAACGCGGCGATGGCGCGCTTCCGGCCGCTCACCGCGAAAGCGCAGGCACAGCTCGAAAGAGAGCTGGCGATGATCGAGAAGCTCGCGCTCGCAGGGTACTTCCTCATCGTCTGGGACATCGTGCAGTTCTGCAATCGCGAGAAGATCCTCGTGCAGGGTCGCGGCTCCGCGGCGAACAGCGCGGTGTGTTACGCGCTCGGCATCACCGCGGTCGATCCCGTGCGCATGGAGTTGTTGTTCGAGCGATTCCTTTCCGAGGAGCGCGGCGAATGGCCGGACATCGATCTCGATCTACCTTCAGGAGATCAGCGCGAGAAAGTCATCCAGCACGTCTACGCGAAGTACGGCAAGCACGGCGCGGCGATGACGGCGAACGTGATCACGTATCGCGATCGTTCCGCGGCGCGCGAAGTCGGCAAGGCATTGGGCTTCTCGCTCGAGCAGGCAGACAAACTTTCGAAGACGGTCAGCACGTGGAATTTCGGCGAGATTCGCGAAAAGATCGAGAGCCTTCCGGGACAGCTCGCACAAAGTGGATTCGATGCCGAGGATCTGCGCGTGCAGCATTTCATGCGGCTTTATCTGCAGATTCAGAATCTGCCGCGACACCTCGGACAACACTCCGGCGGAATGGTGCTCGCGAAAGGACGCCTCGACGAAGTCGTGCCGCTCGAACCCGCGTCGATGCCGGGACGCGTCGTCATTCAGTGGGACAAAGAAGACTGCGCCGATCTCGGCATCATCAAAGTCGATCTCCTCGGACTAGGCATGCTCGCCGCGCTCGAAGATGCGATCCCGATCATTCGCAACAACGAAGGCATCGAAGTCGACTTAGCACATCTGCCGCAGGACGATCCACTCGTCTACAAGATGCTCAATGAAGCCGACACCATCGGCATGTTTCAGGTCGAGAGTCGCGCGCAGATGTCATCGCTGCCGCGCAACGCGCCGAAGTGTTTCTACGACATCGTCATTCAGGTCGCGATCATTCGCCCCGGCCCGATCGTCGGCGGCATGATTCGACCGTTCTTCGATCGACGTCAGGGCAAGATCCCGCTCGAGTATCCGCATCCCTGCCTCGAGCCGATTCTCAAGCGCACGCTCGGCGTGCCGTTGTTTCAGGAGCAACTGCTGCGCATGGCGATGGTCGCGGCGAACTTCACCGGCGGCGAAGCCGAAGAGCTGCGCCGCGCGATGGGATTCAAACGTTCGATGGAACGCATGGCCGAAATCGAGAAGCGATTGCGCGCGGGGATGATGCAGAACGGCATCGAAGGACCGGCGCAGGATCAGATCGTCAAATCGATCACGTCGTTCGCGTTGTATGGATTTCCCGAGTCACACGCGGCGAGCTTCGCGCTGATCGCGTATGCGAGCGCGTACATCAAAGCGCGACATCCGGCCGCGTTCTACATCGCGCTGCTGAACGCGTGGCCGATGGGTTTCTATCATCCGGCCACGCTCATCAAAGATGCGCAGCGGCACAACGTAAACGTGCTGCCGGTCGACATCAACAAATCGGGATGGCAATGCCGATGGGAAGACGGCGCGGTGCGCATGGGATTGCGATTCGTGAAAGGGCTGCGTGCGACATCAGGAGCGCGCATCGAAGCGATGCAGCCATTCACGTCGACGGACGATCTCGCGTTTCGCACGCGATTGCGCGATGACCAGCTTACGAAGCTCGCGTACGCGGGTGCGTTGTCGTCGTTCGGCATGACTCGGCGCGCGGCGTTATGGCAGGCGTCGTACGCGGCGAAGCAGGCCGGCGAATTGTTCGAAAACCCTGTGATTGATGTGAGCGCATCGCCGCTGCCGGAGATGTCGCATGCCGAAGAAACGATGGCGGATTACGACGCGATGGAGCTCACGACGGGCAAGCATCTGCTCGAACATTTCCGTCCGCAGTTGCGTCGCGATGGTGTGTTGAGCGCGCGGGAATTGAAGGAAGTGCCGAATGGAAGTTTCGTGCGTACGGCGGGCGCGGTGATCGTGCGACAACGACCCGGCACCGCGAAGGGATTCGTATTTCTCACGCTCGAGGATGAGACGGGACTTTCGCAGGCGATCGTGAGTCCGCAACTGTTCGCGGATCAGCGTTCGACGATTCTTACGAACTCAGGACTGGTGGTTGAAGGAAAGGTGCAGAACCAGGAAGGACAAGCGTCGGTGCGTGCGGAGAAGTTTTATCCGTTAGAAGGATTGCACGACGTGAAGAGTTATGACTTCCACTAAGTGGAGCGGCGGGCTCTCAGCCCGCCGAACCGAAAGCAATGGCGGGCTAAGAGCCCGCCGCTCCACTTTCATCGATCGCGTCGCACGCTGCGTCTGCACTTCGCTTCCGCGCGACTCTCGATCTGTCGCACGCGCTCGCGGGACAAGCCAAGAATCTCGCCGATGTCGCGCAGTGTGAGCTCGTCGTCCTGCAGCACGCCGTAGCGCAGCTTCATGATCGTCTTCTCTTCGAGCGTCAACTCATCCACTGCCTGCTGCACGGCCGCGTGCTGACGCAGCATCTGCAGATACGGCACGCGATCGGCGGGCATGTCGTTCGAGAGACCGGCTGGATGATCGTCGAGCTCGTCCCAGAAGTGCTGCCACGCTTTCGCATTCGGATTCGTGTTCAGCAACAGCACCGCAAGCTCGCTCTCGTTGATCGTCAGCTTCGCGCAGACCTTCGCGTTCGCGCTCGCGAGCACCGACGTCACGTTCGCAATCTCGCGATTGAGGAACGATGCGAGCTCGCGAATGCTCTTCGGCACGTTGTCGCTCACGCCGTGACGCAGCGTCAGGACGAGACGCTCTTTCGGCGAAAGCTCGGACATGTGCAGCAGTAACTCGCTGCGTCGAGACTGTTCCTGCATCTCGTCTTCGGCCGACGGAATCGTCGTCTGCTCGATGACGTCCGCGAGCTCGGTGTGCGATTCATCATCGAGCTCCGCGTTGAGCGAATAGTTGTCCGCGTTGGCTTGCAGCAGCGTCTGCACTTCTTTCACGGAGACGCCGAGGGATTGCGCGAGCTCGTCCGGCGTCGGGATGTGATTCCCTTCCGTCATCGCCGTCGCGATCGCCTTCTCGAGTCGATACATCAGATTGGCGCGCTTGGGCGGAAGACGAAACGCGCCCGCCTGTTCGGAGAGCGCGTGCAGAATCGACTGGCGGATCCACCACACCGCGTACGTGATGAACTTGACGTTCTTCTCGGGATCGAATTTCTTCGCGGCGTGGATGAGGCCGATGTTGCCTTCGTTGATGAGATCGAGGAAGTGAACGTGCGAGTTGCGATAGCGCTTCGCGTACGACACGACGAATCGGAGATTCGCTTTGACCAGTTCCTCGAGCGCGATCTTGTCGTTTTCCTGAACGCGACGACCGAGCTCGCGCTCCCGTTCCGGCGTCAGCCGCGGAACTCTCGCGATTTCCTGCAGGTACTGATTGAGGAGGTCGTACGACTCGTCGCGATCTTCGTAGCGGGCCATGTTACGGAGCCGTGCATTCTAACACCCGCTTCGCGGCGATCAGGAGCCGCCACGCTCAGCGCGTGGCGACTCTGGTGACGTTGCGAGGCTCGCGACCGATCTCGCGGCTGAGCATCTCCGCATCGATGTCGACACGCACGAGCACCGTGTCTTCGTCGTCATGCGCGAGCACGACCAGTTCGAAGCGCTCGGCATTCTTCGTGGGTCGCGCGTAGATGAAGCTCCACTCTTTCGATTTGCGCGAACGCACCTGCACGAGTGGTGAAAATCCTTCGCCGAGTTTCTCGCGCATGATCTTTTGCAATTCGTGCGGATCGAGTTTCTCGGCGCCGCGGAACGTGACGAGCTGGAAGTCGTGAATGCCATCGGGCGATGCGACGCGCACGAGCATGCGAGCGATGCCGAGGAACGGAATCCACATGCGCGAGACACCATCTTTTGCATCGATCGCGCGCGCGACGTCATTGAAGCCCGCGAACATCGGTTGCGCGATGACGAGTGCGAGCACGAGACCCGCGAGCACGCGCTTAGTCATGATTCTTCTCCGTGGTGATGTTCGGCACTCCGAAGTGACCTTCGAGCTCGGCGAGACGATCCATATCGATCCTGCCCTGAATGTTCACCACCGTGAATTCGGTCGGCTCCGCGGCGATGATCACCAGTCCCATGATCTGTTCGCCGCGCATGTCGGCCATGATGTTCACGTTCTCTTTCTTCTTGCTGCGCACCGTGACGAGCGGCTTCCACGTCGGCCCGAGCTGTGACTTGATGCGCTCGACGAGCTTGCGGTCGTACTGCCCTTCCTTGCCGAAGTCGTAGCTGCGCACGTAGATGCCCTGCAGATTTGCGGCGAGATCGCGAATCGCTTTCTCTTCGGGATCGGCGTTCGAGAGGAACTTCGCGGCGGCGCGAAGCATCGAGGCATCGAGCGTCACGTCGACGACTTCTTCGGCGCGCTCTTCGAGATCGGGGAAATCGAGATTGATCTTCTGTTGTGCGAACGCGGGCGCGGCCGCGAGCACGGTGAATGCGATGGTGAGGATCAGCTTGCGCATGATGGGTTCTTTCTCCTTCGATTATTTCTGCGATCCGATCTCGCGCACTTCCTGTCGTGCGTAGTGAACCTTCTCGCCCGCGATGCGCATCGCCTGGACGAGCTGCTCTTTCGCGCGCTCTCCTTCGATGCGTTCGTGGATCGAGTACGCGGCATATCCGCCGAGGATTGCCGTGAGCGTGAGTGAGGCCGCGACGGCGCGCCACCAGACGGGACGCGTGCGACGACTCTCTTCGCGCTCGATTCGCTCCATCACGCGATTCGCGAAGCCGGGCGCCGGCGACTCGCGTTGCAGTGCGCGTTTCAGATCGTTTTCGAGATTCATGAGTTGCTCTCCAGTTTCCTGCGCAACGCCTGGAGTGCGCGGTGCAGGTGACTCTTGACCGTGTTCACGGGCATTCCGACGATCCGGCAGATCTCCGACGGATCGAGGTCTTCCTGATAACGAAGCGTGACCACTGCTTTCTGTGTTTCGGGCAGCTCTTCGACGAGCTTGCGCAGACGCCGGTCGAGCAGCGGATCGAACGGACGTTGCTGCGCCGGAATCTCCGCCGCATCGTCGAGGCTCACCGCTTTCAATCGCGTGCGTCGTGCGACGTCAATGCAGCGGCGCGTCGCGACCTGACGTAACCAGAACAGCAGGTGTGATTCGGACTCGATCGTGTCGAGATTGCGATAGAGCTGCAGGAAGACGTCCTGCGCCAGCTCTTCCGCGCGCGAGCGATCGCCGAAGAAGTGGTAGATGAGGCTGTACACCATCGACTCGTGCCGCGTCACGATTTCCGCGAACGCCTCGTGATCGCCTGCCTGCGCACGGACCAGCACGCCACTGTCGGGCAGCGGTGTCAGCGCGATCGGTTCGGGTGCGATTGCCGTCATTCTGAGGCTATATACGCAGGCTTCGGGAATCGGGTGCAGTCGATCCAAAAAGTCTTGATTGCATCGACAGACGAGTAAAGGTACCGTCGCGCCCACAGAGGGTTTTGATGGTGAAAAACGGAAAAACGTTCGTTCTCGCAGCGATCGCTGTGCTCCTCCTCTCGCCGCTCGCTTCCGCGCAAACCATCGATCTGCTCACCGAGAAATCGGGACCAGCGGAAGCGACCGCCGGAAGCAACGTGTCGTACACCGTTACCGTCACGAACATCGGCGATACCGATGCGACGAATGTGTCGCTCGATGATCCGTTGCCAGGAGGGATGACCTTCGTCTCGATGACGCAGGACTCGGGACCGACGTTTTCGTGCAGCACACCGAGCGTCGGAGATCCGGGCACGGTGAGTTGCACGATCGCATCGTTCACCGTCGGTTCCTCCGCGCAATTCACGTTCGTGTTTCAGATTCCTCCGGGCACGCCGGACAGTACGTTCTTCACCAACATCGCGACGTCGACGGTGAACGGCAGTGCGGACGACAACTCCGAAAACGACAGCGGTGTGGCGGTGACGTCAACACCCGCGGCGCCGAGCGCCGATCTGTTCGCGCAGAAAATCGGACCGAGCACCGCTGCCGCCGACAGCGACGTGACGTACACGATCACGGTCGGCAACAACGGTCCGAACGACGCGGTCAACGCGAACTGGACGGATACGCTGCCGGGCACGATGACGTTCGTGTCGCTGACGCAGAACAGTGGTCCCACGTTTAGCTGCACGACCGGCGGAACGGTCACGTGCTCGATCGCTTCGTTCCCTGCCGGAACGAGTGCGACGTTCAGTCTGACGGGCCACATTCCGTCCGGAAGTTCTGCCGGCGAGTCATTCACGAACACCGTGACGATTCAGAGCGAGACATTCGATCCGGACACCGACGACACTTCCGCCACGCACACGCTGATCGTGCAGGGCGCAGATCTCGCGGTGACGAAGAGTGGTCCCGCAAACGCGACCGCGGGCGACAATCTCACCTACACGATCACGGTCACCAACAATGGCCCGGACTTCACCGCCTTCACCCTCGGCGACACGCTCCCGCCGAACACGACGTTCGTTTCGTTCCAGCAGAACAGCGGTCCGGCCACGTCGTGCACCACTCCGAACGCCGGCGCCACCGGCGATGTCATTTGCAGCGGCGGACTCGGAAACGCGGCCGTCGCGACGTACACGCTCGTGATCACCGCGGGCAACACGACCAGCGTCACGAACACCGTGAACGTTGCGGGCGATGCAGCCGACCCCGATACAAGCAACAACAGCTCATCGACGACCGCGGCGATCACGGCGAACGCGGATCTCGCGGTGGTGAAGACCGGATCGACGAGCGTGAACGCCGGCGCGGATGCGACGTACACGATCACGGTGACGAACAACGGTCCGTCCGATGCAGCGAGCGTTTCGCTCACCGATACGGTTCCGCCGAACACGACGTTCGTTTCGTTTGCGCAGAACAGCGGCCCGTCGTTCAACTGCACGACACCAGCAGTTGGCGCAACCGGTACGGTCACGTGCACGCTCGCATCGATGTCCGCGAGTGCGACCGCGTCATTCACATTCGTGGTTCACGTTGCATCGGGCGCGGCGAGTGGCGGCACGGTGACGAACACCGCGAACGTCTCGTCGACAACCGGCGATACGAATACGACGAACAACAGTTCGTCGGCGAATACGTCGGTGACGACGCTCGCCGATCTGCGCATTCAGAAGACGGGACCGAGCGGCATGTCGCCGGGCTTGAACGCGACGTACACGATCACCGCGGCGAATGATGGTCCGTCGGATGCGATGACCGTCACGATTCAGGACATCCTCCCAGCGGAAGTCACCTTCGTTTCGCTCGCGCAGAACAGCGGTCCGACGTTCAACTGCACGACACCCGCGGCCGGTGCGAACGGCACCGTGACGTGCACGCTCGCGCAGTTCGTTGCTGGTGCGAGTGCGACGTTCACGCTGACGGTGCAGGTCACGCCATCGACGACGTTCGGGACGCAGGTCACGAACACGGCGACGATCACATCGGCGACGAGTGATCCGGACAGCGGCGATACGTCGTCATCGACGACAGGCAATGTGACGACGCTCGCGGACGTGACGATCACGAAGACCGGAGCACCGGCGGTGCACGCCGGTGAGACGACGACGTACACGATCACGGTGACAAACAACGGTCCGACGGATGCGACGAGCGTGGAGCTCTCGGATCCGCTGCCCGCAAACACGACCTTCGTCGCGTTCGATCAGACCTCTGGTCCCACGTTCAATTGCGTGGAGCCCGCGGTTGGATCGAACGGCACGGTGACGTGCACGATCGCAACACTTGCGAATGGCGCATCGGCCGCGTTCACGCTGACGGTTGCGGTGAATGCGGGTGCGACGGGCACGTTCACGAATACCGCAACGGTGTCGAGCACGAACGATCCGACGCCGGGAAACAACAGCGGCAGCGCGGCCGTGACGATCGCCGCGGGAAACATCCCGACGCTGTCGACGTGGGGATTGATGATTCTCGCCGCGGCACTGGGATTGATCGTGGTGTTGAAGAAATGAAGTGGAGCGGCGGGCTCTTAGCCCGCCGTTCATCTGATCGAGTCGACGGGCTGAGAGCCCGCCGCTCCACTCACTTCGACAGCGTCATGTCGAAGAACTTCATCCACGTACTGCCATCGCGCGAGAACTCCCCGATCTCGTGCCATTCGTTCTTCGCGGTGCGATCGATCGTGTAGCGAATCTTTCCCATCGGCGCATCGAAGCCCCACGTCGCGGTGTTTTCGCTCACGGTCATCCACGCTTCGACGTAGCCTTCGCGCGCGGTCCACGCATCGAAGCGATACGCGCCTTTCTTCTCGTCGTACGAAATCACGCCGAACGCTTCGTGCACGACGTCGCCAAGTGAACCGTCCTCGTTCCTGCGCTTGCCGAGTCCATCGATGACGATCAACTTCCCGCCCAGTTTCGACTGCACGCGCTCGGTCTGCGAAACGGATTCCGATTTGCCCGGGCCCATCTGAATCGACGCGGCGCCTTTCCACTCGCCGAGCAACCAGTCGAACTTCTTCATCTCATCGGCGGCGAACGCGGAAGTGGCGATGAACGTCATCGCCAGAATGAGAACCAACGTACGAATGCGCATACGAAAACTGCCTCCTTCGCGCGGCAATATGCGTTTGCGCGCGCGAACGGAGGCAGTGACGAATGTCAGGAGAATTTCGTGTGATCAGTGAGCCGCGACCGGCGCATCGAGACTGCGATAGCGCTTCGTGCCCGGGAGACACGTCTTGTGCTCGACGTGATACAGGAACTCGTCGCGGAACTTCTTCACCGATGAGATGACCGGACCGATCGCCGCGTCGCCGAGGGCGCAGAGCGATTTGCCTCCGATGTTGTCGGCCATGTCGAGCAGCAGATCCGCGTCCTGCTTGCGGCCTTCGCCGCGCTCGAGACGATTGAGGATCGACTCCATCCAGTTCGTGCCTTCGCGGCACGGCGTGCACTGACCGCACGACTCGTGTGCGAAGAACTTCGAGAGACGCCACACCGCGTCGACGATGCAGACGCTTTCGTCGAGCACGATGACGCCCGCGGAGCCGAGCATCGATCCCGCTTTCATCACCGAGTCGAAGTTCATCGACAGATCGATCTCCTCTGGCTTCAGCATCGGAGCCGATGCGCCGCCCGGGATGACTGCTTTCAGTTTGCGATCGCCCGCGATACCGCCGCAGTGGTCGTAAATCAGTTCCTTCAGATTCACGCCCATCGGGAACTCGTACACGCCCGGCTTCTTCACGTTGCCGGAAACGCAATACAACTTCGGTCCCGTGTTCTTCGGCTCGCCGAACGATTTGAACCAGTCCGCGCCGTTCTTGAGGATCAGCGGCACGCACGCGAGCGTCTCAACGTTGTTGACGACCGTTGGTCCGCCGAACACGCCAACGACCGCGGGGAACGGCGGCTTCACGCGCGGCTGTCCGCGATGTCCTTCGACGGATTCGATGAGTCCCGTTTCTTCGCCGCAGATGTAGGCACCTGCACCGCGATGCACGGTGATGTCGAAGTCGAATCCACTGCCGAAAATGTTCTTGCCGAGGAAGCCTTTCTCACGCGCTTCTTCAACTGCTTTGACGAGCACCGTCGAGCCGTAGTGGAACTCGCCGCGGATGTAGATGTACGACATCGGATTCGAGCCGATGGCGTACGCCGCGATGATCATGCCTTCGATGAGCAGGTGCGGGTCGCGCTCGATGATCACGCGATCCTTGAACGTGCCCGGCTCCGCCTCGTCGGCGTTGCAGAGCAGGTACGTCGGACGCGGTGCATTGCGCGGCACGAAGGACCACTTCATTCCGGTCGGAAAGCCGGCGCCGCCGCGTCCGCGGAGCTCCGAGTCCTTCACGATCTGAATGACCTCTTCCCACTTCATCCCCAGCGCCTTGCGCGCGGCGTCGTAGCCGCCGCCGGCGAGGTACGTCTCGATCGACCTCGAGTTGGGCTTGTCGATGTTGGCCGTGAGTACGCGAATCGGTTCCATGGGTTACTTGAGCTTCTCCAGGAGCGTGTTCATCTTCTCGACGCTCATGCTCTCGTGATAGTCGTTGTTGACCTGCACGACCGGTGCGGTGCCACAGGAGCCGAGGCATTCCACTTCGACGACCGTGTAGAGACCATCTTTCGTAGTCTCGTGCGGCTTCACATCCAGCTTGTGGCAGAGACCTTCGTAGATGTCGTACGCGTTGTTGACCATGCACGAGAGATTCGTGCAGACGCGAAGCTGGTACTTGCCGACCGGCTTCTGGTTGTACATGTCGTAGAACGACACGACGCCGAACACGGTCGAGGGTGCGAGGTCGAGCAATTCGCCGACGTAGTGCACGGCTTCGGGCGAGATCCATCCCCACGTTTCCTGGACGAGATGGAGCGTCGGCAGGAGTGCCGCTTCCTTCGTCGGGTAACGCGTGAGGATGACGTCGAAGCGCTTCTTCACCTCTTCGGGAAATTCGACTTTTTTCGTCGAATCCGCAAAGCGGTCTTTGGCGTATGGATTGTCGGGATGGAGATCAGCCATTCTTCTTCGAGGTCCTTACTTCCAGTCGAATGCTTTCTTCTTCCACACGTACACATAGCCGACGGCGAGAAGAAGCATGAACACGAGCATTTCTCCGAACACGAACCAGGAGACTCCGGTGCTCGTGCGCGTGGCGTCGCGATAGATGACGGCCCACGGATAGAGGAACGCCGCTTCGATGTCGAACAGGATGAACAGCATCGCGATCTGGTAGAAACGCACGTTCACGCGCTTGCGGTTCTCGTCGAGCAGCGGCACGCCGCTTTCGTACGGCGCCAGCTTCGACGGATTGCGCTGATGCCGGCCGAGAATCCAGTTCAGGCCGAGAAACACCGCGCCGAGGATGATGGCGACGGTGAGCATGAGCAGGATGGGGATGTAGCTGTTTGTCATAGACGTGCTGGATGCGTACGGACGGACGTCCGGCGCGCGCGCATCCTACAAGGGGATTGCCATTCGGACAAGTGGCGAAGCGGCCGGTGCAGAAACTCCGCACCAAAAGAAAACGGCGGGCTGAGAGCCCGCCGTTTCACATCGTGATCGTTATTTCTTTACGCCGCGGATTCGGTGAGGTACTGCATCGCGGTCTCGCGCGAATCGAAGATCTTGAAGACGGTGTCGAGCTTCGTGATCTTGAGCAATGCGAGGATGCGATGCGACGGCTTCACCAGCGCCATCTTGCGCTGGCGGTCTTCGAACTTCTGCAGGTAGCCGATCAACTCGCCGAGACCGGTCGAATCCATGTAGTTGATCGCTTCGAAGTTGATCATCACCGGGCCGGTCTCGTCGTTCAGCACTTTCTCGAGATAGCTGGAGAATTCGCGAGCGCTTTCGCCGAGTTTGATGACGCCCTGGATGTCCAGAACGGTCACATCGTTGACCCTGTTCTTGATGATATTCATGCTGTTTTCGCCGACGGCCCGAAGTGTATCAGACCGGCCGACACCATCGGCAATCTTCATCGCCTCTCCTCTTCGCTGCCGCGTCCAATGCGATCCGTGACCATCGTGACGAGACTGAGCACGATCGCACCGACGATCGCCCAGCCGAATCCATCGATGCGAAAACCGGGCACGAAGAAGTCGGTGAGCTTGAGCATGATCGCGTTCAGCACGATCAAAAAGATGCCGAGCGTGATCACCGTGATCGGCAGCGTGAGCACGAAGAGAATCGGTCGCACGAGTGCGTTCAGCAAGCCGAGAACCGCGGCCGCAATCGCGAGCGAGACCCACGACGCGTAATGAAAATGCGGAACAACCGTCGCGACGAGCAACAGCGCAAGCGTGTTCAGAATCCAGCGAATGATCAGCGACATCAACTCACCTGTACGTCGATCTTACGCGCAGCAAGCTCCTGCATGAACGGATCGGGCGGAATGCATTTCTCCTGCGGCAACGCGCCTTTCGAGGTGGTCTGGTTGCGCGCCATCATCAATGCAACGATCGATGCAGGAAATGCAGTGGTGCGCATCATCGCGCTGAGATCCGTCTCGGGATCGTAGCGATCGATGATGTCGTAGCGCAGCCGTTTGCCACCGCCGGCGAATTCGACGCGCACGAGCACGACATCGGGCTCATCGTGCGGAAGATTCTTCACGAGCAACTCGCCAAGAACGCGACGCGGTTTGACCTGCTGTCCATCGACGTCGATCGCATCGCTGCTGCAAAGGCCGAGATCGATCATCGTTTTGAACTTTGCGCAGTGACCAGGGAACCGGATGGTCTTGTAATCGAGGTCGCGCACTTTGCCGAGGAAGGAGTCGACGAGGGTCGAGGTGCCGCCGCTGGTCTGAAAGGCTTCCATTTTTCCGAAGGGCTCGGGAAACGTGAGCGACTCCACTTCGGTCATGGAGTCGACGATGGTGACTTTGCCGTCGCGAATGACGCGCGCGGGCTCGATGTATTCGTTGATCAGGCCTTCGACGGAGAAGACGAGCTGGTAGTCGAGCGGCGGCTTCGGGGTCTGCGGCAATCCGCCGACACGAATGTGAATCTCATCGAGTTGTTCGAATTGCTGCGCACCATGTGCGGCGAGAACGGCAACCATTCCGGGCGCGAGACCGCAATCTGGAATGATGTTGATGCCTGCTTCGCGCGCTTGTGCATCGAGCGCGAGCTCGGCGTCGACGACGGTGTTGTTGCCGCCGAGGTCGCAGAAGTGGGTGCGCGCTTCAATGGCGGCTTTGGCGAGTCCTTCGTTGAGCCAGTAGTTGACGCAACTGATCGCGGACGCATGTCCGCGCATGAGCTCGACGACTGCGTTGTGGTCTTTGCAGTCGATCTGTTTCGCTTCGACACGGCCGGGATAGCGCGCGGCAATGGCTTGCGCTTTGGCGAGGTCGAAGTCGGCGACGGTGACGCCAGTGACGTCGGGTTGAGAGACGAGGTCGTGTACGGCACCAAGGCCCATGCGGCCGGCACCCAAAACAAGCATTCGCATATCGGGCGGGGATTGTAGTCGGTAGTCGGTAGTCGGTAGTCGGGAGTCGGGAGAATGATGATCGGGCGTCTCAGCTGTCATTGAGAAACGAACTTCGTGGGTGGCGCGGGGGTCTCCCGACAACCGACTACCGACAACCGACTACCTCTTACAAATACCGTTCGATGCTCGAAATGAATGTCTTCACGTCGATCGGCTTCGAGATGTAGCCGTCGCATCCGGCTTCGAGAAAACGATCCTTGTCCCCGCGCATTGCGTGAGCGGTCAGCGCGAGAATGGGGATTCGCGCCGTGCGCTCCTCCCCCTTCATGGCACGGACGACCGAAAGGCCGTCCATGCCGGGAAGATGAATGTCCATCAGGATCAGATCCGGAGCGACGCCATCGCGAGTGATCGCGAGAGCTTCCTCGCCGCTCGTCGCCTTCACGATCTCGTACCCACCCTCTTCGAGGAGGAACTCGACGAGTTGCATGTTCATGTCGTTGTCTTCAACGACCAGAATTTTCCGGGCGCTCATGCGTGGGATTGCGACCCCAAGTGTACGTCAACCGTTCGCTCAACCGTTCGAACGTGGAGCCGGTGGCACTCCGCGCGGTTGCGTTTCCTGCGGCGACGGCGGGAAATACCACGGCTCGTACTCGACCTTCGCCGCTTTCTCGAGTCGCTGCACTTCTTCCTGCAGGATCTCCTGCTGCACGCGTTGCAGCAATGCCGGCCGCAACTCCTCGAGCGTCGGCGTACCGATCGAGAACAGATGCAGACCGAGTTGCGTACGCACCGGATTGCTGACCTGCCCCGGCTTCAGATTCGCGATCGCCGCTTCGACTTCCGGCGGCAGTTGCTGATTCGGAGAGAGTGCTCCGAGCGAGCCGCCCTTGCGCGCCGTTTCGAGATCATCCGATTCCGTCATCGCGATCTGCGCGAAATCCGCGCCGCCGCGAATCTTCTGCGCGAGTGCATTCGCTTTCGCCATCGCTGCTTCCGGCGAGAGCGGCTTGCGATCGCGCGGCGGAACCATCGAGCCCTCGTAGCCGATCACGATGTGGCGCAGCGTCTTCACTTCATTCTTCGTGCGCTCGTACTCCGCTTTGA
>JACZCU010079373.1_pt1 | contig 25460 bp, 28 predicted proteins | sample 8641851 | NCBI WGS metagenome assembly JACZCU01 (sample SAMN15324605, study PRJNA640507) | soil metagenome | isolation source: monocropping sugarcane control | place: China: Luxin town, Laibin City, Guangxi Province | collected 2019-07-25 | depth 10cm m | reverse complement strand
GTAAGGGAACTCAGGCGATGCGGCTTGCCAGCCGCTTCGCCATCCCCCACATCTCGCGTGGCGCCATGCTTCGCAATGCCGTTGCGGACGGTAGCGAGCTTGGCAAACAGGCCGTACTGATCATGGCATCGGGTGGTCTCGTTTCCGACGATCTGATGATCGGCATCATCAACGATCGCCTAGCGAAGTCGGACGCGCAGAAGGGTTTCATTCTCGACGGGTTTCCGCGGACGCTGGTTCAGGCCGAAAAGCTCGATGGAATTGTCGGGAATGGCACAGATCCGCTCCGCGTTCTTCAACTGCTCGTTCCAGACGACGCAATTGTTCGTCGCATCACACTGCGACGGACGTGTGCGCAGTGCGGAGCGATCTACCATCTCGAGAATCAACCCCCGGCGAACGACAACGTTTGTGATCGTTGCGGCGCCGAGGTCATCGCACGGCCCGACGATACGGAAGAGGCCGTGCGGAAGCGTCTGGATGCGTTTCACAAGCAAACCATGCCTGTCGCGACGTACTACAAGGCGAAGAATATTTTGCGAGAGGTCGACGGTGTCGGTCCTCTCGATGTGGTCTTTGAACGGATCGAAACGTCCCTGGCGTAATTCGGAAACTCAGTGCTCGATAGAATGAAGGGACCGACACTCAAGAATCGCGACGAGATCGCGACGATGGACCGGACGAACCGGATCGTCGTCGAGATCCTCGAACTGATGCGTGGCATGGTCAAGCCCGGCGCGACCACGGCACAGCTCAATGCGATGGCCGAGGAAGAGCTCGCGAAGCGCGGCGCAAAGTCGCCCTTCAAAGGCTACTCTCCGATGGGCCTGCCGCCGTATCCGGCGGTTGTCTGTTCGTCGGTCAACGATGTCATCGTGCATGGGATCCCGAATCGCGCGAAGCTGCAGGAAGGCGACATCATCGGACTCGACTTCGGGTCGATCTTCGAGGGTTTCGTCGGCGATGCCGCCATCACGGTGCCGGTCGGAAAAATCAGCGCGAGCGCGCAGAAGCTTCTCGACACGACTCGTGAGTGCCTGGAACTGGCTATCGAAGAGATGCGCCCGGGACGGCACATCGGTGACATCGGTGCGGCAGTTCAGGAGCACGCCGAGTCTCGCGGTTTTCACGTGATCCGCACGTTCGTCGGTCACGGGATCGGCCGCAAGATGCACGAGGAACCTCAGGTGTACAACTTCGGGAAGCGCGGCCGCGGGATCGAGCTTCGCGAGGGAATGGTCCTGGCGATCGAGCCGATGTTGTGCGAGATCGGCCCGAAACTACGGTCGCGCATCGAACGCGCCGGAGCGAACGGAATGATCCAGGACGTGAAGACGGATGCCGATGGATGGACGGCGCGAACGGTCGACGGGACTCTCGCGGCGCACTTCGAGAACTCGGTAGCCGTCACGGCAAACGGTCCGAAGGTGTTGGGGAAGTAAGGGAACAAAAGGAAGGTATGTCGAAGGAAGACGCGATTGAAGTGACCGGAACCGTCCTCGAAACGTTGCCCAATGCGATGTTTCAGGTCGAGCTGGAGAACAAGCACAAAGTCCTGGCGCACATCTCCGGCAAGATGAGAAAGCACTTCATTCGAATTCTTCCGGGAGACAAAGTGCTGGTCGAGCTCTCGCCGTACGACTTGACGCGAGGCCGCATCACATATCGATACAAATGAGCCATCGGCTGTCAGCTCTCGGCTCTCCGAAGAAATACGAAAGTGTTCTCCAGAGGGCTGAGAGCTAAGAGCTGAAAAGCTAAGGATCAAACAATGAAAGTTCGTTCTTCGGTTAAAAGAATCTGCACGAAATGCAAGGTCGTCCGTCGTCAGGGCGTGATTCGGATCATCTGTGAGAATCCGAAGCACAAACAGCGGCAGGGCTAATTCAGGAGCAATCGGGAAATGGCACGTATCGCGGGTGTGGATCTTCCACTCAACAAGCGGGTCGAAATCGGCCTGACGTACATCTACGGCATCGGCCGTACTCGCTCGAACGACATTCTGTCGAAGTCGGGCGTGAACAAGGACACGCGCATCAAGGACCTCACGGAAGATGATGTGCGCAAGATCCGTCAGATCATCACCGACGAAGGTAAGGTCGAAGGTGATCTGCGCAAAGACGTCGGCCTCGACATCAAGCGGCTGATGGAGATCAACTGCTACCGCGGCATGCGTCACCGCCGTGGTCTTCCGGTGCGCGGACAGCGGACGCACACCAACGCGCGCACGCGCAAAGGTCCCCGCAAGGGCGCCGTCGCGGGCAAGAAGAAGGCAACGAAGAAGTAGCCTTTCGCTCTCGCGAACGGCAACTTTTGAAAAGGGATTCAGATGGCAACTGCACGTGGAGCAAAGGCGGGCGCGCGTCGCGCCGGTACCAAGCGCAAGGAGCGGAAGAACGTTCCGCACGGCGTCGCGTCGATCGCGGCGACCTTCAACAACACGATCGTGGCGATCACCGATCCGATGGGCAACATCCTGTCGTGGTCGAGCGCCGGCCGCATCGGATTCAAGGGTTCCCGCAAGGGTACTCCGTTCGCCGCGCAGGTGGCAGCTCAGAATGCTGCGCAGCTCGCGCAGGAGCACGGCATCCGCTCGGTCGACGTCAAGGTGAAGGGCCCTGGCGCCGGCCGCGAGTCGGCCATCCGTGCGCTGGCGGCGTCCGGTCTCGACATCAAGTCGATCAAGGACGTCACCCCGATCCCGCACAACGGCTGCCGGCCGCCGAAGCGCCGCCGCGTCTGACGCAAATCGAAAGTTTTGTTGACGGTTGGTGGCCGGCGGAGAAAGTGCCCGCCGGCTGCCAACCGCCAACGCGTTTTCTTACGCCGAGCAGCAGCCGGCGTAAACGCAACGCGCCATGGTGGCGCGGGTGCGAACATCAGGAGGCTTGAGTGGCTCGTTATACCGACCCCGTTTGCCGGCTTTGCCGTCGCGAGGGCATGAAGCTGTTTCTGAAGGGCGATCGTTGCTTCAAGGACAAGTGCGCAATCGAGCGCCGCAACTACGCGCCTGGCCAGCATGGCCGCCGCCGTTCCAAAGTGCTCGGCTACGGTCTGCAGCTTCGTGAAAAGCAGAAAGTGAAGCGCATCTACGGTCTGTTGGAGAGCCAGTTCCGGCTGTACTTCCAGCGCGCCGAGCGCAAGACCGGCATTACCGGCGAGAACCTTCTCCGCCAGCTCGAGCTCCGGCTCGACAACGTGGCGTACTCCCTCGGCTTCGCCTCCTCGCGCGCCCAGGGCCGCCAGCTCGTCCGCCACGGCCACGTCGAGGTGAACGGCAAGAAGATCAACGTCCCGTCGTATCAGGTCCGCAAGGGCGACGTCATTCAGGTTCGTGAGAAGAGCAAGAAGAACGATCAGATCCGTCAGGCCGTCGAAACGGCAGCGGGTCGCGGCGTTCCGGCATGGCTCCAGCTCGAGCCCGAGGCGTTCCGCGGTACCGTGACGGATCTTCCGAAGCGCGAAGACATCCGCCTCCCCATCCAGGAACAGCTCATCGTCGAGCTCTACTCGAAGTAATCAATCTCGATGGCACTGCGGGCGACGCGTGCGCGCGTCCGCGGTGCCGTCTCACGCGAGGAGGCCGCTCACATGATGTGGTCAGATTTCCAGAAACCCAAAAAGCTCGATTACGATCCCGAGACCCTTACACCGAATTACGGGCGTTTCATCGCCCAGCCGTTCGAGCGCGGCTTCGGTACGACCATCGGGAACGCGCTGCGGCGGGTCCTGCTCTCCTCGATCGAGGGTGCGGCCATCACCGCTGTTCGCGTCGAAGGCGTGCTGCATGAGTTCTCGTCGCTGCAAGGCGTCGTGGAAGACATGACGGACGTCGTCCTCAACCTCAAACAAGTGCCGTTCAAGCTCCATGGCAGCGGCCCCAAGACGCTGTACCTCGAGAAGAAGGGGCCGGGCGTCGTCACGGCCGCCGACTTCGAGCAGGATCCGGACGTCGAAATCCTCGACCCGACCGCGCACATCGCGACGCTGTCGAAGGAAGGCTCGCTCAAGCTCGAGGCTCGTCTCAAGAAGGGCCGCGGCTACGTCGTCGCCGATCGCAACGCGGACTCCGATCTGCCGCTCGGCTACATCCCGGTCGATTCGATCCACTCGCCCGTTCGCCGCGTGAACTATCACGTCGAGGGCGCGCGCGTCGGTCAGATGACCGACTACGACAAGCTGATCCTCGAAGTGTGGACCAACGGCGCGGTCTCGCCGCAGGAGGCGATCAGCCTCGCTGCCGAGCTGCTCGGTGACCACCTGCGCATCTTCAGCGCGTTCGAAACGCGCGCGGAAGAGCGCGAGGAAGCAGCCGCTCCCGAAGTCGATCCGCGCCTGGCCGAGATGCTCGCCAAGCCGATCGAGGAGCTCGATCTATCCGTCCGCTCGGCCAACTGCCTCAAGAACGCGAACATCCGTACCCTCGGCGATCTGGTGCAGCGCACCGAGCGCGAGATGCTTTCGACGAAGAACTTCGGCCGCAAGTCGCTCGACGAGATCAAAGACGTTCTCGCCAGCCTCGGTCTGTCGTTCGGCATGACCCGCGTCCCGGTTGGCTCGCGGGAGATGCGCGACTAAGCGCGTGATTGAGGGTTGAGGTGAACCGATGAGACATGGATATGCAAACCGAAAGCTGGGCCGTACGTCGAGCCATCGCGCCGCGATGTTCCGCAACCAGCTCACTTCTCTGATCCAGGCTGAGCGTATCGTGACGACGCTTCCCAAAGCGAAGGAACTGCGCCCGCAGATCGAGAAGCTCATCACGCTGGCGAAGAACGACAGCGTGCACAACCGCCGCAACGCCGCTCGTCTGGTTTCCGACGAAGCGATCGTGAAGCTGTTCGACACCCTCGGACCGCGTTTCTCGACGCGTCCGGGCGGATACACGCGCATCATGAAGCTCGGTGCGCGCCGCGGCGACGCCGCGGAGATGGCGATCCTCGAGTTCGTGGAGCGTTCGGCCGAGAAGACCGAAGGCGCTTCCGAGACTCCGGCGCCGTCGAAGAAGGGCGGCAAGAAGGCCGCCGCTCCGGCCGCGGAAACCGCTGCCGAAGAGAAGCCGAAGCGCACGCGTAAAGCGGCCGCGCCGAAGGCCGAAGAGGGCGCCGGCGAAGAGAAGCCGAAGCGCACTCGCAAGAAGAAGGAAGAGTAAATCGCTCCTGAAAACGCCCGCCGCAAGGCGGGCGTTTTCATTTCAGGCGCGCCCGCACGATCGTGAGATCGCCTTCGTGTGACTGAAATGCGCTCGATTGATTGCGCGCCTCAATCAATACGCTCCCAACATTTGGGAGTCCATACGTCGCCTCGCTGACGATGACGTCGCTCAACCCTTTCGTGGCGATGTCGACGACGACTTCCGGAGTCGCGCTGACAGTAACGAACTGCCATTCGCCGGCGCGATCGTGACGACGTTCCGGCTTCGGCGGTAACGCGATTCCGTTGACGCGCTGCGTCGTTCCGCCGCGATAGATGAGCGTGATGCGACTCGCGTTTCTCTGTGCGTTGATTCGCAATCGCACGCCGTTCGCAATTGGCTCCTGCGCGATCACCGGCCGCGGAATCGCGAGTTTTGGTGCGGTCGCAGCGAACCCCGATGCCTTGTTCCACGGCGTGATCGACGTGTCGAGTTTCGTGAAGCTCGCGAATTGCGTCATGCGCGGAGTCACGGTGCTGGTGATCCAGCGCGGAGTCGGTGCGGCGGGATCATCGACGTAGAGCACGTTGATGCGACGCGGTTTCGCATCGTCGTATGAAGGCAGTGCAACCGCGATGATGGCGCAAACGATCGCGAGGATCGCAATCGCAATGGCGCTGCGCATCGACGCGAACAAAGGTGCTACAAACGTAGCAAGGATGCCGATGAGGATTGCGACCGCGGCCATCATCGATCCGCCTAACGCTTCGTAAAGCAAAAGGCCGAGGGGAAACAGCAACACAGCGCCGACGGTTGCTGCGACAGCGCTGGTGATCACCTCATTCGCATGAATGAGTGCGCACAACGTGACCGCGATCGCCGGCACGACGAACAAAAACGCGGTGCCGCCTAACGTGAGGCAGAGCGCGATCCCGATCGCGTGCCACACGATTCCGATGCCGTACAGCATCGGCAGTGGCTCGCTGCGCTTGCGAAACATCGCGGCCGCGATCAACGCTGCCGCGAGTCCCGTCAACCACATCGCCGCGATCGAAACTTCGGGATGTGCGACCCACGTCATGTCAGCCGCGCGCAATCGCGCGAGCCAGCTCACGCCGTATCCCATCAACGCGGCGAGCAGAATTGCGATGAATGCGGTGAGAACGCCGTATGTCATCGCGCGCGGCGGCAGTTTGCGCGCGGCGCCGACGAGCAGCAGCAGACTGATCACCGCCATCCACAGCGTCCATTCCTGCGGCCACCACACGAGTGTGAAGCCGAGGATGTCGAAGTACGTGGCGTCGGAGGAACTGCGCGCGTCGAGATCGACATCAGCGAGCGTGCGCGCGGTGCCGAGAAGATTCTCGCCGTGATGCTGCAGCGTGCGCTCGCTTGCGTGGGCGACGTCGTCGAATGGTGTGTGATACCAGTTCACGCCGCGAATCGCCGCGAAGTTCACCGCCGCTTTTTCTTCGCGCTTGAAGATCGTGACGTCGGTGTCGTTCGGCAGCAGGTTGTAGATCGCGTAGAAGAATGACGTCGCCATCGGTCGCGGCAGCGCATTCGCGAGATGGCGCGCGAGCCAGCGATTGCCGGTGCTGGTCTCGAACATGTTGCTGCCGCCGAACGTGCCGCGATTCTCGACATTGACCACGATGCCAACGTCGCGCATGAGATTCGCGTCTGCCGTGAATGCCTCCGCGCCTAACAGCCCCGCTTCTTCGCCATCGGTGATGAGAAACATCACCGGATTGCGCGGCGCATCTTTCTGCATCGCACGCGCGACTTCGAGTACGGCCGCGGTGCCCATCAAATCATCTGAGACACCAGGTCCCGCGCCGACGGAGTCGTAGTGCGCCATCAGCATCACCGCGCTGCCTCGCGCGTTCGCGCGCTTCGCGATGATGTTCTCAACCGTCCCGCAATTCGCGTACGCGTTGCACGCGAAGCGGCGCTGAATGCTGGTGTCGTAGCCGAGGGAGCGAAAGCGGGCGACGATGAGATCGCGTGTGATTGCGTTCGCGCGCGATCCGATTGGATGCGGTTCGCCGTGTTGTGCGAGCTCGCGCAGCACCGTCATTGCACGCGCGGACGAAAACTCGTTCGCGGGCGCATTCGCATCGCGTGGTGGGACGCCGTGCGAACGCCACAGCGCGAGTGCAAACACGACAGCCAGGGGAAGAGCGACGGTGAGGGCTCGACGCATGTGGCCGCCATTGTCGCGCAACCGTTCCGCAACCTCCGCGCGATTCCGCCGTATCCACGCAACAAAGCGAGGTGCACGAATGCGAAGACTGATTCCTGCGGCAATGTTCCTGATGCTCACCACCGCGGCGGCCGCGGGTGAGTTGACCGAGACGCTCGACAAAACGTTCGACGTCAAGCCGGGAGCGACGGTGCAACTGACGAACGTCAACGGCCGCATCAACGTCACGTCGTGGGATCAGCCGAAGGTTCGCGTCATCGCGCTGAAGCGCATCGAAGCGGACAATGACAATCTCAAAGCCGCAATGAAGGAACTGCGCGTCGACATTCAGGCGAAGAACGGCGGACTCGTCGTCACCACGAAGCAGCCGAAAGATTCGGAAGGATGGGCCGCGCTGTTCTCGTGGCTCGCGGGCGATCACGTCGAGGCCGAGGTTCGTTACGACATCACTGTGCCGCGCAGCATGAATCTCGATTTCGAAAACACGAACGGCGCGATCGAAGCGAAGAATCTCAGCGGAAAGATCGAGCTCGAAACGACGAATGGCAGGATTGAGGTGGCGCGCTGCTCGGGCACGGTCGACGCCTCGACGACGAATGGCAGCATCGAGGCGGATCTCGTGCGAGTGACGAAAGGTCAGCCGCTGCATTTCGAGACGACGAATGGCCGGATCTCGGTGACGCTGCCGAAGGATCTCGCGCTCGATGTCGATGCGGATACGACGAACGGCTCGATCAAGAGCGATCTGCCGGTCGCGACGAGGAGCTTCGATCGCAATTCGCTGCGCGGCACGATCAACGGCGGCGGCACGCCACTGCGTCTGCGCACGACGAACGGCGGGATTTCGATCAAGACCGGCGCGTGATTTCGGCGGTTACTGCGATAGCGGTGGCTTGCGCCACCGCACCCCAGGGTGGCGGCATCGGCCGTCGTGACATGCGCGACCCTTGCGCTCTCGCAGCGTCAGCACGATCGCCGGAACGTTGAGAAAGCGCAGCAAATCGAGCGGCGCGACCGGTGTGAGCGACATCAGTGCGGAGAGAATCGCGGCGCGCATGCCACGATCGCAACGTCACTCCGGCGTGATGTATGCCCCGGTGATTCCTCCATCCACCAGGAACGAAGTTCCGTTCACGAACGACGACTCATCACTCGCGAGGAACAGCGCGGCATTCGCCATCTCCTCCGCTTTCGCGAAACGTCCCGGCGGAATGTGCACGAGTCTTCGATTGCGTCGTGCTGGATCCGCGAGCAACTCCGCGAGCAGCGGTGTTTCCACCGGCCCGGGACACAGTGAATTCGCGCGAATGTTTTTTCTCGCGAACTCCACCGCGATCTCGCGCGTCATCGCCAGTACGCCACCTTTGCTCGCGGTGTATGCGATCTGCGGAACGGCCGCGCCCATCACGGCGACGAACGACGCGGTGTTGATGATCGAGCCGCCGCCCGCACGCAGCAATGCGGGGATTTCGTACTTGCATCCGAGGAACACGCCTTTGAGATTCACGTCGATCACGAAATCCCAGATCTCCTCGGAGGTCGTGGTCACCGATTCATCGTCCGCGTGAAAGACGCCGGCGTTGTTGAACGCGATGTGCAGCGCGCCGAACTCTTTCTCCGCGAACGCCACCATCGCCTCGGCATCCTTCGCTTTCGAAACGTCCGCCGCGAATGCCCGCGCTTCACCGCCCGCGGCTTTGATTTCGTCGGCCGTCGCCTGCGCTGCTTCTTTCTTCAGATCGACGACGACGACCTTCGCACCTTCGCGCGCGAACAGCAGACACGACGCTTTGCCGATGCCCGACGCGCCGCCTGTGATGAGAGCCACTTTTCCCTGGAGTCTCATGCTTGTTCGAAATACCTCCTTCGTTCCCAGTCGGTAACGACCGCGTCGAATTTGCGCTGCTCCGTGCGAAAGAAGTGGAGGTAGTGATCGATCACGTCGTCGCCGAATGCCTCGCGCGCAAACGTGCTCTTTTCCAACTCCTGAATCGCCTCGGGCAAGAAGTGTGGAACTTGCGGCAACTCGCGCGCGCCGTACACATCGCCTTCGAATGCGGGCGGCGGCTCGATCTGCTTCTCGATTCCCTCGAGTCCTGCCGCGAGCGTGGCCGCGAATGCGAGATACGGATTCGCGTCCGCACCCGCGGTTCTGCATTCGATGCGCAGCGACGGACCGTGTCCGACGATGCGAAATCCAGCGGTGCGATTGTCGTAACTCCACGCGATGCCGGTCGGCGCGAACGAGCCCGCGACGTAGCGTTTGTACGATGAGGGATACGGCGCGTAAAACGGGAAGAGCTCGCGAATGTGACTCATCCATCCGCCGAGGAACCAGCGAAAGATTGGAGAGCAATGAATGGGACCCAATGCATCGTCTCCCGCGAACATCGGCTTCCCATCGTCATCCCACAAACTGATGTGAATGTGACAGCTCGAGCCCGCGTAACGCTCGTCCCACTTCGCCATGAACGTGACCGCGCATCCGTGCTGCCACGCGATCTCCTTCGCCGCGTGTTTGTAGATCACATGGCGATCGCACATCTCCAGCACGTCGGCGTATCGAAGACCGATCTCCTGTTGTCCCGGTCCCCACTCGCCTTTCGATGATTCGACCGGCACTCCTGATTTTTCGAGATGACGGCGAATCGCGCCGACGAGGAACTCTTCCTTCGTGCCCTGGAGGATGTGGTAATCCTCGATCAACCGTCCGACGGGCTGCAGGTTGATGAAGCCTTTGTTCGCGATGTCGTCGTACGAATCTTTGAACACATACAACTCGAGCTCCGATGCGCCCATCGCGTTGAAGCCGAGTTTCGCGGCGCGTGCGAGTTGATTGCGCAGAATGCCGCGCGGTGCGAAGCGCACGAGCGCATCGCCTTCCTCCTCGTACACATCGCACAACACCATCGCCGTCTTCTCGAGCCACGATGCGACGCGCAGCGTCGAGAGATCGGGCACGGGACGAAAATCGCCGTAGCCTTTCGCCCAGCTCGTAAATTGATAGCCGGGCACCGGATCCATGTCGATGTCGCACGCGAGCAGGTAATCGCACGCGTGAATCTCGCTTTGCTCGAGAAAGAAACGCGCGACGATGCGCTTGCCGACGAGACGTCCGTACATGTCGGGAAAGACGACGAGCACGGTGTCGATGTCGCCATTCGCGGTGAGGCGGCGGAGCTCTTCGAGATCGATTCGTCCCTGCATTGCTAACTCTGCGTGTCGATGTAGACCGTCTTCCACTCGGTGTAATGATCGAGTGCCTGCAATCCGAGCTCGCGTCCGAGGCCGCTGCGTTTCACGCCGCCGAACGGCGCTTCGAGGTGCACGCTGCTGCCCGAGTTGATCGAGAGATTGCCGGTCTCGATCGCACGCGCAACGCGAAGCGCGCGGCCGATGTCGCGCGTCCAGATCGAGCCCGAGAGTCCGTACAGCGAATCATTCGCGAGCGCGATCGCCTCGGCTTCATCGCGAAACGGCATCACCGCCACGACCGGACCGAAGATCTCGTCGCGCACGATCGTCATCTCCGGTTTCGCATCGAGAAACACCGTCGGCGAAAGATACGAACCGCGCTGCGAGGGCACCTCGCCGCCGCACGCGAGCGTTGCGCCTTCGGCTTTGCCTTTGTCGATGTACTGCATCACGCGCTCGCGATGCGAGGTCGTGACGAGCGGTCCCATCTCCGTTTCATCGCGCAGTGGATCGCCGACGTTGATCGCATGAAATGCATCGACGAGCGCTTTCGAGAATTTGTCGTAGATCGATTGCTGCACGAGCACGCGTGAGCGCGCGCAGCAATCCTGTCCGGCATTGCCGAGGGAACTCGATGCGGCCGATGCGATTGCGCGATCGAAATCGCAATCGTCGAAGATCACGTTCGCCGATTTACCGCCGAGCTCCAGCGAGACGCGCTTGATGTCATCGGCCGCGAGTCGCATCACGTTCATGCCGACTTCCGTCGATCCCGTGAACGCGACTTTGCGAATGAGCGGATGCTTGATGATCGCTTCGCCGATCTCCGAACCCGAGCCGGTCAGCACCGTGAAGACGCCTTCGGGGAATCCTGCTTCGAGCGCGAGCTCCGCGAGTCGCATCGCCGTGAGCGGCGTTTGTTCGGCGGGCTTCAGCACGACGGTGTTGCCCATCGCCAATGCCGGCGCGGATTTCCATGATGTGATGGCGATCGGAAAGTTCCACGGCACGATGATTCCGCATGGACCGACTGGCTCGCGAAAGGACAACAACACACCCGATGCCGCGCCGGGGATCGTTTGTCCGCCGATCTTGTTCGTTGCACCGGCGTAGTACTCGAACACGTTTGCCGCGAGTCCGACTTCATCGCGCGAATCGCGAATCGGTTTCCCGACGTTGCGCGACTCCATCGTCGCCAACTCGTCGGCATTCTCGCGAATCAACGCCGCGAGCTTGTTCATCAGTCGCGCGCGATCGCGTGTGTTGATGCGACGCCATTCGCCAGTGAACGCGCGTTGCGCATTGCGCACGGCACGATCGACATCGTCGACGGACACACGAGGCACGTCGGTGAGCGGCTCACCGGTCGCGGGCTCGATCAGAGTGGTGATCATCGATAACGTCCCGTCTGCAAAATGTGCGCGCAGGACTCCGACGATAACGCGATTCAGCTCAATCGGGCGCCGGCATCTCGGATGCCGGTTCACCTTGCAGCGTGTGCCACGCGATTGCGGCGAGGACGATGACGCCTCCTGCGATTGCAAACGTCGACGGACGCTCGCCGACGGCCAGGAGAACCCAGATCGGATTCGCGACCGGCTCCAGCATTCCGGTGAGCGATGCCTGCGTCGCGGTGACGTGCTGCAGTCCTTTCACGAAAAACGCGTAGGCGATGCCGATCTGAAACACGCCGAGGGCGAGAAGGACGAAGAACGATTTCGGCGAGAGTGCGAGATCGTCCCAGACGAACGGCAGCAATGCGATCGCGAGTACGACATTGCCCCACGTCACTGCCGCGCGCGAGGCGTGATGTTCGCGTCGCAGCGCGAGCACCATCGTCGCGAAGAACACGCTCGACACGAGCGCCATCGCGTTGCCGGTCATGCCGCGCGCTTCGAACTTGCCGACGAAGAACAACGCCATGCCCGCGATTGCGAACACGATCGCGATCACATCGCGACGACGCATCGCTTCGCGCAATACGAGAGGGGAGAACAACATCACCCAGATCACGCCAGCGTACTGCAGAAAGATTGCGTTCGCCGAAGTCGTGAGCTTCGTCGCAACGACGAACGACGTGAGACACGCGGCGTAACTCAATACCGCCACGAGAAATCCGGGCGTGGGTTTCACGCTGACGGCGTCGCGGCGAAACACGATCAGCAACGTGAGCGCGGCAAAGACTGAACGATAGAACGAGACCTTAAGCGCGGACTCTTCGAGACTTTTGATGCCGACGCCGCCGGTAGACCACAGCAGCGCGGCGATGACGATGAACAGGATTCCGGTACGGCGCACGGCGGGGGAGTGTAAGCGACTACCGTCTCTTGTGCTTCACCGTGATCGCGTAGCCGATCAGTCCATTCATCACCATGATTCCGTTCGTCACGGCGAACACCCAGTTGCGCACGAGCAGGCTGTAAATCGTGAAGCCGGTGCTCGCGGCGAGTTGTCCGACGAACAGCCATGTCGAGACGCCGGCGCTCGTTTTGTCGCGCCATTGCTTCGCGATCTGTGTGGCGATCGTGAGAACGAGAATGATGGAGCTGGCCCAGCCGATGATTTCGATCATGCGGGCCAGCTCGCGGTTAGTTGGTCAACTGCCATCCGCGATCCAGCTTCGCGCGAATGTCGCTTTCGGCGGGAGGGCAGGGTCGCGGGTTCTCGGGCTTCGGCACGACACGCGCGCATTCGCGAACGATCTCGGCCATCACATCGATCTCCAGCGGTTTGTTGAGAATTGCGGAGACGAGATCCGGATCCATGAATTCGTCGCTTCTGCGCGGGTCGCGTACGGCGAGGATGAACGTCGTTGCGTCGGGACGCAGTTCGTGGAACTCACGCACGAACGTCATGCCGGCGTTGTTGGGGATATCCATGTCGACGAGCGCGAGCGCGTAATCGCATTGAGTGACTTTCGCCAGCGCTTCTTCGGCGGTCGTGGCCGTGTCGACCTCGACCGGTTGCTGTCTGAGGATCGTGAAGAGCATCGCGCGGAGGGCGTCGTTGCTCTCGACGATGAGGACTCTCGGTTCACTGCTCATGACCCGTACATAGGTCAAAAGCTGTGCCTAGTTCGGCTTTTCGATGGTGGTTGAGCTCGGCGGACAATCAGGTAATTGCAGCGTGTCCGGCATGCCTTTCAGCGTGCCGAGAACCGTGTCGAGAAGCAGCGCGATATCGAACGGTTTGTGAATCGTGCCGATCACGAAATTCGGATCGAACGTGCGCGGCTCGAGTCCCGCGGTGAGCACGAGCACGAACGGACGCAGATGCGCGGGCAGCACGGCCATGTGATCGAGCACCTCGTAGCCGCTCATCATCGGCATCATGAGATCGAGCACGACCAGCGCGTACTGGCAGACGCGAATGCGCTCCATCGCTTCGACGCCGTTGCGCGCGATGTCAACGCGAAGACCGCGACGAAGCAGCACGGTTTGCACGAGCGCGCGGATCGCGTCGTCGTCGTCCACCACCAGGATTCGTTTCTCGCCCCCCACTGCAGTGGACGTTGTGCAGCAATTTGCGCGCCTTTCCGAGAGAAAACCGCAACTTATTTGACGAGCGATGCGATTTGACGGAACTCGTCGGTACCGGAGGTGACGAGCAACTCGAAGAGCGTCATCTCCGTCGAGCTGAGTTTCGCGCCGTCGCCGGTCATGCGTCGCAGCGCAAGCTCTTTGTTCTCGGGAGTACGTGACGACATCGCGTCCGCCATCAACGTGACTTCGTAACCGGACGCGAGCAGATCGCGCACGGTTTGATAGACGCAAACGTGCGTTTCGACGCCGGCGATGAGCACGTGCCTGCGCTTCAGTGCGGCGAGCTGTGCGGCGAATGCCTCCACGCCCATCGCGGAGAACGTCATCTTCTCGATCGGGTGATAGCCGTGCGTTTCTTCGAGCGTGGTGCGCACGCGCGCGATTGTGGCTCCGAGTCCTTTCACGTACTGCTCGGTGATGAGTGCGGGGATGCCGAGGATGTGCGTGCCGCGAATGAGGCGCTCGAGATTGCGCGCGACGGCATCGGCCTCGTGAATCACCGGCATGAGACGTTCCTGCACGTCGATGATGATGAGAATCGTGTTGTGACGATCGTTAGACGACACGATGCAGCGGCTCCTTTCCGCGAAGAAACAGCAGCACATTCGTTGCCGCGATTCGCGCCATCGCGTTGCGCGCTTCTTCCGTCGCCGAGCCGATGTGCGGCACGATCACGACGTTCTTCATCGCGAACAATCGTGGATTGATCTCGGGCTCGAACTCGAACACGTCGAGTGCGGCGCCGCGAAGATGACCGCTGTCGAGCGCATCGCAGAGCGCGTTTTCATCGACGAGCGCGCCGCGCGAGGTGTTGATGAGATACGCGCCGCGTTTCATTTTCGCGAGCGCATGCGCATCGATGATGTGATGTGTTTCCGTTGAAAGCGGAGCATGAATCGTGAGGATGTCGCTCGTCGCGAGCAACTCATCGATCGCCTCACCGCGATGCACGCCGTGAATGTTCATGCCGAATGCGCGTGCACGCGTTGCCACCGCATTGCCGATGCGACCCATACCGAGAATGCCGAGCGTTTTGTTTTGCAGCGAGGCGCCGAGCAGTTTCAGCGGCTCCCATTCGCAGCGGCGCGTCGTACGAATCTCATCATCGCCTTCGACGATGCGTCGCGTGATCGCGAGAATCAGCGCCATTGTGAGATCGGCTGTTGCTTCGGTGAGCACACCGGGCGTATTCGTGACCGTGACGCCGAGCTCGCGCGCGGCGTTGATGTCGACGTTGTTGTAGCCGACCGCGAAATTCGAGACGCAACGCAGGTTCGGATTCTCTTCGAGCACGTGACGCGTGATCGGATCGCTGAGCAACGTGATCGCGGCATCTGCTTCCGCGAGCAGCGTGATCATGTCGTCTTCACTGCGATCGTGCTCGGTCGGATGTTCGATGACATCGAAATGCGGTGCGAGCAGATCGCGCGCGATGGCAGGGAAGGCAGCGGTGAGGACGACGGTGAACTTCATGAAGTCTTGTCGCGCGCGAGGATGCGTCCGAGGAGAAACAGGAATCCTCCTAGCGCGAGCAACTGCACCTCGGTCTGAATCTGATTGCGGCCGAGACCGTAGAGCAATCCGATCGGCAGGATGATCATGCCGCTGAGTTGCAGAAGACGTCCGAGGAGTGGGAGATTCATGGCTTCGCGACGATCGTCAGCAAATCATCCTCGAACTGCGGCGACGTCGGCTTCTCCTCGATTCGTCCGAGCTCCGCATCGCCGCGGTAGTAGATGAACGTCGCCACCTTGTCGATGTGCTTTCCGTCGACCAGCTTCGCCGGCTCGTGCTTTGCGCGATCGAGAGCCACGTACGTCACCGGCAGCTCCGTGCCGAAATTTGATTTCAGGTCATCGAGAATGCGCAGGAACTTCGGCACTTCGCGCTGACTGTCGCTGCACCACGTGCCCATGTACACCTCCACGTGATCGCCCGCGCGCACGTAGCCTTTGATCATCTCGAGCACCGTGATGTCCGCGCTGTAGTCATCGTGGCGTTTTGAATACTCCGGCAAACGCGTGAGCATCTTCTCGGTCGTGATCGGACCGATCTCGAGTGGCAAGGACACGTTCGGTACGCTCGTGATTTGCGAGTCGCTCGCCGCGGGTGTTTCGTCGATTGCAATCGTGAGCACGCGATCGCCGCGTTCCGTCTGATCCACGACACCAGACATGCCTTCGTACACGCGGCCGAAGATCGTGTAGCCGCCGTCGAGATGCGGCTGCGGCGAATGCGTGATGAAGAACTGCGAGCCTCCGGTGTCGGGACCGCTCAACGCCATGCCGACCGCGCCGCGCGTGTACTTTTGCAGATTGATCTCATCGCGGATCGCGTAGCCGGGACCGCCGTTCATGTCGTTGCGCGGATCGCCGCCCTGGATCACGAAGTTCGGTACGACGCGCATGAATGATGTGTCGTTGAAGTAGCCGCGCTTCGCAAGCTGCGCAAAGTTCCACGTCGTCATCGGCGCGTCCTGCGTCATCAGCGCGAGATCGATGTTGCCGCGCGTCATTTTGATGCGAGCCGTGTGCGGCGTGCGCGACCAGCGCACGATCTCCGCGTACTCGTCCATCGAACGCACGACCGGCAACGGCGCGTACGCGGGCGCCGCGGTTTTCAATTGTTCCGCGATCTGCTCCGACGCGAAGCGGCGCACGACCGGATCGTTGTCGCTGACGAGCGATTGCAGCAGCGCCGCGCGCTCGGGATAGTCGAGTTTTGCGAGCACGCCGATCGCGGAGAGACGCGCGTCGTTCATCGACGATTTCGTCTCGTTCTCCACCGCTTCGGTGAGCGTGCGCACGAGCACGTCCTGCGGCTCGCTCTTCATCGCGGCGTAGCGATCGAGCGCGTTGGCGCGCACGATCACATCCGCATCCGCGAGTCCGGCGCGAATGATCGACGCCTCGGCATCCGCGCGATCGTCGGGAATCGTTGCGAGCACATTCGCGCGTACGAGCGGATCGGCGTGCGCCGCGTATTGCGCGCGCACTGCCGCGCCTTCGGGCTTCGCCGCGGTTCCTTCGAGCACGCGCACGGTCTGCCACGGCGTGAGATTCGATTCGAGATCGGCGATTACGCCGAGGTGCTTGGCGATTGCGCCCGCGGCGAGCTCGCGCTCCCACGCCGTGCCGTTGTGCAGCACATCGATCAGACGCTGACGCGCGGTGTCATTCGTTTCGGCGTAGTAGCCGATTGTGTCGAGGATCATCGCGCGCGTGCCGGCATCGGGATCCTGCAGCGATGCGAACACGCGCGGCAGTTGTTCGAAATTCAGCGCGGAGCGAGTTTTCTCCGCGACCCGGCCGATCGCGATGGCCGCATTCGTGCGCACCCACGGATGCATGTCGCCCAACGCTTCGAGCAACGACGGCAGCGCTGACGCATCGGCGATGCGGCCTAACGCCGCGGTCGCGTAAGCGCGCGTGAGCGTGTTCGCGTCGTTCATCACGAGCAGCAGTTGATCGCGCGCGGGTGCGTACGGACGGCGCTGCAGCGAGTACGCGCCTTCCTGTCGCACGGCGTCGGACGTCGATGCGAGCGCGTTCTTCGCGACTTCGCTTGCACGATCGTCTTCCCATCGAAACGTGAATCGCACCGCACGCGCACGCACGCCCTCAGGCCGCGACTCGGAAGCGAAATCGATGTACTGCGTGACGAGCGATTTGTCGCGCGCCGCAAGCTTCGCGAATGCTTCGACCGCTTCCGCGGCAACACCAGCGTCTCCGCCGTTGATGAGCTGCACGAGCGTCGGCGCGCCCGCGGGATCGCCGATCTCGCCTAACGAGAAGCCAACCATCTCGCGCACGCGGCGATCGGGATCATTCGCGAGCATCGCCAGTTGCGCGACGCCACTCTTCGTGTGCGGCCCGATCCGGCCTAACGCCTGCGCGATGCGCAAGCGATGCAGTGCGTTTGGATGTTTGAGCCATTGATCGACGAGCGCTGCATCGAGCTCGCGGCGATCTTCGAGTCGCAGGATCGACGCCTCTTCTTCGATCGTCATTCCATGCACTTCTTCGGCAGCCGGAGCGGGCGAAGGCTCGGGCGCAGGTGGGGGAGTGGTAGCGGTGGCGCAGGCGACGAACAGAAGGAGTGCCGAGGCGGCGAGCTGGCGCATGGGGGCGATTGTAATGGGCGGCGCGGCGTGCGACTGAACGTTGCTGGCCTTGCACTGCATGATGTCGTCAGTCGTAAACGCTGCCCGAGGCTTCGCCTGTCAGCGCTGCGGGCCGTGCCCGCGTGATTCCAATCACACATCCCTGTGCGTCCCTCGGCTTGCGTAAATTTCCCCACACATCCAGACTCGCCCCTGCATGAACGAAGTCTCCATCGAGGTGGAACGGGTTGCCAGACGCTACGGCCGCCGGTGGGCGCTCGCGGACGTCACCTTCACCGTCCCGGCCGCCACGGTGATGATGGTGGCCGGTCGCAACGGCGCCGGCAAATCGACCCTCTTTCGCGTCCTCTCCACCGCCATCCGACCCGATCGCGGCAAAGCGTCCATCGGCGGCTTCGACGTCGTCAAGCATCGCTACGACGTTCGCAAAATCTCCGCGATGCTCGCGCATCACAACTACTTGTACGAAGCGCTCACCGCGCGCCAGAACCTGCAGATCGTCGCCGACCATCTCGGCGTACGTCGGGATGGCGTGCAATCCTTACTGGAGCAGGTAGGGCTGGGTGCACGTGCGGAAGATGCCGTCTCCACCTTCTCGGCCGGCATGCGTAAGCGCCTCTCCTTCGCTCGCGTCCTTTTGCAGGAACCGAAAGTGGTCCTGCTCGACGAACCGTACGGCGCACTCGATCCTCCCGGCTTCGACCTCGTCGACTCCGTGATCCTCGAGCTCAAACGCCGCGGCACCACGATCCTCATGGCCACGCACCAGTGGGAACGCGCGGCGAGGCTCGCCGATCTCGCGCTCGTGCTCGAACAGGGACGCGTGCTCTGGCAGGGACCCGCGGACGAAGCGCTCGAGCACGAACCGAAAGGCGACGCGCAGCCGAAACCGGCGCAGCAACGCGAAGCCGCGAAGATCACCACGATCGCGGAGGCGACATGCTGACCGCCGCGTTGCGCAAAGAACTGCTCATCCAGTGGCGCACGCGCAGCCAGCTCATGGCCGTGTTCGTCTTCGGTGCGACCTCGCTTCTGTTGTTCTCCTTCGGCATCGGACCGAACGCGCAAGCGCTGCGCACCTTCTCCTCCGGCTTCCTGTGGCTCGGCCTGCTGCTCTCCTCGACGCTGACACTCGCCGAAAGCTTTCACGCCGAGATGGAGAATCGCGCGCTCGAAGGATTGCTGCTGCTGCCCGCGAATCCGCGCGCGCTGTACTACGGCAAAACGATCGCGAACTGGCTGCAGCTCACGATCCTCGGCGTCGCACTCGTGCCGGTGATGGTCGTTCTTTACGACGCCGGAACCACCGAACTGCTGAAGCTGCTCCTGATCATCGTCCTCGGTGCGGCAGGTCTCGCGGCGCCCGGAACCTTGTACGCTGCAATGACGTCGCAGGTGCGCGCGAAACAGACTCTCCTCCCGCTGCTGTTGTTCCCTCTGATCGTCCCGGCATTGCTCGCGTCCGTCAAAGCGACATCGCTCGTGATTCTCGGAGATCCGATGCAGCAGGTGAAGTCGTGGATCGGCCTTTTGTCAGCGTTTGACTTGATCTACTGGTCCCTCTGCGGACTGCTCTACGGACGCGTCGTCGAAGAATGAGGAAAGCGTATGGAAGTGCCCAATCCATCCACCACTAAAACACCGTTCGGATTCATCGCCTTCGGCGTGATTCTGCTGGCCATCGGCAGCTACGTCGGCCTCGCGGTCGCGCCGGCCGAGAAGTACATGGGCGACGTGCAGCGCATCATGTACATCCACGTGCCGTCCGCGTGGAGTGGCCTGCTCGCCATCACGTTCGCGTTCATCTGCGCGATCGGATTTCTCTTCAAGAGCGACTACCGCTGGGACGCGCGCATGGAAGCGGCGATCGAAGTCGGAGTGATGCTCGCGTTTCTGCTCTGCATGCAGGGCGCGATCTGGGCGAAGCCGACGTGGGGCGTGTGGTGGGACTGGGATCCGCGTCTCACCACGACCGCGGTTCTCTTCTTCGCCTTTCTCGGCATCCTCGCATTGCGCAAATTCGTCGATGATCCGATGAAGCGCGCGATCTGGTCTTCCGTCGCGACGATCATCGCGTACGTCGATGTGCCGATCGTCTACTTCTCGGTGCGCTGGTGGAACTCGCTGCACCAGACGCAGTCTTCGCCGAACACCGTCTCGTCCCAGTTCTACGCGCCGCTGCGCCTCAACGCGTTCGGCGTGTTGTTCCTCACGATCGGATTCATCATGCTGCGCTCGCGCCTCGCAACCTACCGGTTGCAGCACGAGCTGGCCGCGCCGCCGGTGCTCACCGGCGAGGAAGCAGGAGAGCTCGCATGACACCAGAAGGAGTTGTCACAGGCGGATGGCCGTTCGTGTGGGCCGCGTACGGTCTGACGTTCGCGGCGTTCATCATCTACGGCGTGACCTTGATCACGAAGCTTCGTGAGGAGCGGGCCCGCGCGGCCGGAGACGGAACAACAAGATGAGCAGCACCATGAGCACCACTCCTACCGCAACTGACGCGATGCGCAAGCGCACGCGGCTCTTCATGATCGGCGCGTTTCTCGTGGCCGCGATCGCGTTCGGCGTCATCGCCGCGAGCGGCATCAATCAGAACCTCGTCTACTACTGGACTCCCACGGACCTGGTGAAAGCCGGCGACAAGGCTTACGGTGCGACGATTCGTCTCGGCGGCATGGTCGCACCCGGCTCCATCCAGAAGTTAGGCGGCTCCGCGGTCGCGTTCGACGTCTACGACGGCGGCAGTCGCGTTCCGGTCCGCACCAGCACCGTGCCGCCGCAGATGTTCCGCGAGAACATCGGCGTGGTCGTCGAAGGGACGATGGTGCGCGGCGGGTTCTTTCAATCGAACCGCCTGATGGTCTCGCACAACAACGAATACAAGGCTCCGGAGAAGGGCCACACCATGGATCAGGAACAGCTTCGCAAGATGATCGAAGCGCAGGATCCGGCAAAAGGGAACTAGGTCATGGCCCAACTCGGACGCATTCTCATTCTCGCGTCGCTCCTCGCTTCGGCCGCGGGCGCGGTTCTCGGCTTCGCCGCCGGACGCACGCGCTCGCTCAATGGCCTCAAGTGGGCGCGCCGCTTCGCGTACTTCTATTCGATTCTGATCATGAGCGCGGGCCTGCTGATGGAGTACGCGCTGCTCAAGCACGACTTCTCCGTCAGTTACGTCGCGCAGGTCGGCTCGCTCACCGTGCCGACGTGGGTCACGATCGTCAGTCTCTGGTCGTCGCTCGAAGGCTCGATTCTCTTCTGGGGCTTCGTGCTCGGCGCGTACATCCTCGTCGCGACGTTCCTCACGCGCGGCCAGTACGCCGAGTATCAGCCCGATGCGATCGGCGTGTGGCTGACATGCGCCGCGTTCTTCAGCTTCCTCATCGCGGCTCCGGCGAATCCGTTCGTGACGATCCCGAACCCGCCGCTCGATGGACCAGGACCGAATCCGCTTCTCCAGAACCACGTCCTGATGGCAGTCCATCCTCCCTTCCTTTACCTCGGCTACGTCGGCATGACCATTCCGTTCGGGTTCGCATGCGCCGCGCTGATCAAAGGACGGCTCGGACACGGCGTGCTCAAACCACTCCGCGAGTCGCTGATGCTGCCGTGGATCTTCCTCTCGATCTCGATCATGCTCGGCGGCTGGTGGGCGTACGAAGTTCTCGGATGGGGCGGTTACTGGGCCTGGGATCCGGTTGAAAACGCATCGCTGCTTCCGTGGCTCACCGCGACGGCGGCGTTGCACTCGATCATGGTTGTCGAGCGTCGCGGCATCCTCAAAGGCTGGACCGTCACGCTCGTGCAGGGCAGCTTCCTGCTCGTGCTTCTCGGCACATTCATGACGCGCTCCGGCGTGTTCAACTCCGTGCACTCGTTCACGCAGAGCGCGATCGGTCCGACGATCCTCGCGTTCCTCGCGGTGGCGTTGCTCTTCTCGATCGCGTTACTCGCGTTTCGCATCGACAAGCTCGAAGTCGAAGGACGCATCGAAGGCGCGGCGAGTCGCGAGGCGATGTTCCTCGTCAACAATCTCCTCTTCGTCCTGCTCACGTTCACGGTGCTCATCGGCACCGTCTTCCCGCTCGTCGTCGAAGCGGTGAAGGGCAAACAGATGAGCGTCGGACGTCCGTACTTCGACAGCATGGTCGTGCCGGTCGGCGCGGCGCTGCTGTTCGTGCTCGGCGTCGGCCCCGCGCTGCCGTGGGGACGCGCGACGAAAGAGCAGCTCAAGCGCGCGCTGATCCCGCCGATCATCACCGCCGTCGTATTCGTGATCGTCGGCTACATCGCGAACATCCGCGCGCCGTGGACGCTCATCACGCTCGCATTCGGCGGCTACGCCGCGCACGTCACGCTCAAGGAAATGTTTCTGCCGATGTTCCAGCGCATGAAGCGCGGAGACTCGGTCGCCGGTGCATTCGTCGAAGGACAACTGCGTCGCGGACGCCGTCGCTTTGCGTCGTACATCGTGCATGCCGCGGTGGTCGTGGCATTCATCGCCATCGCGGTGAGCAGCTCGAATCGTCAGACGTACGAACTGCACTTCACGAAAGGCCAGACGCAGCAGGCCGGTGGATTCGATCTCACGTTCGTCGGCGTCGAAGAACGGCAGGAGCCGCATCGCGCATCGACCGTCGCGAAGTTTGCGATCGCACGCAACGGCAAACAGGTCGCGCAACTCGAGCCGCGCATGAATCAGTACGAGCGCATGCGCGAGCCGATCGGTTCGCCCGATGTCTACACGACTGCCGCGGGCGATCTGTACGTTTCGATCAGCAACATCGATCCCGTGGCCGAAACCGCAAGCGTGACCGTGTTCGCATCGCCGCTCATCGTCTGGATCTGGATCTCCGTGATCGTGATGGGACTCGGCGGTTTGATGGGATTGATCCCCGCGCGTCGTGCTGCCGCGCGTGAAGCGAAAGAAGCGATCGCCGTCGACGGCACCACTCCGGAGACCGCATGAATCGCACTGTTCTCATCATCGGCATCATCATCACGGCCGCGCTGATCGGTGTGCTCTTCGTCGGACTCGGCAAAGATCCCGCGGAGATTCGCTCGCCGCTGATCGGCAAACCCGCGCCGACCTTCTCGTTGCGCGAAGTCGGCACCGGTCGCACGATCGACATCAGCCAGCTCAAAGGCAAGCCGGTGATCATCAACTTCTGGGCGACGTGGTGCGGCCCGTGTTGGGAAGAGCATCCGGTGCTCGTCGCCAACGCGCGCATGCTCCAGCCGGACGTGCAGTTCGTCGGCGTCGTATTCCAGGACGAAGAGTCGAAGATTCTCGGCTTTCTCAATCAACGCGGCACCGCGTATCCGACGCTCGTCGATCAGGGCGGAAAGACCGCGATCGCCTATGGCGTCGGCGGCGTGCCCGAAACATTTTTCCTCGACGCGAACGGCGTGATCAAAGCAAAGTTCGCCGGACCGATGGATTCGGATACGCTGCAAGCCAATCTCAAGAAGGTGTACGCACAATGAAACTGCGCACGCTCGCAGTGCTTTTGATGTTCGTCGCCGGCGTTGCTGCGTTCGCGCAGAACGAACCGACGACCGCGGTCGATGGAAAACTGCAGGTTCCGGACGCGCAGCAATTCGTCGGACCGCCGCAGGGACAACCTCTCGTCGATCCGCAACTCGCGCTCGAAACGCATCGCGTCGGCGTGCTGCTGCGCTGCCCCGTGTGTCAGGGCATGTCCGTCGCGGACTCGCCGTCCGAGATGGCTGTCAACATGAAGCATCAGGTGCGCGAGCTGCTCGCGCGCGGCTACACCGAAGAACAAATCCTCAAGTACTTCGAACTTTCGTACGGCCAGTTCGTTCTGCTCAAACCAAAATTCGAAGGTGTCACCGGCATGGTGTGGGTGCTGCCGGTGCTTGCACTCATCGCAGGTGGCGTGATCGTCTTCTTCACGTTGCGCCGTCTCGAGAAAGGGCCAGTCACGAAGGCCGTTCCTCCGACAACCGACAACCAACAGCCGGCAACCTCTGAAGAAGATCCTTATCTCGCCCGCGTGCGTGAGCTCGTCAGCGGAGACAAATCATGAATGCACCGACCGACTGGGTCAGCGCGATTGCGATTCTCGCGGCCGGCCTGATCCTCGGCCTCGTTTTTCTTTTCGTCTTCCGCGGACGCAAAGCCGCGGCGAAGATCGGCGGCGACGAAGATCTTCAGCGCAAGGATCTCGAAGCGAAGCGCGACGCATTGATTCAGCAGTTGCGTGATCCTGATCTCACTGCCGACGAGCGCACGCGACTCGAGCTCGAAACCGCGGCAGCATTGCGCGCGCTCGACACATACAACGCAAAGGCCGGAACGTCATCGCCGATCCCAGCGTCGGCAGTCGTGGAAACGCCGGCGTCGGACGCGGCGATGAATCCGGCAGTCAAAGGCTTCCTGTGGGGCGCCGGCTCGTTCGCCGTCCTCGCCGCACTCGGATTCTTCGTGTGGCAATCCGCGAATCCGCGCAACGAAGGCGCGCCGGTCACCGGCGGCATGGCTGGCGGCATGGGCGGAGGAATGCAGCAGCAGTCGCAACAACAGCAGCCGCCTGATCCCGCGGTGATGCAGCTCGAAGCGGCGGTGCAGCGCGATCCGCAGAATCTCGATCTTCGCAACAACCTCGCGCAGGCCTACCTCGAAAGCGACAACATGATAGGCGTGTTCGAGCAGACGAAAGTCGTGCTCGAGAAACGTCCGAACGACAGCCGCGCGCTCGTGTTCCAGGGCCTCGTGCGCATGCAGATGGGCGATCTCAACGCCGCGACGTCGATGATTCAGACGGCGACGAAAAGCGATCCGAAGAATCTCGACGCCTGGGTGTCGCTCGCATGGATTTACGTCCAGCAGGACAAGCTGAAGGACGCAGAGGCGGCGATCGATCAGGCGAAGAAACAGAGCCCGAGCGATGCGCCGCGCCTCGATCAGGTTTACGCGCAGATGAAGGAAGCGAAGAACCAGCCGCAGCCGCAACAAACCGCGGCCGGAACGAGCGGCGAGTTGCCGCCCGGACATCCGCCGGTCGATGGCATGCCGCCCGCGCAGGCTTCGGCGGCTGGCGCACCCGCGGCAACTGGCGGCGGGAATCGCTCCGTGCGCATCACGCTTTTGCTCGCGCCATTCGCGCAAGGCGAGGGCGGAAGGAGAAGCGTGATGGGCACGGAGCGATTCCCTCCGCCGGTCACCGCGGGTGCGCCACCCGCCGAAGCCTGCGCGGGCGGCATGCCATCGACCGGCGGATGTCCGGGCGG
>JACZCU010014318.1_pt1 | contig 25479 bp, 18 predicted proteins | sample 8641851 | NCBI WGS metagenome assembly JACZCU01 (sample SAMN15324605, study PRJNA640507) | soil metagenome | isolation source: monocropping sugarcane control | place: China: Luxin town, Laibin City, Guangxi Province | collected 2019-07-25 | depth 10cm m | reverse complement strand
CTCTGGTCCTGCTCGCGTCCGCCGTCCTTCCGGCGCCCGCGTCGATTCCGTTCCCGCCGAAGCCGTCGAAGTATGTTTCGGATCCGGCGAACGTCATCGACGACGCACGCGAAACCGCGCTGAACGAGAAGCTCGCGCAGTACGAACGCGAGACGTCGAATCAGATCCTCATCTACGTCGATCGCAAACTACCGGAAGGCACGACGCTCGAAGAGATGGGACCTGAAGCGATTCGCACGTGGCGCGTCGGACAGAAGGACAAAGACAACGGCGCGATTCTGTTTCTGTTCCTCGACGATCGCGCATCGCGCATCGAATCCGGCTACGGCCTCGAAGGCACACTCACCGACGCGCGCTCGAAACGCATTCTCGTCGAGCTGCGTCCGCTGCTGCGCGACGGTGATTACGCAAGCGCAATCGAGAAGGGCGCGACTCGCATCATCGAAACGATCAAGGATCCGAGCGCAACTCCGCCACTCGAAGCGAGCACCGTCGCGGAGCGCGAATCGAAATCGAGCCCGGTGCTGTGGCTCGTGCTCGGTATCGCCGGATTCGGCGGCGTGTTTCTCTTCGGCTTCATCAAAGCGTTGCGCGCACAACGCGATTACGCGGGCGACGGCGGCAGCGGCGGGAGCACGAGTTTCAACAGCAGTGACTCGTCGTGGTCTTCATCTTCTTCATCGTTCGACTCGTCCTCATCGTCGTCGAGTGATTCGTCGTCATCGTTCAGTGGTGGCGGCGGAAGCGGCGGTGGCGGTGGCGCGAGCGACAACTGGTGACGCCACGCTACTCGTAACGCAGCGCTTCGATCGTGTTCAGCCGCGCGGCGCGCATGCTCGGCAACACGGTCGCGAGGAACGAGACGAAGATCGAGAAGATCGCGATGACGAGCAGATCGACCGGCCGCGTCACGAATGGAATCGACGACACGAAGTACACCTCGGCGATCTCCGGCGGGAACGACACGAGCTCGTAGCGCGTCAGCACCCAGCAAATCAGCACGCCGATGGTCATGCCGATCGTCGTACCGGCGACGCCGACGATCGTGCCGTACCAGAGGAACACGCGCCGCACCATCTTCGGCTCCGCGCCCATCGACGAGAGGATGCCGACTTCGCGGCGCTTCTCTTGAATGGTCATGATCAGCGTCGAGACGATGTTGAACGTCGACACGAACACGATCAGGCCGATGACGATGAACAACACGAGCTGCTGCACCTGCAGCATCGAGAACAACGGACGATTCATCTCGCGCCAGTCGCTCACCGCGTAACGACGGTCGGTGCGCTCTTCGATGATGCGCGTGACTTCGTCGATGTTCGCGTTCGGATGCAGTTTCACTTCGATGAGATTCGCCGCGCTGCCCGCGCCGAGAAGTTCCTGCGCGTCGCGAAGATCGATGAACAACCAGCGCGCATCGAATTCGTAGAAGCCGGTGGAGAAAACATTCGTCACGAGAAACGTCGACGTGCGCGGGAGAAAGCTGTCGCCGCGCGACGCCGCGACGGTGACGCTCACCGCATCGCCCGCTTTCACGCCGAGCTTCGTCGCGAGGTATTTGCCGACCGCGATGCCGCGCTCCCCGTCCGCGACTTCGAACGACTTTCGCGGGCCGATGACTTTCGCGAGCATCGGCGAGTGTTCGCCGCGCGTCGGCTCGATTCCTTTGATCATGACTTCGGAGCCGGTGGTGTTGCTCTCGGTCGTGACGACGGCGTGCTGATACAGCACGGGCGATGCTTCGGCGACACCGGGCGTGCCGCGCAACATGCCGAGGACCTGCTGCGGTTGTGAGATCTCGGCGCCGATCGCGTACACGAAAACCTCGGCATTACCGCCGAGGAGTTTTTGACGAAGATCGCGGCGATAGCCGGTCATCAGCGCCATCGAGATCACCAGCGCCATCACGCCGATCACGAGCCCGGCCACGGAGACGAGACCGACCGCCGAAACGAGTGCATCGGTGGGACGACGGAGATACCGCCAGGCGATTCGGCGAGCCAGGTTCATTCGCGGTGGAGTGTATTACGGAGAATGCGATGTCATCCCGAGCGGAGCGCGAAGCGCGTAGTCGAGGGATCCCCTGCCCCTACTTCCTCACAATCCTTCCCTCCACCTCCACATCCACCGTTCCCGCATCCCGGATGTACGCCTCGACCGTTTTGCGGAAGTCCGCGTCGCGGTCCGAATTGAGTTTCGGCGGGCGCGTCGCGTCCGCGAACAACATGTATCCATCCTCGGTGCCGTGCAGGTAGAGGTAATCGATCGACGCGACGCTGTACGTCTTCGCGAGATCGAGCGGCTGTCCGCCGACGCGCACGTCCGCGGGATCGACTGTGAAGCCATCGCCCTGCGCCGCGTATTTGTATGAGATGCCCGACACCTGCAGAAAGCGGCCATCGCCCGCATCCGCGCGCGAGACGGAGTTGCGCAACATGTCCAGTAGTTGCTGCCCCGTCAGCGGAAACGCGACCAGCGTGTTCGTGTAATAGAAGATTCCTTCCATGTCGTACTTCGTGATCGGGCCGGGAGGGATGTTGTCGTTGATGCGGATGCTGCCGCCGTTGAGCAGCGCGATGTCGGTGTTCATCTGTTTGCGCGCGGCGTCGGTGAGCAGATTGCCGAGCGCGGTTTCGTAGCCGCGCACCGCGGGCTCGACGCCTTCGAGCAGATTCTTCGTCTGACCGATCGTTTCGTTCCCGCCTAGCTTCACGGACAACTCGTTCAACCAGTACTGCACGCGCGCATCGACCGTCGCATCTTTCGCAATCGTCTTGTCGACGACGACGCGCATCGGCGCGGTCTTCACGCCCTGCTGCGCGTCGTATACGACGTCGTAGACGATCACGCTCTTCGCATCCGCGTCTGCCTTCGTGATCCACGTGTCGCCGACGAGGTTCTGCATGAACAGATGATCGTGTCCGCCGACGACGAGATCGATGCCGAGGATGTTTTTTGCGAGGTTCATGTCATCGGCCATGTCCTCGTGCGTCACGGCGATCACGACCTTCGCGCCCTGCTGCCGCGCAACCTGCACCGCATCGGCAGCGGCCTGCAGCACGTCGCTCGATTGCATGTACGACTTCTTGATCGGATACAACAGACCGATCACCGCGACCTTCGTTCCATTGAGATCCTGCACAACGACGTCGCTCGTCTTCGGGAAACGCTGATCGCACGCGGGGTTGCACCATTTCGTGTTCGACGCGACCCACTCGAACTGCGATTCGTTGAGACGATCGAGCAGCACCCGCGGATCTTTGTTGTCGAATTCGTGATTGCCGAACGTCACGATCATGCGCGAGTCGTGCTTCGCCGCATCGCCGTCGAGCAGATTCAGCACATCGATCATCGGCTTCCCCGCGAGGTACTTCGACATCACCGACGGATAAATCAGATCGCCCGCGTGCAGCAGCAGTACGGGAGTGCCGTCCGATTCGAGGTGCTTTCGCAACGTCCGCACGCGCGCGAGCCCGCCGCTGTTCCCACCTTCCAGCCCTTCGATTTTGTACACGTCATTCATTTGCAGAACGCGGAAGTGGCCGGACTGCGGCTGCTGGACGGTCGCACAAGCGGTGAGCAGCAACGCGAGCGGGAGGAAGCGAAGAAGGCGCATGGGGCGATTGTATTGGAGCGCCGGCGCCACCGCCGGCTGGAACGGCGACGCCTCGTCGCCGATGAATCGAAGGCGTAACGCGTGCCTCCTTCAGTCGACATTGCGTAACGACGCAAGCTGCGCGTCACGCAACGGCGGCGATGGCGCCGCCGATCCAGCCGGCGATAGCGCCGGCGCTCCGCTCCGCCGCCTATAATCCCGCGCCCATATGAGACGACTGCTCCTTCTCTTCGCAATCGCTCTTCCGCTCTTCGCGCAGGCTCCCTCGCCCTCGGAGTTCTTGAAACTCGACATCGGCAAGGATCGCGTGCTCGCGGACTACGCGCAGATCCGTTCGTACCTGCGCGCGCTCGACGCGGCATCCCCGCGCGTCGAAGTCGAAGTCCTCGGCAAGACCACGCTCGGCGAAGAAATGGTCATGGCAGTGATCTCCTCCGAAGAGAACCTGCGCAACAAAGCAAAGATCAAGGAAGCCGCGAAACGTCTCGCCGATCCACGCGGACTTTCGGACGCTGACGCGGCAAAACTGATCGACAACAGCAAAGCGATCGTGCTCGTCACGTGCAACATTCACTCGAGCGAGATCGCGTCCTCACAGATGGCGATGGAGTGGGCGTACGCGCTCGCCACCGCAAACGATCCGGCGACGAAGAAGCGTCTCGACAACGTCGTGCTGCTGCTCGTGCCGTCGCTCAATCCCGACGGCCAGACCATGATCACCGACTACTACCGCAAGTACGTCGGCACCAAGTACGAGGGCGGCCGGCTGCCGTGGCTCTATCACCACTACGTCGGCCACGACAACAATCGCGACTGGTACATGCTCACGCAGGTCGAGACGCGCAATCTCAATCGCGCCGTCTATCACGAGTGGAATCCGCAGGTGTTCGTCGACGAACATCAGATGGGCACCGAAGGCCCGCGCATGTTCATCCCGCCGTTCGCCGATCCCGTCGATCCCGACGTGCATCCGCTGATCTGGCGCGAAGTGAACATGATCGGCGCGAACATGGCGCTGCGCCTCGAGCAGGCAAACAAGAGCGGCCTCATTTACGGCTACTCGTTCGATGCGTACTGGCTCGGCGGCACGCGCAACACCGGCTGGTGGAAGAACGTCACCGGCCTGCTGCTCGAGATCGCATCGGCGCGCATCGCCTCGCCGATCTACGTCGATCCGAGCGAATTGCGCGGCGGCACGAAGGGACTCGTCGATTACAAGGCGACGATCAATCATCCGAACCCGTGGAAGGGCGGATGGTGGCGTATGCGCGACATCATGGATTACGAGCGCATCGCCTCCGATGCGTTGCTGGAGCTCGCGTCCGATCGTCGCGAAGATCTGCTGCGCAATCTCTACACGCGCGCACGCGCCGCTGTCGCGAGCGAAAAGCCGCGCGACGCGTATCGCATCCCAAAGGAACAACGCGACTGGCCGACCGCGCAACATCTCGCGTGGCTGCTGAACGAGCACAACGTCGAAGTGCGTCAGGCCGCGAACGGCGATTACTGGATTCCGCTCGCGCAGCCGTACTCGAAATTCGTGCACGAGTTGATGGAACCGCAGCGTTATCCCGAAGTGCGGCTGCAGCCGGGACGCGACATCCTGCGGCCGTACGACGTCGCGACGTGGACGCTGCCGCTGCAGTTAGGCGTGACCGTCGAGCGCGCGATGATGCCGGAGAACACGACGCGCGTTACGCAGGTCACGCCCGATCGCAAAGAAGTGCTCGTGCGCGGCGACAAGCTCGCGCGCAAACCGCGCGTGGCGACGTACAAGCCGTGGTCCGCATCGATGGATGAAGGCTGGACGCGCTGGCTGCTCGAATCGAACGGCGTCAGCGCGAAAGGTCTCTCGCCGCAGGACGTGCAGAAAGGTCTCGCCGGCTACGACGCGTTCATCCTCGCCGACATCGGCAAGGACGTCATCGCCACGGGACGCCGTCGCGTCGGCGAAGGCTCGATGCGTTACGACGAGGAGATGCCGCCGGAGTATCGCGGCGGTCTCGAGAAATCGGGCGCGGATGTGTTGCGCAAGTTCGTGAGCGATGGTGGAACGCTGCTCGCGTTCGGCGATTCATGCGAGTACGTGATCGATGAGTTCAACATCCCGGTGCGCAATGCGCTGGCGAATGTGAAGAGCGATGACTATTCGAATCCGGGCTCGCTCGTGCGACTGAAGATTCGTCCCGATCATCCAGTCACGACCGGCATGCCGTCCGAGACCGCGGCGTTTCTCGACTCGCCGATCGCGTTCGAAACGACGGCACCCGCGAGCGACATGCAGCGCTGGGTGCTGGCGACGTATCCCGAAGACGATGAGGACGTTCTCCTCTCCGGCTGGATCCTTGGCGCCGACAAGCTCACACGCAAAGCGGCGGTCGTCGCGGTGACGTACGGCAAAGGCAGGATCGTGCTGTACGGATTCCGCCCCCAACATCGCGGACAAACGCACGCAACCTTCCCGCTGGTGTTCAACGCGTTGTGGTGGAGCGTGCAGTAACGGAGCGCCGGTGTCCACACCGGCTGGTCCGGCGGCGTCATCGCCGCCGTCACAACGGCGACGCGGACGTCACCGGGCCAGCCGACGATGACGTCGGCGCTCCTCCTCAAATCATCTCGATCGCCTTCACATCTTCCGCGCTCAGGTCCCAATCGAACACATCGAGATCCTCGGCCATGTGTCCCGCATCGGTCGTGCCGGTGAGGGGCAGCATGCCGACCTGAATCGCGAAGCGAAAGACGATCTGCGCGGGCGTGCGTTGCACGCGATTCATCACATCGCGAAACGCCTGACTACGGATCTCCGCAATGTTTGCGGTGAGCAGGGAAAACCCCTGATAGATGATTCCGTTCTGTCTGCAGAACGCGCGCACCTCGCCATCCCATCGCGTACGCGCGTAGCAGCGGTTCTGCACGAATTGCGGTTTCACGTGCGCGGTCGCGACGAGCGCTTCGAGTTGATCGATGGCCACGTTGCTGATGCCGAGGAAACGCGTTTTGCCGGACGCGTGAAGATCTTCCATCGCCTCCCACGCCTCGTGATCTTCGGCACCGAGTCCGCGACGTCGTGAAGGCCCGTGCAGCACGAACGAATCGAGAGTCGTGATGCCGAGGTGATCGAGAGAACTGGCGAAGGATTGCTGCACCTGCGTCGTAATGCTCGCCCGCGCGTCGTACGGAAGACGATGATCCTGTCCCGGACGCGACGTGAACTTCGTCTGCAGAAAAAGATCGTCGCGCGTCACGAGACCATCGCGAATCGCCGACGCGACCGCCGCGCCCACTCCCGCTTCGAAGTAATGCTTCCGCTGATTCGCGGTATCGATTCCGCGGAAACCGCTCTCGATCGCGAGTCGCGTCAATCGCTCCGTCTGATCTTCCTTCCACGCGGTGCCGTAGAGAAATGGCGGGATGTCAGGCATGCGACGAATTGTATTGCCGCTACACTCACTCGCATGCGAGCCCGCATCTTTCTCGCCCTCATGCTCGTCGTCACATCGCTCGACGCGTCACCGCGCCGACGCGCGGTCAACAAACCATCGGTCGATCCAGCGAGTCCGGAAACGTGGCTCGCGCAAAACGCGCATGTGTTGCTGGCGAAGGAACCGGTGCCGTACATCCACGACCTCGCACCGCTGCGCGACATCGTCGGCGACGCCACCATGGTTGGACTGGGTGATGGCACGCATGGAACGCGCGAGTTCTATACGATGAAAACGCGCGTCATCGAATTCCTCGCGCGCGAGATGGACTTCGATCTCGTCGGGTTCGAAGGACCCTTCCCGCTCATGAATCGCATGAACGCGTACATCAACGGCGAGCCTGGCGATGCGCGTGTGCTCGTGCATGCGATGCGAACGAACAACTACCTCTTCTTCGACGTCGAAGAATTCGTCGATCTCCTTGAATGGATGCGGCAATACAACGCGACGCGCGGCAACCGGCGACCGCTGCAGATCGGCGGCTTCGACATTTTCGAGTCCTACAGTGCGGCACGCGACGTCGTCGCGTACCTGCGCACCGTCGATGCGCCCGCGGCAACGAGTGCGGAGACGCTCTATTCGTGCATCACCGAAACGCAGATGGTCGTGAACGGCACTTGCGGCTCTGCCGCGGACTCGGTCTTCAATGCGCTCGCATCGAAAGAATCTGTTTACGGCGCGACTCCCGCGTATCACGATGCGTTGCAGAGCGCACGCACGATCGTCCAGACCGCAACGCCTGCCGGCTATGAGCGCGACGAAGCGATGGCTGTCAATGCCGAGTGGTTGCGCGAGCATCACAGTGCCACGAAGAAGGTGATCTTCTGGGCGCACAACGCGCACATCGCAAAGACCGACACGGCGTTCATCCCCTGGACTCCGATGGGTGAACTCCTCGTTCGCAATCACGGCGATGACTACGTCGCGATCGGCACGCTCACCGCGGCGGGATCGCTGCTGCAGTGGGACTATCGTTCCTTGCAGCCAAAGGTCGTCACCTTGCCCGCGCTGCAACCCGACAGCCTCGAAACCGATCTGCGCAAACATGGCGCACCGTTTCTGCTGATTCCGTTGCGCGACGTGCCTGCATGGCTCGCCGCGCCGCGGCCGTACAACACGGCGGGCACCGCGGACGAGGTGCGACACACGCTCGCACTCCCGCCGCAATTCGATGCCGCGATCTTCATCGACACGACCACGCCGCTGCACGACATTCCGGATTGATGGACGTACTATTTGCCGCATGAGCACAACGGAAGGCACCAGCATCGGCGAGATGGCCGAGTCGATCACCGAGAACTTCACGAACCTCACGAAGCTCATCACCGCCGGCAGCTATGTCGCGGGTCTCGGCTTCTCGATCGGCGCGATCATGAAGTTCAAACAGCACAAGGACAATCCGACGCAGGTGCCGATCGGCACCCCCGTGTTGATGTTGTTCGTCGGCGCCGCACTGCTCTTTCTGCCGAGCGTCGTCGAGACGCGCGATGGCTACGACAACATGAAATCGTAGAGAAGCGGGGCGGCGGGACGCCGCGTGCTCAGCCGCCGGGACGGCGGCGTTCCGCGAGCAAACAAACATCCGATCGCGGCGCTCGTTCGTAGGTGATCGATGCCGTCGCTCATCCTCTGGTTGCTCGCTGCGCTCGCGCTGCCGTTCTCGAACGGACGCATGGCCATCGCCGTCGTTGCGTTCCTTGCACCGGCGTTGATGCTCGCGTTCATGCGACACGCGAAACACGCGTTTCTCGCCGGCTGGCTTGCGACCAGCGTCGCGTGCTTCGTCTGGTGGTGGACCGTATTTCCGTTGCGCGGAGTCGCGTACGCCATCGCATCGATCGTCTTTGGTCTCATCGCGCTGACGCCGTATCTCATCGATCGCGCGCTCGCGCCGCGCTTGCATCCGCTCCTCGCCGTGCTCGTGTTTCCGAGCGCGATGGTGACGCTCGAAACGCTGACGATGCTCTTAAGCCCATTCAGTTCGTGGGGATCGATCGCGTACACGCAATTCGACTTCAACGCGCTGATGCAACTCGCATCGATCACCGGACTCGCGGGCATCACCTTCGTGGTGTGCCTCTTCGCGTCGGTCGTGAATTCGCGTTCGCGCATCGCGTACGTCGCGTACGCGGTGGTGATGCTCGCGTGTGTTGCCTTCGGCACCACGCGCTGGTCCTTGCACAAAGGAGAGCTGCACATCGCGGCGATCACGCCGCGCATTCCGACGTACACCGTTCGCGGCGAAGCGGCCAACGTGCCGATCGCCGCCGCGCTGCAAAGCGTGCGCAAGAAGCAGCAACTCGGGAACGATGGCTGGGCGGCGTTCCGCATGCGTGCTGCCGCCATCAACACGGAGTTGCTGAACGCCACGGAAGCGGAAGCACGGAAGGGTGCAGAGATCGTGGTGTGGTCGGAAGGCGCGGGCATCGTCGAAAGGAATGACGACCCGCAATTGCTTCGCGCGATCGGCGACGTCGCGCGACGGACGAACGCGTACATCCTCGCCGCGTTCCTCACGCTCGACGCGCGCGGCAGCAGCACGTTCGAGAACAAGAACGCGCTCATCGATCCGCAAGGCCACGTCGTGTGGACGTATCGCAAAGCTCGGCCGGTGCCCGGCATGGAAGCGTGCGTACCTGGTGACGGACGAATCCCCGTCGCGCCAACGCCATTCGGACGCGTCGCGACGGCGATCTGCTTCGACATGGATTTCCCTCGTCTGCTGCGCAACACGGATGCGGATCTCTATCTCGTCCCCGCCGATGACTGGCGCGAGATCACGCCGCTGCATTCGCGCATGGCCGCGTTCCGCGCGGTCGAGCAGGGCGTGGCCATCGTGCGCTCGACGAGCAACGGACTCTCGGTCGTCGTCGATCCATTCGGCCGCGTGACGTCATCAGCGAATTACTTCGACGGCGCGCGCGTGATGCACGGAACGATTCCGTTGCCCGCTGGCGCACCGTCGATCTACGCGCGCATCGGCGATGTGTTCGCGGGCGCGATCGCGATTGTGTTCGTCGCGTTGCTCCTGATCGCGCTGCGATCGCCGAAGGTCGTGAGGGAGTTTTCCCCCGCTTTGCGCGATCTCCAATAAAGACAAAGCGAGAACCCGCGCCCCGCCGGCTGGATCGGCGACGCCTCGTCGCCACCCCAGATGTCCCCCACGGCATCGTCGACGCCGTCGGTCCAGCCGGGAGGGTGCGGGTTCTGCGCATCAATGGAGATCAGCATGAAAACTCTTCGAGCTCTGCTCGTCGTCTGCATATTCGCGGCGGCGGCTCTTCCGCTCTTTGCAGAAAACGAATCGATCGCACTCCCCGACCTCAATCCCGCCGAGTGGTTCGACGGCAAGATGGGCGGCACGTTCGGCGCGAAGACCGTTACGGCATTCGCGAAGAGCAACCGAGTCGCGATCGGCGGGTTCCGCGTCGTGTTCGTCACGCACAACGAAGCGCGAGCATTCACCGGCGCGACGTATCTGCCGGGCGGTGTCGAGCGCGGCTCGGCACGCGCGAAGATGGAAGTCGATCTGCAGGGCGTCGACGATGCGACGATGCAGGCGATCACCGATCGCGCGTACGAGCGCTTCGTCGCACAACTGAAAGCCGCGGGGCGCGAAGTGGTGACGCCCGACGAGATGAAGTCAACGTGGGGTGAGTTCAAAACATCGACCGCGCCGATGCCGGTCGATGTCGGTTTGCTCAAAGGCAAGGCGTTCACGCCGACCGGTCTTCCGTTGTGGTGGCAGGTTGGCGACGCCTGGGGCGACGCCGGCCTCGGGCAAAAGAACATGCGCGCGTTCAACAAACAATCGGAAGCGTTGAAAGCGCCGATCTCCATCGCGCCGATGATCGTCATCGACTTCGCACACATGGAGTCGAGCGGTAACCGGAGCGGCTTGCTGCGCCGCAGCGCGGACGTCGGCGCGTCACTCGCGATGAGCGTGCCGACGTTCACGACGCGCGTCGTGCGCGCCGAGCAGACGCGCTACGGCGGGATCGTGTTCAAAGGCGACGACGGCGCACTGACGATGACGAAGGCGCTCGATACGGACATCGAGTTCGCGGAGTTGTTCGCGGTCGATGAGAAGACCGGAACGGTGCTGTCGTGGTCCGGCGCGGATCACAAATCGAAGAGGTCGAAGAAAGTCGCGAAGACGACGAATGAGGCGTACACGGCGGCCGCGGATGCAGTGCTGACGCAGGCGACGGGCGCGTTCGCGAAATTGTTCGTGAAGTGATCGATTGAAAACGCGTGGAGCGCCAAGGCGCTCCACGGTTCAAACTCCTGCTGCGATTCGATCCGCCAATTGGCCTAACGCCGCATTCATCGCCACCACGACCTGCTCGCTTTCGAGCGATTGCATCGGCACTTCGATGCGCTCTTTCGCCACGCGCCCATCCACGCTCCACTGCGCGTCCAACACAAAGACTGGTTCCGGTCCCGGCGCGAGCTCGCCGAACGTCACGTAAATCCCGCGCATCGCCGGCGGCTTCGCCTGTCCGGGCAACACGACCAATCCTTCGGGCAAGCGATTCGCGAGATCGAACGCAAGCGTGTGAATGACCATCTCTTCGAGTGGTGCGGTCCATTGATTCGTGGCACGCAGCTCGACTTGTTGATTCGTGTCGCGCACGAAGATGTCGCGACGATCGAGTCCCGGCGGCAACTCCACGCCTTCGATGCCGATCGGCACGCCCGACTTCTGCACGCGCGTTCCCGGCACCGGCTGCAGCGAATAGAACGTGTTCTTCGTGCGCGAGAAAAATCCGCAGCCGCCACACAGCAGCAGCGCGATCGCGACCAGCCGTCTCATTTCGGTCTCCCCTTCAGCAACGAATCCGGATTCTCGGTGAGATACGACGCGAGCGCGCGCACCGCTTCCGCCGCGCGCGTGAGCTCGCGGATCAATTCCGCAACGTCGTAGTTCTGCTTCTGTTGCGTGCCCAGCAATCCCTGCGCGCTCTTCGCCGCGGCTTCCGCGGAATCGGCCGCATTGCGCAGCGACTCGACGATCGGCCCGACGTTCTCGCCGGTGATCTTCGAGATGCGCTCGATCTCCGCGAGCGAACGATTCAGTCGCTGGATCGATTGATCGAGCGCGGGATCGTTGACGAGCGTGTTCAGTCGCGCGGATGTGCTGCGCAGATTCGAAGCAATCTCGCGCAACGGCAATCCGCGAACGGTGTTCGCGACATCGTTGATCGCCGCGAGCGTGTCTTCGAGTCCGCGGCCTCCTGCCGCGGCAGGAATGATTGGCGGATCGCTCGACGTGACCAGTCGTCCCGTTCCCGGCTGCGCGATGATGTCGAGCGACACCGCACTCGCGCCAGGCAGCACGAGACTCGTCGCGAGATTCGCGCGCATGCCTTTGTTCACGAGTCGCGCAACGACGCCATCCATGCGCGCGCGCACATCGGCGCGCGTCGCCATCGACTTCACATCGATCTCGAGCAGGCGCGGATCGACTTCGAGCGTGACCGGCGTTTCGAGCGAGTTCGTCGCATCGACGTAACGCAGCCGCACATCGCGCACGCGTCCGACCTGCACGCCTTTCATCGTCACCGGCGTCCCGACTTTCAATCCGCCGATCGGTCCGGGGAAGTACGTGCGGTACGTGATGTGCGGACCGTCCGCGGATGCGATCGCAGCGTTTTCGTTTTCGAACAACGTGAAGTGCGTCGCCTGCGGCACTGGCGGACCCGCGAGAACTTCGGGCGTGTAGAACGAGATCGGCGGCGAGAGCAGACCGGCGATCGATGCGCCGGCGACGGAGACTCCTCCTCCGCCTAACGCGACGTTCAATCCGCCGGCGCGATAGAAACGCGTGCTTTGCCGCACGCTGTCCGCAAAACGGCGCACGACGAATGCGTGGACGAGCGTGAGGCCGCGTCGCTCATCGTATTCGGAGCCGAGGATGCGGCCGACGCGCATGCCTTGATATTGAACGGGTGATCCGACATCGACCGCGCCGAGTCCGTGCGATTCGAGAATCAATGTCTTGCCGGGTTCGGACGCGCTGAGAATCGGCGCGTACTCCTGTCCTGCAAACTCGCGCGTCTCGTCGCCTTCGCCTGGCGCGATGCCGACGTACGTGCCGGACAATAAGCCGCCGATGCCGCCGCCTTCGAGTCCGGGCTCGACGATCCAGAAGCGCGTGCCTTTGCGCAGCGCGTAGTTCATCGATGCATCCATCGAGATGCGCACGAGGACCGACTGGCCGTCTTCGTCGATGGTGATCTTCTGCACGGTTCCGACTTTCGCGCCGCGAAATCTCACCGGCGAGTACCGATCCAATCCATGCGCCTCGGAGAACCGCACCGTGATGTCGCCGCCGCCGAAGAATCCGTAGCGCACCACGAGGTAGCCGGCGAAAAACACCGCCAGCGCGGGCACGATCCAGATCCACGGTCCCCACTTCGCCACGCGCACGGCGGCTTCCGGTTCTTCGTGTGTGCGTCTTCTGTCGTTGTCGTCGTATTCGCTCATACGTTCTCTCCGGCGGCTTTCCACATGAGCCGCGGCTCGAACATCCGCACCGCAAACATCAGCAGTGCGATCAGCAGGAAGAGAGGTGTGGCGCCGGGCCCGGCGACGATGTCATCGATGCCGCGAAAGTCCACGATGGGCGCGGCCAGTGCCGCGATGAACGGAATGATCATCGGCCAGCGCACCAGCCGATGGAGAACGCGATACACGCGCGTACGCAAAACGAGTCCTTTCTCTTTCGGAAATCGCACGCGAAACAAAAGCCAGATGATGCCGAGGAGCTCGATGGTGGGGAGCACGACACCGGCGAGCAGCACGACGATCGCGATCTGCCAGTAGCCGTGATCCGCGAGCAATTGCACCGTGCCGACGACCGTGTGCTCGAGCACGCCGGTCAATTGATCGTTGACCATCACCGATGCCGCGTACGCGGGAAGCAGCAGCGGAATCGATCCCGCCACCGCGGCCGCGGCAGGAACGAATCGCGGCGCGATGCTGCGATCGAGGCGACTGCCGCAACGCGGACAGTGATCGCCCGGACGTCGATTCGAGACCGCGAGCTCGCAGACATCGCACGACGCGAGATGCCTCTCGGCGTTGATCGTGCGATCGGGATAGATGGCGTTCCACACGGCGCGACGATCGAGCGCGCGATCGCCAACGTACGCGAGCACGGCGATGGCGACGTAGGTCCATGCGCCGACGCGCACGGCGACATCAGCGGGAACGCTCGCGCGAAAGTACGCGACCGCACCGGCGATGACGACGACGTCCGTCATGCTCCACACGCGAAGTTCTTCCGACCAGCGAAAGAGTCGTCCGCGCTGCCACACGCGCTTCTTCATCTTCAACGAGACGAGCACGACGATTTGAAAGGTCGCGCGCAACGCGGGGAAGAGAAACGCGAAGAAGAGGAAGCCGAATGCGAACGGGAACCACACTTCGCGATAGATCGTGCCGACGCTCGAGACCAGTTTGCTTTCCTGAAACACGAGATTGCGAATGGTCGAGTCCATCAGCGGCATGAACACCGCGGGCGGAAGAAGCACGAAGGTCGCAATCGCGCACGCGAGCGTGAGATCGGATGTCGTGAGCGTGCGCTTCGCGAGCAGGCGGTCACAGCGACAGCAACTCGCCATCCCGCGAATCGGCAGAGCCGGGATCGACTGCGTCGTACCGCAATCGGCGCACGTGATCGTCGTCGTCAGAGCCACCGACCGGCGTGCTCTGCAATCAATGGACCCGGGTGGGGTTGTCGGTTGTTGGTAGTCGGTAGTCGGGAGACCGAGTTGGCAGTTGACGGTTGGGCAGTTGGCGGGTTCCGGACGTCGTATGTTGCGGCACTCGTGCAACTCGCGATGACGTAACCGCGAACCGTCAACTCGTTCTCCCGACAACCAACAACCGACTACCGACTACCACCTACGCCCTCACCAGTTGCTGCAAATCCAACTCTTCCCAGTCGAGCTCCTGCTCGACCTGCTGGAACGCCGAGTCGCCGATCGTGCCGTCGTCGCGCATCGCGACGAGCTTCTTGCGTTCCGCCGCTGTCGCAACGCGAATCACCACCGCATCCGACTTCACCGCGCGCCACAAGTCCGACGACTCGCCTTCGCCGTCGCCATCGAGATCCTTCCCTTCCGCCAGCTCCGTCTCCGCGCGATGCAGCAGCAACTCGTAGCGACGTCGCACGAGCTCCGCCGTGTCCGCGCCTTCGCAATCACGCGTCGCGCGCAATGCCGCGCGCAGCGTCTCCACGCGCGCGAGCCGTACTTCGTGCTCGACTTCACCATCATCTTCGAGCTTCAGAAACTCGAGCAGCGGACGCAGCGTCATCCCCTGCACCACCAACGTCCCGAGCACCACCGCGAACGACGTCACGAGAATGAGATTGCGAAACGGAAAGTGCGTCGGCAGCGCGAGCGCGGCCGCGAGCGTCACCGTTCCGCGCATGCCGCACCATCCGACAACGGTCGCACCGCGCGGTGAAAGATCGACGCCCTGCACATCGCGCTCGCGACACCACCAGCGACTCACGCCCGCCGCGCCTTTCACCCAGGCGATGCGCGCGAGGATCGTCGCGAGCGTCACCGCGCCCGCGACCATTGCGTACTCGCTCCACGCTTCGTGCTGCTGAGTGACGATGAGTCGCAACTGAAATCCGACGAGGATGAACGCGAGCACGTTCAGCACGAACACCGCGACTTCCCAAACCGCGTACGACGGAATGCGAATGCGCGCCGGAATCAGCGATGCCGCGCGGCGCGATACCGCCATCGCGTAGATGACCATCGTCAGAATGCCGGAGAGATGCAGGCGCTCGGCGAGCAGCCACACGCCGAACGTCGAGCAGAACTGCACGATGACCGCGGTCGCGACATCTTCGATGCCGCGATTGAGAAACGTGATGACGAACGACAACAGATAGCCGAGCAGAACGCTGCCCGCGGTCACGATGAGCACCGTTGGAAGAAGCGTCCATCCCGAAATGAAACCGCTCGCGATGGCGCCGACCGCGATGCGATAGATGAGCAGCGCGCTCGCATCGTTGAAGAGCGACTCGCCTTCGAGAATGACAAGCAGTCGATGTGGCGGTCGCAATGCTTTGAGCACTGCCGTCGCGGCAGCGGCATCGGGCGGCGCGACGATCGCGCCGAGGGCGATCGCGGCCGCCCACGGCATCGCGGGCACGAGCCATTTCGCGACGATCGCAACGACGGCGACAGTGAGCACGACGCAGCCGAGGGCGAGACTCACGACGGGACGCCAGTTCGCGCGCAGATCGCGTTGTGGTGCATCGAACGCGGCATCGAGCAGCACCGGCGCGACGAACAACGCCAGCGCGAGCTCGGGATCGAGCATCACGGTGGGCACTCGCGGAATGAGCGCGAGTCCCGCACCGGCAACTGCGACGAGCGCGGGATACGGCGTCGAAATGCGGCGCGCAATCGCCGCGAGCCCCGCTCCGCCGAGGAGCAGCGCGATGACGATCTCGAAGATTTCCATCTAGCGTCTGACTTTGTACCGCAACCAGACCAGATCGCCGCGCAGTTTCTCCACGCCCGTCAACTTCAGATTCCTCGCGACGCTCTTCTTCACCTTCGCGTCGAACAACGTCGGGATGTTCATCGCGCCGTCCGCGACCGGCACGACGAGCACGCTCAATTCATCGATGAGATCCGCCGCGAGAAACGAGCCGTTGATCGCGCCGCCGCCTTCGAGCAGCAATCGTTTGATCCCGAACTTCGCGCGCAATTTCTCCAGCGCCTTCGCAAGATCGATCTTCGCTTTGCCCGCAAACACGTACGATACGCCCTGTTCGCGCAGGAACGCGAGATACGCATCAGACACAGCTTCGGTGAGGATCGTGATGAAGTGCTCGCCGTCGACGTTGTCCGTCGTCCACGTGAGCTTGCCCGATGGATCGATCGCGATCGCATACGAATCCGCTTTCTTCGCGATGAAGTCCTCGCGCGGAATCGGCTCCACCTTCTTTCGCGGCACGCGAGTCTTCCCCGCGTACGGTTCCATCGAGATGCGTCCGATGATCCACGCATCGCCCTTCAGCATCGATGCCGTGCGCTCGTACTCCCTCGTGATCGGCGCGTGATCCGTTTTCCAATGCGAGACGACGATGCGGCCGTCGAGCGACGGCGCCATGTGGCAGATGACGTACGGACGTTTCATGCCCGCGATCTTATGACTCCGTTCCTCCGATTACGCCACCCATCACCGGCAACACGATTCCGGTGATGTAGCTCGAGCAGACCGGCGACGCGAGAAACACGAACGCGGGCGCGATCTCTTCGGGTTGCGCGGGACGCTTCATCGACGTCGAACTGCCGAACTCGGAGATCTTCGTCTTCGGCTGATCCGCGGGATTCAGCGGCGTCCACACCGGTCCCGGTGCAACCGCATTCACGCGAATGCCTTTCGGCGCGAGGTTCGTCGCCAGCGATTTCGTGAACGCGTGAATCGCGCCTTTGGTCGCGGAGTAATCGAGCAGGATCTTGTTGCCGTAGAGTCCCGTTTCCGATCCGCAGTTGATGATCGCGCTGCCTTCTTCGAGATGCGGGAGCGCGGCTTTGGTCATGAAAAAGTAGCCGTAGATGTTCGTGCGAAACGTCAGGTCGAAGTGCTCCTCGGTGATGTCTTCGAGACTCTCCGCGTGCTCCTGAAACGCGGCGTTGTTCACGAGCACATCGAGTCCGCCGAGCTCTTCGATCGTACGACGCACCGCTTCCTCGCAAAACTCCGCGTCCTTCACGTCGCCCGGGATCAGCAGACAGTTCTGCCCTTCCTCTTCTTCGATCACGCGTTTCGTTTCTTCCGCATCGATCTGCTCGACGTCGAGATACACGATCGCGACGTCCGCACCCTCGCGCGCAAACAGCACCGCGACCGCGCGTCCGATACCCGAGTCGCCACCGGTGATCAGCGCGACTTTTCCTTCGAGCTTGCCGCTGCCCAGATACTGCGGATTGCGAAATTGCGGACGCGGCTTCAGCTTCGCTTCGATGCCCGGCTTTTCCTGATGTTGCTTCGGCATCGGCGGCTCGGGCTGCTTGCGCGCACCGGCCTGCACAGCTTTCTTACTCGACTTCAACGAAGGTTTCGAGTCGATCTCGCGCTGAATCTTTCGTTGTTTCGCGACCGTGGCCGACGTGCGGCTTTGTTTTCTCGCTGCCATGACCGGGCCACGGATGCGCGGACTGTGCCCAACGCAGCACATCGAAAAATGCACACGCATGGAAACAAAAACGAGTAACTTGCGCGGCCATGACTCGTGTTGGACGTTTGCTTCTTCTCGTTCTTCTTGTCGCAGTCACGCTCAGCAGCGCCGCGCAGGACGTTGCGATCAAAAAGTACACGAACGGATTCGACGCCAATACTGCGCCGGGCCCGCTCGTCACGGTCGGATCAACGGTCACGTGGACGTACGTCGTCACGAACACCGGCGCGCGCGAGATCACGAACATCGCGGTCACGGATGATCAGGGAGTGACGGTGACGTGTCCCGCGACGACGCTCGACGCGGGTCTCGACATGACGTGTACCGCGAGCGGCACCGCGATCGCGGGGCAATACACGAACATCGGCACGGTCAACGGGACGTTGCCGGACTCGAGTCCGGTGAGCGCGAGCGATCCGAGTCATTACTTCGGCGAAACCGCGCCGACACTGACGTTCGAGAAGCGCACGAATGGATTTGATGCGGACACGCCGCCGGGTCCGATCGTGCCGGGGGGCAGCACGGTGACGTGGACGTACGTCATCACGAATGTTGGTTCCGAGGAGTTGCAGAACATCGCGGTGACGGACGATCAGGGTGTGACCGTGACGTGTCCCGCGACGACACTCGCGGTCGGCGCGACGATGACATGCACTGGCAGCGGCATCGCGCAACTCGGGCAGTACTCGAATACCGGCACTGTGACCGCGCAGCTCGCGACGAGTCTCACGAATGTGAGCGCGTCCGATCCGAGTCATTACTACGGACAGTCGCTACGCATCGACAAGTTCACGAACGGCCTCGATGTCACGCCTCCGGGTCCGCGCTACACGGAAGGCACGCCGATCACGTGGACGTACGTGATCGAAAATCCGGGTCCCGCGAACGTGACGAACGTGAGCGTGAGCGATGATCAGGGCGTCGTCGTCACGTGTCCTTCGACGACGCTCAACGCGGGCGCGACGATGACGTGCAGCGGGAGCGGCACGGCGCAACCAGGGCTGTACACGAATGTCGGCACGGTGAGTGCGCAACTTCCGGCGGGCGGCCTCATCTCGGTCTCCGACTCGAGCTACTACCTCGGCGATCTGATCACGGTCAAGAAGTATACGAACGGTATCGACGCGGACACGGCGCCGGGACCGAATGTCGCTGTCGGTTCGACGGTGAACTGGACGTACGTCGTCACGAATCTCGCGGATGAAACGCTCACCGACATCAGCGTGACCGACGATCAGGGCGTGACGGTGACGTGTCCCGCGACGACGCTCGCGACGCTGGAGTCCATGACCTGCACCGCCAGCGGCACCGCGATCCTCGGACAGTACGCAAACGTCGGAACGGTCAACGCGACCTCGGTGACGTACGGCGCGTTCACCGACAGCGATCCGAGTCATTACTTCGGCATCGTGCCGGCGCCCGCGATCACCGCGACGAAGACCGAGGCGCTGAGCGGCAACACCATTCACTACGTCGTCACGATTGCGAACAACGGCACCGGCGACGCATCCGATGTCGTGTTCAGCGACACCGTCGATCCGAACACGACAATTGTAACCAGCTCGGTTACAGCTACTTCCGGATCGATCACAGCGACCGCAACGAACGTCACGGTCAACATCGGCACGATGACGCCGTCGAGCACCGTCACGATCGAGTTCGACGTGACGATCACCGGCTCGACGACAAGCATCTCGAACACGGGCAGCGTCAGCGGCTCGAACTTCACGACGGTGCAAACGAATACCGCGACGACGTCGCTCGCACCCGCGATCGGTGCGACGAAGTCCGCATCACTCGTCGACGGCGACACGATTCACTACGTCGTCGTGATCACGAACAACGGCAACGGCACGGCGTCGGACGTCGTGTTCACCGACACACTCGATGCGAATACCACTCTCGTTTCCGGCAGCGTGACGACGACGCAGGGCTCGATCACGAGCACGCCGACGAATGTGACCGTGAACATCGGCTCGATCGCGCCAGCCGGTTCGGTCACGATCGCGTTCGACGTGAACGTCACGACGCCGACGAATACGGTTTCGAATACCGGCAGCGTGAGCGGCTCCAATTTCACGACGGTGCAGACGAACACCGCGACGACATCGTTGAACGCGGCGATCACCGCGACGAAAACGGCATCACTCGTCGACAGCGACACCATTCATTACACGATCGTCGTGACGAACAGCGGCAACGCGCCGGCGTCGAGTGTCGTGCTGAACGATCCGCTCGATCCGAACACACAACTCGTTTCCGGCAGTGTGACGACGACGCAGGGATCGATCACGAGCAGCCCGTCGAACGTGACGGTCAACATCGGCACGATCAACCCGTCGAGCTCCGTCACGATCGCGTTCGATGTGAACGTCACGAACCCAACCGCGACAAGCATTGCGAATCAGGCCAGCGTGAGCGGCGCGAACTTCACCACGACGACGAGCAACACGACAAACACGCCGTTCGCGGCCGCACTCGCGGCACCAGTGCCGACACTCTCGGAGTGGGCGCTGATGGCGATGCTCGCGTTACTGGCGATGCTCGCGATGAAAGCGCTGAGGTAACGAGGACGGAGCGCCGGCTTCCAGCCGGCGCTCCGTTCGTCTCTCCTCGTTTGTTGCGGTGCTGCAACAGCCCGAATTTTCAACTAGTGGTAGAAGGTTTGACTTTCCGTTACCGGCCTGTCGGCCTTCTTCAACCACTTCCAACGAAAGAGAGACGAATGAGCTCGAGACTGTTTGCTGCCGCAGTCACCGTCGTGTTCGCGTTTTCCGCACTCGCTGCGGATGAAGGCGCGAAAGCAACCATCACCACCACAACGTCCACACCATCCGCAACCGTTGCGCCGCGTTACGGCACGTGGGGCGTCGACCTCGCGGGCATGGACAAGACCGTGAAGCCGGGCGACGACTTCTTCAAGTACGTCAACGGCAGTTGGGCCGCGACGACGCAGATCCCGCCGGATCAGACGCGCTGGGGCGCGTTCAATCTGCTGCGCGATCTCTCCGAGGCTCGCGTGCGCGCGATCGTCGACAAGTGGGCCGCCGACAAGAATCTGAAAGCGGGCTCGGACGAGGCGAAGGTCGCCGCGTTCTATCGCTCGTTCATGGATGACGCGACCGCCGAGAAGCTCGACGCGAAGCCAATCCAGCCGTACCTCGATGCGGTGAAGAAAGCCAGGACGCACGAAGATGTCGCGAAGCTGATGGCGCAGTCGCCAGCCGGTTTCGGCCGCTCGTTGTTCGGCGCCGGCGTCTCGGATGACGCGAAGAATCCGGAGAAGTACGCGCTCTACCTCTCGCAGGCCGGACTCGGATTACCGGATCGCGAGTACTACCTCCGCGACAACTTCAAGCCGCAGCGCGAGCGCTATCAGCAGTACGTCGCGGACATGCTGCGTCTCGCGGGCTGGAGCGAGCCGGAACAGAACGCCGCCGCGATCGTCGCGTTCGAAACGAAGATCGCCGAGGCACATTGGACGCGCGCGGAGAGCCGCGATCGCGACAAGACCTACAACCCGATGACGCTCGTCGAGCTCGAGAAGAATGCGCCGGGCTTCCCGTGGACCGCGTTCTTCAAGGAAGCGGGCATCGACAAGGCCGATCGCGCGATCGTGCGTCAGAACACCGCGCTGCCGAAGCTTGCGAAGATCTACGCCGACACGCCGGTCGCGACGCTGCAGGCGTGGGAAGCGTTCCACATCACTGATGACGCGGCGCCGCTGCTGTCGAAGCGTTTCGTCGACACCGAGTGGGAGTTCCGCTCGAAGTTCCTCAACGGTGCGCTCGAACAGCGCCCCCGCTGGAAGCGCGCCATCTCCGCATCCGAACGCAGCCTCGGCGAAGCAATCGGCCGCACCTACGTCGCCGAGTACTTCCCGCCGGAATCGAAAGCAAAGATGGAGAAGCTCGTCGCCGATCTCCGCACGGCGATGAAGGGCCGCATCGAGAAGCTCGAGTGGATGGGTCCGGAAACGAAGACCAAGGCCCTCGAGAAGCTCTCGAAGTTCAACGTGAAAATCGGGTATCCGGTGAAGTGGCGCGATTACTCGAAGCTCACCGTGAAGGAAGGCGATCTCGTCGGCAACGCGGCGCGCGCGTCGAAGTTCGATTGGGATTTCGATGTGAATCGCATCGGCAAGAAAACCGACGATGACGAATGGGGCATGACGCCGCAGACCGTCAACGCGTACTACTCGTCGTCGAAGAACGAGATCGTGTTCCCCGCGGCGATTCTGCAGCCGCCGTTCTTCGATCCGAACGCGGATCCGGCCGTGAATTACGGCGCGATCGGCGGCGTCATCGGCCACGAGATCACACACGGCTTCGATGATCAGGGACGCAAGTCCGACGGCGATGGCGTGCTGCGCGACTGGTGGGCCACCGACGATGCGACGAAGTTTGAAGCGCAGGCGTCGAAGCTCGGTGGTCAGTACGAAAGCTTCAAGCTCGTGCAGGCGCCGGACGTTCACATCATCGGCAAGCAGACGATGGGCGAAAACATCGGCGATCTCGGCGGCATCCTGATGGCGCTCGATGCGTATCACGTGTCGCTCGGCGGCAAACCGGCGCCGGTGATCGACGGCTTCACCGGCGATCAGCGCGTGTTCCTCGGCTGGGGCCAGGTGTGGCGCACGCTCGTTCGCGATGAGGCGCTCAAGCAGCTCATCATGACCGACTCGCACTCACCCGGCATGGTCCGCGCGTTCGCGCCACTCCGCAACGTCGACGCGTGGTACGAAGCGTTCGACGTAAAGGAAGGCGACGCGAATTACGTCAAGCCGGAAGATCGCGTCCGCATCTGGTAAGCGGGTTTTCTTAGGTTTTTAAGAGGGAGCGCCGGATTTAGGCGCTCCCTTTTCTTTTGTGCGTCCTCTTGCGCGAGTCCTCAATGGATGCGATCCTGCCGCGCTCGCATTCGAGCATTGGAGGACACAATGAAAAAGAATCACGAGGAACACTGCTTTTGAACGGAGCAGCAAACGCCGGAAGGGATATCCATCCGAAACACGCGTAAAACGCGGGCATCGGTTCGTCCACGGCGATAAAGAACTGCTCGAAAAACTCGGTCGCAATGACCTCTGTCCCTGCGGATCCGGGAGGCGTTTTCAAGAAGTGCTGTATGAAATCCGGCCGCTTTGACGGCTCCCCGCGAGACCATTACTTTTAGATGATTCATGCGCCGGCCCCGAAGGCCGGCGCTTCTCGTTTATTCGATCCTGCCGAACGTTCCGTTTTGATAATCGATCATCGCCTGGCGGATTTCGCCCGGGTAATTCATCACGAACGGGCCGTAGCGCGCGACCGGCTCATTGAGCGGGACGCCGCCAATCAGCAGCAACTCCGCACCGCCGTTCGACGCCATCGAAATCGAATCACCGTCCTGCTCGAAAATCACCGTGTCGTTTTCGCCCACGGTGCGATTGCCGATCTGCGCTTCCCCACTGATGACGAACGCGAACGTATTGTGCGTCGACGGCATTGATTGCGTGAATTGCGCACCCGGCGACAATCGCACGTGCAGATAAACGATTGGCGTGCGAGTGTCGATCGATGCTTGCGTACCGAGGGACTCGCCGGCGAGGACAGTGACGTGCGTTAGGCCGTCGGCACTGACCGCGGTCGGAATTTCAGACGCGCGCAACTCCTGATAGCGCGGCTTCATCATCTTGTCGCGGCGCGGCAGATTCACCCACAGCTGAAATCCATGCACACGCCCACCATTGCGGCGAATTTCCTCCGACGGCATTTCCGAATGAATCACGCCCGCACCAGCCGTCATCCATTGCACATCGCCCGGCCCAATGCGACCGCGATTCCCCTGCGAATCCTCGTGCTCGATCGCACCTTCGAGCACGTACGTCACCGTCTCGAAACCGCGATGCGGATGATCCGGCGCGCCCTTCGCCTCGCCCGGCCCATGCGTCACCGGCCCGAGACGATCGAGCAGCAAAAACGGATCGAGGTGATCGAGACGCGCCGTCGGAAACGGCCGCGTCACGACCATCCCCTCGCCCTCGAGTTGCGGCGTAGCGTGAACGACGTGAGCAATGCTTCGTGTGGTCATGTCAGTCTCGGTAACAAATTCGAATTCCATCGTAATGCTCGCGCTACGATTCGATCGCAATGCATCGCCTGCTCCCCATCCTCCTTCTGCTCACGCTCGCTTGCACATCCGCGCGCGTAACGCCGCCGCACGAGCCCTATGTCGTGGTGCTCGGCATTGCGCAGGATGGTGGATATCCGCAGGCGGGGTGTCGTCGCGATGATTGTGTCGAGCGATTCGAAGGTCGGAAGCAGCGCGAGCATGTCGCATCCCTCGGCATTGTCGATCCGCAAACAGGCCAGCGCTGGATCATCGACGCCACGCCTGATTTTCCTCAGCAATTACACGATCTCGAGCGCATTGCCGGCGCACCGCGCAATGGCGCACCAGTACTCGATGGCGTGCTCCTCACCCACGCGCATATCGGCCATTACCTCGGCCTCGCCCATCTCGGCCGCGAAGTGCTCGGCACACGTGGCGTCCCCGTCTACGCCATGCCGCGCATGCAGCAATTCCTCGAACACAATGGACCGTGGTCGCAACTGGTCACGTTGCACAACATCGAACTTCATTCACTGAGCGATCACCAGACAGTCGCGCTCAATGAACGCATTTCGATTACGCCATTACTCGTCCCGCATCGCGATGAATTCTCCGAAACCGTGGGTTTTATCGTCAAAGGACCGTCGCGCTCTGTACTGTGGCTGCCCGACATCGATAAATGGGAGAAATGGCAAACGCCGATTGAAGACGTCGTTGCGGACGTCGACATCGCTTATGTGGATGCCACCTTCTATTCCGCTGCCGAATTACCCGGCCGCGACTTGCGAGAAATCCCGCACCCGACAGTGGAAGAAACGATGCAACGATTCGCAAACTCGCCACTGCGACCCCGAATTCGCCTCATCCACCTCAATCAATCGAATCCGCTGCTGCGCGATCGCCGCGATCTTCCCGTCGCACGCGAAGGCGAGATCGTATCGCTTGCACAATGACCGAACGTCGCATTCTGCTCGTACGCCACGGCCGCTCCACGCACGTGCATACCGGTTGGATCAATGTCGATGGATTCAATCGCTGGCGCTCGGCTTATGAAGCCGCCGGCATTGACG
>JACZCU010051544.1_pt1 | contig 25600 bp, 23 predicted proteins | sample 8641851 | NCBI WGS metagenome assembly JACZCU01 (sample SAMN15324605, study PRJNA640507) | soil metagenome | isolation source: monocropping sugarcane control | place: China: Luxin town, Laibin City, Guangxi Province | collected 2019-07-25 | depth 10cm m | reverse complement strand
TCCCGATCTGAGAGATGCGGGCGCGGCGGAGCAGGCGCCCCCACGCGGCGAGGTGCGTCACGTAGAACGCCAACGACACGCCGTCGATCTCGATCTCCGACTCCAGCAGCGAGCGCGGCTCGCCGGAGCCCGGCAGCGGATGCGCCTGCGCCGAGGTGATCTTGCCGCGCGTCAGCACGGCGTTGCCGTAGTCGCCGCCGTCCATCGCGCAGCTCCGGCCGAAGTAAAGGTTGAGACCGCAGAGCTTCGCGATCGTCTCCGCCTGGTCGTGCAGTTGCGACGCGCGCGTGCGGCAGTGGACCTCCTGCAGGCCGACGATGTCGGGCTCGAGCGCCGCGATCGTCTCCGCGATCTTCGGAATGTGGTCCGCCCGCCGCCCCGCCGCGTGTCCCTGGATGTTGTAGGAAACGACCTTGAGCTGCACGTCAGTTACCGCCGAAGCGAAAGCGGTGCCGTGTAGGGTGCGGCTTTAGCCGCACCGAGGGCCGGCTGAGAGCCGGCCCCTACACAGGTACACTGCAGGGGAATGCTCTCCGACCTCGACTCACTCATGGCGGCGCGCGGAATCGGCGCGGTGGTCGTGCCGATGCACGAGGCGATGCACGCGTCGTTTCGGTGGCTGGCGCGCGGCGCGCAGGTGACGCGCGGCTACGCGATCAAGAAGCTCGCCGCCGATCCGGTGCTCTTCACGTACGGCATGGAGCGGGGCGAGGCGGAGAAAAGCGGCCTCCCGGTCGTCCTCGTGACCGACAAGCGCGCGGACACCCTCGCCCTCGCCTACGCGCAGCTCTACGACGAAATGCTCGGCAACATCCATTCGTCTATGGACGGCAGCGTCGCCTTCTTCGGCAACATCCCGATCCAGCTCTACCTCGGCGTCATCGAAGAGCTCGAGCGTCGCGGCCGCAACGTGCACCGCTCCAACGGCGAAGACCTCATCCAGCTCGCGCGCAAGCGCAAAGAGCCGCGCGAGATCGCCATCATCGCGGACGTCGGCGAGAGAACGGAGCAGGTCGTCGACGACGTCCGCGCCGCATTACGCGACTTCAAACCGGGGCTGAAGATCGGCGACCTGAAGGCGATCGTCCGCGAGGGCATCCAGCGCCGAGGAATGCTCGAAGACCACGAGACCATCCTGTCGCACGGACGCGACGCCGGCGTCCCGCACTCCCGCGGCAACGCGAATGACGTCATCCGCGAAGGCGTCCCGATCATCCTCGACATCTTCCCCGTCGACCGCGAGACCGGCTACTTCTTCGACCTCACCCGCACCTTCTGCGTCGGCAACGTCCCCGACGAGCTGCGCCGCATCCACGCCGACGTCCTCGAAGCATTCGAGCGTTCGCGCGACACGATGAAGCCCGGCACGCCCGCCATCGACTACCAGAACGCCGTCTGCGACTTCTTCGAGGCGAAGGGCTACGCCACCACCCGCACCGCTCCCGCCACGCTCGAAGGCTACGTCCACTCCCTCGGCCACGGCGTCGGCCTCGACATCCACGAACGCCCCTCGTTCGGCGTCGGCGCCACGAAGCTCGACGTCATCGAAGAAAACGACGTCGTCACCATCGAGCCCGGCCTCTACTTCCCCGACCGCGAGCTCGGCGTGCGCATCGAGGACACGTTCGTGGTGGAGGGAGATGGCGTGAGGACGTTGTGCAGAGGGGCATATATATTGGAGCCGTAGCTCACCTCCCCCGTTGCGAGAGTCACCACGAAGGGCGCCCACTGCTGCAGCAACAAGTGCCACGCCTCGCCGACGATCACGTCTTCTTTAAGCAACACTTTCCGAAGCAATCCATCACCGATCGTGCGTGTCCTCCAGAGGCGCCCGTCCTTTCCGAACGCCTCGAAAGAGGAGCTGTCGTGGATCACAACGAAGATCGTCAGCAACTTGTCGCGCATCGTTCCGACGATGCCGTTTCCGTCGCGCTCGAGGAGCGTTCGCGACTTGTAGTCGATGATGTATCCGGCGCCGTCAGCCGATACGAAGATGTTCTTGCGGTCGGGCAGCATGAAACACGTGCTGACCGTTTTCGTGCCGCACTCGAAGCTGCCGACCCACGACTTCCCCTCGTCTCCGATCCGGATGAACATGCGTTCACGCCCGGAATCCTCGGCCGGAATCGGAATGACCGTTTCGTTCGGCGGTGCCGAATCGAGGAGCTCCGCCGGGACGAGCGGGACGATCGCATTCCGTTCCTCCTGCTTCGGCTTCTGTCCCGGCTTCTCGCGCCGCATGTCGGTGCGGCACGAGTCGATGAATTGTTTGAGGCGCTCCAGGCGCTCCCAGCGGCGCTCACCTTCGCTGCCGGGACCTTGCTCCAGCTTCTGCGCGAGGGTGTCATTGAAGAAATCATCGAATGCCTGCCTGGCCGCGGGAGGGTCTTCGTGAGTGCACCGCCCCAGCCCTCTGAAGATCCGCCCGAACGCCGGACCGGTCTTCTCGCGAAGCTCGTTGGCGGCGACGGTGTCGTCGTAGAGCTGTGCGAGCTGCAAACGGTCGAAGAGATTCTCGTTTTTGGGCCGCGCTTTGCCGCTGCGCAGGCGTTCGGCGCGACGGCGAAGCAGACGTCTCTGCGGTCCCGGCAAGTACTCGGCGAACAGCCTGTCAGGAGCGTTGTCGATCTGCGCCATGACGTCGAGCATCTCGTTGAAGAGAGCGATCACCTTTTGGTAGACGCGGTTGTTCTTCATGATTGAAATGGAACCCGGGCGCGCCTGCGAGCAACGCCCGGGTTCACACCTCCTACATTACGCCTTCGGCGGCGTCATCGACGTGTCATGCGCCGGCGCCCCATTTGGGGTGGGCGCCTGCGGAGGATTCTCGACCGGCTTCTTCTTCCGGTTCGAGAAACCCTTTTGGCGCTTCACCTCCTCGATGTGCGGCACCAGCACCGCGTTTGCCGGGTTCCGGGCGAGTTGCGTCCCGATCGAATACGCCTGCGCGGCGATGCGGTGGAGCTCCTGGCGGCGTGCGAGATTCGCACTCTCGACGCCGTTCAGCAGGCCACGCAGCTCATCGGCCACAGCGGTCCAGCGATTCCAATCGATCTGCAACTGACGCGCGCTGTCGGCCGGCTGGCCGATCGCTTGCGCCACGTTGTCGTCCAGCGCCCCGATCAGGTTGATCGAGCTGGCGATGACTTCGGCCGACTGCTTCCGCGCCAGGTTTTGAAGCCGGCGTTTCTGCGCAGGCGACAGCGGAGTCGCACCTTCGATCTGTGAACGGAGCTCCCGGAAATGCTGTACGAGCGCCTCCGGGTCGAGCATGACGGGAGCCGGCTGCGGCGTGTCCGCAGCGGGCGTAGTTGGATCAACTGCCTGATTTTTGATGTTTGTCATAAACACTCCGAAGCCCTCAAGGTTGAGGCCGGAGGCGACTCGTGGGACTCGTATACGATGCGAGTGCGAGCGGCCAACGGCTGGAAGCTACGGCTACGCGCCGACACTTCCGGTTATTGATTGCCGGGGTGCGCGCACCCCGACTGCCCGCGGCAGGAGGAGCTAAGCTCTGACTCCCGCAGTCGGTACGTACTGGCTGGAATCCCTATACGGGCCCTCGTACCGCCGTTAGCCGCCAAGGTCTCTGCTCGTCCGAACTTCGACCTATCGCGGGAGAAATTAGGGCCGAGTCCGGCGGTTGTCAAGCATTTTTTTCGCCGACAATGTAGGTCATGGCGAAACGTCATCCCCTCGGCGACCCGTTCCGCGAGTGGCGCGAGATCCAGGACCATCGCTACGATCCCGGGCACTGGCTCGGCGGCAACATCGACCCGATGTACCGGCGCCGGCGCAACGGGAACCCCTCCGGCTATTACATGATCGTCGGCGGCGGCATCGCGCTGGGAGCGGGTGCCGCCTACCTGCGCGCCGGCGGCTGGAACATGGCGTACGGCATCTCCGCTCTGCTCATCGGCGTCATCATGCTGATCGCCGGGAAGCGCCTGCTCGCGAAAGAGAAACGCGACTAAAAAGGCCGCGCCGCGAGCATTGCGATCCGCGTGATGTGGTCGAGTCGCCGAGCACTTCATTGACCTTTGATGCTGTCGCTTGCGCCGATTCCTGAAGCCCTTGGCTGCGACGCTGTGTCCATCCGACCACCATTGCTCACGCTACGTAGCGTGATCGTGTAGCTCACCGGCGGCGCCGGTGACGGTATCGTTTGGGGGGTCTGCTAATTTCGCGGTAGATCACAGTAAGCGCCGCTGTTCTTCCTTGGGGAGTCAGGAAGTATTCGTGTTCTTCGGTGCTCACTAAGCCTTGGCGACTCAACTCTCTGGCGTCTGCCAGAAGACTATCCCGCAGCTTCGCCGTCAGGCGACGAACCTTAAGAAGATCGCGAGCGCGATAGAGTAATCGCTCCTCGTCGGTGATGCCCTCTCGCAGAGCTCGTAGGATGGCTTCTTGATCACGTGTGACGTGGATGGTCTTCGGCTTCGGAGTCGCCCCGCTTTCGTTAGCGCTTACCGAAGGAGCATCTAAGCCATTCTCAGGAATATCGAAGCGATCGGCTCCTTCCTCGTCAAGCGCACCAAGGATCTTCGCCAATTCCACGTCACGATCACGCAGCCATTTCCGGTACGGGACGCGAATCACTCGCCACCCTGCGCGGCGGAGCGTCGCCTCGCGTTCGATGTCCTCCACCTTCGGCTGTCCGTGCTCGTCAAGATGGTATCGCTCCCCATCGCACTCAACTGCGACCCGGGCACCGTCCTTTTCGCAAACCAAGTCGATATGAAATCCGCACGCGGGGTACTGGTGCAGCACGAAAATGCCTCGCGCGCGGAGCGCGACCGCTACCTCGGCCTCGAACTCCGAGTCGACTTGACCGATACGGCTGTTCGCAAGCTTCGGTCGGCCAGCAGCTTGGACGCTCGCACAATGCTGTAGCCACCGTGTAAGCGTGCCGGGGCGACCGTCTGCCAGAGTAAACGTCTCGATCGGTGCGGAGTGGAAAATGTGGATTTCGTCACGTGCCCGAGTGAACGCGACGTTGAGCATCCCTTGCTCGTGGGGATGGTTTCGCTGCCGTTGTGAGAGCGACTGTCTGGGCATGATGTTGTTGTCCCACGACAAGGAGTACAGGATGACATCGCGCTCGTCACCTTGGAATCCATCGGGCGTGACAACGACGATATCGTGCTCCTCCCACTCTTCCTCAGGGATATCCTCGGCGACCAGCTCCTGCAGCAAGACCGCCTGCTCCTCGAATAGCGCCATGACACCGATTGACGCACCGCTGTAGTCCTCGCTCGTCACCAACTTTGCAAGACACCGGATCAAGGCTCTGGCTTCGGTCTCGTTTTCTTGTGATCCATTTGAGATCCGTGCGTCCGATACGAAATGCAGCTGAGCAATCGGTTGGTCGGGATGGCCGAATGCCTTTTGGCGCTCGTCGGTCATGATCCGGAGTTCGCCGTGGTAGTAAGTCTCGTTCGAGAACTGAATAAGAGGCGGCAGCGAACGGAAGTGTTCGTCGAGGAGGTTCTCTTCTTCTGCTCGAACGTTGGTAAGCACCAAGAGGCTGTTCTCCGCGGGATGTAACCAGCGCTCTGGATCCAGACGGTCCATGCCTGCGTGTTGCCATGCTTGACTGACGACGTTCGCGTTCATGAAGGCAAAGCGCCGTGGCTGCATCTGTTTCGTGTCGCCAAACACCACGATCTTCTTGCCGCGATACACGACCGGTGTGATCGAGGGGAGGTCAACCTGGGAAGCTTCGTCGGCGATGACGACATCGAAGATTCCTGCCTCGCAGGGAAAGAGTCGCGCGACGTCCTCTGGCGCCAAGATCCACACTGGTAGCAGTTTGAGCAGCATCCGTGCTCGCTGCGGGTCTGCCTTTAGTCGGTCGAATAGCGAGAAGTTCTTCGCCGCTGTCTGGTTGCGCTGGAGCATGCCGGCCAGCTCCCGGAGACCTTGACGCTCCTGGCGAGTCGCGGCTGCCACGGCGAATTCGCGGCCAACTTGAAGAGCCTTGAGCGCCATCGTTAGCATGCTGTTCCGACGTTGGCTAGCAGCAATCGCAAGATCGTCGGTCGTCTGCGGCGCACGCCGCTCAGCCTTGCGGCGCGTGAAAGCAAATAGCCCACGCCTAATCAATTTGCGCAGGCCACTTGATGCTTCGGCGGCTCGGTGAGCGCGCTCGACAAGCTCCTCCCACTCGATTGCGTGACCGTAACTCGCTGCTGCCTCAAGATACTCCTCGCCGGTCTGAGTGAAGCTTTGCCCGATTCGCGTTAGGTCACGTTCAACCTCGTCACGCGCCCGTTCTTTCTTGATCCTTGCAAGCCGATCCAGTAATTCTTGTTTCGAGGTCTTTGTCTGCCGGAGCAACGTCATCGGCAGTTCTGGAAGATTGAGTTCGCGCAGTTTCTCATCGACAACCTGGAGAGCTTTGTCTTTTTGCGAGGTGATCAGTACGCTCTTGCCCGTCGCGGCGAGATGGCAGGCAAGATTCGCTATCGTGAGGCTCTTGCCCGTTCCTGGGGGTCCTTCGATGCGAATGAGTCGTGTCGTTGGGTCTTCGACGAGAATCGCGGCGCGTCGCTGCGCTCGGTTCGATGGGAATGGGTAGTACACGGTCTTACGATCTAGATCCGCGACGGTGATGTCCACCTGCGGTGCTTGGTCGGCCCGTTCCAGCAAGCTTGCAATGCAGCTGTTGCCAAAGCTTGTCGCTCCTTGCTTGCCGATTGTGGTGAGGTCGCTCACGAGAAAGTACGCGGTCTTGGGCGCGATAAAAATCGCTGCTTGGTCGATGAGCCACAGTCCATCACCTCGGGTTGGCATTGCAGGCGGCGCAACAAGGGTACCGTCGAGCCGCGCGTTGGCGCGATCGACGCTGAGGGTGTGAACCAGGATGTCGATGAAGCGCCGAAAGTCTTCCGTTCCTAGCGGCAATGAGGGCGTCGCGTCGATGACCTGGCGAATCGCGAGTTCGCGGGCTTCCGAGTCTCCCTCGCCGCGAAATGGCAATGAATTGAACCGTGCAACCTCATCGGATGCCAGAATCTGGAGTTGCCCCCCCCCGCCATCCAATCGGACGGGCATCAGCAGAACAGGGCCGCGGATGACTTCTCCTTCCCGGCGCCCGATGACGTAGGGATAACCAAGCATCAGGTCTCGCTCGTAAGGGTTGAGCGTCACGGTTGCGCGCATCTTCTGCAGATCGTTGAAAATCGGCATTGCAGCGTGCACCGCCAGCGGCTCTCCACGAGAAAGGACGGTTTCGGCTTCGACGCTACCTCCCAGCCACACGAACGCATGACTGCGTCCAGTCTGCTGCGCCCATCGCACGAAGGCGCTCCCGGAGTGCCCCTGTCGACGGAGCAACTCCGCGTAGGCCGAGCAGAGTGGTCCGATGAGTTCACCGCTTGCCGTTATCTCGGCGGATGCGGGACCGTTCGTTGTCATGATGCGCCAAATTGTAGCGACGATCGAGAAAGATCGAGTCCCGCGATGTTACGGTCGTCTGGGGCTGCTCGGCGTTCGTTGTTTCGCGCTGGCCTTTGGGGTTGTCGCGAAGCGGGCTCGCTTGCAGGTGTCCCAGAGGTGCTGTGCTTCGCTGGCGATGACCTCGGCAAGTTGCCGCGCGGTCTGGCGTTTGCGCCCATGAGGGTGCGCGGTAGCGTTGCGACTGTTTCGCGCGTAGTCGAGGAGCGAGCGCGTGTCCTTCTCGATCACGGGCCGACCGCCAGCGAGCTTGAGGCGCGCAACGCACTCGATCAGTTCGGCGAGGGATGCTTCCGCGGCAGGAAGCCCTTTGGTCGTGACGATCTTCCGCCGCTTGGCGATCGTACGCAGGATCCCTTCGAAGCCGCGCCCTGCCGCAAAAACGCCGAGGTCATCGAGGCCAACGGAAAAGAGGTTGCGACACAGGGCGAAATCCGCGAGCAGTTCGCTTGGCAAGTCGAGGTGCTCCAGGAATCGCTTGTCGTCCTCTTGCAGTTGGTGGTAGCCCTGCAGCAGTTTCTCCGCGGCCTCGACGAGGTCGTTCACTTCGGGGAATATGCGATCGCTTTCGGCGTAGCGGTCCCAGTGTTCCTGAAGATCGTGGGCGTGGAGGAAGTCATACGAGTAGTCACTCTGTGCGAGCCGCTTGTGATAGAGCAGGAGTGTTTCGCCCGCGTACACGACGTCCCACGTCAAGCGTCGCGCCTGATCAAGGAGTGCTCGATCGGTCATCGGTTGCGCCGCTCCAAACCCGAGCTGCCGCAAGTCATCGATTGCTCGCCGCAAGGTACCTGCTGCCTCAATAAGGTGCGTAAGCAGCGAGAACCACGTCTCGATGTGGCTCAGCCGGACCGGGCGTCCACGATCACGTTGCGCGGGACAGATCCACTCTCGATACTCCGCATCGTCTTGCCACAGCCACGCCATCGCCTTGCCCCTCTCGCTGAGCTTCGTTGAGACAGAACCATTTTAGGATGCCGGTCCGGCGCGCAGGGCTGCGGTTCTACTCGACGACCACCGGACGAAGTGGCACCGGCGTCAAGGCGACTCGAGCCCACTCAAGCGGATGTGCTTCTCCGGCGTATTTCCCGTGCGGCCCGTCCTCGTAGTACGCAAAGAGGTGGCCGCTGCCACTATCGCTGTCGGTTGTTTGCGCGAGTCTGACCGTGTAGGTTCGTGCCGGAAACTCTTCGGAAAGGAACATCTGGACGTGTGCGAGGCACACGCCGCCCTTGATCTCCGCGGCGAGGACGTGGCCTCTCCAGCCCTGCGGTCGCGTCCCTGCTGGCAGCATTTCTCCGATGAGAGGAAGCTGCCGCTCGCCGATGTAGTCGTTCGCTCTTTGGACCTTGTGCTGCTCGTCCAGAATGTACGCTCGGATGTCGGCGAACATCGCCTCGTGCCGGGTGTACTGCGAGAATTGCGTGAGGAAGTAGTGGAACCCCATCTTTGCGACGGCGCGAAAGTAGCGGTTCGTCAGCCTGACCTCGATCACTGCTCCGTCGTAGGAGGTAGCGCAAGCGCCCGTAATCCCAAGTGTTGCCGACGGCCAAGTTGCTTGCACGAGACTCTCAACCCAGGTCCGTTCTTGCTCATCGCAGATGACGTGAACGTCTTCCGGCTTCGCGATGCCGAGTTCATCGTATGCGGCGCGCAGGCGCTCGGGTGTGGTGCCTTCCCGAAGGGGAAGGTGATGTGGGTGTCCGTCTTTGAGGAAGATAAGTTGGCACACCTGGCGGGGCACGCCGTTCTCGACTTCCAGGAGAACCTCCATGCAGAGGTTCTTGTCGTACGACTTCATTTCCAGCCGATACCCGGCGGCACTGCCTCGGTAGAACGGGTTCACCGGCTCATGTCCCGACCGTCCCGTGATGCCGTAGAACCTGCGCAGGAAAGCTTCGAGGCCGGCGCGCGCAAGTTGCTCGTCGAGAATCCCAAGTCGGTTTTCGTTGCACGCCTTGCAGACACGGTCCTCAAGCTTTGGAGCGTTCTCAAACTCACCGAAGGCCGCGAGAAGCGGATGTTCGAGAGAGTTAGGAGGGTCCGGGCAGTACAGGCAGCTGTTCACCTCTATCATGCTCCGCTCGTAACAGGGCGATTCACAACGAATTCACCGGCCCTCGCGCCAGGCGCGAAAGCCGACGTCCCCGCCTCAGAGCGGAGAAGTGGTCCAACATTGCACAGTGTTCGACAGGTGTTCGATCGGTCGGCTACGGCCACGGTGGGATGTCCTAAGATGTCCTGAGACGCTCGTAAACCATTGAAACCACGTGTATCTTAGGACGTCCAGGGCCGGAGTGACATTCAGACAGTCGGGTCAGCGCTTCGAACCCGCTAGCGCAAGAAGTGAATATTTTGACGCCGTTCAGGTGGGCCCATACTGGGCGGCTTCGCTCTTGGGCTTTCCGGACACACCGTCTGCACCCCGGACACCCCCCTCTGCACCCAGGACACACCTATCTGCCCCCGGACACAACCTTCTGCACCCCGGACACAACCTTCTGCACCCCGGACACACAAGTCTGCACCCCCGGACGCGCCTATCTGCACCCCGGACACACCCGTCTTCACCCCCGGACGCGCCCATCTGCACCCTGGACACAGGCGGATCCACCCTGGACACAGCCGTCTGCACCCTGGACACAGCCGCGTCCACCCCGGTACACAGCCGTCTGCACGCCGGACACACCCATCTGCACGCTGCAGATGCCCGTCTGCGCCTTGCAGAAGGCTGTGTCTAGGCTGCAGGAGGGCGTCTGCAGCTTGCAGATGGCTGCGTCCAGGCTGCAGCAGGGCGTCTGCAGCTTGCAGGCGGCCGTATGCAGCCCGCATCACCCATCTGCACCGTGCAACTCGGCATCTGCGCCGTGCATCCAGGGCACTGCGCCGTGCAGACGGCCGGATACGCACCGCAGATGGACGTGTCCGCGCTGCAAATGGCCGCCGCTGAGTGAGCCGCGATCCCGCCATGACGTGGATGCGTATCGTTGGCTTGGCCCTCTTGATCGGCGGCGGCAGCGCGGCCGTGGGGCAGATCAATCCTAGGCTGCTCGAAGGGATGCAGTGGCGGAACGTAGGGCTCTTCATCGAGGGGAGCGTCAACGCCGTCTCCGGCGCGGCCGGGCAGCCGGCGATCGCGTACATGGGGGCGGATGACGGCGGGGTCTGGAAGACGGTCAACGCCGGCACGACCTGGATTCCGCTCACCGACGCCGTGCAGGCGATTCGCGGGATCACGGCGCTGGCGGTCGCGCCTTCCGAGCCGCGCATCGTCCGAACCGGCAGCATCTTCGGATCCGACTACAGCAGCGGGATCTGGAAATCGACCGACGCCGGAACTCACCGGCAGAGCGCCGGATGCAGAACGCGGGAGCCACCACCGCGCTGCTCCTCGATCCGCACGATCCCAACCTGCTGCTGGCTAACTGCATGCGTCTGAAACGGGGACTGGATTTTGCGTAGGTGGGGTTGAAGACATGCGCACCTTGCTGATTGCTCTTGTCGCCGCACTCCCGCTTGCATGCTCGTCGATCTCCACGCCTCCACCTGCGACGGAATTGCCGTCGTTCGCGTTCTCTTCTCTTCGCGGTTCGCCCGTGAGCATTGCCGTCGTCGATGCGCGGGAGGATCAGCAGCGAGATCCTGCGTGGCACGAGCGCGTCGAGTCCGACTTGCGGACGGCACTTCAGAACGCAGGCGTCCAGATCACATCCGACGCTCCCACTCGTGTCGAGATCACGCTGGTTCGTGCCCGTTCCGACTTCTACTATCGCAATTGGAGGGGGTGTGTGGAGCTCTCCGGGCGAATCGTCGGTTCACAAAACGTGGAGTCAGTCGGCGACTCGTGCATCGTCAAGGCGAATTTCTTCGGGAAGGCTTCCGCGGACAAGGCCCTTCGCCTCGCGTACCAGGACGCCCTCGTGCAGGTGCTTTCGGCGCTCAACGCGAAACTCTGAGGCCGCGCCTCCACTCCGCTCCGTTCGAGCGGCCTTGAAACGACTCGTCCGAGACGTCCGCTCCCCTGCCCGGCTACTTGAACGTGACGACGTGATTGAGCCAGTAGTTCACGGCCATGCCGCCGACTGGGCACTTGGCCGGATCGGGGCTGATGTCGGGTGTCATCTGCGTCAGCGCCGGCGTGACCTTCGCGGTGGCGGTATTCGGATCGTTGAACGTCACCTCGACCTGCCACGTCGCGATCGCGCGCCGGAAAAACACAGCCGGCGCGTCGCTGCTTCGCACGCAGAGATACGTCTCGAACTGCCAGGTCGCGTGCGCCTCGCGCAGCGACTGCGTTCGATCTTTCGGATTCCGATTGGGCCAGCCCGGGCTCGGCGAATCGTCGATCCCGATGTTCCCGGTCGCGTTCGCGAGCGGCGCATACACGTACGGCGCGCCGGACGCGTACCATGACGGACAGTCTCTGGCGCCGCCGACGCAGTCGGCCTTGGGAGGCGGATCGCTCCTCGTATCGGCCGTCAGTTTGCTTTCATCGGGCTTCGGTTTCTTGTTGTTTGCGTAGGCGCCCTGCCACTGCGCCGCGTTCGCGTCGACGAGGCGTTGCACGAAGCCGGTAGCGATCTTCCCACCCCAGTGGGGCGAATTCCTGGGACCCGTGACCGTCAGCGCCGCGCGGAATTTGATTGCCGGCGGCGAACCGCTGGTGTCGACCAGCTTCAGTGTGCCGTCGTCGCGAGGCGATGCCTGCCCGCCGAACTGCACCGTCGTCTTGTCGATCTTCACTTCGACGACTTCGACCGGCAGCGTGCTTCGCTGTGCGCGACAGACGACGTCGATCTCCGTCTTTCCCTGCGTCGCGCCCCAGGTCACCACCAGGTTCTTTCCCTTCGCCGTGGCCGGCGAGCCGAGCGCGCGAATCGTCCAGTCGGCGTCGACCGGGCAGTTGCTCCTGTATTCGTAGGTCGTCGTATCGGGAACGACTCTCGGACCGGAGACGATCAACCGAGGTTGCGCGTGCAGTCCGAAAACGACTGCAGCGATTCCGAGTCCGAAGGCGACTGCACGCATCATCCATAAGAGGAGTGACTGGCGGCCGCACTTCCCTACCTCGCCGGTGCCCACAAACACCGAGGGCGGGCTGAAGCCCGCCCTACGTGGAGAACAATACGCGGTGTTACCCGATGTTGCGGTTGATGAAGATCTCGAGTTGGCCTTTCGGCATGGCGCCGACGGCGCGGTCGACGAGTTTGCCGTCTTTGAACATGAGGAGGGTCGGGATCGAGGTGACGCCGAACTTCTGCGGGACGTTGGGGTTGTCGTCGACGTTCATCTTGGCGATGATCGCCTTCCCTTCGTACTTCGGCGCGAGCTCCTCGACGATCGGGCCGATGAGGCGGCACGGGCCGCACCACGGCGCCCAGAAGTCGATGAAGACCGGCTTGCCGGCGTTGATCGTCGATTCGAATTCGGCGTCGGTGAGCTGCTTGATGTGGGGTGAATCGGACATGGTTCTGGTCTTCTCCTAACGGGCTCTTGAATGATGCGCCGGGGGCGGAAATTCCGGCCCCCGTTAGCTATAACCAAACCGCATTCCAGGCCTCGGGCCTCGGGCCTCGGGCCTCGGAGAGACCCCGATATGCGGACCTGCTGAGGCCTAGGGCCCGAGGCCCGAGGCCTCGTCACACCTCGAGTTTGTCGTGCGGCCGGGCGACGACGGCGTAGAGCGCGGGCATCAGGAAGACGCTGATGAGTAGGCGGGAGAAGAGGCCGCCGACGATGACGAGGGCAAACGGCCTCTGCGTGTCTGAGCCGATGCCGTGCGACAGCGCCGCCGGCAGCAGGCCGAGGGCGGCGACGAGGGCGGTCATCATGATCGGGCGGAGGCGGAGGATCGCCGCCTCGCGCGTCGCGTCGGCGATGCTCCGGCCGTCGCGGCGCAGCTCGTTCGCGTAGGAGATGTAGATCACCGCCGTCTGCACCGAGACGCCGAACAACGCGATGAAACCGATCCCGGACGAAACGGAAAACGGCGTCCCGGAGAGCTTCAGCGCGATGAGGCCGCCGACCGGCGACGAGAGGATCACGGCGATGACGGTGATCAGCGGGAACTTCATGTTCGAGTAGAGCATGAAGAGCAAGAGGAAGATGAGGAACAGCGTCAGCGGGACGATGATCTGCAGCTGCTTGCGCGACGCGGTGTAGTTCTCGTACTCCCCTCCCCACACCATGCGGTACCCCGCCGGAACGGTGACCGCCTTCTCCACCGCCTGCTGCGCGTCCTGGACGGCGCTGGCGAGGTCGCGGTTCTTGATCGAGTACTGGACGCCGATGTAGCGCTCGTTGTTCTCGCGGTAGATGAACGACGCGCCGCTGGTCTCGCGGATGTCGGCGAGCTCTTTGAGCGGGATCTGCTGGCCGCCGGGCGTGGCGACGAGGATGTTGGCGATCTGCTCCGGCGTCTGGCGATACTGCGGCTGCAGACGAACGACGAGGTCGAAGAGGCGCTCACCCTGCACGACCTGCGTCGCCGCCGTGCCGCCGACCGCCGCCTCGATGAGGGTGTTGACGTCGGAGACGTTGAGGCCGTAGCGCGCGATCTTCTCGCGGTTGGGCGTGACGGTGAGGCTCGGCTGCCCGAGCTCGCGCACGACGGAGATCTCGCTGATGCCGCGCACTTTCTCCAGCACGCCCTTGATCGCGTTCGCCCTGTTCTCGAGGATCGAGAGGTCGGGGCCGAAGATCTTCACGGCGAGGGAGCTCTTGAGCCCCGTCTCCGCTTCGTCGACGGCGTCCTCGGCCGGCTGGGTGTAGTTGAACGTGATGCCGGGGAACGCCTTCAGCTTCTCGGCGATGGCGTCGATCAGTTTCTCTTTCGTGTTGATCGGCCCCGTCCACTGGTCGTACGGCTTGAGGCCGACGTAGAACTCGTTGTTGAAGAAGCCGGTCGGATCGGTGCCGTCGTCCGGCCGGCCGAGCTCGTTCGCAACTTCCGTCACCTGCGGGAAGGAGCGGAGGATGCCGCGGATCTTGGGCGACAGCGCGGACGCTGCCTCGAACGAGATCGTCGACGGCATCGTGGCGCGCACCCAGAGCGAGCCTTCGTCGAGGTGCGGCATGAACTCGGCGCCAATGGAAGGGACGAGCAGCAGCGAGGCGCCGAAGATCGCGACGGACAGAATCGTGACGAGCCACGGCCGCGCAAGGGAGAAGTCGAGCCCGAAGGTGTAGGCGTCGCGGATTTTGTCGAAGATGAAGTTGCGGTGCTCCCGCACGCCGCGCCGCAGCGCCCACGCGGCGAGCACCGGCAGGAGCGTCAGCGCGATCAAGAGAGCGCCGGCGAGGGCGAAGATGGTGGTGTCCGCCATCGGCCGGAACAACTCGCCCGAGGGGCCGCTGGGCGCGAAGATCGGAATGAAGCCGGCGACGATGACCGCGACGGCGTAGAAGATCGGCCGGTCGACCTCGGCTGCGGCCTCGATGATGACGCGCGGCACGGGCCGCGGGTTTTCGCTCTCGGTGTTCAGCGCGAGCCGCCGGAAGATGTTCTCCACCATGACGACCGCGCCGTCGACCAGGATGCCGAAGTCGATCGCTCCTATCGACAACAAGTTCGCCGGCACGTGTTTCAAGTCGAGGCAGATGAAGGCGAAGAGCAGCGACAGCGGGATCGTGACGGCGACGATCAGCCCCGACCGGATGTCGTAGAGGAAGAAGATGAGGATGACGATGACCAGCAGCATCCCGCGCAGGAGGTTGTCCTCGACGGTGCGCGTCGTCAGTGCGATGAGGTCGCGGCGGTCGTAGTACGGATGGATCTTGACATCCGGCGGAAGAACCGACTTGTTCAGCTCCTTCGTCTTCTGTTCGATGCTGTTGAGGACGATCTGCGCCTGCTCCCCTTTGCGCATCAGGATCACGCCCTCGACCGCCTCGTCGCGGTTGTTGAAACCGAACTGCCCGAGGCGCGGCGCGGCTCCGATGACGACCTGGCCGATGTCTTTGATGAGCACCGGCGTGCCGTTGTGCACCGCGACGACGACGTTGCCGATGTCCTCGGTCGTCTGCAGCCGTCCGAGGCCGCGGACGTAATAGAACTGTCCGCCCTGCGAGTAGAAGCCGCCACCCGCGTTGCCGTTGCTGTTGCTGAGCGAGTCGACGATGACGGGGACGGAGAGGCCGACCGCCGCGACTTTCGCGGGATCGAGCAGCACCTGGTACTGCATCGTCGGACCGCCGAGGCCGGAGTCGTCGGCGACGCCCGGGACGGACTTGTACTGCCGCTCCACGAGCCACTCCTCGAGGATCTTGAGGTCCATCGGCGAGCGATCGCGGCTATCGAGAACGTAGCGATAGATGAGGCCCGACGGCGAGAAGAGCGGCGCGATGCTCGGCGTGACGCCGGACGGCAGCGAGACGTCGCCGAGGCGCTCGAACGCCTGCTGGCGCGCGAAGTAGTTGTCGGTGCCCGGCGCGAAGGTCAGACGGACGTCGGACAGGCCGTAGAGCGAGATGGAGCGGATGACGACCTGGTTCGGGATGCCGTTCATCTCGGTCTCCATCGGGACCGTGATGAGCCGCTCCACCTCCTCGGCGGCGTGGCCTTCCCACTGCGTGATGATCTCGACCTGCGGGGGCGAGAGGTCGGGGTACGCGTCGACCGGCAGGCGTTTGAACGAGTACGCGCCGCCGAAGACCAGCAGCAGCGCGAAGAAGAGGATCAAGAAGCGCTGCCGCAGCGATCCGGCGACGATCCGGTTGATGATCGACGTCGCGGTGCGCTCGTGGTCCGCACCGTTTTCCGTCGGCGGAAGGTTCGTCATGACTGTCCCTCGTTCTGAAGGAAGAGCGCTCCTTCCGTGACGACGGAGTCGCCGGCGTTGAGGCCGGAACGGATCTCCTGTCGATCGCCGACACGCGAGCCGAGGTCGACGCGGCGGCGCTCGAACGTGCCGTCGGGCTTCGTGACGAAGACGAACGGGAGGTTCTGGTCGTCGCGCAGCACGGCGGAGACGGGAACGAGGATGCCCTGCACGGGCTTGCTCGAGTGCAACTGCACGTGCACGTAGAAGTCGCGCTTCAAGACTTCGCCGGGATTGGCGACGTCGATGCGGACGGCGACGGCGCGCGTGTTGGGATCGACGACGGCGGCGATGTTGTCGACTTTGCCGGTCAGCGTCTGGCCGGCGCCGGTGCTGATCTCGGCGGTGTCGCCGAGGTGAACGGCGGCAAGATCGGCTTCGAAGACGTTCGCGTAGACCCAGACGTCGGACAAATCTGCGACGGTGAAGCACGGCGTGGTCGACTGCAGGAGCTGGCCCGGCGAGATGAGCTTCTCGACGACGGTGCCGCTGATCGGGGCGCGAATGACGCCACCGAGGTTCGGAACAGGGCGGTTCTCGCGGATCTCGTTGATGGTCGACGCGTCGACGCCGAGGGACTGGAGCTGCTGGATCGCTGCATCGCGATCGGCCTCGGCGTTCACGGCATCGGTCTGCGACTGTTCGTAGTCACGACGCGCGATCGCGTCGTTCTTGAAGAGCTGCGCGTCGAGGTCGGCGATGCGGCGCGCGTTCCGCGCAGTCGCCTCGGCCTTTCGCAACGCGCTGACCGCCGCCGCGAAGTCCGGCGACGAGACGTTGGCGAGCGCCTCACCCCGGCTCACGCGGGAACCGACGTTGACGAGGATGCGTGAGACGGGGCCGGAGATCGGCGACAGCACCTGCGTGGAACGGTTCTGGTTGAACGCGACGGTGCCGGTGGTGTCGATGGTCTTCTGGAACGTGGTGACGGCGACGGGCTCCGTCTTCACGCCCTGCATCGCCTTCGTGGTGCTGGTCGTGGTCTCCGTAGCGGTGGTCGTCGTCTCTTTCTTTTCGCCGCCGCACGCGAGGACGAGGGGCGCGGGCGCGGCTCCGGCGATCAGTCTTGTCTTCTTCATGGATGCACTCCTGGGGCCGGCTGAAAGCCGGCCCCTACAATCGGGGCGCCGACGGCTTGTTCGAGCGCGGCGAGGGCGTCGTTCGCGGCGCCGAGGGCGTCGACGTATTGCGTCTCGGCATCGAGCAGGGTCCGCTTGGCGTCGAGCAGGTCGAGGGCGGAGAGGCCGCCGAGGCCGTAGCTCACCGACGCGACGCGGTAGACCTCCTGCGCCTCGGGGAGGAGCTGGTCGCGGATGAAGATCGCCTGGCGCAGCGAGGTCGAGGCGGTCGCGAACGCGGTCTGCACGTCGAGGCTGACCTGCGCGCGGATGTCGCTCAGGTTGGCCTGCAGCTCTTCTTCACGGTGCTGCGCGGCGGCGACTTCGCCGCGCTTGTGCTGCCAGAAGAAGATCGGGACGCCGATGCTCACGGCGCTCGTGTAGGTCGTCGGCACTCCATCAGCGGCGTTGCGCGTGGCGCTCAGGTTGAAGTCGGGCGCCCAGAATTCTTTCGCAAGTCTCGTCGCCGCGGCCGCTCCCTGGAGCTGCGCGGCGAGCGACTGAAGCTCGGGACGCGACTTCATTGCGAGCTGCTCGAGCGCCTCGACCTGCGGGACGTCGGCGGGAACGTTGAGTGTGTCGGTCGTCTCGACCGGCGCGCCCGCCATCCGGCCGAGGAGCCGGTTCAGCGAGGCGCGCGCGGTGGCGATGGCGCGCTCGTTGGCGATCAGGTCGTTCTCCGCCGAGGCGAGGTCGGTTTGCGCTTTGACGACGTCGACCTTCGCGACGGTGCCGGCGAGATAGCGCGCTTTCGTCTTCTCGACGAAGTCGGAGGCGAAGCCCTTCGCCTGCTGCAGGTTTTCGCGATGCCGCAAGGCGACGAGGATGGCGTCGTACGCCTGCGCGGTCTGCGCCGCGACCTGCTGCTGCAGTTGCGTGACGTTGAACTCGGCGGCCTTGAGGTCAGCGGTGGCGACTTCGCCGCGGAGCTTTCGCTTGCCCGGGAACGGAAGGGTGACGCCGACGCCCTGGTCGCTGGCGTTGCCGGAGCCGGGGTTGAGGAGATGCGATTGGCCGGCGACGTCGAGGGCGAGGGTTGGGTCGGGAAGCGCGGTCGCCGTCACGACGGCGGCGCGGGCCTCTTCGACCTGCGCGCGCGCGGCGACGAGCGCGGGGTTGCGGGCGAGCGCTTCATGGATGGCGTCGGCGCGCGAGAGCCGGAGCGGCTCCTGCGCGGTGACGCTGACCGCGCTCAGAAGGAATATGAGTATTCGAAATGGTTTGAGCACCAGGCTCTCCAGCAGTGGTGAAACGGCAGTCGTCTTCGGGTAGAGAGGCGACTACGCTGCCGGAGGGGCGCGCGGCGAGCGCGGCGAGACGGTTTCCGGCGCGACGAACGACGCGACGATCGCCGTCTGCGCGAATTCGAGGACCTGCGGGACGCCGACGACCGGCACGGCGGTCGGGAGCTGGCCGACACCCGCAGCGCAGACCACGCAGGCGTTGTTGCCGGCGAGGGTCGACGCTCCGGAGTCGAGCGGGTGGTTGTGGAGGAGCGGCTCGGCCGCGAAGAGGAGCGCGACCAGTACGATCCACGGTGAAAGCCGCCGAAGCATTTGCAGCATCAGTTCTTATCACGAAATTGGCGGGCTCCAGTTGATATTCCGGTAACACTCCCGTCATCCTGAGTCGGCGGAGCCGCGGAGCGGCGTAGCGCGGCGAAGGATCTCCAGATTCGCAGCCGTCGCATTCTGAGATCCTTCGCCGTGCTGCGCCGGCTCAGGATGACGGAACGCGTTCTGCGTGTAAGTTGTGACGGTGCTTTTGCAGGTTCTGGAGTTCCTCTATCCCTCGCTGCTGGTGACGGTGGTTTTCTCGGCGATCCACAGTTGGCTGGGGATCCGGCTGCTCGAACGCGACGCGGTGTTTCCCGCGCTGGCGCTCGCGCAGCTCGCGGCGCTCGGGACGGCGATCTCGTTCCGCCTCGGGATCTCGCCGTACATCGGCGCGTTCGTGCTTGCGATGGCCGGAGCGTTTGTGTTCACGATGAACCGGAAGGAGACCTTCGTCGCGGTGATCTATGTCGTCTCCGCCGCGGCGACGCTTCTGTTCCTCGGCGGCGCATCGTTGACCGGCGATCTGCTGTCGGTGCGCGTCCGGACGATCGCGCTGATCGCGCTGATCTACATCGCCGTCTCGTTCGTTCGCCGCGAGTCGCTCTTCTTCTATGTCCTCGCGATCGTCCTCACCTCCTCCGTGCGCATCGCCGGCGTGCTCCTCGTCCTCACCTATCTCCTCGTCCCGCCGCTCATCAGCCGCCGTTTCGCCATCGCCTGGCCCGTCAGCGCCCTCCTCAGCGCCGCCGGCATCGCGCTCGCGTTCAAGCTCGATCAACCGACCGCGCTCACGATGGTGTGCACGTTCGGGGTGGTTGTGGGGATCGTGCTTGGTGCGAAGCGCTTAGTGCTCAGGAAGTCAGCCACTAAGCACTAAGCACTACGCCCTAAGCACTCTTTGGCACGCGCCTAGCTCATCCAGACGGTAGTGCAGGAACGTCGTCGATTTCCTCGTCCTCCGTTGTGGCTGAACTTGCTACTGATCATTCTCGCGCTCGGCACATTCGTGTTCGCGCAGCGGCAGCGGGACGAGATCGACAGCAAGACGGCGATTCTGTTCACGCCGAGCAAGTCGAATCCGGCGGAGGTGAACCAGATCCGCGGTGAGCTGTCGCAGATGGATGTGACCGAGGAGCAGTTGAAGAATGAGCTCGACGCGAGGATGGACTATCTGCATACGATCGACAGCGAGCAGTTCTACCTGTCGGTCGACAGCGCGCGGAAGAAGCTGGACCTCCGCCTCGGCAAGGACGTCGTGCGCGAGGCGGACATCGAGATCGGCGACGCGCGGACGGTCAAGAGCGGTACGAAGACGTGGACCTTCCTTCCGGTGAAAGGCGCGTTCACGGTCGCCGACAAGAAGACGAATTACGGCTGGGTGGTCTCGGAATGGGCGTATGCGCTCCGCGGAGAGAGCGCACCGGCACAACGCGCGAACATCCCGAACGGGCTCGGCACTTACGTCGTGTTCCTGCCGAACGGCTACCTCATCCAGTCTCCCCCACCGGCGAGCTCGCCGCTCGCCGGGATGCCGAAACCGGGATCGATCATGGTCCCTGAAGCCGACCTCGCTGCGATGTGGCCGCGAATCATTCCGGGCCAGACGCGCGTTTACATCTTCTGATGGTGAAGAAGATGCCACGCTGGATCGGATTTCTCGGCTCGTGGGCGCTCTTCGTACTGGGCGCCGGTCTGCTCGCGATCGCGGCGATCGGCGAGACGATCAACGTCCGCGACCTGCACCGCCTCGACCGCGTGGCGCTGATCGATCAACTGATCCGCGAGCGCGACAGCGACAAGGCGAGCGCGCTCCGCTCGACCGCGGAGCGGCGCGTGGCGTCGATCTCGGCGCTGCAGCACAAGGTCGAGAACGTCGCGAAGCAGACGGAGGACGTGCCCGACGCGGCGCAGACGATCATCGTGTCGACGGTCGAGAACAGGCTGTACGTGCGGCGCGGCGGCGTGAACGTGTTCGAGGCGGTCTGCTCGACCGGGAAGGGGACGACGCTCGCCGTCGACGGCAAGACGCTCGTCTTCGACACGCCGATCGGCAAGTTCCATGTCAAGCAGAAGGAGGAGAACCCGCTCTGGGTGCCGCCGGACTGGCACTTCGTTGAGGAGGCGAAGCAGAACGCGATGCGCGTGGTGCATCTCAATCCGGGAGGCGCCATCGACGCCGATACCGGGGGTCCGCCGGTGCAGCCGAAGAGCGGCTTCTGGTCGTGGGTCAAGGGAACGACATCGCAAGGAAGCCGGCGCATCCTGCGCGTGCAGGGCAACACGGTGGTGGAGTACGACAACGGCGTGCCTCACGAGCTGCCGCCCGGGAAAGACATCATCGCCGGCAATGCCATCGTGGTCCCGCCGATCAACACGGTCCAGCGGCATTACGACAAGGTGCTCGGCCACTACCGGCTGGAGCTCGGCGACGGCTACGGGATCCACGGCACCGACGAGCCGGACAAGCTCGGGCAGTCGGTCTCGCACGGCTGCGTGCGCCTCGGCGACGACGACATCGCGAAGCTGTACGGAATCGCGAACGTCGGGGACGAGGTGATCATTTACTAGGCCTCAGGCCTCGGGCCCTAGGCCTCGGCGGAGGTTGCCGAGGCCTGAGGCCCAGGGCCTAGGGCCTAAACTTGCGCCGTGAACGTCTGGCGCGACCGCCTGGGACGCTGGCTCTCGCCGCTCGCGCAGAGGTGTCCGTTGTCGCCGAATGCGATCACGGTGCTCGCGCTGATCCTCAACGCCGGTGCCGCCTATCTTCTCTACCGGCGATATTTCCTGATCGCGATGGTGGTCTTGATCATCGGCGGTCTCGCGGATGCTTTCGACGGGATCGTCGCGCGGGTGCAGAACAAGGGCTCGCGCTTCGGCGACTTCCTCGACCACGTCTGCGACCGCGTCAGCGACACGCTGCTGATCACCGGCTGGCTGCTGGGCAACGGCGTCTGGATCCCGCTCGCGATCGGCACGATCATCGCGGTGATGCTCAACGGCTACGTCGGAACGCAGATCGAGGCGACGTGGGGGACGCGCAGCTATGACTCGATGGGCCGCGGCGAGTTCGTGCTGGCGCTGGTGATCTTCCCGATCGTGTCGCACATCCTGTTCGCCAACGGCTGGACGGCGATGCACATTCAGGATTGGATGACCGGGCTCCTCCTCGCGTTCGCGCTCCTCGGGATCGCGCAACGGTTCGCGCTGGCGGCGCGCTCATGACCGAGATCCGGCGGCACCTGATTACGGGCGATCCGATTCTCTACGCGCCCGATCGCGCGGAGCGGCCGCGATGGGATAGCGCGGTCTGTCCGTTCTGCCCCGGACATGAGGACGAGACGCCGCCGGAGATCGCGCGTATCGGCGATCCGTGGCGCGTCCGCGTGTTTCCGAACAAGTTCCCGTTCGTGAAGCATCACGAGGTGATCGTGGAGGCGAGCGCGCACGACGCGACGTTCGCCACGATGACGCATGCGCCGGACGTCGTCGCGATGTACGTCGAGCGGTATCGCGCGCTCCGGCCGTTCGGCACGGTGGCGCTGTTCAAGAATCACGGCGTGATGGCGGGAGCGTCGCTGCCGCATCCGCACTCGCAGATCGGCGCGGTGCCGTTCGTGCCGCCGCGCATCGCGCGCGAGGCGGAGGCGTTCCGGCGCGCGACGGAGTGCCCATTGTGCAAGGTGCCTGGCTCCGTCGCGGAGAACGCCTCGTTCCGGATGATCGACCCCGGAGCGCGGATGTTCTCCGGCGAGCGGTGGATCGTTCCGAAGCGGCACTTTTCCGAGATCGTGTCGGCGAATATCGACGATCTCGCCGCGATGCTGCAGGTCGCGGCGCGGCAAACGACCGGCGACTACAACTGGCTCTTCTTCAACTATCCTGACGCTCCCCGTGCGCACTTCTACATTTCTGTTGCACCACGCGTGTCGCCCATCGCCGGCTTCGAACTCGAGACGGGAACTTTCGTAGATGCTGAGTAGCCGATGCTGCCGCTGACCGACCACCTCCCCGCGCGACGGACGCCGGTGATCAATTACCTGATCATCGCGACGAATGTGCTGGTGTTCCTCTGGGAGCTGTCGCTGGGGCCGAATCTGCAGCGGGCGCTGTTCGAGGTCGCGTTCGTGCCGCGGCGCTTCTGGATTCCCGGGTATCTCGTCCCGAACATCATCACGATTTTCGTGTCGATGTTCCTGCACGGCGGGTTTCTCCACATCGCCGGAAACATGCTGTACCTCTGGATCTTCGGCGACAACGTCGAAGACCGCCTCGGTCACGGCCGTTATCTGCTCTTCTATTTCTTGTGCGGAATCGGCGCGATGCTCACGCACGCGTTCTTCAACGCCGATTCGAGCGTGCCCGCGATCGGCGCGTCAGGCGCGATCGCCGGCGTCCTCGGCGCGTACCTGGTGCTCTATCCGAAGCAGCGGGTGACGACGCTCATCCCGATCTTCTTCTTCATCATGATCCGCGAGATCCCGGCGATCTTTCTGCTCGGGTTCTGGTTCGTGCTGCAGCTCTTCGCCGGCGTCGGGTCGCTGGGCGTTTCGCAGGGCGAGGTGACGGGAGGCGTCGCCTATTTCGCGCACATCGGCGGCTTCGTCCTCGGCATGATCCTGATCGTGATCATGGGCGGGTTCCGACGGCCGCCGCAGCGGCGCGTGGAAGTGTGGGATCGGGATCGGTGGACGATGTAATCGGGCCGGCTGAGAGCCGGCCCTACATGCGATTGGCGAAGTAGCTCTCGAGGTGGTCGTAGGCTTCTTTGAGCGCGTCGCTGGCGTTGCGGATCTCGGCGAAGGCGCTACGGTAGATGGAGCCGATGCGGGAGACGTTGTGCTCGCGGAGGGCGTAGAGCACTTCGCGCAGCGCCTCGGAATCGCGCGGCGGGAGGTCGGGGCGTGTCAGCTCGTGCTCGATGAGCGTCTGCGCGGTGCGGAGGTGACCGTCGTCGCGGGACGAAGCGATCGCCGCCTGCGACAGAGGCCGCTCCAGCGTCGATGACATCGTCATGTCCACGCTCCCGGGAAGCTCCTTGAGCTGGCCGGTGAACTTCCCCATCATCAGGAAGAGCTCTTTCTCGTTCGCGAAGTTGCCGACGAGGCGCGCCGTGCGCGAGAGCTCGAGGTTCTCGGACTCCTGCAGCATGATGAACGCCTTGGCGCGGTCCTCCAGCGTGATCTTCTTCGCGTGAACGCGCCAGGCGGTGAGCGTACCCTGGATGAAGCACGCCTGCCCGGCGCGAATGCTCACCGCCTCGACGGTGACGTTCTCGTCGATGCGGATCGACCCGTTGGTCGACTCGATCTCCGAGTAGTTGCCGGAGTTCTGGATCACCAGGTTCCCCGGCGTGCGGATCGAAAGCTGTCCCTGCGCGTTGACTTTGATCTCCGTCCCGCGAGGGATGATCATCGTGGGGAAATTGCTCTCTGTGGCTGCGGTCACGACGCCCTCCTCTTCCCAACGAACACCGACGGCAGCGGATCGTAGTCTTTGTAATCCTTGGTCGTGCGGAGCCGCATCAGCAGCGCCGCCTCATTGCTCCACTGGTAGTTGAGGATGTAGATGCGAGGATCGACCGGCACGAACGTGCCGCCGTTCTCGAGGTCGTTCCGGATCTCGTAGTGGAGATGCGAGTTCGTGCTCCATCCGGTCGACCCGACCTTCGCGATCGTCTGCCCCTGCTTCACTTCCTGCCCCGTGTGGACGTCGATGCTGTCGCAGTGGCCGTAGATGGTCAGGAAATGGTCGGAGTGACGGATGACGACGACGTTTCCGAAGCGCCACCACGGAACGCTCTGGTTGAGCGGCACGCGTCCGGCGAAGCTGACCACGCCGTCGGCGGCGGCGTAGATCGACGTGCCGGTCGGCGCGGAGAGGTCGAGGCCCTTGTGGAAGTCGCTGGCGTGCGTGAACGGCGAGATGCGCATGCCGAACGGCGACGTCAGGACAAACTGGTCGGCGGGAATCGGAAGGATCGACGGCGTGTGGCGGACGAGATCGGAGTTCGCCGCTTCGTAGTTCGCGATGAGGTCGAGCTGCTGCTGGAGGCGGCTGACGGCCGCGCGCAGCGACGACTCGCGGTGGCGCGCGTCGTCGAGGTCCTGCTCCGCGTTCTTGGGGTGGAGCGAGAAGGAGAAACCACCCTGGCCGAGGGAGCGGTCGAGACCGTAGACCGTGAGCAGCTTCGCGACGCGGATGCGGTGCTCCTCGAGGTTCTTCTCGATCGACGACATCTGCGTCACGTTCTCGCGGAGGCGCGCATGCTCGATCTCGCGCTCGTGACGCTCGATGCCGAGGACGTTCTCCTTGTAGACGCGGCGGATGACCGTCGGCGCGGCGGCCATCGATCCGATCAGTCCCGCGAGGACGATCGACAGCACGGCAACGCCAACCCATACGCGGCGGCGGTCGAAGAAGACGTACCGCACACTGCGACGAATGTCGCTCGGCACAATCTGGATCTCGATCATGGTTGACGATCCGCAAGGTTCGCGGGTCGATCAATATAACACGGCCAGGTGCACAGGAACCGGTGCTATTCGGCGGGGCGGACGCGCTTCTTCAGCAGGTTGGGCAGAAAGATCAGCGCGAGAAAGAGTGCCGCGACGATGGCGAGCCGTTTCACGGCGGCGCCTTCGGTCATCGT
>JACZCU010018973.1_pt1 | contig 25707 bp, 21 predicted proteins | sample 8641851 | NCBI WGS metagenome assembly JACZCU01 (sample SAMN15324605, study PRJNA640507) | soil metagenome | isolation source: monocropping sugarcane control | place: China: Luxin town, Laibin City, Guangxi Province | collected 2019-07-25 | depth 10cm m | reverse complement strand
GCCGTCTGAACGGATGACCGATAGGCATATTTGTCATCATTTTAAGATACTGTGATGGCGTTACTGTATGTGGGGATAATGGTTTCTTCTATATGAAAGCTGCCCAGTCAGACCATGCCCCATCGTACCATTTGTGCTGTAATGTGTTGCTCATGTCGCGAGCGAATACATCGATACGATTACTTCCCCAGGAGACCGCTGCCGGACTGGAACTGAGTGCGCCTCCTAGTGATTCCCAGCTATGCCAGGTGCCATCATACCAGATATGCTGCAAGGTATTGTCGCCTCCACGCACAAAGACATCGAGTCGTCCAGGTCCCCACGAGGTTACGGCCGGGTCAGACGTAAAGGCACCGCCCAATGAGGACCAATCATGCCAGGCGGAGCCATCGAACCACTTGTACCACAAGGCGTTGTCCATACCAAGCACAAAGCCGTCTATGCGTTCACTTACACCGCCTCCACTTTCAAAGCCGTCGCTAGTGACGCTAGAATTTGAAGAGGTCACACAGGGAGCCGATACGGAGGCGCCTCCTAGTGCTTGCCAGTCATGCCATGTGCTATCGAAATAGTTATACCAGATACTATTGGCGACACTTCGTACTAGCAAATCGAGCCGCCCGGCAGCCGAAGATGTAACGGCCGGATCAGCAGTAAGTGTGCCTCCTAATGATTCCCAGTCATGCCATGTACCGTCAAACCATTTATGCTGTAGTGTATTATCTGTTCCACGTGTAAAAAGGTCGAAGCGCCCGGAAGCCTGGGAAACGGCGGCGGGATCGGTTGCAAGATTCCCCAATGTTTCCCAGTCATGCCAGGAACCATCGTAGTGCTTATGCCATAAAGCATTATCCCCGCCGCGTATAAATAGATCCAGGGTGTTAGGGCCTGATGACGTCACCGCTGGCTTTGTGCCTGCTGCATTGATAATGGCCTGGGCAGTTGCAGTTGTATTTGGCGTGGCCGTCGGAGTAGGTATCGGTCGCTGCTTCCGAGCAGTGATAGCTTTAAATTCTGCGGGTGAGCGCCATAACATTTCAGCACCAAAGGTTGCTAGCACGCCAACGGCCGTTAGACCAAACAGGCCACCAATGACTGTACGTCTTGAAAGTGGTAGCTTGCTGTACTGTAATAATGGCGCGAGGTGGTTGGGTGAAGTATCCGGATTTTGAGGCGCAGAAGGAGTCATAAAGGGAACGGCAACAGTCTGAGAGATATAGCTGTCCGCTGGGAAATCAGATGAACTCAGGCGCAGCGAGGTGTCGAGATGCGCCTTTGGTGAAGATGGTAACGAGATAATACGAGGTCCGGCGAGCAGAGACGGGGTTGTAGCACAGGCTGCTTTCAAGGCGCGAGCAAAGTTCCGCACAGAGGAAAAGCGCTCCTGGGGATCTTTGGCGATTGCTTGCATTATCACGTGCTCGATAGCTGGAGCTAGCGTAGGGATCTTTTCCCGCAGGGATGCCGGTGGTACCTGGATATGCTGGGTAGCTATCTCCATAGAGTTGCCATTAAAAGGTGGCGCTCCACCGAACCATTCGTAGACAATGATGCCGAGCGCATACTGGTCGCTGGCCGTAGATGGCTTGCCATAAAATTGTTCAGGCGCCATATAGGTAGCTGTTCCTACAATTCCAGCAGGGGAAGTTGTACCGTGTATGCTCTGAGTACTGATGGCTATGCCAAAATCACTCAACATAAGTATCTCGTGCTGGCCAAGCAGCATATTCTCCGGTTTGACATCACAATGGATAACCTGGCGGTCATGAGCATACTGTAGCGCCGTTGCTACCTGGTCAACATAGGAGACGATCGTCAGCGGCGCCAGTATGCTCCCACGATGATGGCGCTGGCGCAGCGAGCCGTAGGAGGCATAGCTCATCACCAGGAAGGGTGTAGTCTGCTCGATACCAAATTCCAGGATGGGTACAATGTTGGGATGAGTGAGACGCGCAATCGTTCGTGCCTCGACGAGGAATTTCTCAAGCGCTTCATCCGTTAGCTGTGCCTGCACTACTTTAATAGCGGCTGCCGTCTGAAGATAGATGTGTTCGCCAAGGTATACATCGGCAAAGCCCCCTCGTCCAAGCAGCTTGACAAGCCGATAGTTTCCCAGTTTCTGTCCCGTATAATCGATCACCTATGCGAACTCCTTCAAGTGCAGCTCTTTGGTATATATTAATGCAACTTGCGCGAGCAAAATCAGTGCTACCAGAAATGTACACAGCTATACATATTAACTAATATACAAGACAGCTAAACCAGTAAGGCGCGAATTAAGGCAAAAAGTACTATGCTACAGCAAAATCTAATTGAATAGATCCACTTCTTTGTGCAAGGTCGTACGTATTTAGCCCGTAGGAAGCTCTACACAACTCTGCCTCAATTGATCGATCACCTGCAAGGTTCCATAACTGTCTGTTGGTGGATATAGTAGTAGCGTCTGTCCAAGCGCGCATTCGGTAAAATGGGCTAGCATAGACTGGTAAGGGTCTGCAGGAGCAAACGTTTTCTGCTCGCTATGCGAACCCTGTTGCAGGAGCAGTGTTGTGCTATCACCGGTCCAGGCTGTAAATGCCTGGGAAGCTATTGCCACGCCAGCTGTACCCACGACCTCGATAACCTGGTGTTCCGCTGCCGCAAAACTGCATTGAATGGAGGCGATCACTGCATTTGAACATATAAGTAGAGCCTGAGTGTCTACATCTATTGTACCTTTCCTATGCATAAATCCCTGTATATGCTGGGGTTCTGAGTCGGTTAACCAACGTACAGCGTTAATACAGTAACTGCCTACATCCAATAAGGCGCCGCCACCGTATTCTTGATGAGAGCGGTAATTATTGGGATTATTGAAGGGAAAGGAGAAGGCAGTGTGTAGGAAACGCAGCGACCCTAATGTTCCACTTTCGAGTACCTGTTTGAGGAAAAGCATTCTGGGATGAAAGCGATACATAACTGCTTCCATCAGTAGCACATTCGCGCGTTGGCACGCAACGATCATCTCCGCACCTTCACTGGCAGACATAGCAAGCGGTTTCTCGCAAAGAACGTGTTTCCCCGCTTCTGCTGCGCGAAGCGTCCATGAATGGTGAAGATGATTGGGAAGGGCAATATAGACAGCATCTATATCCCGATCATCGAGTAAAGCTTGATAATCGGAGTACACACGCTCAATGCCAAATTGCTGCGCAACTGTCTGGGCTCGCTCGCTGCTACGACTGGCGATGGCAAGGAGGCGAGCCTGGGGAACGCGTAGTATAGCGGGTATAATGGCACGTGTAGCAACAAAACCGGGTCCTATTATACCCCAATTGCAAATCATGATCCTGTCCTTTCTGATCTGAGATATAATGATTGCTATCCAACATATATCATTGTCAATCATATCCCATTGCAGGAGGCACGCCACCCATGTCTTATTTGCATGATGCTCTTGTGACCAGTCCAACAGAGTTATTGACCAGATTGGTGACTGAGCAGGTTATTATCCTTGATGGAACTATCGTTCCCCTTTCTGAGGAACAAGAGCAGGCGCTCTGCTCCTTTGTCGAACGGGGTGGGGGACTTGTCTGTATTGGCAATGCTGCCGAGATGTATCACGAATATACCTTCATTGGCGATATGTTGGGTTCTATCCATGGTTTTTGTGCGCCACGCTGTGAAATCATTGCTCGCGCGGCGATAAGCGAACATTACATTACTCGCCGCGTTGATTCCACTTTTGCGGTGGTGGATGAAATCTATTTGTTAGATCGTGTTCCCCCAGATGGGCAGGTTGTCTGGAATACGACGTGGAGGTATACTTCCTGTACACTGGCGTATACCCGCACTTATGGGCGAGGGCGCATATTTTGCACCACGTTAGGGGCATCGCAAACTATACAGTTACATCCCAGCTTCCAACAGATGCTTAGCCGTGCTGTACAATATGTAGCGGGCGTACCAACAGAGGAAGCTACACTGAGAGTGGCGATGATAGGGTATGGTGCGATTGGCCTTGAACATGGTACTGCTATCAATGCCGTACCTGGCCTGGAGTATGCCCTGGTTTGTGACCGCAATGAAGAGCGGCTTGCCCTGGCCCGGCAGGCATTTCCTGGGGTAGTTACCTGCACAGACCTGGCATCAGTTGCTGCTGATCCCAGCATTGACCTCGTCATTGTATCTACACCGCCCAACACCCATGCCGCTATCTCTATGCAGATGTTAGAAGCGGGTAAACATGTAGTTTCCGAGAAGCCATTCTGTCTAACCACTGCCGAAGCCGATGCTATGATTCAACTTGCGGAGCAGCGGCGGCGTGCACTTACCGTGTATCAATGTCGTCGCTGGGACCCCGATTATCTGGCCATCCAGCAGGTTCTACAAGGCGGCAGCATCGGGCCCATTTTCCATATCGAAACCTTCATTGGCGGTTATAGCCATCCTTGTAACTACTGGCACTCCCATGAACTGATCTCAGGTGGCGTCTTCTACGACTGGGGCTCCCATTATCTCGACTGGATGCTTCAGCTTGTACCTGATCCAGTCGAGTCTGTGCGCGGCATAGAGCACAAACGCGTATGGCATGATGTAACCAACGCTGACCAGGCGAGTGTATATTTGCGCTTTACCGGTGGGCAGGAGGCTATATTTATGCATTCGGACATTGCGGCGGCATTGAAACCTAAATGGTATATCTTAGGTGAGCAGGGGGCCATTGTTGGCGATTGGCGTTATGAGACGGTCAAGACACGCCGCTGGTCAGGCGATCTGATAGAGGAGCGCCTGGCACCTTCTGAAGCGATGCCAGATTTACATGTATTCACTTATGAGGTGGGTGGTGGCATCCATAAACAACACCTGACGCTTCCATCTTCACCTGCCTTTGCTTTCCACCGCAATCTCGCCAATCATATACTGCTCGGGGAACCTCTGGCGGTTCCCCCCGAGCAATCCAGGCGCAACATTGCCGTGATGGAGGCCGCGAAACAATCGGCTGAGCAAGGTGGCAAGACAATAGACCTGTTCTGCTAGTGGAATAATTAGTGAAATGAAGAAGTGTGATGTGCTTTGTGTGAACTGTCATGCAAATTTCATTGGAGAGAGACACATGAAACGGATAGTTGAGAAGAAGTAGTGCCGCAAGAGGAATAAGAGGAGCCGGTGGTCGGGATTGAACCGACGGCCGCTCATTTACGAAACGAGTGCTCTACCACTGAGCTACACCGGCTGACTAGATGACCTTCGAATTGAGGTCCATTAACAGGGCCCCAAGCAAAGCATATATCTGACGAAAGCGATTATAAACCCGAAGCGACTCTCATGTCAAGCATTTCTGAAGCTCTTCCTCAAATACAGAGTCAGAGCTATAGGTACTAAACGTGGGTAGAATGTCTCCCTTTATTGTCGCCATTGCGTCATTAAAGTAAGTATGGTAGTAAGGAGCATCGCTTTGTCGAATACAGCAGGAGAAGAACAACAAACATCGCTATCACATGAAAAAACAATACTGATCGTTGACGATGATCGTGATATTGGAGATATCCTACAAAACATTATTACAGATCAGACGGGATATAAAGCCGTGTGGATTGCGGAGAGTGACCTGGTTCTGGATGCCGCTTCGTACCTGCGACCATCGCTGCTGGTACTCGATTACATGTTGCCGGCGATGCATGGCCTCGATCTCTATGATCGTCTCCAGGATATGGAGAACATGCGTGGATTACCCACAATCCTTATCAGTGCCAGTGCAACTCTACCTTTTGAAGATTTGCGCTCACGAGGGATCTATGTCCTTCAGAAGCCATTTGAGCTGGATGATTTTTTAGACGTACTGGCACAAATGTTGTCTTAGTTGGCAAAAGTGTGAAGCTCATTATACACACTTGCGCAAAATACGTCTACCATGGTTGGATCAAACTGACTACCGGCACATCGACGCAGTTCTTCTAGAGCTTCCAAAGGAGTGCGTTGTCTCTGGTAGAGGCGGTAAGGGGAGGTCATCACCTCAAAAGCATCGGCAATAGCGATAATGCGTGCTCCTAAAGGGATATCTTGCCCTTGTAAACCATGAGGATATCCATATCCATTCCAGTATTCGTGATGATAATACACCATTGGCACTACGTCTTTAAGCAGGGCATGTTTAAATATGTCCAACTGGTTAAGCATTGCTGCTCCTTGCAGTGGGTGTTTCTTGACCTGCTCAAACTCTTGTCGGCTCAGGCTCGATGCTTTGTGTAATAGCTTATTAGAGATACTTAGCTTGCCAATATCGTGGAAAAGAGCAGCTATACGCATCCTCACTACAAAGCCTGCGGGCAGATTGAGCGACTTTGTCAGAAGGTGAGTAAATTGCTGTACACGATAACAGTGTTTATAGAGATAGTGATCTTTTGCTTTGAGCGCATAAACTAATCTGGAGATGACATCTGCAAGAAGTTGGCCCCGCTTCTGCTCACCTTGTTGCAGCGCTAGAGGATAGTTGAGGAGTAATGAACCATTCGCTTGGAACTCATCTACGTTGATGGTGGCCCGCAAAAGCATATTCATGGTTTACTCTCCTGGATGTACCGATACTAAATCTTAGCTTATTTTCGTCTTATACCTTTGTCACGTGCCTCAGAACTTAAATGAGTCAAAATAGTACTGTAGATACTACGAATTAATCTCGACAAGGTTCCAGAAATATGATAATATGTGTGCTAATATTTTAGTCTACCGTGGGCGCGAAGTAATCCTTCTTAATTACTAACTTGGGAGGGGGACGTGCCTTTACACTGGGCTCCCGACATATTGAGCTCATCATCAATATGCTGCGCCCCTACAAAGAGAACCCATGCGCGACTTATTACTGGCCACAACCAACGTCCATAAGTTGGAGGAGTACCGCGCTATTTTCTCAGATATACCTTTTCATTTGCTGTCCCTCCGCGATGTACAACTGGATCTGGATGTTGAGGAGAGTGGAACTACCTTTGCTGAAAATGCGGAATTGAAAGCACTGGCTTACGCACATGCCTCAGGAATGCTTTCTCTTGCGGACGACTCCGGTTTAGAAATTGACGCCCTTGGAGGCGCTCCCGGTGTATACTCCGCACGTTTCGCAGGTGTGGAAACCTCGTATGCTGAACGTTTTCGTATCATTTTGGAGCAGCTTCATGAACTTCCCATGAGGCAGCGTAGCGCTCGTTTTCGTTGTGCCATCACTATAGCTGAACCATTGGGATATTATCAGACTGTAGAAGGAACACTCGAGGGTGAAATTGCTCTTGCTCCACGTGGAGGGCATGGATTTGGCTATGATCCTATTTTTTTTGTTCCTGAACTCGGCAAAACAACTGCTGAGCTAACATCTGAACAGAAGAATAATATCAGCCATCGCGGACGTGCGGCTCAACTAGCTGCAGTTCTACTCATGCAGTGGCAGAATAAGCAATAAATATAGGTGCATGGAAACACTGATGAATTTACACAGCCAGGTGATTATTTGCCCCTTGAGATACTATTAAGGAACAAGTATTTATGGCGAAAAAGCCCCCTATTCGTGTGGCTCTTGATCTGGAAACAACCGGATTGAATGTGGAGCAAGATAGCATTCTTGAAGTTGCAGCGATCAAGTTCCAGGGAGACACAATACTTGATACAATGGAAACGCTCGTAGCACCAGGGCGTTCTATTCCTTATCGGATCCAGCGCTTGACGGGCATAACACCATCACAATTACAGGGTGTTCCTCAATTTGAAGTCATTGCCAGGGATTTACAGCTTTTCATCGGCGATTTTCCCATCGTTGGCCATAGTATTCCTTTTGATGTAAGCTTTCTACGTCGCCGCGGCTTAGTGCGTAAAAATCCATTAATTGACACGTTTGAATTGGCAACGGTTCTCCTACCATCTTTACCAAGTTATAATCTGGGCCAGGTAGCAGAAGCTCTGGGGGTAATTGTAGTTCCGGGACGTCACAGGGCTATGGTAGATACCGTGCTGGCAATGCATGTATTTCTGGCCTTGCACAAACGCTTGCAGGCCGTGGATCTCTCACTCCTTAAAGACCTGGCAAGCCTCGATGCACCGCGTTCGTGGCCTTTACTTGCCTTCTTTCGCCAGGAACTGCGCGCTCGACAAGAACAGGATGGGCTACGCGGTGTACCGCTGCGTGGTAGCCTCGGAGACCGCTTCGCCGCTCAATTAGGCATGGATCCACGTATCCTATCCTTTGCCGTTGCTCGCCAGGGTAATGACGAGGAAGAGGTGGCGCAAACAAGTGTGGCACAAACTCCGCTGCCTGCTTTGAATACTCTTGAACAGATGCAAACGCTGGTAGAAGTCATACCTGAACAGGCTGAACAGCCAGCACCATTGGGTTACCAAACTGCGCGAACAGCTATTCGAGAAGCATTACAAGAATGTACCTCCCTGTTAATGGAGGTTACCATTGGCGGCAACGTCTATACCCCTGCCTTACTGCCTGCCCTGGAGTGGCTAGCTGAATCTTCACCTCAACTCCCGTCATCCGAGCGACGTTTGGTGATTGCCTGTGCCAATCAGCAGCATGCTCGGCGTCTGGTAGAAACCGTGCTTCCGCGTTTGCAGTCAACGCTTAAGATACAGGTACCTGCCGTCTACCTCGCTGAACACGGTGGCTATCTATGCGTTCATCGCTGGTTTGGCGCTGCTCTACGCCGTACCAGCGGCGAATTAAGTGCGGAACAGGCTAGAGGTCTAGCTAAACTGGGGCTCTGGGCACAACAGACGTTAACAGGTGAGCGTAGTGAACTGACAATGTTACCTCAAGAAATAACGGCCTGGCAGCGTATTTCTTCTGGCGTTGAGCGCATACCATCTGCTGACGAACGCTCAGGCTCTGCCTATCAGCGCTGTGTCTATCGTCGTAAAGGCTACTGTTTTGTCAGCCGAGCCGAAGAGCGTATCAAGGCTGCCAGGATTGTTGTGACGACACATGCGGGCCTGCTCGATGATTTGACTCAGCCACATTCGCTGCTTACCACTATAGATCGGCGCGTGATCCTTGACGCGGATCAGCTAGAAGAAGAGCTGTCACGTTGGGGCAGTTCTGAACTTGATCAAACATACATTCTTGGCTTACTCAATACTATCGGTACCGAACTATCTGATGGTCGCTACCAGGGATTGCTCGCCCTTGCTGCTCCAGCCTTGCGTGAAAATGGACCCGGAGGTCTTTCAAGCACCCCCACGATTGCTCCTGCTGAGCTGGATGCTCGTATGCGCACATGGTTTCAAACCCTGAATCATGCACGTGGAGCTGTCAATAATTTGTTCAATGCTTTTAGTCAACTCCTGGAAGAGTTTCTGTTACAGGGCAGTAGCGGTAATGGACAAGATAGGGGTAGAAGCGCATATGGTGGGCGTAATGTTGAGCGCACTGATCAACCATTGCGTTTGAACGGGCAGACGCGTAATCTCGGAGCGTGGACAAATGTTGAACGGACATGGCAGCAAATGGCTCAACGCCTCCAAACTGTAATCGACCTGGTGCATGAGGCTGAACGAGTAATTCTTACGACGCAGCGTGGTCGCCATCGACTAGATATCAGCACCGGCGAGGATGATTCCGTGGCTACTGAACTTGCTGCCATTGCTCAGGAGCTAGTACAGCTCAAGCTTTTGGGTAAACAAGCGATGACTCTTGGTGAGAGCGATAAGGTATACTGGCTGCGTATGCCGCCTACGCCGCCTCCCTTTGGGCAGCAGATGACTCAACAACGACAACTTTCGTCATCCTCCCCTTCGACAAAATCCTCTGCAGGTCCTCCGACGCCCATACTATATGCTCAACAGGTCAATATCTCAGAGGAGGCAAAGCGTGCCATCCATTATAATGGCACTTGTACGATCTTTGCTGGCGCAGCTCTGTCTGTAGATAATAGTTTCTCTTACTACCGTGGGCGTCTGGGACTGGAAAATGACACCATTCCGGCCTTTTCTGTGGTTACAGAACATCACGAGCAGACGTTGATCTATGTGCCCAATGATGTACCTGAACCGAATATGGCGCAATATCAGCGCCAGTTGGATGATGCTCTGATTCAACTTGTCACGGCTTTAGAAGGGCAAACCGTTATCTTATTTACTTCTCATGCTGCCTTACGTAGTTCATATGCAGCTATCAAACCCGTACTGGAAGCGAAGGGTATTCTTGTTTTAGGGCAGGGAGTCGATGGTTCGCCGCGCCAACTCTGGCACATCTTCTCCACTCAAGAGCGCGTAATCCTGCTGGGGGCCGGGAATTTCTGGGATAGTGTGGGAGAAGTTAGCTCTGTACCTGCCTGCCTGGTTATTGCGCGTTTACCCATGCCTGTGCTTAATGATCCTCCCATCGCGGCTCGGGCAGATCACTACTCCGACCAGTTACATCAATTAACGGTTCCAGTTGCTTCTTTGCGGGTGCGGCGGGCGCTCAATCGCCTGGCTTGGAGTGATACCAGGCGCAATGCTGTCGTGTTGTTTGATCGCCGGGTGATTACAAAAGAATATGGTACTACTGTCTTACATACTCTACCGCGCTGTTCGTTCCGGCAAGGAGCCGTATCATACCTACCTGAAACTGCGCTTGACTGGCTAACAGCAACTGGTTCATGGGAGTAATCTTGCTATGACTAAAATATGTAGCTCTGCTAGACAGATATGGTTTGGATAGGTCATAATTATGAAGGTTACTGAACAATAGTACAGCATCTTGCCTAGAAAAGGACACAACATGTCATTGGCCATACCTGCACAAGCTTGGAAACATAAAAACATGCGCGTTGTCTATGGTGCCTGCCCTCATGATTGCCCCGACTGTTGCGCGCTTGAAACGCATGTTGATGAACAAGGACGTGCTATACAAGTGCATGGTCGTGCAGACCATCCAGTGACGCGCGGCTGGCTTTGTGCCAAGGTTAACAATTATCTGGAGCGGGTTTACCATCCTGATCGCTTGTTGTATCCTCTGCGACGCGTTGGTCCAAAAGGAAATGGAGCTTTTGAACGGATTTCCTGGGATGAGGCTATCGCGGAAATTACTGGGCGCTGGCATGATATTATAGCGCGTCACGGTGCGCAATGTATTCTGCCCTATAGTTATGCCGGGACCTTAGGCCTGGTTAACGGCGCTGTAACTGATAATCGCTTCTGGCATCGCCTGGGAGCCTCTCGTTTGCATCGCGCTATTTGTGGATATGCTGCCGAAGAAGCTGTCTTGCTTACAATTGGTGGTCGCCTGGCACCTCCTCCCGACACACTTATCCACAGTAAATTGGTGCTTATATGGGGAAGTAATCCTGCCAGTACAGCTCCACATATTATGCCCTTCTTGCGCCAGGCTCAACGGAACGGTACTCGTGTTATCGTGATTGACCCTATTCGTACTCTAACTGCACGCTCTGCTGACCTGCATATTCAGCCCATACCTGGTACAGACGCTGCCCTTGCTTTAGGTATGATGTACGTAATGGTAAGCGAAGAACTGCACCGTCCTGCCTGGCTTGCTGCTCGTACCCTGGGCTGGGAGCGGTTACTTGAGCGTATTATGCAATATCCTCCTGAGCGTGTAGCGCAGATCACGGGCCTTACAGTGGAAACCATTGTTGATCTCGCGCGTACATATGCTACTACCACGCCTGCATTGTTACGCGTTTCCGATGGTATGAACCGTCACACCAATGGCGGTCAGACTGTACGCACCCTTGCTTGCCTGCCTGCCCTGACTGGTCAGTACGGTCTACTGGGTGGCGGCCTTATGTATAGCACTAGTGACTGGTTGAAATGGGATAAAGCTGCGGTTGCACATGCTGATGAACCTGACTGCCCGCCCGCGCCGCGTACATTGAACATGAATCGCCTGGGAGCTATTCTAACAGGTGAAGCTGACCCGCCAGTTTACTCGCTCTATGTATATAATGCTAATCCTGCCGCTTCCGCGCCAAACGCTGGGAAGATTGCTGCCGGGCTGATGCGTGAAGATCTGTTTACCGTGGTCCATGAACTTTTTGTAACTGAAACTGCGCGCTACGCCGATATCTTGCTACCTGCAACCAGCCAACTTGAACATATGGATCTGCATAAGGCGTATGGGCATCTTTCACTTCAGTACAATACGCAGGCTATCGCTCCCAGGGGCGAGACCCGCAGCAATTGGGATGTGATGCGTGCTCTGGCCTCCGCTCTGAATTTCAATGAAAGTTGGTTACAGGAAGATGCTAACGCGGTTATTCGTGGTGTACTGGAGGCAAGCGCACAGGCTAATCCTCTGTTGAAAGAAATTACACTGGAACGCTTGCAAATTGAGGGTTCGATTCCTTTACCCGTTCCTGCCGATCAACGTGTGCCTTTTGCTGACGGTGTGTTTCATACTCCTTCAGGAAAAGTCGAATTTTACTCCGAACAGGCTGCTGCCAAGGGGTATGACCCTGTGCCGGGTTGGCAGCCGGAGGAGGATAACCAGACTCTTGATTCCAACGCTGCTGGCACTCGGTTGCCTCTATTGAGTCCCGCAGCTCATCATTTTGTCAGTTCTACTTTTGGTAACCAGGAACGACTTATTAAGAAAGAAGGTGCGCCAACCCTACGCATTCACCCATATGACGCTGCGTCACGTGGTATCTGTCATGGACAGTTGGTACGAGTGAGTAATGAACGCGGTGAATGTCATCTCATTGCTGATGTAACGGAAGACGTGCGTCCAGGGATACTGGCAACGACAACTGTATGGTGGCCGAAGTTTAGCCCTGACCAGCGCAATGTCAACTGGACCACCTCCGACAGATTAGCAGATTTTAACGGCGGATGCACCTTTTACACGAACCTTGTATCTATCGTAGCACTTTGACGGCATGATCGAAGGTTTTCTTACTTTAGCGAACATGGCTGCATGATACTTTGTTGATGTAAAGCGAAAAATCGATAGTACCTCTTACAAAATCCGCAAAAAGGGTAAAGATTAAGTAGACTATGATGGCAGGTAGATATTATAAAGAAATGCTGTGAGGTCAAACGTGTGAGCCATTTTGATGTTTCTCTAAATCATTACCAGTATGAAGATAGTGCATCGGTGCGAAAAATTGAACCTAATTTAGAGCATCAACGTGAAGTACTCAGATATATTACTGATATAGGATCTTCTCTGCGACTACACATGGATACAGATACACTATTGAAACGTGTATCTGAGGCAGCGTGCCAGGCATTGCACTTTCGGTACGCTGTGCTTTATTTATCTGATGGTAAAGGCTATTTTCATGCCCGTGCTGTGTCAGGCGACAGCGCAGAGAACGAAGAGCATCTGCGCCAGCATCCTCTACCAGATGATATTGTTGCTCTGCTCATTGACCAGCAGTATCGCATAAGCGAGTCGTATTTTATCCCAGCAGAGGCTCCTTTTTGGCAAAACGATTACATTTCAAGTTACTTTATCATAGATACGAAGGAACCTCCTCCTTCGGTATACGCAGATCAAAATATACCTCAGGGCGATGCATGGCAGCCAGAAGACCTGTTGGTGGTGCCGCTCATAGCTGGCGATAATACACTGCTCGGCTTTTTGACGCCGGATGCTCCCCTGGATGGCAGGAGACCTACGCCAGAGACGATGGCTTTACTGGAATTGTTTGCGAATCAGGCAGCAGTGGTCATTGAAGGGACGCGCCTATATGAAGAAGTGCGACAAAGTAGCGAAGAACGAGCAGCCCTGATTGAAATTGGCCGTGTGCTTTCCTCTCCTGAAGCACAGCATGATCTGCAGACTGTTTATCAAGCAATTTATGAGCAAGTTCGCCGTGTGATGCCTACCGACGCCTTTTTTATTACGCGCTACTATAGCGCAGGCGACAAGATGGTCATGGATTATCTCATTGATGAGGGAGTCGTTTATCCACCTTTCGAATATAAAAATGTTACTGAACGCACACGCAACATGCTTTTTCATGGACAACTAGGGTGGCTTTTCTCTACCGCTGATGAATACAATATATTTCATAGCCGCACTCCAAATAGTGATCTTATCGGTGAACAACGTCCTTCGCAATCATTTATCTATACACCTATTCGCTATGGCTCTGAGCCTATAGGTATGCTCTCAGCACAGAGCTATCAGCCGCACGCCTACACTCAGCGGCATCTTGAGATGTTGAAAGAGATCGGTGTACAGGCGGGTATCGCGATTACCAATGCCCGTTTGAATACTGAACTACGTGAGGCTTTGAAGAAAGCACAGGAATCTGAACGCCTAAAAAATCATTTCCTTATGACAGCTTCACATGAACTGCGAACGCCTTTAACGTCTGTTCAGGGTTATATCGAATTGCTTAGCAATTTCAACAGTGTCCTGGATGAAGATGCGAAGATCCGTTTTCTCAATAATGCGCGCCGGGCCTGTGATGAGCTTGTCTTGCTGCTTGGTAATGTCATGGATACCAGCAGTGTCGATCAAGATCGTGTTTCACTTAACCTGGGAGTGGTCCAGGTACTTAATGCTGTACAGCTCATTCTGGAGATTCTTGAACCAACGCTGGCACGCGAATGCCGACCTATAGAGGTGAAAATTTCTGCTGATCTCTATGTCAGGGTAGATGAACTGCGCTTGCGCCAGGTCCTATTGAATATTATTGGTAATGCCCTTAAATACACTCCCGCTCCTTCAGGCCTTGAAATTGCTGCGACTTGTATGGATGGGGTAACACTCAGTAGATATCTTTCTTCTAGATCTCAACAAGACTTTCCGGCTAAATCTGGCTGGTTTGCGGTAATTGCTATTAAAGACTGGGGTCCGGGTATAAGTAAAGAAGACCAGTCTCGACTCTTCAACAAGTTTATGCGCCTGGAGAGCGCTATGAATAGCTTCCAGCGAGGCGCGGGCCTTGGGCTTTATCTCTGTCGTCAATTGGTAGATGCTATGGACGGCCGCATCTGGGTAGAAAGCAAAGGCATTCCTGGCGAGGGCTCTACTTTTGCTATCGCTCTACCTGTGCATGAAAAAGAGCAACCATGTTAATATTGGTCATCCTAATTTGACGAGGTAAAGCCTGCTATGCTACCATACCTCTTGGAGAGTGGTGAATTTATAGTCCACTATCAGGAGGAGACATACATGAACTTATACCAGCAATTATTGATCGTGCGCGATCGCCTTGAAAGCATCGGTGCACATGATGATAGTATGGATCTTGTAGATAAACTGTTACATAGGACCGAAGCGGCAAAAGACGATAAGACCAATATTACTCAGGTCAATGTGTTGCGTCATATGCTGAAGATGCGTGAAGCCAGCGATAATTACAACATCTACAATGATCTACAAGAGCTCATCAGTGAGCGCGACGAGAGCGAGGTTTCTGCGCGCGAGGACGCGGCTCTAGCGGCGTATGTCGATACGGAACGCCATCCTAAGCCAAAATCCTACTACAAGGCGCAGAAGGATAAGCAAAAAAAGAAGGCCTAGCCAGGCATTTAGCGGCTAGCCTTTCTTTTTTAATACCAACGCTTATGTGTAAATAGTTGTCTACGTTGCCTGGTATTTGAAAAAGTGTGAACGTTTTCTATGCCTCAAGCAATACTAGGCGGCTTTTGCTTTTGATAGTATGTCTTCTCCATGTATTGACTCCATTCACGTGTTAAATATACCGGTTCACTTGCTTGCAAAACGCTTGACATTCTAACGCCTTTCGGCTATAATCGGCTATGTTAGTAGTTTACATGCGGGTTTGGTGTAGTGATAACATGCAACTTTCCCAAAGTTGAGATCACGGGTTTGAATCCCGTAACCCGCTCCACACAAAAGAACCTCCTCTCTAAGTGAGAGGAGGTTCTTTTGTGTAGTTTCAAGCAAGGCTATTTTTGTGCGCGCACCTGTTTTTGCATTCTCTGCATATCTCTGCCGACTGTTTTCAGACCTAGCAGGCATACAATTCCGGCAAGGAACAGGAACAGTGGCGCAGTAGTAATCAGCGCTGTGTTCAGTGATGAGTTGTCAGAGATCAAGCCAATGATTGTTGGAGCGGCTGCATCACCGAGTAAATGCGCCAGCAGCAATGCCAGGCCAACGGCCGTAGCTCGCATATTGGGCGCGATAACATCCTGAATTACTGCATTAAGCGGTCCTGTACAGAAATTCAGAGATATAGCTGCCACGACGAACACTGTAATGAACAGCGGCAGGGTATGAATAAAGAGGGCGGTGAGTACGAGTGGCGCACCGATGAGAAAACCCAGCATGCAGGTAAACAGGCGCCCTTCAGGTCGCCGCCGTTGCATAAAATCAGCTAGCCATCCACCCAGCAACGTGCCGATTAGCCCACTACTTACCAGTACAATTCCGGAGATTGAACCGGCATTTGTCAGCGATAATCCAAAATCTCTGGTCAGGTAAGTCGTAAGCCAGAAAGATGTGCCACCGATCGTAAAGAAACTGAAGACCAGCGCACCGAGTAGGACCCAGTAGGTCGGAATTTGGAAAAGCCGGCGGACTACACTCCAGAAGTCTTTGCCAATTTTCCCATGTTCCTGCACGCTATCAATCTCATCGGCGTCTTGAATGTCTCTGTCAAACGCCCCACGCACAGGCTCTTTGATACGCCAGGCTAGAAAAGCAGCAATTAAACCTGGAATACCCACAATATAAAAGGCCCAGCGCCAACCCAGGGTATCGGCTACTCGTCCTCCAAGAGCAACTCCGATGGCTGCACCAATTAACGTACCAATTGACCAGTAGGATAGAACACGACCACGGTGGGCTTTAGAAAAAAAGTCACCTAACAGTGACAAAGAGGCGGGAGCGTAACCCGCTTCACCGATGCCTAATACTGCGCGCATGCTGAACAACTGGATAAGGTTCTGCGTAAAACCCGCTAACGATGTTGCTAAACTCCAGATTCCCACGCAGAGGGCCACAATATTTTTGCGTATGCCTCTGTCCGCCCATACTCCTAGAGGTAGCGTGGCAATAGCATATACAATCAAGAACGATGAAATAAGCAAACCTCCTTGAAAATCTGTCATATTAAAATCGTGCTTGATACTTGGTAGAATAGCAGATAATACATAGCGATCTGCATAATTAAGGACATTGACAACAAAGAGGATGATAAAGGCAAAGCCGGCCTGGCCTCTTGTTGGCTTGCCAAAGCCCTTTTTGTTTTCAGTTGCTTTGGGTACCACTGTCATCATAAAGAAATGTTCTTCTTTCTCTCTTTTCTCTCTCGCGTCGTTTTAAGTACTTTTAGGTGTGGGTACATAGTACCCTGTCAATTAATTTTTTTTCTAACCTCATTTGTAACTCTTCAGATCCCCTCCTGGCATGACTCCTCAGCGCCTGCGGCGCTTCGCAGGTATGAGTGCTGCGGGTGGTGCAGCCATAGGCTGCCCCACCCGCAGCACTCATACCGATCATCGGTATAGCACCAGGATCGAGATCCTGGCGTGTAGCCACAGGCTGCATTAGCCGCAGCACTCCACATAGGGCTGAGCCACAGGAGGTGGCGGGGAATCTGAAGAGTTATCCTCATTTATTATAAACGCTGGGCCTGACAAGCACTTTATGTTTCAGTACGCAGTATTATAATACGCAGCAATATTAAGAATGTTGCACATGCTTTATGTGACGATTCAGCAAAGTGCCAGGTCAACTCTGCTGTAATATGTGCTACCTTCGACTATACTCGTTCGTCTTTATTATTGCGATCGGTTAATAATGACATCGAGCTAATCGACATACCATTCCTCAGTGCTGCCAGGTTAGGAAGGAAATAGACAGTTTGCGAGCCCTTACGGACTTTATTATATATGCCAATCCAATTTTGATCTATCTGATTGTCGCAATAGTACTCCTATTTGAGAGTTCGGGTGTTCCTATTGCGAACAATACCCTATTGCTCTTAACAGGAGCATTAGCTGCGCAAGGTTACCTGAATATCTGGATACTTATTCCTATCACCATTTTGGGAAGCATTACTGGTGCTTGTCTGGCATATATTATTGGCGCACGTAGCGACCTCAGGACGTTCTTACGCTTGACTGCTATACTACGCATAGATGAGCAAAAGGTGTTTATGACCGAACGCTGGTTCCAAAAAGCTGGCCTATGGATGATCTTTTTCTCGCGTATGACACCTTATGTACGCCCTTTTGCTTGCTTCCTAGGCGGCCTCACCCATATGTCTTTTAGGCGTTTCTACCTTGCAGCTTTAGGCGGCTCTATTATCTGGTGTATCGTCATATTACAGGTTGGTATGGCACTTGGAGCACGTTGGCACCAGGCAATGTTTTTGATGCAAAGATACACCCTGCATAGCCTGTTTGTGCTCTTGCTGGGCATCATTCTTTACTTTTGCATTGTACGTGTTGTCAAGCGCTACATTTACCACCAGTACGTACAAAAAGAGGTAAGCCCGCAAGAGTATAAAAGCGAACAAACCGAGCGCGAACTTCTAGAGGTCTGATAGGCTTGGCCGTACCAATATGCATGTTGTTTATAATTTCACCACAGTTAAGCCAAAGATATCTCCCGCTGCCCCAATCTCTTCCAAGGCCCACTCAGGGATGGGATCATCTACCGAGACAACCATCAGCGCTATATCCGGTGTGGTTTGTCCCTGCCGCGGGTGAGGGGTACGTACAATCGGCCCTACGTCCATATGACGAATATTGACATGAGCCTTGCCCAATACTGTGCCAACACGCCCAATCATGCCTGGTTGATCAGGATTGCGACAGAAAAGAATTATCCCCTCCGGTACAAATTCAGTCCAGTAGCGACCAACACAGACGATACGTGGCTCTCCATGCATAACCGTTCCACTTAACACTTCCACATATTCATCGCCAGAACCAGGTTTGCCTGCGAAAGATGATGCATGTCCATTAGCACTTAACAGGCGCAAGGTGACGAGATTGGCGAATTCGGTCGGTACCGTACTTTTCTGTTCGAGAATTTCCAGACCCCATTGCTTAGCTAGCAGCGGGGCATTGATCATATTTACATGCGCATCGGAGACCGATTCCAGCAGACCTTTGATTAAGGCTGCCTGCAGGGGTCGAAGATCGTAGGTTGCAATCTCACCACTACAGGATAGCTCGATCTTTGAGAGCGGACCGGGTTGTAACTGTGTGTATAAGCGTCCCATTTGCTCGAGCAGAAACATATAGGGTTGTAATACCTTCAGTGTTTCTGGCAGGATTAATGGGGCATTCACTGCTGCACGCGGGAAACCACCGCGCAGTACGGTGACGACCTGCTCGGCTACATCTGTTGCAACTCCTACCTGCGCCTCTTCTGTCGAAGCTCCCAGGTGGGGGGTCGCAATTACTCGTTCATGAGCAAGCAGCTGTTTCAACACAGCATTGTCACGGATTGGCTCCTGGCTGAAAACGTCAAGGGCAGCGCCTGCCAGACGCTTCTCATTCAGCGCATTCAGCAGGGCTTCCTCATCGATCAAACCTCCGCGTGCGCAGTTGATCAGGCGCGCTGTCGATTTGAGGAGTTGAAGCTCATGAACTCCAATGAGTCCACGCGTACTATGGGGACCGCTAGTGAGCGACGTATGTAAGGTGACAAAATCAGCCTGGCTGAGCACCTCTTCCATACTCAACATCGCCACACCGAGTTTGCGTGCTTGCTCAGGCCCAACGTAAGGGTCAAAAGCAATGACTTGCATTTCCAACCCTTGCGCCCGCCGGGCAACCTCTGTGCCGACCTTTCCTAACCCGATAATACCCAGCACTTTGTTGCGTACCTCGACGCCCAGAAAGCGGCTTTTTTCCCATTTTCCGGTTTTGGTGCTCGCATTGGCAGCAGGAATCTGTCGTGCCAGGGCCATTAACATGGCTATAGAGTGCTCTGCAGCGGCCACTATATTCCCCGTAGGTGAATTGACAACCATGATACCTTGACGCGTGGCCGCAGTTGTTTCAATATTATCTACGCCCACACCGGCTCGTCCAATGATCTTTAAATGTGTTGCTGCATCTAAAATGTCGCTAGTTACCTGGGTTTCACTGCGCACAATCAATGCAGTATAGGCTCCAATGATGGCTTTAAGTTGCTCAGGTTGCAAACCCGGCCGTTCGTCAATCTGAGCCTCGGGAAGTTGGCTGCGCAAAAGGTCAATGCCTTCCCGCGCAATGCGATCAGTAATGAGTATGCGTACCGTCTCTGCCGCTTCACGTTGTTCCTCTGCCATAAGCTGTAATTTTTCTCCCTCTTCGCACTACTTCGTAAAGCCAAATTCTGGCAAGCGCAATTCTACCTTATCCATAGCCTCTACCAGTTCAACTTCCTGGAAGAAGCCAAGGTGACCTACGCGGAAAACCTTTCCATCCAGTTGTTCCTGGCCGCCGCCAAGCACTATATGATCTTCCTCACGCAGCTTTTTTAACAGGGCCTTCGTATTTACACTCTCAGGCGTCAGTATCGCGGTGACAGTATTTGAGGCAAATGCGTGGTCAGCCAGCAACTTGAGGCCCATGTCCTTGGCGCGCCAGCGAACATAATCACCGATGCGCTGGTGGCGCTCGAAGATGGCTTCACGACCCTCTGCCAGCATCTCTTCCAGGGCCAGGTCCAAGGCGAAGAAAAGCGAAACAGGCGGAGTAGTTGGATGTTGCCAAGCCTCTAACTTTTTACGCGAGCTTTCCCAGTCAAAGTAGAAACGTGGAAGCCTGGCTGTCTTATTGGCCGCCCATGCCCGTGGGCCAACGGCAATCATCATCAAGCCTGGAGGGGTCATCCAGCCCTTCTGTGAACCAGTGAAGACAACATCAATATCCCACAGGTCCATTTCAAGAGGCACACAACCTAACGAACTGACTGCATCTACCGCTATCAGCGTATCGGGAGTGACGCGCCGTATAACTTTTACTAACGTCTCCACATCATTCATCACACCTGTCGAAGTTTCATTATGTGTCATTAGCACCCCTCGATAGGGCGTGAGGGCTTTCAGACGTTCCTGGACTACCTCAGGATCAGCTGCCTGTCCCCAGGGAAATTCGATGCGTGAAACCTGCAAGCCATAAGCTTCACCGATTTTGGCCAGACGGTTACCAAATGCACCAATGGTAATCACCACCACGTGGTCATTAGGAGAAAAGAGGTTCGCTATCGCCGCCTCTTGTCCACCTGTACCCGAGGCAGGGTAAGTCAACACTGGTGAAGCTGTCTGGAAGAAATACTGCAAACGTGCAGTCACACGACGTAGAATTGCTGCGAACTCCGGTCCGCGATGATTAATCATCGGCCGCGCCATTTCGGCAAGTATTTCTGGGGGCACGGTTGTGGGACCTGGTATACGCAGGTTTTGCGCGGGTATAGCGGCACGTGGCTCTACCCGGGGAATAGGAATAGCTTGATGTTCACGAGTAGTCATGCTTCTCTCCATCTATGCATTTGTACTGACATCTTATGCAAAACTGTAATATATGCTGCCCCATCGCAAAAGATATGCGGCGGATAACTGCTCTGTTATCCGCCGCATTGCTTGATAACTCTGCTTTCAGAGTACAGCATAGAGCAAGAGATGTCAAATCATTCCCTTTTATTTTTGCCCTTCTTACCGCTCATCTGTCGCCTTGACTCGATGTAGCTTTACAAAGTTTGTACGCGCCCGGCTTGCTACTGGCAATCCCCCCATAATCACGACGTACTCGCCCTGCTGGATTAGCTTATCCTCTAGTAGCCGCTTTTCAACCACATCGATTAATTCTTCTGTTGTGTCCCGCATTTCAAGACAATGCGGCCACACCCCCCACCAGAGAGCAAGCTGACGCCGTACTCGCTCTGAGGGAGTATAGGCCAGGATGGGGACACGTGGGCGATCTTTAGATATCAGGTGCGCAGAGTTGCCAGAGCGGGTAAAGACGACGATTGCCTTGACGCTAGCCTCTTCTGCAAGTGCGCGGGCAGCGTGGCTCACTGCCCGCGCTTGTGTGAGTCGCTGACATTTGGGCTGCTGTGCAGTTCTATTTCCTGCTTCGGTTTCTAGCACAATACGTACCATCATTTGGACTGCTTCAATTGGGTAAGCCCCTGTGGCTGTTTCTGCACTCAACATTACTAAATCGGTCCTGTCGAGTACTGCATTCGACACGTCATTGACTTCTGCTCTGGTAGGACGAGGATTTGTTACCATCGACTCTAACATCTGTGTCGCAGTGATAACGGGCAGCCCAAGTTCGTTGCACCTCGCGATGATATGTTTTTGGATGAGCGGGACTTTTTCGGGCGGCATTTCGACGCCCAGATCACCACGTGCTATCATCACACCGTCAGTCACTTCCAGAATATCATCTAAACGTGCTACTGCCTCTGGTTTCTCTAACTTTGCTATTAAGGGGATAGGAAGCAGATTTTTCTTATGCTCATCATTATGCTCTAATTGTAGTTCACGAATATACTGTTTAGCTTCAAGTATATCTTCTGGCTTACGTACAAAACTGAGTGCGACATAATCAACATCGTGCATAACGCCAAACCGGAGGTCATCACGGTCTTTCTCTGTCAGAGCGGGAGCACTGACCGCCACTCCAGGTAAATTAATGCCCTTATGCTCCCCTAGTTCACCTCCATGCACAACCAGACAACGCACATCAGTTTCATCTTTGTCTAGCACTCTCAATTCTAACAAACCGTCATCGAGCAGGATATGATCACCGGGTTTCACATCCTGGGGGAGTTGCTCATAGGTCGTAGAAATTATCTCAGGGGTTCCCAGGACAACACGGGTAGTGATTGTTACCTGGGCATTGTCCGCTAGTGTTATCGGCTTTTTGTCCTGTAATGGGCCTGTACGAATCTTTGGTCCTTGTAAGTCTTGTAAAATAGCAATAGTATAGCCTAGACGTGCAGAAATGGTGCGTACACGCTTGATGACAACAGCATGTTCCTGTTGCGTGCCATGCGAGAAATTGAGGCGTGCGACATTCATACCGGCTCGCATCAACTGTTCAAGTCGCTCCTCGTTGCTAGTAGCTGGACCTATCGTGCATACGATCTTGGTACGGCGCATATACTAATCCCTCTTTAAATTTCTTGAGTAGCTTTTGACGCTGATCAACTTTCTGTATGATAGCATATAGGCACAGAATTTGGTGCAGCCTTGGGAAAAATGAGATTGACAAATCCCATACAGCATGCTATTCTAGGTGGACTGCGATCCAGGAGCGCTGTTTGTCGCGCTCGAACGTGGTGTGACTAATTATACAGACCCTGGTGGGGGCAATATTTTATGCCCCAGGGGAAGAGGTGAGATCAAGAAAGCATGGCTGTTAAAATTCGCTTAAAACGTACGGGCAAGAAGAAGGCCCCCAGCTATCGTGTAGTGGTCGCTGATGCGCGTTCTCCTCGCGATGGCCGTATCATTGAAAATATTGGCTGGTACAACCCGCGCGTTGAGCCTTCCGCGATTCATATTGATGAAGAGAAAGTCCTGGGCTGGCTAAAAAATGGTGCACAACCGACCGAATCTGTCGCTCAGCTCCTCAGGCGTACGGGAGTGATGGCTCGTTTCGAGCTCACAAAATCTGGCTCCACGACTGCTGAGACCGAATAATATCTTTCCACAGTAAGGGTTGGATTGACTATGCGTAAACTGGTAGAATACATCGCTCAGTCTCTGGTTGATGATCCTTCTGCTGTACAGGTGCGCGAAATTCGCAATGATCGGAATGCGCTGGTCTTAGAATTACATGTTGCACCAGATGATTTTGGTAAAGTGATTGGCCGTCAGGGCCGCGTTGCCCGTGCCATGCGTACATTACTCCGAGCTGGAGGTGCGCGAGAAGGGCGTCATACCGCACTAGAGATACTATAGAGGACAGCAACTGTGCCAAAACAAGACGAAACAGAATGGGCTACTATTGGAAAAGTGGTAGCCCCCTTTGGCTTGCGTGGCGAACTCAAAGTGCTCTCTTTGACGGACATCCCTAATCGTTTTACTGAACTGGAGGCTGTCCATGTGGGTCCAACGCATACTCGTCATCTTATCAAAGGCGTCCGACCTTATAAAGGTGAAATGGTGGTCTTGAAATTAGCGGGGATTGAAGACGCCAATACTGCCGAGACCTTGCGCAACTTTGACCTCACAATTCCCCTGAACCAACTGGCAAATCTTCCACCTGATTCCTACTACCAGCACGACATCCTCGGCTTGCACGTGCGTACAATGGACGGTCGTGAACTTGGTACGATAGTTGAAATCATGGTGACGGGCAGCAATGATGTTTATATTATACAGGCACCCGATGGTAAACAAATTCTCGTGCCTGCCATTAAAGAGGTCATTCAGCAGATTGACCTTATCCGCCGGATGATGTATATTGATCCTATAGTGGGCTTGTTGGACAACGATAAAGCAGTTGATCTTCCAGAAGAGGAGTAAAAGAAATCGGTAGAAATTACCGATAGATGAAATAAATAAATCAGCCCAGATGTTCTCGATAGTATAACAGGGTGAAACGTTGCGATACCTACGTACGTATATGCGGTAGATATTGTAAAACGTGTGATAGCTGACTCGATACTATTGAGAGCCACAGTATTTGTAGGGAGGTTGTCCCATGACTGACCGTATCCCAACTTTTGGCGACCTGTGTAATGCAATAGCCGAAGGACGAATTGCTGCCACTATCGATGGCACGATGTATCAAATGAACGCCTTTGAATTGCGGCGTTACCTCAATAAATTCTGTTCCCTGCCCGATGTTTGCGCTGTTCTCGACCCAACTCCCTCTCCTCATTCTAGCTCTGATAGCTGGTCTGCTTCCAAGCAGATTTCGGTTGCTTAGGCCATGCTGGCCGTTTTTTTTTAGGTTTTTAGCGGGAGAGCGGTTGCTTTAAAGGCAAAGAGGGACTATAATAATGCCTGGAGGCGATGTATCGTTTGCCAAAAAAAAAAGACTTTGCTGTCGTTAGAACTGCAAAGTTCCAGCTTTTTGACCGGCAAAAGTCGCCGTACTACTGATCACTTCGGTGGTGTAGTGCGTTGTATACTTGTGATTTACCTGTAATTTTTTAGAAAGGTCGTTCATGGAGCCACTCGATTCAGATTTGGATTACATGGTGCGTCCGTCACGTCCCGCAGGCTCTTCTTCTCGCACAAAAGCCTTGCTTATTTTTCCCATCCTGGGAATAATCCTGGTGGTTGTCTTTGCCGCCGCTGCGATCTTCCAGTTGGATCTATCTGATCTGGTAGACTCATTGATGGGTTTATTAATTCTGCTTTTTGTATTAGCGCTTGTTATGCTCTTCTGGGCTATGGCACCACGCGCAAAACAAACCAGGTCCGATATATAAGAAAGCACACGAGTTATCCCGGATTTTTGAAACTCATGTACGATGGTGATGAAGGAGCTCTGCGAGCTCCTTCATCACCATCGTACATCTTTTTGTGTTGATGGGCGGCGAAGCCGCCCATCAACACAAAAAGGGTGGAGTCTGCCGTGTCAAGGCGTCTTGACACGGCAGACTCCACCAGAAAGAACTTTTTCCTCTAAAAAGAGGATTGGACCTTCCTTTTCATGCTTGGTGGTATCTCGCAGAGACATGTGGTTTTTTCTAAAAACCCGGGATAACTCGTGTGCTTCCCTAGTGCTGCGTTCCTCATTAGCACTATCATTCCTGCTGGCTAAACCTATGAGTAAATCATGCCTGCTTTGGCTCTAACCCTTGATTCAGCGTTTTATTTACATCAATGATGAACGCAGCACTAG
>JACZCU010020862.1_pt1 | contig 25835 bp, 24 predicted proteins | sample 8641851 | NCBI WGS metagenome assembly JACZCU01 (sample SAMN15324605, study PRJNA640507) | soil metagenome | isolation source: monocropping sugarcane control | place: China: Luxin town, Laibin City, Guangxi Province | collected 2019-07-25 | depth 10cm m | reverse complement strand
GTTCTGATACGCGTTGAGCGAGTTCTGACATGAATTGGGCGAAACCAGACATCGATTGACCAAATCCTGATACGGGTTGACCGAGTGCCTGATATGAATTGGACGAACGCTGGTGCCCATGACATCCGCGGATGGGACGAATTGACCAAGTTGCGGTGCGAATTGAGCGGGCGCTGATACGAACGGCGAGACGTACACTGCACATACTGATCACCCGGTCCTTTGGAGTGCCGCGGGCACCAGACTTCCCGGCCTCGTCGTAGAAGAAAGTGCTCTCAGCGTCGATTAGGCTTGGTTAGCGGACGAGTTGCGGCTGTCGTCGACGCAGGAGGTGACGGCGGATAGGAGAGCGTCCAGCTCGAACGGTTTTCTGATCACCGCGCGGAGAGAGTGCGCGGCTTCCAGTTTTTGCAACGCGGGCGCCGGTGCGGCGCTGATCACGACGACGCGGCCGAGCAGGCCGGGCTTCACCGCCGCAATGTGGTCGATGATCTCGAATCCGCTCACGACGGGGAGCAGGAGGTCGAGAATGATCGCGTCGAACGACTCGCCCGAGGCGTCGATTTTCTCGAATCCAACGTCGCCTCGGAAGACCTGCACGCTCTCGATCCCCTGTCGCCGCAGAAGCGTGGCGATCAGGTGCGATACGGACGCATCGTCTTCGATGATCAACACGGACATTGGGACTGGCCGATGATACGGCAGGCGCAGATTCGGCGGATGGTGCTCCCCTTGCACGCACTGCAAAACGGGCGAGGACGTTGAGGAGATTGCCATGGCGGAAATGTTGGAAGGCGACCGGCGCGATGCGGGCCGCCAGGCGTTCTATATCCTTCGGTTCGCATTCACGGTTGCACCGATCGTTGCCGGCGCCGACAAGTTTTTTCACCTACTGACCGACTGGGACAAGTACCTCGCGCCGTGGATCGCGCGAATCGTCCACAACGGACACGCGTTCATGCTGGCCGCCGGTGTGGTCGAGATCGTCGCGGGGATCATCGTCGCCTTCAAACCGAAGTTCGGCGGTTATCTGGTGGCGCTCTGGCTCGCAGGCATCATTGTCAATCTCGTGACGTATCCCGGCTATTTCGACGTCGCGCTGCGCGATCTTGGGCTGCTGCTCGGTGCGCTCGCTTTGGCGAGGCTTGCGAGCGTGTACGACTGACGCCTTCGACAGAGGACCGCACTATGAGCGCGGAAGAAGGACGTGGAAGACGCTCCCGACGCCTGGAGTGCTCTCGGCGTACATCTGTCCTCCGTGGGCGGCGATGACCTGGTAACAGACGGCGAGGCCGAGGCCGGTGCCGGCCCGCTTGGTCGTGAACATCGGTTCGAAGACGTGTTCCAGCACGTCGGGCTCGATTCCGGTCCCGGTGTCCTCGAACACGATCTCGGCGTATTGCCGGTCGCCGAGCGCGACTTCCTCGATCCGCAGGGTGGCGCGGCCGCCGCCGAACATGGCGTCGCGGGCGTTGACGGCGAGGTTCGTCAGCACCTGCTCCAACTGTTGTTGATCCGCGCGCACCTCGAGCTCCTCCGGAGGCATTTCCACATCGAGGGCGATCCCGACGCCGAGCAAGGCCCGGAGGTCGGCGGCAAAGGAGGAGGCCCATGCCTTGACGCTCAGCGGCTGCAGGTTCAGTTGTGCAGGTCTCGTGAAACGCGCGATGTCGGTCGTGATCCTGCGTCCGCGCTTCACGGCTTCGGCAATGCGCTTCACGAGCTGAGCCACGATCACCGGCTCGCCACCCCGTTCGAGCTGGGTGACGGAGGTTTGAATGATCATCAGCACGTTGTTGAACTCGTGAGAGATGGTCCCGGCGAGGCGGCCGAGGCTCTCGATGCGGCGCGACTGTTCGAGCAGGCTTTCGGCGCGCTGGCGCGCGACGCGGTTCCCAATTTCAGCGCGCGCCCGGAGGATCGCCGGTACGAGCCGGCCGAGCCGGTCCTTGAGGATGTAGTCCGTCGCGCCGAGCTTCAGCACCTCGACCGCCATCTCGTCGCCGAGGGTGCCGGAGACGACGAGAAACGGGAGGTCCGGATGGCTCTCCCGCACCACGCGCAGGGCGGCAAGGCCGTCGAAACCGGGCAATCGGTAGTCGGCGAGGACGACGTCGGGAGTGTGCTCGCGCAGCTCGCGAACGAAGTCGTGCTCGTTCTCCACGCGGCGCAACGTGAACGAGAGACCGCCGCGCAGGAGCGCGCGCTCGACCAGCTCGGCGTCGGAGTCGGTGTCTTCGAGAAGGAGGATGTCGAGGGGAGCGGATGCCATGGTCAGCTTGCGGTTCGGTTGAGGAGCATCCAATAGAGGCCGATCTCCGTGACGGCGCGGGAGAACGAGTCGAACTCCACCGGTTTCACGATGAAGCTGTTCGCCCCCAGCTCGTACGTCGCCAGGCGGTCGCGCTCTTCGGCCGAGGAGGTGAGCACGACGACGGGGACGACCGCCGTCCGCGGATCGGCCTTGATGCGGCGCAGCACCTCGATGCCGTCGACCTTCGGCAGTTTCAAGTCGAGGAGCACGACGCGTGGATGCGCCGTCCCGTCGCGCCCCGAATACTCCCCGGTGGCGAAAAGGTAGTCGAGCGCTTCCGCTCCGTCGCGAACGGCGAGCACTTTGTTCGCGAGGTTGACCTTCCTCAAGGCGCGAAGGGTCAACTCGAGGTCCGTTTCGTTGTCTTCGACGAGGAGAATCTCGACCATTTCGTCACGCACGTTTGCCTCCTGTCTTTTCGGCCAGGGTGAAAAAGAACGTCGCTCCCTCGCCCGGCGCGGCGTCGGCCCAGACACGGCCGCCGTGGCGTTGAACGACGCGCTCGACGATCGCCAGCCCGACACCGGTCCCGGTGAAGTCTTTCGAGGAGTGGAGGCGCTGGAAGACGCCAAAAAGTTTGTCGGCGTAGCGCATGTCGAACCCCACTCCGTTGTCGGCTACGAAGTAGACGGTCTCGCCGTCTTTGACCGTGGTTCCGACGACGATCCGCGCGTGCTCGCGAGGCTTCGTGAACTTCACGGCGTTCGAGAGAAGGTTCGTGAAGAGCTGGCGGACCATCGCCGAGTCGCCCTGCGCCTGCGGGAGGTCGTCGAGCACGAAGTCGACGTCGCGTCCGTTCTCGGCCGGGGCGAGCTCGGCGAAGGTGCGGGCAGCGAGAGCGCGCATGTCGATCTCGACCCGCGCCACCGGCTGGCGCGACAGGCGCGAGAAGGCGAGCAGGTCGTCGATCAGTTGCGCCATGGTCACGGTGTTCTGGCTGATGACGCCGAGGAGCCGGCGCCCCTCCGAATCGAGAACGTTCGCGTACTCCTCGGTCAGGATTCGCGAGAAGCCCTCGATGGCGCGCAGCGGCGTGCGCAGATCGTGCGAAACGGAGTAGGAGAACGCTTCCATCTCCCCGTTCGCGTGCTGCAGATCGGCGGTGGCGCGCGAGAGCGACACCGCCATTTCGTGGAAAACGGCGTCCACCTCGGCGATCTCATCGCCCGGCGAGAGACGCGGGAGCAGAGGCTGACCGGCCTCGAGCCGTCTTGCGTTGTCCGTCAGGACGAGAAGACGGCGGGCGATGCCGGAAGTGAAGGCGATCGCGAGCCAGCCAGCGAGGCCGAGGTTGAAAACGAAACCGGCCGCCACGATCCCGATCGCCCACCGGTTCGACGCGGAGGCTTGCGCGTGACGCGACGCCGCGAGACGCTGCTCCTCGGCCAGAAACGCGTCCGCAGGAACGAGAAAGCGCTGCACCAGACGCTTCCCCGTCTCGGTCGCGACGAGCGCGACCGATGCGTCGCGCCGCCCGCTGAGGACGAGAGTCGCGTTCACATTCTGGAAGTCGAGCACCGCGGCAGCGGAGATACCCATTTCGCGGACACGCTCGCTCTGCCGCCGGCTGTCTGCAACGAGAGCCGACAGCCTGCTCAGAGCGCGAGGTACGCTGCGCTCGGCGGCTCGGCAGTCCGCCAGAAAGTCACGGTTCTGCGTGAGGACGTACGCGCGCAGGCTCGCCTGCGCGAGGAGGAGCGAGGTCTTGACGGTGTAGGTCTCGCTCAGTACCTGCTGCGAGTGCAGCTCCCACCGGTGTGCCTCCAGCGCCTGCTGGCTGACGGCGAGCAGCGCCACGGCGAAGACCAGCTGTACGACGAGCGGGAGGGCGACGAGCAGCCGGCCCTTCTGGGCGATGGTGAACGTGGTGAAACGGAAACGAAGATCCACTGAACTTGGTACATCATGACATACGTCACGCCATCCTTAAAGTGTGATCGTGAAGGTCGTGCCGGCGCCGGGCTGGCTCTCGACTTCGATCGTGCCGCCGCTCGCGGTCACCGCCTGACGCGCGACGGCTAGACCTAGGCCTTTGCCGCTGCGCTTGGTCGTGAAGAGCGGCTCGAAGATCTGCTCCAGCGTCTTTGGCGGCATTCCGGTACCCGTGTCGGTGACGCGGAGCTGGACGTGCTGACCGGCCGGCACAAGGGCGATCGTCAAGTCGCCGCCGAGCGGCATCGCGTCGCAGGCGTTCGTGACCAGGTTCGCGAGCGCTTCGCGCAGCAGCTCGGGATCGCCGCTCGCCGTCAGTTCCGTATTCGGGGCGTCGAAATGCAAACGCACGCCTCGGGCTGCAACGATCGACTCGGTCTCCGGGATCCGGACGGCGAGCCACTTCAAGATGTCGAAGTCCCTGACCGCGGCCTGAGGCGGATGCGCGAATCGGAGAACGTCCGCGGTGATCCGGCGGCCGCGCGACGCGGCGTTGATGAGCTGATCGGCGAGACGGGTCAGCCGCGGATCGTCAGGGTAGAACCGGCCGATTGTCTCGCCCGCCTGGAGGACGCTCATCAAGACGTTGTTGAACTCGTGCGCCATCGTCGCGGCGAGTCGCCCGAGACGCTCGATGAGATCGGCCTTCTCAGCGGTCGATTGCATGGAAGTCAGGTAAGCGCTTTGTAATGAGGAGTTTCAGCCGCGCAGTCGTCTATCCGTTCCTAATGTAGGGTGCAACGCGGCGTTTGGCCACTCCTACGCTTGTATCAGCGCTTCCGAGACGATCCCGAGGAGCTCCCGGTGCTCGAACGGCTTCTGCAGAATCTGCTTCACACCGGCAAGGCGAACGGCGGCGTGTACCTCGGGGTCGACGTAGCCGGTCATGGCGACGATCGGCGTTTCCGGAGCAACGACCCGGAGCGCGTCGATCAATTCGACCGCTCCCATCCGCGGCATGCCGAGGTCCATCAGGACGAGGTCGGGGATTTCACGGAAACGCTCCATGGCATCGGCGCCGTTGCTGGCCGTCTGCACGAGGTACCCGGCATCGGTGAGCTGCATCTCGAGACCTGAGAGGATCTCCGGCTCGTCCTCGATGACGAGCAGCCGTTCGCCGTGTGCCGCGACGACGCCGCGGAACGCCTCGATCGCCGGTGACGCTCCGACGCTGACGGGGAAGTAGAGGCGGAAGCTGGTCCCGCATCCGAGCTCGGACTCGACGTCCATTTGCGCGCCATGCGCCCGAACGATGCCGTACACCATCGCGAGACCGAGACCCGTCCCCTTCCCTTTTTCCTTCGTGGAGAAGAACGGCTCGAAGATCCGGCGCCGCGTCTGTTCGTCCATCCCCACTCCGTCGTCTGAGATCGAGATGACGACGGTGCCGGCGTTGGCGAGGCGTGCGTCGATCGCGAGCAGTCCCCCTTCGGGCATGGCGTCACGGCCATTGATGCAGAGGTTGAGCAAGGCCTGGTGGAGCTGTCCGGCATCTCCTGCGATCGGCGGCAGATCGGGATCGGCCGCCAATTCGATGCGCACCGTGCGCGGAAAAGTCTCGGCGACGAGCTCGTGCAGTTCCGACAGCAGGTCCGCGACGTCGACGCTTCCCGCGCGGATCTCGGCATGCCTCGCGAATGTGAGGATCTGCCGCGAAATCGCCGCGCCGCGGCCGACGGCCTTCTTGATCGAGGCGGTACTGCGCCGCGCCTCGCCGTGGGCACAGCACCGATCGAGGAGCGTGGCGTGCGCCAGGATGACGCTCAGGATGTTGTTGAAGTCGTGCGCGACGCCGCCGGCGAGCGTGCCGAGCGCCTCCATCTTCGAGAAGTGGGCAATCTGATCGTCGAGCAGCCGCTGCGCCTGTTCGGCGCGCTTCTTCTCCGTGACATCGATGCTGATGCCGGTGACGCCGACGATCTCTCCACGGTGATCGCGCAACGGTCCGGTGATGACGTGCTCGTAACGCGGCTCCGGCCCCGGACAGGTGAGATCGAACGCCTGGAGGGTGCCCGTCTCGCGCGTCTGGGCGTTGACGTCGCGCCAACGGCGCGCGAGCTCCGGCGCGATCCCCACCTCTTCGGGCGTCCGGCCGACGATCTCCGCCTCGGAAAGTCCGAACCACTGGCACGCCGAGGCGTTCAGGGCGAGGTAACGGTCCTCGAGGTCGACGCTGAAAATGTGGTGCGGCAGTGCGTCGAGCAATTCCTGGTGCGTCCTGCGGCTTTCCTGCAACGCTCTCTCGGTCTCCTGCTCCTCCGTCACGTCCTGCGCCATCGACAGCATCCCTGTGATCTCGCCGTTTTCGACGAGCGGCGTGTGAGCCCAACTACAGGTGATGTTGCGGCTTTCTTTCGTCACGTTCGCGCCGAGGCGATGTTCGATGACGTCGCCGGCGAGGACGCTCTCGATGACACCGTTCAGCTCCGGAACAAGTATGACGGGCACGAGTGTCGATGCCGGCCTGCCGGTGATCTCGGCGGTGGTCCAGCCGAAGACGCGTTCGGCGGCCGGGTTCCATGACGTGATGTTGCGCTCGCGGTCGATGGTCACGCACACGATCGGCATCCGGCGCAGTTGCAACTTGAGCCGCGCCTCGCTGGCGGTGATTCTCGCCAACGCGGCGCGCCGGAACTCGGCCACTGTGGCGGTGATCGCCACGAACACGAGTCCAACGACGAGGATGTGCCACTGCGCAAAGGTGCTGGACGTCTCGATCGCGACGATGGTCGCCAGACCGGCCGCGATCAATAGCCAGACGCGCCGGATGGGCGGGAAGTTGAAGGAAGCGGAACCCATTTGCTACCTGATCACATAAATAGGTTCCGGTCGAGCCTGCGACGTGTGACGGAAAGCACACGCCGTCGTGCGACACGGCACCGGGTTACCGAGGAGCGACCGGCGACGCTGGTCGCGGGAACTCGATCGTAAACGTCGTTCCGATGCCGAGGCTACTCTGGACATCAACGTTGCCGCCGGCGGCGGTTACGATTTGATGGACGACCGCGAGTCCAAGGCCCGTCCCGTGCCGTTTCGTAGTGAAGAGCGGCTCAAAGATCTTGGCGAGAGTCTCGGGCGGCATGCCGCGTCCGGTATCGCTGAGGCGAAGGAGCACGCGGTCAGCCGTCGCGAGGAGGTCCAGCGTCAGGTCGCCGCCCGCCGGCATGGCGTCACAGGCGTTCAATACGAGATTCAAGAGCGCCTGGTGCAGCTGCTCGGGGTCCGCCCTCACCACTGGCGGCTCATCCGGAGTCCGAACCTGAAGGCGGATTCCGCGAGGCGACACTAGAGACTCCAATTCCGGGGCGATGCGCTCGAGCCATTCCTTGATACCAAACGTCTGACTGGCCGGCTTCACGGGGTTGCTGAAACGCAGAACCTCGGAGGTGATCCTGCGCCCGCGTGACACCGCGCCGGAGATGTGGTCCACGAGGCGAGCGCAACGCTCATCACCGCCGTAGAACCGTTCCAACAGGCTGCCGGACTGCATCATGCTCATGAGTACATTGTTGAACTCGTGGGCCATCGTGGCCGCGACGCGGCCGAGACTCTCGACGCGGTTGGCGCGCTCGAGACGTGTTTGCAGCGCCACGCGATCGTGGCGCTCCCGATACTCCCGGAGCGCGCGATCGACTGCCGCCGGAAGCCTGGTGAGCCGGTCCTTCAGGACGTAGTCGGTGGCGCCTTCGCGTAAAGCCGCCACGGCGCGCTCTTCGCCGATCGAGCCCGACACGAAGATGAACGGGATGTCGATGTCGTGCGCCCGGACGATCGAGAGCGCTTCGATGCCGTCGAACGATGGAAGCCTGTAGTCCGCGAGAATCAGGTCGTGAGGCCGCCCGAGCGCCGCGACGAACGCCTCCCGCGTCTGGACGCGTTCCACCTCCGCATCGATCCCGTTCCGCCGCAGCATGCGGATCTCCATCTCCGCGTCGCGGTCGGAGTCTTCGAGCAGCAGGATCGAGATCATGACGTCGTCCGGTTGAGGGCGATCCAATAGAAGCCGATCTCCGCGATGGCCCGCGCGAAGGACTCGAAGTCGATCGGCTTGACTATGTAACTATTCACGCCAAGCGCGTACGTCTCGTACCGATCGCGCTCGGCGGCCGACGACGTCAGCGCCACCACGGGGATGGTCTTCGCCTGGGGATCGCCCTTGAGCTGCCGCAGCACTTCGATTCCGTCGACCTTGGGTAGTTTCAGGTCGAGAAGGATCACCCGCGGCGCCTGCGCCGTATTACGGCCCGCAAACCGGCCGCGGCCAAATACGAAGTCGAGCGCCTCCTCTCCGTTTCGCGCGGTCTCGACGTGATTCGCCAGGTGATGTTTCCGCAGCACACGCAACGTCATCTCGAGATCGTGAGCGTTGTCCTCGACGATGAGGATCTCGACCAGATCAGCCTGCATCGCTCATCTCCTCCGCCGCCGGTAAGGTGAAGCAAAACTCCGCGCCGCGGCCGGGATCTCCCTCGGCCCATACATTCCCGCCGTGACGGGTGACGATCTTCTGCACCATCGCGAGCCCGACGCCAGTCCCTTCGAACTCTTCGCCATGAAGCCGTTCGAACGGGACGAAGAGCTTGGCGGCGTAGCGCATGTCGAAGCCGGCGCCGTTGTCGCGCATGAAGTACCGGACAAACGAGCCGGTGAGCTCGCCGCCGAACTCGATCCTGGCGTGCTCCCGGCCCCGCGTGTACTTCCATGCGTTTCCGACGAGATTCGCCACGACGCTGCGTATCATTTCGCCGTCGCCGCATGCGAGCGGGGTTCTCGCGACGACCGCCTCCAGGTCGCGGTCCGGCTCCGCGGCACGCAGACGCGCGAGCTCCGAATCGGCGATCGCGCTCAAATCGACGGCGGCGGTCGTCAACGGCCGGGCGGTGACGCGCGAGAGCTCCAGCAGGTCGTCGATGAGCCGGCCCATCCGATCAGATTCGAGTTGGATGACCCCGATGAATCGCCGGGCTTCCCACTCGAGAGTGCTTCCATAGTCTTCTTCGAGCATTCGCGCGTATCCGCCGATGGCACGCGCAGGAGCGCGGAGATCGTGTGAGACCGAGTATGAAAACGCCTCGAGCTGCTTGTTGACCTCTTCAACACGGCGCGTGCGCTGACGCAGATCGTTCGCGACACGCCGGTACACGTCGTCGAGTTGCGCGATCTCATCCTCGCCAGCGAGTGGAAGAAGCTCCTCGTCATGATCGAGGCGGCGCGTGTTCTCGACCACGTGCTTCAGTCGCCGCGTGATGCTCGATCCGAAGAAACGCCCGACCAGAAGGGCAACCACGACGTTGAGCATCGTGCCGCCGCCGATGATCACGTCGAGCTGCCGCCGCCAGGCCTGCGTCTTCTCGCGAAGCGCGACCTGTCTTCGTTCCTCCTGATCGAAGAGCGCCCGAACACTCTCCTCGGCAGCCTCCATCAAACGCTTGCCCTCGAGCGTCCGGACTCGCGCGGCCGCAAGCTCGGGATGACCCTGGGCGACGAGCTGCCGGTTTTGACCATGAAAGGCGAAAATGGTCCGGCCCTGCCGCTCGATATTGTCAATCGACGGCTCGACCTCACGGTCGACGCGTCGCAACTCAGCCTTGAATGCACGCTCCGATTCGACGAAATCGGCCTCGAACCGGCCATCGCCTGTCAGCACGTAACCGCGCATGGCGGCCTCGGCGTCATGAAGCTGTGCGATGAGGTAATTGAGTCGCGCTTGCGCCCGCGCGGAGTCGGCGAGCGAGCGCCCCTCGACCGCGTGCTGTCCTTCGACCGCAGCGAGAAGGGCGAGAAAAATCAGTTGAAACGTCAGCGGAACGACGACTACGAGCAGCCCCTTACGGGCCACCGATGCTCTCTCGAACGACACTTGCTTCCCCCGTTGCAGATGCCACTCGACTGCGAAAGTACGGGCCGGACCCTAGCCGGCTCAACGTTACAGCGGCGGGGGCGGAAGGATATCGATGAAGGGGTAATGATGGAGTGACTTGCGCTGATAAATATTTGACTTCCAATCGTTTCCGAGCATGAAACAAAATATAGGCCTGCGCCGCGGCGCGCCGCAAGTACCCAATTGGCGGGCTCGGCGTTACGTCAAATCCACTGTAGCGCCGTCGCTACCTCCGTTGCGAGCCGGAGCGGGTCGAACGGCTTCGCGATCATCGAGCGGACTCCCAGATCCGTGAAGCGCCGGCGGTCGGCCGCCTGGACTTTCGCGGTCAGGAAGATGACCGGGATGTCTCTCGTGGCGGGATCGCTCTGCAAGCGGTGGAACGTCGTCGGACCGTCCATCTCCGGCATCATGACGTCGAGCAGGATGGCGTCGGGCTGGATCTCCGGCGCAAGACGCAGCGCCTCGGCGCCCGAGCCGGCGGTCGAAATCTGCCAGCCGCGCGTGAGCTCCAAGCTCACCGACGCGACTTCGCGGATGTGCTCTTCGTCGTCGACGACGAGAATCTTCTTACGCTGCACCTTGCACCTCCTCCCCGGCATTCATGGCGGCAAGGAGCTCCACGACGCGGCGTTGGAATTCTTCCGGGGACACGCGGCTCTTGATCAGGACATCCGTCCGTCCGAGCCGCAGCCGCTCCTGATCGGCGGCGGAGACCTCGTGCGCGGTGTAGATGACCAGCGGCACGTGCGCCAGTCGCGGTTGCTTTCGCATCCAATCGACAACCTGAAAGCCGTCCATTTCCGGGAGGATCAGGTCGAGGATCACGACGTCGGGAACTTCGTCATGGCACGCGGCAAGGGCACACCGCCCGCTCGCCACGTGGCGCGTCCGCAGCCCGTGAGCCTCCAGGGAAGCGCCGATCACGCGCGCGAGATCGTTGTCGTCTTCGACGATCAGGACCGCGGGACGGTTGGATCCGGCGTCGCCAGAACCGATTTCAGCGCTCTCCGCGGCCTGCTCTTCGTGAAGCGGAATCTCGAAGCGGAAGGTCGTCCCCTTCCCCTCTTCGCTCTCGGCCCAGATACGGCCCCCGTGAGCAGCGACGATGCTGCGGCAGATGGCGAGTCCCAGGCCGGTGCCGCCTTTCTGGCGCGAGTCGGAAGCATCGACCTGTTTGAAGCGCTCGAAGATGGTCTCGAGGTGTTCTTTCGGAACGCCACGCCCCTGGTCCTGGATCGCGAAAGTGTAGACGCCGCCTCGGGCCGCCCCTTTCAGCAAAACGGTCGTGCCGGCGGGCGAGAACTTGATCGCATTGCTCAGGAGGTTCGTGAGCGTCTGGATGACGCGGTCGCGATCACCCCAGAGCAGGCTGTGCGACGGCTCTGCGACGACGGCCACGCCGGCACGGTCGGCGATCGACTGAATCCCGTCGACGGCTTCCATGATGAGATCGCCGCTGTCGAGGACGCCGCGGTTCAGCTCCACGCGCGCCGAGTCGATCCGTTCGAGATCGAGGATGTCGTTGATCAACCGAACGAGGCGGTCGGTGTTGGTGAGGGCGATCTCGAGCATCCGTTGCGCGCGCCGATCGACGTTCCCGAGCAATCCGCTGCCGAGCAGCCCCAACGCGCCACGGATGGAGGTGAGGGGCGTGCGCAGCTCGTGGCTGACGGTGGAGACGAATTCGTCCTTAATCCGCTCCATCGTGAGGCGCTCGCTGATGTCGCGGAACGAGACGACGACGCCGTTCGGGTCGCCCCGCTCGTCGACGATGGTGCTGGAGGCGTACTCGATCGGCACCGTTCCGGCGTCGAAGCGGTTGAACTTTCCGCGGCCGGTCCGCACCAGCGGATCGAGCCGCGCGCCGCAGACACGGCATTCGCGATGGGAAAGCGGCCGGTCAGGACAGGTAGTGGAGTGGATGTGCGTGTGGAGACTATGGCCCACCAGCGTCGTTCCGGCGGAGCCGAGGATCCGTGCGGCGGAAGGGTTCATGAAGGTGACCGTTCCATCGAGATCGAGCCCGAAGATCCCCTCACCGGCCGAGTCGAGAATGGCCTGGTTGCGTTCCATGGCGATACTCAGCTCAGCGGTGCGCTCCTGCACCTGCTGCTGGAGGTGATCGCGGTTGCGCTGGATCTCGGCCAGCATCCTGTTGAACGCCGCAACGAGGTCGCGAATCTCTCCTGGGGCCGAGGGATCAGCCTGCCTGGCTCGGAGAGCATAGTTTTCCGCCTGCGTCACTTCGCGCGCAACGGACACGAGATCGCCGATCGGACGCGAGATCACCTCCGGCAGCTTCGACGAAAGGATGAACGCGACCTCCAGCGCCAGGAACAGGATCACCCCGAGAATCACCGCGTACTGCTCGACCCGGAGTTTCACCATGTCGCGGGAGGCCGCGATGTACAGCGTGCCGATCTTCTCGCCGTCGAAGATGACGTCGTTGAACACCTGAATCAAGCCCGGGTGCGGCGTCTCCCTCAAGCCGCGCAACGAGCTCGCGGCGAAGCTTCCCTGGCGGGCGTACGTGACGAACGGCAGCCCGGCGCGGTCGAAGATGGCGGCTTCCACGACGCTCGGCTTGGCACGCAGTGACGTGAGGATCTCGCGCGCGGCATCGGTGTCGCGGAAGGTCAGCGGCCCCGTGCTGTCGATGGCGATGACGCTGGCGAGGGTGTGCACGTCACGGTCCGTGATCTGGCCGAGGGAAATGAAGTCGACGACGACCGATGCTCCGCCTGCAAGCAGGAGAGCAACGGCCGTCGTGACCATGATGATCAGGCGGAGGCGTTGGCGGATGGAGAGATCGCTGACTTTCATTGTTCCTCCACCGTCCCACGGACCGCTCGCGCGACCTGTAGCAGCTTGGAGCTGATCCTCAGGTGCGCTCCTGCCACTGCCTCTGTGTTGATGTCGAAGCGGACGCGGTCTTCCGCCGCCGTCAGCTCGATCATCCCGCCGCGCTCGGTGAAGCGATCGAAGTCGGAGACCGTCAACACGGGAAGGCCACGCGTCGCAGCGAGGATCGCGCCGAGGTGCTCGAGCTCCGAGGAGCTGACGAAGAGGATGTGACAACCGGTGAGAGCATCGTTCCACCGAAGGCGCCGGACGATGAGCGCATGGCCGTTCGCGTGCTTGCCGGCAAGCACCTCGTCGACCGCGCGGCCGAAGGGGTCGTCTCCGACCAGGCCGATGACGATCGGCGCACCGGCCGGAAGGACGTTCTGCGGCCATACGACGAACTGCGCAAAGTGACGGAGGTATGCGGCCTTTAGGCCGTCACCCGCGGCGGGTGCCGGGGTGGCGTGAAGTGTGACGAACGCCAGCACAACGGCGGCGGCGCAGCGCAGCGCTCTCATGGTCCGCCCACCGTTCCGCGAATGGCGTTGGCGATCTGGAGGAGCTTCGAGCTGACCGTGAGGTGAGCCGCGGCAATGGCGCCGGGATTGACGTCGAAATCGAATCCGTCCTGGACCGGCAGCAACTGGATCATCCCCCCGCGAGCCGCAAAACGATCGGCGGCGGCGACCGTCAGAACGCTGGAGCCTCGCGTGGCCTGGAGGATGGCGTCGATGTGCTCCGTCTCGGACGAGCTGATGTAGACGACGTGGCAGTTCGTCAGGACGTCGTTCCAATGGAGCCGCCGCACCACGAACGGATGACCGTTCGCGCGCTCGGCGGCGGCCAGTTGGTCAATGGTGCTTCCGAACGGATCCTCTCCGACGATGCCGATGACGATCGGCGCTCCGGCGGGAAGCACCCTATCGGGCCACTCGACGGACCGCGCGAAGTGGAGCAGCGAACTGAGAAGGACGAATAGCACTCCGGTCATGCCGGTGAGTCCGCGTGCGAGGCGAAAAAATACAGCGCAGGGTCTGCGCTCCGCAGACAGGAATGTGTGCGCTCCGCAGACAAGAATGTCTGCGCTCCACTGTATTTTTCGCCGGTCCGGGGTGACCTCCCATCAAAGGAGAAGTCCGATGGGAGCCGTCGCCTCGGTAGAAGAAAAAATCCGCGCGCTGCGCGATCGATTCGTTCACGGTCTCGCCGGCCGGATCGCGGAGATCGACGCCGAGCTGGCGCACATGGCCGGCAACGGCAGCGCCGCCGCTCTGGAGCGGCAGTTCCATACGCTCGCGGGCACGGCCGGGACGTACGGCCTCGACCACATCGCCGAGCTCGCGGCGCAGGGGGAGGAGATCTGCTGTGACCAGATCGTCGACGGCAGCGCGATGCAGGCGCTCCATGCGATCGCCGCCGGCCTTCGCGCCGCGGTCGCGGCCGAGGCGGCGCCACCGGCGCTGAAGCTCGTCCCCCCCGAGGAGGCAGTTCAAGAGGCGACACGGATTCTCTGTGTGGAGGATGATCCCGACCAGGCGGAGTATCTGACGACCGTCCGCGAAGACGCCGGCTACCAGACGGCGTGGACGAGCGACGCGGCGCAATTCGAGACCTCGTTCGCCTCGTTCCGCCCCGACCTGCTGATCCTCGACGTCAATCTGCCCGACGCCAGCGGCATCGACCTGGCGCGGACGGTCCGCAACTCCGCCGCCTCGGCGACGCTGCCGATCCTCTTTCTCACGCGCGACCGCGCCCTGACGACGCAGATCGACGGCCTCCGCGCCGGCGGCGACGACTACCTCACGAAGCCGGTCTCGGCGGCGCTGCTGCTGACGACCGTGGAGACGCGCCTCGAGCGCGCCCGCCTCATGCGCTCGCTTATCGACACGGACGGCCTCACCGGGCTCCTGACGCACGCCGCTTTCGAGCGTGAGCTCGAGAAGGCGGCGATGGAGCAGGCGCGCGGCGAAGGAACGTTCACCCTCGTGACGATCGACGTCGACCGCTTCAAGTCGATCAACGACACGCACGGCCACGCGACCGGCGACCGCGCGCTCGCGGCGCTCGGCTCGCTGCTCCGCCGGTCGGTGCGGCGTACCGACGCCGTTGGCCGCTGCGGCGGCGACGAGCTGGCGATGCTCCTCCGCCGCGCGGACGCGGATGCGGCCGAGCACCTCGCGAACGACGTCCTGCAGCGCTGCATCGCGATGAGCCGGAAGGTGCCGGTCACGTTCAGCAGCGGCGTGGCGGAGCTGCGCCGCGGCGAGGGGATCGAACAGTGGAAAGCACGCGCCGACGACGCGATGTACGCGGCGAAACGGGCCGGCCGCGCACGGGTGATGGTCGCGTCATGAGCGCCGTCGCGTTCCAGCTCCCGGAACCAGTCGAGACGGCACCGCTGCACCTCGTCTGCACGCACGATCTCCAGGGGCGGATCGTCTCGGTGAACCCGGCTGCCTGCCGCGCGCTCGACATGAGCCGCGAGGAGCTGATCGGCAAGAACGTCCGCGACATCCTGACGGCCGAAGCGGCATCGTCGTTCGACCGGTACCTCGCAACGGTGGCGACGCGCGGCATCGCGCGCGGCATGATGTCGGTCGTGGCGCGCGACGGCAGGGTGCGCGTCTGGCAGTACGAGAACCGCCGGTACGGCAATCTCGTGAGCGGCGCCGCGTTCGACGTCACGGAGACGGCGCTCGCGATCCGACGCGTCAAGGAAGACGAACAGCTCTTCCGCTCGATCTTCGAGAACGCCTCGGACGTCATCGCCGTGCTGACGACCCGCAGCGTCATCCGCTACCACAACCCGGCCATGGAGCGAACGCTCGGCTACCGCAGCGACGAACTAATCGGCGCGACGCTGCTCGATTTCGTGCACGCCGACGACGTCGACCGGATGCGCGAGTTCTTCTCGCGACAGGCCGACGACGCCTCGGCGTCGTACACAGCCGAGGTGCGGCTGCGGCGCGGTGACGACACGTTCCGGTCGTTCGAAGTCGCGACGCGGAACATCGTCCGCGCCGGAAACGTCGAGGCGACGATCCTCAATGCGCGCGACGTCACCGACAGGCGCCTTCTGGAGTGGCAGCTCGAGCAGGCGAACCGCGTCAACAGCCTCGGGCGGCTCGCCGCGACCGTGGCTCACGAATTCAACAACGTCCTGATGGGCATTCAGCCGTTCGCGGAACTGCTGGAGCGCCCGAACCTCTCGACCGAGATGCTCGCCAAGTGCGCCCGCCACATCGGCAACTCCATTCAACGCGGAAAGGCGGTGGCGCTCGACATTCTGCGCTTCACGCAGCCGTCGGCGCAGGAACAGAAACCGGTCCGCGTCGCTGACTGGCTCGACCGCCTTCGCCCGGAGATCGAGGCGCAGTGCGACAACAGCATCACGGTCGTGAGCGACCGGCCGGCGGAGTCGCCCCTCGTGCTGGCCGACGCCGGCCAGATGGCGCAGGTGATCACGAACCTGACGAACAACGCGCGCGACGCGATGCCGCGCGGCGGAACGCTCACGATCCGCGTCCGCGAGCCGCGAGCGGACGAACGCTTTTCATTCGGAATCGTGGAACAGCCGGAACGCTTCGTCCAGATCTCCGTCACCGACACGGGAACCGGCATCCGCCCGGAGGTCATGGAGCACATCTTCGAGCCGCTCTTCACGACCAAGCAGAACGGCGGCACCGGCCTCGGGCTCGCGGTGGCGCATCAGGTCGTGCAACGGCACGGCGGCGCGATCTTCGCCGAGAGCCGGATCGGCGAGGGAACGGCGTTCCACATCTTTCTGCCGAAGATCGCGGCCACGAACGAGGAGCAGCGGGACGAGCGGCGTCCTGCGATCTCACGCCGCGTGCGCCGGCTCCTCATCGTCGACGACGAGCAGGGCATCAGCGACGGACTCGCCTCGATGCTCGAGCCAGAGGGTTTCGAGGTGGCGTCGGTCGTCACGGGCGGCCAAGCCGCGCCGGCGATCGATCGCTTCAACCCAGATGTGCTGCTCCTCGACATCGGCCTCCCCGACGTCGACGGCGCGGCCCTCGGCGCCGTGTTGCGCAGCGACCTGCCGGAGCTTCCGATCGTCTTCTGCACCGGCCACGGCGATCGCCGTACGGCAGTCCACGACGAATACACGCGCTTCCTTCAGAAGCCGTTCACGGTCGACGAGCTGCTGGCGGAGATCGCGTCACTCGACGAAGCGAGGCCGCGGTGAGCACGAAGAAGCGCCAGGCGCTGGTGATCGACGACGACGAGGCGATGCGGGAGCTGATCCAGGTCCTGCTCGAGTCGCGCGATTTCGACGTCGAGAGCCTCGCCGACGGAATCCATGCAACGGAATTGACCAAAGACTACGACGTCATCGTGCTCGACATGAAGATGCCGGTGTTCGACGGCGCGAAGCTGGCCGACTACTGGAAGCTGACGATTCCGGACGTGCTGCGGCGGGTCGTCGTCCTCAGCGGGTACTCGCGGCACCGAACGAGTCATCCCGATGCGTTTGCCGTCGTCTCGAAGCCGTTCAACCACCACGAGTTCATCAAAATCATCGAGGAGTGCGCCAACCAATGAAGCCCTGTTTTCACTGCTACTCGAAGTTCGACGAGACGAAGCCGCACTGGTGCGATTGCGTCCGTCCGCTGCGCACGCTCGTCTGCCCGGCGTGCCATCGCTGCTTCTGTACCGCGCCGCTTCCGTACAAGCGAGCATTCTGGGCGGCGGTCTCGCGTTCTCTGCGCGAGGCGGCGGAGCGGTTCTCGCACGACGCAGTCACATGTCCGGCGAACGACTCGCTGGCGCCGGTGGTGCTGGTCGTCGACGACGATGAGGCGATGCGATCGCTGATCGCGTGCCGTATCCGCCAGATCGGCTATCGCGCCGTCACGACCGGCGACCCGCACCACGCGCTCATGATGGCGCGCTCGCACGACGTGGCGGTGGTGCTCACCGATGCGCTGATGCCCCACATGGACGGCCGCGAGCTCTGCCGCCGTCTGAAAGCGACGGAAGAGGGAGCGGCCAAGAAGGTGATCGTGATGACGTCGCTCTACCGCGCTCGCCGCTACGCCGACGAAGCGGTCCTCCAGTACAACGCCGACGCGTACATCACCAAGCCGATCGACTTCCCCCACCTGAGCAACCTCCTCGCCGGCCTCGCCCCGCTGGAGCACGGCACCGCGCTCGCGTCGTAGGTTCCGCCTGTCATCCCGAGCGTAGCGAGGGACCTGGGCGGGCGGGAGGCACCAGGAATGAAGAATTTCGAATGAAGAAGCGTGAATCTTCTTCATTCTTAATTCTTCATTCGAAATTCTTCATTCGTCACTCCCCTACACTACGGCGAGTGTGTGGCGCCGGCGCCCCAGAAGCTACGCGATGCGGAGCTGCGGCCTGGTGTCGAACGGGACGAGGCCGTTGGCCTGGAGGTAAAAGTCGACGTCCGTCGCGGTGAGGGTGTAGAGGACGCGGCCGCTGCCGCGCGAGATCGCGGAGAGGAAGGCCGCTCCGTCGCCGCGGATCATCATCGCGTCGCCGGTGAACTCCTGCGGGAGAGCGGTGAGGAGGTCGAGGAATTGCGACGCGGTGGCGCCGCCGTCGAGGATGACGCGCTCGATGTCGAGCGCGAGCCAAAGGTCGGCGACCGTGATGGTGAGGTCGGGAAGCGAATCGACCGCCATGATGGCGCTGCTCGCCAGGTCGGTCGTTTCCCAGTCACGGCTTCCGCCGCGGGCCACGAGGGTGATTCTGCGTTCTTCGATCTTCTGTTCCATGTCGTCTCCTCAGTGTGCGAATTCGATCAGCGCGGCGACGAACGCGATGGCGAACGACGGCAGCGCAACGGTGAGCACGACGCGCCACGTGGAGCGGCCGCCGCGCATGTCTTCGAGCGTGTGCATGACGAAGGCGGTCATGGCTACTTCCCCACCGGGACCGTGCGCGTGCCGAAGGCGTCGCGCGGCCAGACTTCGAGCGGGAGCTGCCGACCCGCGTGTTGGTATTCGGTCGCGTTCTTGCCGGCGATCAGCTCGATCGAGCCGCCGGCGGGGATCACGTAATCGGCGCCGTCGTAGCGGAACGCCGTCCCCGGCGCGCCGACGAAGCGGTACGAGACGGTCGTGATGCCGCAGGTCGGTGCCGGTGCGGACGGGCCGTGATGAAAGATCGATGCGAATTGGAGCTGCGTAGCGAGGGCGGCGGCAACGAGGAGCGGTGTCATTTGAGCTTCCTTTCTCTTGGCCCCCACTAGTCCAATCGGCACACCACGCCTCACATTGAGCTAAATCCTTACGAAATAGATACTTACAAGATCGATACGCCCGACCAACGTGTCCAGAAACTGGACAGGCGTATGATCGATGGCCAAATGCCGGACAGCCGCGGCCGAGTGCTCATCGTCGATGACGACGCATCGATCGTCGCAGGACTCGAGGCGCTCCTCAGCGACGACTGGGAGGTCCGGACGGCAACGAACGGCCGCGACGGCATCGTCGCGTTCGGCGAGTTCTCCCCCGACGTCGTCCTCCTCGACGTCCAGCTTCCGGACGCCTCGGGGCTCGACCTGCTGCATCAGTTCAAGATGTACGCGGAGACGGTCGAGGTGGTGATGATGTCGGGCGTCGGGACGTTCGACCGCGTCGTCGAGGCGATGAAGCTCGGCGCGGGGACGTTCCTCCAGAAGCCGTTCGACTACAAGACGCTCGACGTCGCGCTCGCCCAGGCGTCGCAGGTGGCCGACCGCAACCGCGAGATCATGGCACTGCGCCGCGCCGGAGCGGGCGGAACGACCTCGCTCCCCGGAATCTCGCCGTCGATCCGCAACCTCAACGAGATGATTGCGGGCGTGGCGAAGGCGCCGTCGTCGATCCTGATCGAGGGAGAGTCGGGCACCGGCAAGGGGGTGCTCGCGAAGATCATTCACGAGCAGTCGCCGCGTGCGCGCGGACCGTTCGTCGACCTCAACTGCGCCGGCCTCTCGAAGGAGCTGCTCGAATCGGAGCTGTTCGGCCACGAGAAAGGGGCATTCACGAGCGCGATGAACACGAAGCCGGGCCTGTTCGAGATCGCGGGCGACGGCTCGCTCTTCCTCGATGAGATCGGGGAGATGGAGATCACGGTCCAGGCGCGGGTGCTGAAGGCACTCGAAGACAAACGCTTCCGGCGCGTCGGCGGCGTGCGCGACCTGAAGGCGGGCTTCCGGTTGATCGCGGCGACGAATCGCGACCTGCAGGCCGAGGTGGCGGCAGGACGGTTCCGAGGGGACCTTTACTACCGGCTCAACGTCGTCCGCATCCGGATGCCGCCGCTGCGCGAGCGGCTCGAGGACGTGCCGATCCTCGTCGACACGCTGCTCCGCGGTATCACGAAAGAGCTCGGCCGCCGCGTTCCGAAAGTCAGTCCGCACGCCATGAAGAAGCTGCAGTCGTATCCGTGGCCGGGAAACGTCCGCGAGCTGCGCAACGTCCTCGAACGCGCGATGCTGACGCTTCCCGGCGACGAGATCCGGACCGACGATCTTGTGATTGAGGCGGGCACCGCCACGGCGGTGAAAAGCGGCGTTTTCCCCACGAAGGAGTGGGAAATCGAGCCGCTCGACGACGTGATGACGAAATACGTCACCGCGGCCGTGAAGGCGGCAGGCGGCAACGTCCGGAAGGCCGCCCGGAAGCTCGAGATCAGCCCCTCCACCCTCTACTCCCGCCTCCCGAAGACTCCGTCTGATTGACGGGGGGTAGCATTTCTCTTTATATCCGGCACTCCGTACTATGTGGAACGTGCCGATTGGAAAACGAGACCGAAGAGCGCTTGCGGCGTCACTCCGCGCAGCAGGAAGCGCTCGCAAACCTGAGTAGCGAGGCGCTGAGCGGCCGCCCGATGGCCGACATCGCCTTCGACGCCGTCACAATGATCGCGCGCGTCCTCGACGTACGAGGCGCGGCGATCTGGCTCGTTCAGAAGCGCGGCTCCATCGCGCTCACCGCAAGTCACGGAGAGCAGCAGCTCGCGGAAGAGGTCGTTCGCTCGCGCATCGACAGCAGGCAGTCGTCGATCCGCGACCGAAGCGCGCTGCTCCTGATCGCCGGTCCCGAGGAGCCCGCCGGCCTACTGGCCGTGACGTCCCCTCGGCGGATGCAGGCCGATGAAGTGCACTTCCTCAATGCCATCGCGAACGTGCTGGCGCAGGCGATCGCGCGCGGCCACAACGAAGAGGAGCTCCGCACGCGCGCCGCGCAGCAGATCGCGATCGCGCAGTTCGGCCGTTTCGCCCTTCTCGGGATCACGCAGGAGCTCCTCCAGCACCTCTGCGAGATCGTGGAGGCGGTCCTCGAGGTCGATTACTCGACGTTCCTCCAGTACGACCGCGCCTCCAACACGTTTCGGCGTGGCGCCGGGCATGCGTGGGTGGAAGACGACGTCGTCGTTGCCGGCGAAGAGACGACGCTCGCCGGCTACACGGTCCTCCACGGCGGGCCGGTGATCGTCGACGACTATGCGGTCGAGACGCGGTTCGAATCCCGCGCGCGGTACGCGGGAGAGGGAATCGCCAGCGGCATGGCAGCGGAGGTTCGCGGAGAGCTCAATCTGTATGGCGTCCTGACGGCGCAGAGCCGCACGCCACGCCAGTTCAGCGACGCCGACGCACGGTTCCTTCAGTCGCTCGCCAACGCCGCCGCCGAGGCGATGGAACGGCACGCCGCACAGCGCGCGCTGGCGGAATCGCAGGAGCAGCTTGCGAAAGCGAACCGCGTCGCGAGCCTCGGACGGCTCGCCGCAACGATCGCGCACGAGTTCAACAACGTCTTGATGGGGATCTCACCGTTCATCGAGCTCATGAAGCGCGGCGACCTCGCTTATGAACGCCGCGCCAGCGCGCTCGATCACATGGCGAAAGCGGTCCAGCGCGGACGGCGCATCACCGAGGAGATCCTCCGGTTCACGAACCAACCCGATCCCGTCTTCGAGTCGGTCGACTTGTCGCAGTGGAGCCAGGCGATCGCGCAGGAGCTACGGCCGCTCCTCGGCGCGCCGTACACGTTCGAGATCGACGTTGAGAACGAGCTGCGTCTACGCGCCGATGCCGGCCAGTTGCACCAGATCGTCTCGAATCTCGTCCTCAATGCGCGTGACGCGATGCCTGGCGGGGGCCACGTCACGCTCCGCATCCGCCGCGAGGAAAAGTTTGCGCATCTCATCCTGGAGGACGAGGGCGCCGGGATGACCGAAGAGACGAAGCAGCACATCTTCGACCCGCTGTTCACGACGAAGCGCCACGGCACGGGCCTCGGCCTCGCCATCACGCACCAGATCGTGCGGCGGCACTGCGGAAAGATCACCGTCGAGAGCGAGCCCGGAAAGGGAACGGCGTTTCACATCCTCTTGCCGCTCGCGCCGTAGATCGGGCGCAGACAAGAATGTCTGCGCTCCACATGGAGAGCAGACATTCCTGTTGCGCTCCACGTGGAGAGCAGACATTCCTGTCTGCTCTCAGTTCGAGAGCATCGCGCGCATCTTCTTGCGCGCGCGGATGTAGAGCGGACCGACCGAGCCGAGGGGGATGCGAAGGGCTGCGCTGACCTCGTCGTACGACAGGCGCTCGATACCGATCAACTCTGCTAGCGCGCGGGTGCGTTCGTCGACGCGTTCGAACAATTGGCCGACGATGAGCGCCGCATCGGCCGCCATCTCGTACGCGAGCTCCGGCGTCTCGTCCGCCGACACCTCGGAGCGTGCTTTCACGCGCCGCGTGATCTGCTGCCGGCAGAGGTTCGCGATCGTCCCCGCCAGCCACGCGCGCGGCTGCGTCACCTTCGCACGCCGCTCGAGGAAGAGGCACCAGCTCTCCTGGACCAGTTCCTCGGCGTCGTCGCGATCGAGGCCGAAACGCTTCCGCGCGATTCCATGCAGCAGCGGCAGCGAGTTTTCGTAGAGCGCCGCAAGATCGGCCTCCTGCGCCGGCGCAGCCTGCTCGATCGTGGCGAGCATCTCGCGCAGCACGCGCGCCGTCTCGAAGACATTGAACGGTTTGAAGAGGACGAGTGCAGCGCCGCGCGCCAGGAGCTCCTGCTCCATCCCGGGTCCCGCGTACGCCGTCATCGTCGCCACGCGCGATTGCGGGCTGAGTCGCGCGACGGCGTCGAGCAACTGCAGTCCGTCGTCTTCGGAACGCATCCGCAGGTCGGTGAGGATGAGCGGGAAGAACTCGCTCGCGATCCTCTCCTCGGCGGCGGCGCGGTCGTGCACGCCGGTCACGTCGAACTCTTCGAGGCTGAGCGACGTCACGAGCGCCTCCACGATTACGGGGTCGTCATCGACTACCAGGACTCTCTGCATGCGCCTGGTTCAGATCAAGCGCGGCGCCAGAGTGCCAAAGTCGCGAAATGACTGACCGGAAGAGCTTTGCGCGTTTTCAGCGCGTTGCCGTCACGTTCGCCGATCGGTCATGCGTCCGAATTCCGGACGGTTGGAGCACCACGTCTTTGATGCTGGCGGGCTCCTTGGAGAGCGTCACGGCGACGACAGCACGGCCGCTCCTGACGGTGAACGTGCCGGCGGGCATGGAGCGGAAGAGGAAGTTGCCTGCGGCGTCGGCGGTCGCGCGGCGGCGGAGCTCCACGATCTCGACCTCGGCGGACGGCGCCGCATGACCGGCGATCGAACGGATGGCGGTCACGGCGAAGTCGAGCGTCTTCGGCGCTCCGCGATCGAGCGCAATGTCATGGCTCTCTTCGCGAAACGTGTAGACACTCGGCAATGAATCGCGATCGATCGACGCGTGCCATTCGCCCGGAGGCGCGGCGATCGAGAAATGGCCGTCACTCCCCGACGTCGCGGTGATGCGCCGGTCGCCGCGCGTCAAGACGATGACGACGTCGCCGACGCCGAGGCCCGCGTCGCTGACGACGGTGCCGACCAGGCGCGCCGGCGTATTCGCGATGCCGAAGTCGGCGTGCTCACCCGCTTTCACTTCCGTGCTGGACGCCGTCGTGAAATACGACGAAGTCGACGGGAGCTGCGCCGCAATGCGGTGCATCCCGTTCGAGACGCCGCTGAACGTGTACCGGCCGCGCGTATCAGTCGTCGAGCTGCGGCCGCCGTCGAGGCGGACTTCCACGCCGTCGATCCCGTGGCTCACGGCCGACGGCGCGCCGTTCATCTCTTCGTCAGCGAAGACGACGCCGCTGATCGTGCCGCCGCCGAACGACGGCAGCTCGTCGAAACGCTTCCGGATCCCGACGTCGACCGAGCGGTCGCGCGTCGCTGCCGTGGCGCCGATCTTCGTCGTCCACTCCGACAGCGACGCCTGGACCTCGGTCGTGTCGGTGATGCGGCGCGAATACGACAGCGTCGCGATATTCGACGTTGTCGCGAAGGCGACGCGTTCGGCGCGATCATGAAGGAGGCGCAGACGGAGCTGGTGCCGCGCTGATGAATTGGAGAGCCACGCGAGCTCCAGCCCCGCCTGCGTGCGGAGAAGGGAAAGGTCCACCGTCGCCCCTTCGATGAAGCCAAGATTGATCAACGCTGCGTTGTCGCGGAGCAGGCGCGCAATGTCTTGCGGTGACTCGGCAGTCAGTCCCAATTGCTCCAGGGCGAGCGCGAGATCGGGCCTGTCGCGATAAATGAGCTGCAGCGTCGGCGCTTCGCTCTGCCGGTCGAGGTATGCCGTCGCGAAGAAGCCGCCGCCGGAGACGCGGCCGCTGAATCGGAATCCGTGGGTCGACGACGACAACGACGAGTCGCCGAACCGTGCGAGTGCGGTGATTCCGCCGTGGGTGAAATCGAGCGAGAGGCCGGCGGGAACGGTGAAGCTGCGCGTCGAGGCGCCGCGCGGGACGATCGCCTCGAAGTCGCCGTAGTTCGCGCCGCCGAGGACCGACAGCGTTTTCGTGGCGCGAAACCGCACCTCGGCGTTCGACGTCACGCTGCGCTGCTCGAACCCCGGCAGGATGTAGTGATTCGCAGAGGCGTCGACAATCGAGCTGACGCGACTGCCGAGACGGCCGCTCCACGATGCATCGGAGTAGAAGCCGTGCAGGTCGCTCGGACCCGCACCCGCGAATCGCCGCGGCTCGTAGCGGATGTCGGCGCGCACGAGTTGACCGGCGCGGTCCATCGATAGCTGCAAAGCCCCGCCGAGGCCGCGGCTGATGCCGATCTCTCCCCGCGCGCGAAACGCATCGTCATTGCCGTAGTCGGCGAGCAACGATGCGACGGCGCCCCGACGGTCCTCGGAAACGCTTCGGCTCGGATAGAAAAAAACACTCGGCATCAGCCGGAGCACCGGCGAGATGCGGTAGACGTACGACGCGCCGAACACCAGTTCGCGCTGCGCCGGCAGAACGAGGCCGTCGTAGAACGCCGCGCCGGTGTAGCCGGCGTGGATGCGCCACGTGTCGCTCTCGAGATGGAAGCCGCGCAGGTTCGTGCGCGAGAGTGTGAGCGGCGAGTTCTCGACCGGCCGGTCGAAGAAGGTGATGCGGCGCGACGGCGCGACGATGGAGTACGAAGCGGAGGGGAACGAGGTGCGCGGCTGATTGACGTTCATCACGTGGACTTCCGTCCGCCGTTTCTCGTCGCCGCTCGAGACGTCGATCACCGTCGTCGCCTGGCGCGTACTGCTCGTGTATCGCGTCTCGGCGGCGGCGACGGGCTGTTTCGCCTCGGCAGGAATGGGTATAGCGGCGACGCGCGCGACGACGACGACGTCGATCGTGCGCGTCTCTTCCATTGTCACGAGGACGACGCGCGTCGTCCCCGCGCTCTTTCCGGGGATCGTCACGATCCCGTTCCGCGGCGTCGCCTCGGCAATCGGGCCGTCGACGGCGTACGCGGCCGTGGCACCGGGAACGAGCAGCTGGCGCGCCTCGCCGG